>Ga0209118_1001061_pt1 | contig 13438 bp, 15 predicted proteins | sample BlaSpr_A8_Ref_M1_FD_187988 | JGI IMG/M metagenome (GOLD analysis project Ga0209118, IMG submission 187988) | Forest soil microbial communities from Thunder Bay, Ontario, Canada - Black Spruce, Ontario site 2_A8_Ref_M1 (SPAdes) (version 2) | ecosystem: Environmental > Terrestrial > Soil > Boreal...
TCACGAATGAGAAAAATCATGAGTATCACCAGGTTCAGAAACCAGAACCAGAAAACCTTGCGCATCGTCGGTTCCAGACCCGAACCGGCGCCACCCATAATCACCGGTTGCGGATGCTGCGTGCGCCACCAGCGGATTGAGCCATAGACCAACGGCACGTCCAGGAAAGCAAAAATGCCGTAAATCGCGCTGATCAATGCCCGGCGGTCGGGATCTTCGACCAGAGTTCGTAGCAGCAGGTAGGACGTGTACAGGAGCCAAAGCACAAAAGTAAGCGTCAGTCGCGCGTCCCAGGTCCACCAAATGCCCCAAACAGGATGTGCCCAGATGGGGCCTGTGAGGATCAGGACGGTGCAAAAAGCCATTCCTACTTCAGCCGCGGAAACCCCCACCCAATCCCACTTGGGACGGCGCGTGAAGACATACCCGAGATTGCCAACAAAGCAGACGAAGAAGGAGAGGAGAGCCACCATGCCAGAGGGTGCATGGAGGTAAAAGATTCGTTGGATGGTTCCCATCTTGCTCTCGGTGGGCGCTATGAAGAGAGCTGCATACGCCGCAACGCTCATCAACAGGACCACCACGGCTGCAACGAGTATTTTTTTCTTCAATGCCCTACCTCCCTAAAACCGGGAAGAATACATCCACTCATTCTTCCAGTAGATATTCGCCGAAAAGCCAAAGGGCCGTCAGAAAAACGACATCGAACGCCAGCAAGAAACCCAGCCAGTCCCAACGCAAGGCAGGATTCGGCACAAGCAGCGCGGCGGTAGCTTCCGTGCTCGCGATCAACACCGGCGTCAGCAGCGGCAACAGAAGAAGCGGGAGCAGGAGCTCGCGCATTCTGGCCTGTGCGGAAATCGCCGACAAGGCCGTTCCCGTTACGGAAAGTCCCAGGCTTCCCATGAACATGACGAGCACAAGCTGTGGAAAGGCAGCCAGTACGGGAACGTTGTACAGAATCGAGAACACAGGCAGAAGCAGAACCTGCGTAAATAGCAGGAAAAGAGTGTTCGCCACTAGCTTGGCGAGAAAAATGGCGAACGGATCGTTAACCGAGAGGCGTAGCGCGCTTAGCGTGTCGTTATTCTGCTCGCGCAAAAAGCAGGGTTGCAGCATCAGCGAAGCCGCGAAAAGAAAAGCCAGCCACAGCAGTCCGGGGCCAAAGCGGCGCGAGTCGCTGACAGATGGATCGAAGGTGAAGCTGAAGAGCACCACGATCGTGAGGATGAAGACCACCGTCGTGGTAAGAAGCTCGCGCGAGCGAAACTCGGTGCGAAGTTCCTTGCCAAGCAGGACCGCCGTATTGGAGAGCAGCGCCATTCACGCGTTCGCAAAGGCGAGGATCGAGCGAAAGCTCGCGCCGGTTAGAGTGTCGGCCACCACCGCTCCCGCATCCAGCCGGATCGCCCGCGTGGCCAGCGTCGAGACTTCCGACTCACCGTGCAGGCTCATCAAGAGCGTGCGGCCTGAATCTCTCAAGTGACGCAGCGTCTGCGCAAACCAGCTCGCCCCCTCTGTATCAAGCCCCGTCGTCGGCTCGTCGAGGAGAACCACGGCGGGTTCGTTCAGCAGCGCCCGCGCAATGGCGACGCGTTGGCGCATCCCGCGAGAAAACGTGCGCACCTGGGAGTTCCGGCGGTCCACGAGTCCCACTTCTCGAAGCAACGTCTCGGCGCGCGCGGCGGGTTCGGGGATTCCCTGCAACCGTGCGAAGAGCAGGAGATTCTCTTCCGCCGTCAGCTCGTCATAGACCATCGTGGCGTGCGCCACAAAACCGGCCGGCGGTAGCGTCCCTCCCTTGTCTTCCCCGCCGTTCAGGAAGCTCACGGTGCCTGACGAAGGACGCGCGAGGCGCGCCGCAATTCGCAAAAGCGTGGTCTTGCCGGAGCCGTTCCGCCCGGCGAATACCACGCACTCGCCCGCGGAGATTTCAAGAGAAACCCGGCGCAGCGCATAAAGCCCGCCATACCGTTTGTCTATGTTTTCGAATCGAATTCCTGTAGGAGAAAAAACCGTTGGCGTCACCGGACGACCTCGGAGGTTGGCAAATCGCTCCTAGTCTTCAACGCTCAGCCTCGCACGAGATCGCGCAGCACTTTTTCCGCGCGCGCGCGTTCCTGTGCATACTCTTCTTCGGAGATGGTGCCCGCTTGACGGCGCAGCTCAAGCCGGAACAGACGTTCCTTCAGTCCATCAAGGCTTGTGCCGACGGCGGCATCGACTTCCGCAAGACTCGCGGTCCCGTTTGTGGGAGCTCCAGCCGCACTCGGCGCAGAGGTCGCCCTCGCTTTGGGTTTCTTCTGTTTTGCCGCCGGAACATCTTCCGCCACCGGCGCCGACCCTGCTAGCGCCACAACGGGTTTACGCGCAAGCAGAATCGCAACCAACGCAAATATACAAACAAATCCAGCGATCAATGGCCACTTCAAAACGTCCAGCCGCCCGGGAACCTGCTGGATACCCGCGCCGGAGGCTTCGCCTCCGCCCTGCTGTGCATCTCGGCCCTGCTGACCTTGCTCCGCCCCGGCATTCGCCTCCGGCGCGGAGGGCGCCGTTCCGGAAACGCTAACGGCCACAATCGTGCCCGCTGGAACATCCTGACGGCCGTAGAGATTCATGCCCTGTTCTTGTCCGCCCGGAGTCAAACCGTCACCGCTAATCTGCACACTGGGTGGCGCAACAACCACCAACCGCCCGCCCGGATAAATCGTCGGTATCTTTACCGTCGCGGTGTTTTCCGGATACGGCAGCTCGTAGGAATATCGCACCGAGTTATCACCCGGCCGGAACGCGAACGCAACCGAGTAATGATTATTTTTCTTGTTGATGGGAACTTGCACGACCGGCATTCCCGCCGGCCCGGCAGCGGCTACTTGTTGAAGCTGGCCCTTTTCCGGCAATGCGAAATCAAAAGTGCCGTCGCTCCGGAAGTAAGCTACCGGCGGTTGAGACTTGTTCTCTATCTGGTATTCTTCGCCGACATTCAGCGTCGCGCCATTGGGCTGAAAAATCACCACGTGTGAAGGTACGTTGATCGTTTTCGCGTCCTTGGACGGTTCATAAATATCCACCTGCGCGGTGGTCGTGCCCGGCGGCACGGCGTGGTTGAAATTAACGCCGTGATACACCGCGCGGACGAGCATCGGCTGCGCACCGAGTCCGGGATGGTCGAATGTGAATTCGCCCTCCGCGCCGCTCTTCGAGTGCGCTACCTCCTGCATCCCTCCCTGAAGCTGGATCAGGATGAGCTCGATTCCCGCGGCTGCTTTGCCGGTCGTGCCGTTCATCACCGTGCCGCGAACCGTCCCGGCCTCGGCTATCATCGCCAGAGGTGCCAGAACGAGTGCGCCGAGCAGAGCCAGACGCGCGGCGTAGCGGGGCCTCATTGCGCGCTCCCGTCAGCCGGGCGCGTTCCGCGCGGCCGCCGCACCTGCGCATCCGTTACCTGATCGATCTCCGCGAGCACCAGCGCCGCTTCATTCTCAAGGGCCGTCTTCATCGCCTCGAAGTCACCTTCCGAGTATTTTCCGGAACGATACTCAAAACGCAAATCGCGGAGATTGTCGTAGATGGTGTCGCGGCGCTCCAGCAGTTGGTCGAGCTTGGTCCGATGCGGCGCAAGATCCGAGGCATCCGGCTGAATGTAAAAAATGAAAAGCATGGTGGCAACGGCCAGAGCCAGGCATGCGCCCAGAACCGCCCAATCCCCGGAGGCAATCAGGAATAACGCAAGTGTGTAAAGAGCAGGCGCCATTTAATCCTGCGTCTCGCGTGACGCCTGCGCTCTGGAACGTTCTAGCAACTCGGCGGAAATGCCCGGAGCGCCTCCCGCGGGCGCGGCTTGTCTCGTAGGGCGCTTTCGCCACCGGGATATCACGAAAACCACCAGTCCGGTGCCAACGAACAAATAAACACTCGGCAATACCCAGGCGACGAGACTGAAACCGGATTTGGGCGGTTCCGCGTATACTTTCGTGCCGAATTCCTGCACGAACATTTGCGTGATGGAGTCCTCGGAATCGCCACGCGACAAGCTTTGGTTCAATTCCTTCAACATGCTCGAGGACGTGCTGCAGCCCACGTGATTGCATCCCGTAAGCACCTGGTTGCAGTTGCACATGCACATGAACTTGCCGCCCACTTGTTTCGCGCGCTCGGAGAGTTGCTGCGCCCCGGCGGGCGTGATCAGCAGCGGCACAGCGGCGAACATCGCCAGCATCGTTATCGCGGTAATGGGACGCTTCTTAGTCATGGCCCTCTCGCATAGTAACCGACGGGGTGAGTCCATGGGTTAATGGTTGTGTTGCCGGCTGCTGGGCCCCCGTAAGCACCAGCACGGCACGGCGGTTCGGCAGCATTGCTACCAGCGTTCCAAAGACCACCACCGCTCCTCCGAGCCAAATCCACTTCACCAGGGGATTTAGATAAGCATGCAGCACGGGCAGTTGCGTATCCGGACTATCTCCCGCGTAGACCACGTACAAATCTTCCTTCAACGTGGAATAGATCGCCACCATCGTGCCGTTTTGCTCGTTCGTCGAAAAGTGCCGCTTCTCCGGATACAGCATCATGATCGGCTTCTTGTCACGCAGCACTTCGACGAGCATCCGTTGCGCGGTGTAATTCTTTTCCGGCTTGCTGTCGAAGCCCTGAAGAAGCAAACTGTACGGCCCGATTTGCATGGTCTGGCCGACCTGCATGTCCTTCTGCAAGTCGCGGTTGAACGCCGCGCCGGACAGCCCGATAAAGACGAACACCATCCCCATGTGAACGATATAGCCGCCATAACGCCTCGTATTGCGCATGGTGAGGTCCACCGCCGAGGCCATATACGTAGCGCCGGATCGCGCGCGAATCACCTTTGCGCCACGATAGAATTCCAACCCCACCGTGGACGCCACAAATACGCACAGAATCAGGCACACCCACGAGTAGATCTCCCGGAAGCCGAACACGAGGGCAATCACGCCTGCGATCAGCCCGATTCCTAGCGGCCACCCAAAATTCCGCTTCAGGCTCTCCGTCGAAGTCTTCCGCCACGCCAGCAGCGGCCCGACTCCCGTCAAAAACAGGAGCAGCAACCCGATGGGGATGTTTACCTTATTGAAGAACGGCGCGCCCACGCTGATGCGGTTGCCGGTGATCCACTCGGAAAAAACCGGAAAGAGCGTCCCCGAAAGAATCGCAACGCAGGACACCAGAAGAATTAGATTGTTGAATAGAAAGCTCGATTCGCGCGAAATGATCGAATCGAGTTGATTCTCGCTCTTCAGGTAGTCGCGATTCTTCAAATAGGCCCCGAGGCACACCGCAACGATAACCACGAGGAAGCCCACGAACCAGCTGCCGATGCTGGATTGCGCGAAAGCATGAACCGAGCTGACGATCCCGCTGCGTGTCAGGAATGTCCCGAGGATACAGAGCAGGAACGTGCAGAACACCAGCCACACATTCCAGACCTTCATCATGCCGCGCTTCTCCTGCATCATCACGGAGTGCAGGAACGCCGTACCCGTCAACCACGGCAAGAACGAGGCGTTCTCAACCGGATCCCAGCCCCAGTAACCGCCCCAGCCGAGCACCGCGTAGGCCCAGTGGGCGCCGAGCAAAATTCCCATGGACTGAAACATCCACGCAATCATGGTCCACTTGCGCGTCAGATGAATCCACTTCTCGCCGGGGTACCGGGCCAGCAGCGCGCCCAGCGCAAACGCGAACGGAATCGTGAACCCGGTGTATCCCGAATACAGGTTCGGCGGATGGATCACCATTTCCGGGTATTGCAACAGTGGATTCAATCCACTGCCATCGGCCCGCGCTACGTAATTCAACACCCCATCGGCTCCCGGCGACGCCAGCGCTTTGAACGGGCTGGCCACGAAGTTATTCAGCGTCAGGAAGAAAATCTGCACGCCGGCCATCACCACTCCGACGTACGGCATCAACTCGCCGTTCTTGTTCCGGTAGGTGATCAATACGGATAAAACATAAACGGCCAGAAGGAAGCTCCAGAACAGCAGCGAACCTTCCTGCCCGGACCACAGCGCGGCCACCTTGTAAAATGTCGACAGGTCACGATTGCTATGCGCCACTACGTAGGCGTTAGCAAAATTGTCGCTGAAGAACAGGTATTCAAGGCTGAATGTTGCGAGGAAAATCAGGCCGCAGGCGGCCATGCCGGCCTGCCGGGTGCTCTTGATTAGCAGCGGATGACGCGTGAAAATCGCCGCGATACCCCCGCCAAACGCATACACCGCGCATACAAACGCTAAGACAAGTGCAAAAGAACCAAATATATCCATGGCGACCCCGCCCCTCCCCCGGCGATCCCGGGTGCGCTACATGCTGGTTCGCTGGGCCGAACTTGCTGCGGCTCCACCGGTGCCTCCCGGTGCTGCCTCATACTTGGAAGCGCATTTAGCTTGAACGACCTCGGCGACAAATCGGCCGTCCGCGTTGGAGTGGCCCTCCACCAGGGCCTGGGACTTGTCCACAAAAGTATCCGGCAGCGGGTCGCTGCCAATATAACTGACCGGCAGGGTCTTTCCTTCCCCTTCCAGCACAAAATCAATCCGGCCGGTAACGTGGTGAATACTTCCGGGTGCGACGGTGCCGCCGACGCGCATGCGCTGACTTTTCGCTGAGCCCGTCAGCGTTGGAAGCTCGGCGATGGTGTGGTAGTAGGTCTTGCTTTCTCCGTAGCCAAGCCATGCCAAAAAGCCCATCGCGGCTACGATTACACCAATTCCTACGCCAAACTTTGCCTGTTTCCTCACGGTAGTACTCCTACAACGCCATCAAATCCGGCGATGGGAATGATTCTATCACACTTAAAAAGGTCGTCTACCTGCTCTGAGTGCCACCTATTCTACTCCTAATGGCCACCTGGCGCCTGCCCAATAGGCCAGTCCACCGCGGGCCCTGCGAGAGCCTCTCTGAATCTTGCAACCGAATTCTCCGGCGCAGGACCATCGAACTCGAAGAGTTTGCCATTATCCAACACCACGGGACAACCCAGTTCCAGCGCCAGGAGCTCGTCCAGAATCGGCCCCAACGCCTGCGAGATCAGTACCACTCGCTTCGGTTTCAGCGATCGGCGAATGCTTCTGGCCAGTGGCTGGAGGCGCTGTGCCAGCAGGGCCGCAGCCTCATCTCCTTGTCCGGCATCCCTGTCGAGCGGACATTCCAGCACATGGGTCAGAAAAAATCCCGCCCGTTGAAACTCCGCATGCACCGCGTCCGCCGCTTTTCCCGCCGTGGAGATCCCCAGCGCCTCCAGCAGATGCGCCAGTTCCCCGTGAAACTCACCTCCCGGCGCGTACAGGAAATCCCTCTCCTCCTGTGGAGAGAAAGCCCCCAGCACCAGCGTGTTGATATGCACCGGCCGGTACCGCGTCATCCATTCCAGGCGCCGCAGTCGCCGCGCGATATGTTCCGCCGACGCGATCTGCCCGCACCCGTCACACGGCAAAACGATTGAATTTGTCATGATTGGCAGGCACTTGTAGAGGCCGGGCGGAATTTATCCCGACCCGGTCGGGAGCCCGGCGACTTGCCTCCTGCTGAATCTAGTGGATCGCCGGCCGGACTGCAAATTAGTGCTTGCGGCCACTTGGAGGGGTGGCTTTATGCCGCCATCACGACTGGCCACTGAAAACTCAAGAGGAGACAGGCGTGTCCGAAGGCAGCTTCGCGCGCATGCACCACTTCAATTCCTGGCTCAGCTCCGTGATCTCCATCCCGGGCATCACGATGAACTTGCAGCTCAGCATCTCGTGCGGTTCGTCCTCATCCGGCAGTTGGCACGTCACCCGGCAATACTGGCAATCCTGATTCCAGCAGAATCGCCCATACGGAATCGTTTCGGGACTGATGAACTGGAAACACCTCAAAAGCGAATTCTTCTCAGGGACCTGAAACTTTTTCCCGAAGACCGAGATCTCCACGAGCTTTTCATAAGGACGGAAGGGTTCCGACATGACCAATCCTGTTCTCCGTGAACCGGCCTGCGCCGCCATACCAGTTCCCTGCACGGTACACCTGGCCAATCGCCACAGATGATTGCCTACCCAGAGTAGACCGCAGGTTTCACGGGCACAACGCCGCCTCTTGCCCACGTTCCCAATCTGTTACGGGGTCCAAGTCCCTTGACCAGACTATCGAAATGCAGTGTGAGCTTCGTTCGGGAGAAACGACAGCAGCGTCGTAGCCTCAACTCTTCTGTTGCGCCTGTAACCTTTCTAACATCGCGCACTCCCACTCCTGCGCACTGCTTTTTTGGCGAAGGGTCCGCTCCGGATGACGGGAAACCTTCAAGTCCGGTTCTTAAAGGGCTGAGCGCCAGCAATGGCACCCGGCTACTCGACCACGGATCGCCGGACACGGCTTGCCGCTACCTCCCCGCGTCCTCCTTCGGCACCAATTGATAGCTCACAAACGCAAACTGCCGTCCATCCGGGGACCACGAGGGCACGTTCATCGTTCCCTGTCCGCCGAACAATTTTGCCAGCACGGTAATCTTGTTGTCCTTCAGCGACATCATGCGCAGCCTCACATCCTTGTTCTCCGGATGGCCGGTCACGCTCGCGTCATACGACACGAACACCATCTGCTGCCCGTCGGGCGAGATGTGCGGAAACCAATCGTTGGATTCGCCAAAGGTCACTTGTTCTTGTTCGCTTCCATCGGATCGCATCCGCCAGATCTGCATGTGCCCGGTGCGTTCGGAATTGAAGTAAATGTACTTGCCGTAGGGCGCATATTCCGGGCCATCGTCCAGTCCTTTGGCGGTCGTCAGTTGCGTCTCCTCGCCGCCGGCAGCGGGAATCGCGTAGATATCGAAATCCCCATTCCTCTCGCCGACGAAAGCCAGCGTCTTCCCGTCCGGCGACCATCCATGCCAGTACGAAGGAGATTTTTGAGTGATGCGCCGGGGCGCGCCGCCACCGATCGGCACGATATACACAAGGGAGCGATGCTCCTCCTGCGAATTGTCGCTGATCACCAGTTGCGTGCCGTCCGGAGAAATACCGTGGTCGTTGTTGCAGCGCGTCGCAAATCCAGTGTCCAGGATCTGAGGAGCCCCGCCTGTCACGGGAATCTTTTCGATGCGCCCGTTTCTGTTGAACAGGATAGTCTTGCCATCCGGCATCCAGTTGGGCGCCTCGAACCGCTCGGGAGCAACGTAAATCGCGCGCCGGTCCGTGGAAGCCACCGTAATAATTTCAAGCGTGCTGTAAAGCATGGATGCGGCAGATGCTGGGGGCTCGGCCGCCTTCAAATCGACATTCGAGAACACCGCTTTTTCCACCACCTCTTTGTCATGGCTGCACACGCCGATTCCCACGTAGAACGGCTCCTGCAACGCGATCCGCGTGGACCCGCTCGCCAAGTGAAATTCGCCCTTTTCCTCCGCGAGCCACAGGGAGAAGTACGCGCCGCGCTTTACAATTCGCAATCGCGCAGGCGCGGAAATGTTGGCCTGGATTTCGTGCGTGGCCGCGCCTTTCTCCTCGCGATATTGCAGAGAAGTCAAACCGCTACCGTGCAGCGCCGCGTCCGCGTAAGGAGAATCCGCGTCGAGGCTTTGCCGCATCATGAGCACCGCTTTGCGATGTTCGTTCACTCCCTTGCCGAGAAAGGAGATGTCCGCCGTCAGCGTGACGTCGCCGGACACCTTCTTCCACGCGAATTGGAATGCATCGCCGGCGAACCACATATTTTCGCCGCTGCCGGCAATCGTGTAGCTTCGCTTCGCCGCGTCGTATTCCGTGGACCCCGCGTGAAGAACGTTGCCAACGTCTCCATGGCCTTCGAAAATGCTTGCCCCTGTTGGAGAATGTTCCGCACTCTTCCCCTCCTTCGCCGCGCATACCAATGCAAGAGCGCCCGCCAGCGCCGTAAACCAAACGATTTTCTTTCTGCCCACGTTGAACTCCTCCATTCGCCAGAACGAATTGGGAACGTTAGGCTGGCGCCGGTTTATTGTCAATTCGCTTTGCTTTTGGCGCTTGGCCGATTTTCCCGGTGCGGTTCGATTTCTGTCTTCGCCTTTATTTCCCTTTTTCTTCCTCGCATGTTATCTTCACCGTCGGAGGGGGAATTCGTTCATGTCTGTCAATAAAGTTATTCTCGTCGGCCGTCTAGGCCGTGATCCAGAGACGCGCTATACGGGCGGCGGCCAGGCCGTCGCAAATTTTTCCATGGCCACGGATGAGTCTTACAAAGACAAAAACGGCGAGCGCCAGAAGCGCACCGAGTGGCACAAGATCGTCGTCTGGAGCAAACTGGCCGAAATCGCTCAACAGTATTTGAAAAAGGGCTCGCTCCTCTATCTCGAAGGCCGCCTTCAAACGCGGGAATGGCAGGACAAAGAGGGCCAGAAGCGGACAACCACAGAGATTGTTGCGACCAATTTCCGCATGCTGGGCGGCCGCGCCGAAGGCGCTGCAGCGGGCGTCGGTGGCGGCGTATCGGCGCGTTCCGGCGGCGACGACATGGAAAGTCATGCCGCGCCCGCCGACGATTCTTACGGTGGCAGCGGAGGTGGCGGCACTCCTTCCGGCGGCGGTCCGGAAATTTCCGACGAAGATATTCCGTTCTAAGGTGTCGAACACCAATCGCCAACTTCGGCTTCAGAATCGTCCGAAAGATCTGCTTGCCCCCGGTGATCTTCAGCTAGCCGAATCGCCAGTGCCAGAAATAGAAGACGGTCAGGCCCTCGCCCGCGTGAAATATCTCTCGATCGATCCGACCATGCGCGTCTGGATGGTCACCGACACCTACCTCCCGGCAGTGGCCATCGGCGAAGTCATGCGCGCTTTCGGTTTCGCCGAAATCATCGAGTCGCGCCACCCCGATTACAAAAAGGGCGACCGCGTCACCGGTCTCACTGGCCTTCAGGAATACGTCATCCTCGATGAATCCGCCAAGCGATCCTTCCAAAAAGTTCCCAAGATCCCTTTCGTTTCGGACAGCGTATTCCTCGGCGTCCTCGGCATCAACGGACTCACTGCGTTTTTCGGGATGGAGATCGCCCAGCCGAAAAAAGGTGACACCCTCGTGGTCTCCGCCGCCGCCGGCGCCACCGGCAGCATCGTCGGGCAAATTGGAAAGATTCACGGCTGCCGCGTCATTGGCATCGCCGGCAGCGACGACAAATGCGCATGGATTACCAAGGATCTCGGTTTCGACGCCGCCATCAACTACAAGTATCCGGACTGGAAAGAAAAATTAGCCGCGGCCACTCCCACCGGCATCGACATCGATTTTGAGAACGTCGGCGGCGACATCATGCAAACGGTGCTCGGCCGTATGAATCTCCACGGCCGCGTCGTCCTCTGCGGGCTCATCTCCGGATACACCAAGAAAGATCCCGGTATGGCCAGCTTCGCAACCGTTCTGGTCAAGCGCCTCCGCATCCAGGGCTTCATCATCCTGGATTACGCCTCGCGCTTCATGGAAGCCGCGACGCAGTTGGGTCAATGGAAAATGTTCGGTAAGTTAAAGGATCGCGAGACCATCGTGGAAGGACTGGAGAAGGCGCCCGATGCCATCAACATGCTCTTCACCGGCGGCAACACCGGAAAACTAATCGTCAAAGTCTGATCGAATTACGCGACCGCACTACTGCTGCGCGTTTCTCTTTCTCTCTTCGTCGATGCGCTTCAAAAACTCCTCGAATTTCAGCTTCTGCTCCGGCGTGAGAATCGCCCGAATCTGCTCCCGCCCCTTCTGTCTGGCTTCATTGATCTGCGGGTCCGTTGACTGGTGAATGGCTTTATATTGCGCCTGCACGCTGGCCATAATCGCATCAAGCTGCTTCTGCTGGTCAGGGCTCAGATTCAATTCCTGCGTCAGGCGCTGGACTTTTTGTGCCCGCTTTGCCGCCTCGGTCATTTGCGGCGGAGCTGCCAGCGCCGTGTGACGCGCGAATACGTAGCCGATCATCCCGCCGAGCGCCGCACCCAGCAAGAAAACAACACCGACCCACAAGGCTGCCTTCCGGGTTGCTGACGTCTCGCTCATTGATTCTGCTCCGCCAGGCTAATGAGAAGATCATCCTGATTCATGGGTGGTTGCGGCGACTCAAAAAGATATTCCTGGGTGGCCGTGGCGGCCAGCTGTTTTGCCGGCACCTTGTATGGCCTTTCATACAACCACGTACTCGCCACGAGCAAAAGGGCGCCTGAGCCCATGGCCAATCGCGAAGCCAACTTCGGCACCGCCAGCCACGTGCTCGCCACTTCCGATAATTCCCTCTCGCGCGCGGCAATGGCTGCCATGACGCGAGTCGCAAACCACGGCCTAGCCATCTCTCTGGCAGAGCCGACTCCCTTGAAAATTTCACGAGTCGCAAGAAGGTCCCGCGCTGCTTCCTGGCAGCTCCCGCAGGCCGCGACGTGCGTGCGCTGCGCCGATGGCCAAGCCGCGCTCAACTCTTCGACACGGACAACTTCAGGACGAGCCGCTGCGGATTCCTCCAGCAAATCCTGCAACTTCCTGCACTCTTCAGTTCTCTTCTTCAGCAGGTTCCACATACCCGCCTCCTTACTGCTCTTGCCTTGGTCCTCAATCTCCGCGCTTCTTCGCCTGGCTTACCACCCGGCGCCGGGCCCGAAAGAGCCTCACTTTCACCGTATTTCCATTCAGATTCAGAACTTCCGCGATCTCCTCGATCGAAAACCCTTCCACTTCTTTCAGGATCAGCATAAGGCGGTCCCGTTCATCCAATCCTTCCAGCAGCCTCTCCACGCGCTCACGCGCTGCGATCCGCTCGCTAATATCCGGCCCGGGGTTCTCTTTATCCCCTGCGGTAATGACCAGTCTGGCTTGTTCCTCGCTCAGATCGGATTCGTACAACAGGGGTCGAACCTTTTTCTTTCGGAGCAAGTCCCAGCACTCATTCACCGTGATCTTATAGAGCCAGGTGCTGAATGCCGCTCGCTGATCAAATCGCTTCAGCGAGAAATAGGCCTTAACAAAAACCTGCTGGGCGATATCTTCCACGTCCTCGCGCCTTCGCAGGATCCCGCCCGCCACCGCAAATACGCGGTGTTGATGACGCCGGACCAGCTCCTCAAACGCTTCCTGGTCCTCGCCCTGCGCCCGGCGAACCAGTTCGCGATCGACCGTTGCGCCAGCAGCCTTGGGGGCGCGCCCCGGCACGTCCCTTACCGCGGGAGACAGGTCGAAAGGCTCCACTTTTGGGACGCGCGCCATAGGCTTTTGGTTGCGGCTATTATCTCCGGATTGCCCGAGCCTGCATCATATGTTTCACTTCGTCGTCCGGAAGATTTTGCTTGCTTTGCATTTTATCCATATGGAATAATACCTTCATGATTATTGGTGACCGCCTTCGCGCACTCCGCGAAGAAAAGAAACTCTCCCAGGGCGACATCGAAAAGCGTACCGGCCTGCTTCGTTGCTACATTTC
>Ga0209118_1001062_pt1 | contig 13431 bp, 10 predicted proteins | sample BlaSpr_A8_Ref_M1_FD_187988 | JGI IMG/M metagenome (GOLD analysis project Ga0209118, IMG submission 187988) | Forest soil microbial communities from Thunder Bay, Ontario, Canada - Black Spruce, Ontario site 2_A8_Ref_M1 (SPAdes) (version 2) | ecosystem: Environmental > Terrestrial > Soil > Boreal...
GCGCCACGACTCCACCCAGCGCGCGGCAGAATCCAAACACAATCTGCATCATCACGGCACCCACAAGAAACGCGACGAACGGAGTCGCCATGTGGCCAGCCGCGAGTCCGGCACACGCTGCAACATAGAGGGGCATGCGCAACCCCTGCGGAAGCTGGCTGGCAATCAGTCCTCCGATGATCGCGCCGGTGGCCCAGCCGGCTTCCAGAAAGCCCAGACCGCGGGGACCGGCCCGAAGAATGTCGTTTGTTAGCGCTACGAGAACGACGTTTGCGCTCACCACTCCAGCCATCATGATGGAATGGGTTATGCCCAGCGCCATCACCAGCGGCTGCTGCTTCAGATATCCGAACCCCTCTTTCATATCCGCGTAAACGGCGAGCGAGAGGCCCGCTTCCGCGACCTCCGGATTTTCTCCGGTTTCGAGTGCCTCCGCTGTCGCTTCTGTCGCTTCGTTGTACTCCCGCGGATATTTCTGACTCTCCCGCGGCGAGACGTACCCCTGGCGCACTTGGTACAAGCAATAGGCGGACACGAAATAAGTGGCGCCATCGATCGCAAGAATTCCCGCGATTCCAGCGGTGTTGTAAAGGAAGCCGACGAAAGCTCCCGCAATGAGCATGCCGCTTTGCACTCCCACAAGCACCGCGGCGTTTGCGCCGGTGAATTGGCTCGTCGGAATCACTTCCTGCACCAGAGCGTTCACGGTGGCCCAGTACATCGCCGAACCCGTTCCGGTGATGAGCGTCATGGCATACAAATGCCAGAGCTGCAGATGGCCGCGCCAGGCGATGTACGCAGCCGCCAACACGAAACAGCCCCGGATCAGGTCGAGCAAAACGCCCAGGTAACGCCGGTCGATGCGGTCTATCAGCACCCCGCCGAGGAAGGGAACGAAAAGCCCTGGCACGGTCATGACGATGACCTGCAAGCTTACTTTCACCGTCGAGTGCGTGGCGGCCAGGATGTACCAGCTCACGCCAGCGAAGTTCATCCCGCTGCCGAAGAGCGACACGAACATCGCGAGAAAAAAATAGCGGAAGCCGCGCTGCGCCCAGATCAGCTTCCAGTCCACCGTATTTGTTGTCGCCGTTGCCATGACCAGGGAGAAGCCCATCATTTTAGCGGCTTCGCAGGCCCATCGCGAAATGGCGATTGCTGGCGTTTCCTAAGCGAAGAGGTCGGCCGAGCGGGCACGGTTTTTCTAGCCGTTTGAAAAGACATCGCACGAGATATTAATTTGATTTGTCAAATCAAACTAATTGTCATAAGATTTAGCCGGAATGGACAAGAATGCCGTGCGACAGGTGATGGAGCTTTATCCGCGCATCTACTTCGCCTGCCATACAAGGCACGTCCGGGACCCCGAAACGCGCCGGCTCCTGAGCGCGCACCAGGCCAGCATTCTTGATCATTTGGATGAACATGAGCCGCTCGCACTGCTTGATCTGGCCAGGCACATGGGCGTGACCCCCTCGACGATGTCTCTGAACATCGAGAGGCTGGTCCGGCGGGGATACGTTTCGCGGGAGCGTGCTGCCGAAGATGGCCGGCGGCTCAAGCTGCGCATTACGCCGGTGGGAGTGCGCTTGCGGGAAGCGAAGTCGGTCCTCGATCCCGCACGAGTGCGCGCTTTACTGGCCCGGCTCACGCCCGGCCAGCGGGAGGCGGGAATTCATGGTTTGACGCTCCTGGCTCGGGCTGGGAGCGAACAAATGGAGGAGCAGAGCAAACGAAGGAAGAAGGGACGCGGTCGCCTGCCTTCCTAGCGGAACAACCACGACTTCGCGTTCACGAGGTGCTGCATGAAATGGATTCTGTGGATTTTTGTCGTGCTCGGCGGATTTCTGATTCTGATCACCGTGATCGGGTATTTGCTGCCGAAGGAGCACACCATCACGCGCGAAGCCCGCTTTCACCAGCCTCCAGAAGTCATCTGGAAGACCATCACCGATATCGATGCCATGCCGTCTTGGCGGCAGGGCTTAAAAAGCGTCAAGCATCTTCCCGATCAAGACGGACTGCCCGCTTGGGTCGAGACCCTCGCTTCAGGAGTCATTCCGCTGGAAACTGTCACCTCCCAGCCGCCGTCGAAGCTTGTCGTCCGGATTGCGGACCACAAGCTGCCATTCGGCGGCACGTGGAGCTATGAAATCACCCCGCGGCCCGAGGGCTGCGACCTGCGCATCCGCGAAGACGGAGAAATCTACAACCCCGTTTTTCGGCTCCTGGCGCGCTTCATATTCGGCTATACCGGAACGATCGACACCTATTTGAAATCCATGGCGAAGAAATTCGGCGAACAACCACTGGTGGAGAATTGAACGATGGGAAACGAAGCGAGTTGCAAGGTGCGGTTCGGCAAGCAGGAGTCGGAAGGGAAGGCGTTGCTCGAAACGAGCGAGATTATGTTTCGCGGCGAGTTCCGTCTGAAGATCCCCTTCTCCACAATCAAATCGGCAAAAGCTATGGACGGCGAACTCCGCTTGCAGACAGCCGAAGGACTCGCCGTCTTTCATCTCGGGGCGGCGGCGGAGAAATGGCGCGAAAAGATCCTGCATCCCAAGTCACGAATCGAAAAGCTCGGCTTGAGACCCGGGGTCAAAATTTCTTTGCTCGGTGACTTCGATGCCGGATTTCTTACGGAAATAGGCAAAATCAGCAAGTCCGTGAGCAAAGGCAAAGTTGCAGCGGAGTCGGAATGGATTTTTTTCGTCGCGGATTCCAAGGTAGACTTCAGTGCCCTGCCGAAAATCTCAAAAGCAATGAAAGGCCCGGCCGCTCTGTGGATCGTATATCCCAAGGGCCAAAAGCACATCACCGAAAATGATGTTCTTGCCGCCGGCCGCATGGCCGGATTGAAAGACATGAAAGTCGTCGGTTTTTCTCTCACACACACGGCGTTGAAGTTTGTGATTCCTCTGTCTAACCGCTAGTCGGTTCTTATTTCACAGGTGGCAGCGCAAAGCGCGACATTTCTCCCGGGACGTTCAGGGTTGTAGAAGACTGGCATTTGCATGTCTTCATACAGTTCCCCCGACTCGTCGGTCCCCCCACCTTCGACCACTCGCCCTGCGGCATCCTTAAACTCGTATCGTATTTTGCTTTGCCGACCTTTCCCGCCACTAAGCTCCTGGTGAGTAACGATAGCCATAGCGAGATTTCCTTCCGCCAATAGTTTTCGATCTCTCCGGGCGCTGCGAATTGTTGTTATTCCTATGACCGACCAGATCAGAGCGAATAGCAGTAGGGGGCCAAGATCGCCAAGTAGGCCCGAAACCGCAAGCTGGTCCCGCACGATCTGATAGCCAAAATAGACTATGAATATCCACGAGATTGGAAATGCGATGGTAATGACGCGGGCTACCAGCTTGAGCCGTACCCGCCTGGGTTTGCTTATGGTCCACAGGTACTGATACGGATTAGCGGGATTCTGTTGGATACCTGCCTGGGCTGCCATAACCGAAGGCAGTGCATTCGCGTAGACCGCCGTGGGGTGTGAGACCTCCAGCAGTCTCAGTTTTCGCCACGACCCAATGGCACCGCCCACTAAGAACACACACAAGAGGAGAAAAGGAAAGAGAGCGAATCCGGATTTCGACAAGTATCCGACGAAAGCCAAGAAGGAGGCAAAGAACAGTAAGGCCCAAGGAAGTTGCTTTAAGGATGAGCGCTCTATTTCTTTCGCGAGTTGCAAGTTCCAGCCGCAGAACGAGCAGTAAGGCTTCGAAGTGCCCCAAAAACCAGAGCCACAAATTGCCTCCATTCCGCACTTGGGACACGTCAGTTTTTTCATCTCGGAAATGTATAACTCTCTCGCGTTTATTTATCGAGAGAAAGTTTCATGATTTTGCATTCGTGCGTATCATCAACGTGATGACCCTCCTGTTGGAAGTGCGAGGACTAACGGTGGAGCTGCCCACTCCAACGGGTTGGGTGCGGCCCGTAAACGAGGTGTCGCTGCGCATCGGCGCGGGTGAATCGCTTGGCCTTGTCGGCGAGTCGGGCAGCGGCAAAACTATGTTGTCCTTGGCGCTGATGGGTTTGCTACCTCCTGGGGCGCGGGTCATCGGTGAAGCATCGTTGACAATGGGGGCGGCTTCAAAAAAATTGATGGCTCTAAGTGAGCGGGAGTGGCGCAGCGTCCGTGGCGGCGAGATCGCTATGGTCTTCCAGGAGCCCATGACTTCGCTAAATCCGGTGATGCGCATTGGGGAGCAAATCGAAGAAGCGATCCGCGCGCATGAGCCGCAACTGAAAACCGGCGAAGCGAAACACCGGACCCTCGATTCCTTGCGGCTCGCCGCCGTCCCCGAACCCGAAACCCGCACCGACCAATTTCCGCACCAGCTTTCGGGAGGCTTGCGGCAGCGCGCCATGATTGCCATGGCGCTGGCCGCTGGGCCCCGGCTTCTGATTGCCGATGAACCGACCACCGCGCTCGACGTCACTGTGCAAAAGCAGATTCTGCAACTATTGGATCGCTTGCGGCGCGAGCTGCAACTGGGACTGCTGTTCATCACACATGATCTTGGCGTCGTCGCGCAAGTGGCCGATCGCGTGGCCGTGATGTATGCCGGACGCATCATCGAACAAGGCCCCGCGCAAGAAGTCCTGGCGAGGCCGCTTCATCCCTACACGCAGGGGCTGCTGAAAGCTTCTCCAACTCTCGAACGCGGCGCCCTTACACCTATTCCTGGTGCGGTTCCTCAACTCACCGCGCTGCCACCCGGCTGCGCATTCGAACCTCGCTGTGAACTTCGCCGCGCCGAATGCGCCGCCGCGATCCCCGTGCTTCGCATCATCGCTGGCGATCACGCCGCCCGCTGCATACTTGTTTAGTCGCGTCCTGCGCTGAACGCTTCAAATAGAGAAAGCCTCCGGGAACTTCCGGAGGCTTTCGTCCACTGCATCGCGCTTTTTTTGCCTGGCCTAGAACGTGAACCGCACCGCCAGTTGGATGACACGAGCTTTGGGATCAACCGGGGAGCCAGTATCGCCCGTCTGAGTGATCTCTCCGAATGTGCTCCCCTGGTCCTGGATGTTGGTATCCGGGTTTGCAAATTCGGCGTGATTGAAGACGTTGAACAATTCGGCGCGCAGCTCTATCTTCAGCCGCTCGCCGATCAGCGAAGTCGTCTTTCCGATGGCCAGGTCAAAATTCACGCGGCCGGGCCCGCGCAGAAAATTCCTTGGCAATGAGCCGTACGTCGCCAGTGAAGGATTGGCCACGATCTGCGCGTCGTTAGGGAAGATCGTGCTGCCCGGAGTGCAATTGGCCGGTGTTCCTGGATCTCCGCAGCGCGCGTTCGAGAAACTGTTCGGATTGAACCAGAAGTTTCCCGGTGCCCGAGGATTCAGAGTGTTCGTCGGCCCGACGATATTGGCATTCACGACCGTTGGGTCGCCCGCTCCGGAAGGTCCTTCCGATGCGGGATTGAACTGATCAGCAAAGCCCGCGAAAATGTTGAGCGGGAAACCGGTCCTCCAAGTCACGATGGGAAACAAACTCCATCCTTGCGTGAGCCGCTTCGGGCCGGAGTTCCAGGCGCGGTCGAACGGCAAGTCCCAACCGCCGCTGAACGTGATCCGCTGGCGGACGTCCGCGTCGCCAGAGGCACGCAGCAGGTCCGGCTTGAATGTCGGAACCTGGAAGCTGCGCTGGCGGAATCCGGACACGTTGTCAAGCTCATGCGCGTAGGTGTAGCCGAACGTGAAATACATGCGGCCGAGGTAGCGCAAATCACCCATTTGCTTGGTGAGGCTGGCCGTCAGCGCGTTGTAGCTGGCCTTGGTGACGTTCTTGAACTCCGGCAAACTGGCGAAAGTGCAAACCGGCGGGTTCGCGCCGGGTGGGAGCGCATTCGTTGCCGTCTCGTCCGGGCAAGTCGTGTTTCCCGGAGTCAAATTCAGAATGCGATCGGTGCTGCCGAGCTTGAACGGGTTGACGTCGACGAGGGACGTCAGCCCATGCGAACTGCTCCCGATGTAGGTCAGCTCAAGGTCTAGGTTGCGTCTCAGCTCATGCTGCAGGCTCAGATTGTACTGATACGTGTAAGGCGTCCGAAGATGCGGATCCACGAAGAACAGAAACCCGCTGTTGTTGAACGGCAGAAAGCCCGCGGCTCCAAAATCAAGATTCGATGCGGGCAGCTTCGAGGGAAACGAATTTGGAGTCCCCGTGGAGCCAAACGGATCGTTGAAATATTGGACGATGGAATTCTGTGTCGTCGGAACAGCGGTGAACGTGATGCCAGCGTTGCCGAAAAAGGGCGGCTGCCCGTTGAACTGCAGATTGTCTTCGCCCTTCAGCACGTCGTAGAAAACACCGAAACCGCCTCGGATGCTGGTCTTGCCGTGGCCCTTTGGATCCCACGCGAAGCCGAAGCGCGGAGCCCAATCGTTCTTGTCGGAGAAATTTGAGCCCACAGGGGCGCCCTTGTCGCCGGGGAACGCCAAGCCGACTGGCGCGTTCACGAACCTTGTGGACTGCTGCCCCGGAATAATCGAAAAGGAACGCCCCAACGTGTCTAGCTTGGGCTGGTTGTACTCGTAGCGCACGCCGAACGTCAGCGTCAGCCGCTTGGTGAAGCGCCATTCATCCTGCGCGAAGCCGTAAGTTGCTTTGCTGCGGATGTTGGATGGAGCCGCTGGCGCTTGTCCATAGGTTGTCGGAATTCCCAACAGGAAATTCGCAAACGCATTCCCAGCGCCGGGATTACCGGTCGTTCCACTCGTAAACGTGAACGTCCCATTCACGTTGAAATCAAACACCGTGTTGTTCTGATAGGCCGAAATGCCACCGCCCATTTTGATGGTGTGGCGCCCGCGCACCCAGCTCACCGTGTCCGTCACTCCAAAGGTATTGTTCGCCAGCGTCGTCGGTCCCTGCACGCTTCCGCCGATGGTTGTGCCCAAATTGTTGAAATCCAAATTTGGCGGCCCCGACGGATCATCCGGTGTTATCAATACGCCCAAGTCCTTCGCCGTCGGAAGTGCCGTGGCCGGCACACCGTCCTCCGTGAAGTTCCGCTGTGTGACGAAGCGGATCTCGTTCAACACGTTTGGCGTGAAAGTCCGTGTGTAGCCGAGGTTCACAAAATACGTATTCAGATTAGTGGAGACCGCAAACCCCGGAACATTTGCGAATGTCGTGTTCCCGGCCGCGGTGAAGGGGTCCAGCCGTGGATTGCGCTGTCCGCCTACTGTCGCTGAAAGCCTGTCCTTCTCCGTCAAGACAAAGTCAAACTTCATCGTCAATTCGTTGAAATTGTTGGATGAAGCCCCAGAGGAATTCAGTAACCCGTTGGCGTTGGAAGGAATTAAGCCCTTCGCGATGTACTGCAGTGACGCAGGGTTAAGGGCCGCCGGATTGATGACCCCAGGCTTGTTCACGTTATCCAGCGCAAAAAAGGGATGCGATTGCAGGAAGGCAACCACCGCTGGATCATTGTGGAAGTCTCCTCCCAGCTCCGCGGTCGTGAAAACAGAGACGTTTCCGGCTTGCTCCGCGTCCGTGAGGCGCTGTCCTTCATACCCGACGAAAAAGAAAAAACGGTCTTTCCCGTGAACCACCTTTGGGATCGTGATGGGGCCTCCGAATGTTCCTCCAAACTGATTGCGCTTCAAAGGATCGCGCGGCAACCGCTGCGTCGGATCAGAACTGCTCTTGTTGAAGAAAGTATTCGCGTTCAAATCGGCATTGCGGAGAAACTCGAAACCGCTGCCATGCCACTCATTGGTTCCTGACTTCGTTACTACGCTGACGATCCCGCCGCCGTTCCTGCCATACTCTGCGGAATAGTTGCTCTCCAAAATCCGGAATTCCGCAATCGTGTCCGGATTGGGATTCAGAACCACCGCGTTGTTCAGCAGGTTGTTATTCACTCCGCCGTCCAACAGGTAGGTAACGGAATCCGTGCGGCCGCCCGCGATGCTGAATCCGCCCGCGCTTGTGTTGTCCCCGTTCGATTCGGTGACGCCTGGCTGCAGCAGCGCGAGATTCAGAACGTTGCGCCCGTTAAGCGGCGCCCTCTGGATGGCTTCTCCCACGACTGTTGCTCCGATGGTCTGGTTCACCGTCTCGATCCCGCCCACCTGTTCTTTCACTTCGATGGTTTCGTTCTTCGTTCCTAGCGCCAGCTTGGCGTCCACGCGCAGCGATTGATTGATCTGCAGCGCCTGGTTCTCAAAAATCTGGCGCTGAAATCCATCCTTCTCGATGGCTACGCTATACGTGCCGATCGGAAGCGTAAGGACCTGGTAGTAGCCGTCCCTATCAGTGGCGGTCTGCTGTGAATTCTGCGTTGCCGCATTCGTCACCGTGACCGTGGCCCCGGAGATCGACGCCCCACTCGGATCGGTCACATTCCCGATGATGCGTCCCGCCGCGTTTTGTGCTGCCGTTCCCGGTGCCGCCATCCCCACTAGAATTGCAAGAGCTGCAAAGAAACAAAAAAACCGCGAAATTCGACTCAAGAGATTTCCTCCATGCAAAGCCCCGGATCACCACTGTTCATTTCCACTTCCGGGTGTTTTCAGAAGGGCAAGTTGCGGGCCGAACCGTTTCGACTGAAAACAAAGAGGTTCCTCGATTTCGTTTTCTAAAAATTCTTCGAATTTTCGAATTTAGATATGAGTTCTTTGACGAAATGAGTTTCGCGAGCGCAAATCTATTTTTCCGTCCAATTTGACTGCAACTTTCCGTGCGAAGATAGGGATGAAGTTACCGTCGAATGACCAGCGCGGACAGAAGCCCATGACCAGTGCACAAATTCTCATGGAAGCTGTGAATCTCCGGAAAATCTACCGGCGCGGCGGCGGCGTATTCACGCGGGATTCGAGCGGCGCTCGCTTTACGGCCGTGGATGGCGTGAGTTTCACTGTCGCGCGCGGAGAAACATTTGCCATCGTGGGAGAAAGCGGCTGCGGGAAAACTACTCTCGCGCGCATGCTCCTGCGGCTGATCGAGTCCGACGGCGGCGAAATCCGTTTCGAGGGACGCAATCTTCTCACCCTGAGCGGAGAAGAATTACGCTCGCAGCGCCGCCAGATGCAGATGGTGTTTCAGGATCCCTTCGCCTCGCTCAACCCCCGCATGCGCGTTGGCGAAATCGTTGCCGAGCCTCTTGCCATTCATGAGCTCGGCCTCTCCGCGGCGGAGCGCCTGGCGCGCACGATGGCGATTCTTGGCCGCGTTGGCTTGAATGAAGACGACATGCGGCGGTATCCTCACGAATTCTCCGGCGGCCAGCGCCAGCGCATCGGCATCGCACGCGCCCTGATACTCCATCCAAAGCTCATCGTCGCCGACGAACCCGTCTCCGCCCTCGATGTCTCTGTTGGCGCACAAGTTCTCCTCTTGCTGCAGGAACTTCAGCGCGAGTTTTCGCTCACTTATGTTTTCATATCCCACAGCTTGCCCGTCGTGGCGCAGGTCGCCACGCACATCGCCGTCATGCGCGCCGGCCAGTTCGTGGAACTGGGCGACGCCGAACAGGTGCTCCACCAGCCAAAAAACGACTACACCCGCGATTTGCTTTCCGCCGTTCCCGAACTACCCCGAGTGTGACCTTTTTCCACTTTCCGTTGGAGCAGATCCTTGGCACAGATGCTTCCAGTCCTCGGACCAATACCCAGTCCCTGGCCATTCTTCTTACTTAAAACTGGCTACTGAAAACTGACAACACTTCCCCCATTGCGCTAGAATCCCCCCGCTGAAATATTCCCTGGTGCTCATGCGTAGTCCCTCTCAGAAGGCAGTACTACGCAACCTTGTGGTGGAGGAGTCCTCGATGGCTACAACCCCTGTTCCCGCGCCGGAGGCGCAAGCTTCAATCAGTCCACTTGGCCGGGTTATCGGTGTTTTTTTCTCTCCCGGAAAGACATTTGAAGACATTGTGAGAAAACCCAGCTGGGTGCTCCCGCTTGTGCTGACGACCATTCTCAGCATCGCTGTCAGCGTTTCGATCAATCAGCGCATCAACTGGCGAGAATTCATGAGCCAGCAAATCGAGAAGAGCCCTCGCGCGGCGCAGATGTCGGCCGAACAGAAGCAGCAGCAAATCGAAGGCGGCGCCAAATTCTCTCCCGCCTTCACCTATTGCATTGGGGTTCTGGGCCCGTTTCTCGGTGTCCTGATCATTGGCCTGCTGATGTGGGGAGCATACAGTCTGCTCGGAGGGGCTAGCACGAATTTCGTCACCGCATTCAGCATCACGGCCCATGCTTTGCTGACTGGACTTGTCAGCAGTCCCCTTTTCATCCTGATCTTGTATCTGAAACCTTACGGCACGGCGGATCTCGAGAATCCTGTGGCTGCGAATCTCGCCGCGCTGTTGCCCGACGAATCCGCAAAGTGGCTTGTGGCACTCTGCAAGTCGATTGACCTCTTCACGTTCTGGACGCTGATTCTCCTGGCCATCGGGTTCGCCGCCGTCAACCCGAAAAAATTGAAGGGCGCCAAGTCTTTCACTATTGCCTTCTCCGTCTGGGCGCTCTATGTGGTGCTCCGCGTCGGCTGGGCGTTCATCTTCTCCTGATACACTGAAGTAGAGTGGGCACCTCGCCTGTACTGCTCTCGGGTGATTAGTCGAAGATGAATTTTTCCTATGAAGTAGCGAAGACCGACCCGTCGGGCGGCCGCCGCGGCCGCCTGACCACGCCCCACGGCACCGTCGAGACTCCGTTCTTCATGCCCGTGGGAACGCAGGCTTCCGTCAAAGCCCTGACCCAGGAAGCGCTCGAAGAACTCGGCGCGGAAATCATTCTCGCAAATACCTATCATCTCTACCTGCGTCCCGGGCACGAATTGGTTCGCAAGCTAGGCGGGCTTCATCAATTCATGTCCTGGCCGCGCGCCATTCTCACCGATTCCGGCGGCTATCAGGTTTTCAGCCTTTCCGAATTGCGAAAAATAACCGATGAAGGCGTGCGCTTCCGCTCCCACCTCGACGGCTCGGAGCATCTGCTCACGCCGGAAAAAGCGGCGGAGATTCAGCTCGCGCTGGGATCGGACATTGCTATGGTCCTCGATGAGTGCATCGAAACACCCGCGCCCCGCGAGAAAGCGGAGGCCGCGCTGAAGCGCACCACCGAATGGGCTCGCCGCGCACGCATCTATTTTCAGGAATGCGCGCAACGTAACGGAAATCTCAGCCAATGGCAATTCGGCATCGTGCAGGGCGCGACGTTTGCCGATTTGCGTCGCGAAAGTGCGCGGCAGCTTCTCGATCTCGATTTTCCTGGTTACGCCGTCGGCGGCCTCGCTGTCGGAGAGCCGCATGAAACCACCTGCGAAATGGCCGCCGAAGTAACCGCGCTGCTACCCCAGGACCGCCTGCGCTATCTCATGGGCGTCGGACGTCCCGAGCAGATCGCCGATTACGTTGCGCTGGGAATCGACATGATGGATTGCGTGCTCCCCACTCGCGCCGCGCGTCACGCCTGCCTGTACACCAGCGAAGGGCGCGTGCTCATCAAGAACGCGCGTTATGCCCAGGATCAGCGGCCCATCGATCCCAACTGCACTTGCTCCGTCTGCCGCCGCTACTCTCGCGCCTATCTTCGTCATCTCTTCGCCGCCGGTGAAATCACCGCGGCCATCCTTGCCAGCCACCACAATGTCCACTTTTACCTTGACATAATGCGCCAAATCCGCGAGGCTATCGAGTTTGGGAACCTAGCGAATTTCTCATCAGAGATGCACGCGCGCTATGCTGCGGGTCTGGCCTGAACGGGCTCTAGCTCAGGCCTTCTGGCCTGAGGCCTTTTGCATCCGAGCGGCGCGCGAGCCATCCGCGGGGCACCAAGAGCAGCGAAAGTCACGGCACTTGAGGAGCGGGCAATTCGCTCCGGCATGGCGTTTCTATCTTTTGGATGGAAGAATGGAAGCCAAGCCAACGTGACTCTGGAAGAATCAAAGGTTTGTTTTGCATAGAAGAAGAAGTGAATACTGACAACGGAAAGCTGACGACCGATTCTCGTTATGATGGCAACAATTTTATTTCAAGCTTCTGGCAGCGGCGGCTTTGGCGGCTTCTTGATCCCCCTCGGCCTCATGTTCGCCATCATGTATTTTATGGTGATCATGCCCCAGCAGCGCCAGCGCAAGAAAGTGCAGGCCATGCTTGCGGAGCTCAAGTCCGGGGATAAAGTGGTTACCAGCGGTGGCATTTTCGGCACCGTCAATGGTATCGATGGCGATTCGGTCATTCTGAAAATCTCCAGCGAACCGCAAGTTAAAATTCGCATCTCGCGTGCGGCGATTGCTCAGGTGGAGGCATCGGAAGATGCAAAATAAGCCCACCCTTCGCCCGATGGCGTGTCTTACTTTCTGACCATGAACCCCAATCTGAAGTGGAAAGCGCTGTTCATCCTCGTCGTCATTCTGTTCTGTATCTATTTCCTCGTCGGCTACCCGGTGTTCCCCACCTCGGTCGCGCAGCTTAGGGACAATTTCTCTAAGCAGATCAAGCTCGGCCTCGACCTCCAGGGCGGCACGCACCTCATCCTCCAGGTCCAGGTCCAGGAAGCCATCGCGCAGGAGACGGATACCACTGTGGACCGTCTGACCACCCTGCTGCGCTCGAAAAATGTTCACTACGATGAAGTGCGCCGCGTCGACGACACCCACATCCTCGTCCGCAACATCGACCCCTCGCAGCTTTCGCAATTCCGCGACATTTATACCGCACAATACAACAACGTTTGGGACCTGGCGCCCGCTGCCGGAGATCCCTCTGGCTACACGCTGACTCTGCGCCCCAGCGCCGTCGCTGCCATCCAGGAACAGACCATGACGCAGTCGCTCGAAACCATCGAACGACGCATCAATGCCCTGGGTCTGACGGAACCCACGATTCAGCCCCGTGGCGGTCGCAACGCCAACGAAATCCTCGTGCAGCTTCCCGGCGAAGGCGATCCCACTCGCGCCAAGGCCGTCATTCAAGCTGGCGGCCAGTTGGAATTGAAGTTGGTCGAAGATCCCGTCCCTTATGCCTCCCAGACCGAGGCGCTCAGCCGTCACGCCGGAGTTTTGCCCCCGGGCGCGGAACTCGTTCCCGGACGCTCGGAAACGCGTAACGCCTCGGGTGGATTCGATACCGCTGAAAGCTGGTACGTCTTGAGCCGCGCTCCCGTCGTCACTGGCCGCGACTTGCGTAGCGCCGTCGAAACTCGCAATTCTTCGAATCCTGGCATGTGGCAGGTGAACTTCACGCTCTCGCCGGAAGCTGCCCGGCGCTTCGGCCCTTTCACCGAGCAAAACAAGGGTCGCCAGATGGCCATTGTTCTGGAACACCGCGTCTATTCCGCTCCGGTGATCAATGGCCGCATTGATGATTCCGGTTTGATTGAAGGAAATTTCAGCCAGGAAAGTGCCCATGATCTCGCGCTGGTCCTCCGCGCCGGCGCCCTTCCTGCCTCCATCAA
>Ga0209118_1001063_pt1 | contig 13429 bp, 23 predicted proteins | sample BlaSpr_A8_Ref_M1_FD_187988 | JGI IMG/M metagenome (GOLD analysis project Ga0209118, IMG submission 187988) | Forest soil microbial communities from Thunder Bay, Ontario, Canada - Black Spruce, Ontario site 2_A8_Ref_M1 (SPAdes) (version 2) | ecosystem: Environmental > Terrestrial > Soil > Boreal...
CGGTGTGCGCGCTGGTGAACCTGTATCTGCTGCGGAAGAAGCTGCTTCTGGCACCAGCATAGCCCGGCAGCGAAGGTTGCTGATCACGGGCCGCCACCGCAGCAGACGGAAGAGTGGAAAAAACCGAATCCAAACCCTTGCCCGGGTCTGGTTGAACACTGCTAGCTTAAAGACACTGGCTTATTCAGAGATACCCTAGGTTCGCAAAATAAATGTTGGACAAGCAGGACCCGAACCGCGCCGGCTATTCCAATGACTTGTGAGTTGGAGCGAGTGTCGAGGCAGTGTCGACGGAATGATCCGCGTTGCCCGCTTTCAGTTTGTCCAACTCCTCTTTCGTTATTCTCCAGGCCTTCGCGTTCTTCTTCGTCGCGATTGGCGCATTCCCGTCGGCGTAGAAGCTGAGAATGTTTTGGCGCAGCTGAGGAGATGCCTGAGCAAAGTTATGCTTAGCCAAGTCGTCCAGCAGATGGGCATAGGTCTTATCCGCCAACGAATATTCTCCAGCGCGGGTTTCACGGCCAGTATCGAAGTCCAGATCAGCGATCGTGAGTTGCCCCGCTTTTTGCTCGCGTAACAGCGCGCCGTAGTCATCCACGGTTTTGTTGATGCTCTTGATGTACATGTCCTCGGTCTGCGTGGTGGGAATCTTGAAGGCTAGCGCCTTAAACGGTCCCACCTTCGGAACGATCTTCAGAAAGAACGCCAGCACGCGGGTTCCAGCTCCCGGCTTGCGATATCCGTTCCCCCATTCCCTCTGGTACTTAGCCCGGGAAAGGTGATAGAGGAATTCCTTTTCGTTGAAATTAGGCGTATCGCGGACGATCTCCTTGCGGCGCGACAACAGGGCGACGCGAGTCATCTCGGGAATGATTTTGCTAATAGCGCGCCGAAAGGTTCCAATGGCCAAGTCTTCGTTAGGTATGACATCTTTCAGTTCGAGACCATAGGTCTGTGCGAATGCCCGTTCGAGGAGAGGTTTGGAAACATTGAAACCGATGAAATCGTGGAAGGTGTCGGATGTGTACCGGTTTTTTGCCACCTGCACCATGTCGAAGCCGAATTCAGTGCGAATGTGTGCTTTGGGATCGTCCGCGTAGGTAACTTCTTCTCCGTATTTTCTCCGCAACTTGGGAAAGCTTAGCGCGACTACATGATTGATCGTAGGATGCCCACTGTTGTCAGCGGCGTAGTGTGCGAGCGCTCCCAGGGCGAAGGCGTATTCATTGAGATCAGAAGAGTCTTGGATGAGGGCCAATACAAAATCACCGGTGCGTAAGTAATGCACCAAGTCGCTGAAATACTTGCTGCCAAAAGGATAGTAGCCCATGTCCTGAACCAGGCTGCCACCATAGGCGTAAGCATGAGCTTGCTTCATATCCTCGTCACTCGCCTGGGGAAAACGCTTTAGCAGCAACGGTCGAAGCTGATCCTTCCACAGCAAATCGATCATCTCTTCGTGGGTGAGTACCGAATATCCGTTTCCGACACCTGAACAGACAAACACGAATAGCAACAAGAAGACGGCGACTTTGGCGATGGCCTGTCGAGTTGGTTGCATGGTGGTATTCGGCGCTGCAGTTTCTCACCTAGGCGCTCAGGCAGTTGCGTCGGGCTACACAACCCGGACTGGAGGCCTGCGCTAATGGTACTCAGACTGCGCTTCTCCGTCCGCTTAGCAGGTTGATCACAAGAACTACCAGCGCCAGCACCAGCAAAATGTGAATAAAGCCGCCCAATGTGTACGAACTGACCAGTCCAAGTAACCACAAAACCAGCAGCACCACGAATATTGTCCAAAGCATGTCAAACTCCTTTTTCCTATCAAGCTGAGATTGAAAAGCGCAGCTACGCCGTCGCAGCTGTTTCGTTTTCACCAGCGGAATAGATGTTCCCAGATGGTCCACGCATCTCAGGTGAACGCCGTACATGGGCGTCATATTCCTTGTACTCAGTTTTCTTGCTCCTCATTTTCTGCCTCTAATGCCATTCAGAAAAGCCGCAGTCTCAAGAAGAAGGAGGAGGGATGCACCCAGAAGATCTCATGAAACCTGATCTGCTGAGCCGAGCCCTGTTGTTCGGGGGCGGCGTCGTGATATTAGTGGCGTTACTAGTGCTCGCCTTGGTGGCGTTCGGGCACGCACCGTAGCTGTTTCGTTGAAAAGATTCGATTCAACCCGTACGGCTTTCGTCGCTTGCCCACTAGTCGTTGATTGGGCACCGCCATTCCTTCGCAGTGGTTGTTAGTCAAACGCTCGGCGCGAGCAGGGCGCCCTGCTCGTACGATTGTCCTACGGGCATTCCGCGGTTGAACTACGGCCCAAACTCGATTGGCAGGCATTGTTGTATGCACTATGGTTTCAGAAGATTCAAACGGTTGGCGGCTCGGTACCGGTTCGGTTCGCGCCTCGGGTTTCAGATCTCGGGTCGGGCAACCAACCAACGAACGATGAGCAAATTCTGTCGGCCAAGTCCGATCCAAGTAAGGAGCAATTCAATGAACCTCAAGAACGGTGTCAGGATCTTTCTACTCATAATCATAAGCTCGCTGTTGGGCAGCGCCTGGATAATCGCCCAGGAGCCAGCTACTCAAGATGCTCCTGCTTCCGCTGACAACACCAGGGTTAATCAGCGAGATCGGAACACAAACGAGCCCCCCGCAGATCAACAGAAGGACAACCGTTCGGACCGGGACATCACGCAGCAAGTCCGCCGGGCCATCGTGAAAGACAAGTCTCTGTCAACCTATGCCCATAACGTCAAGATCATTACGCAGAATGGCCAAGTAACCCTGAAGGGTCCGGTGCGATCGGACGACGAGAAGCGGGCGGTCGAGGCCAAGGCGGCTGAAGTAGCGGGCGAAAACAAGGTAACCAGCGAATTGGACGTTAAACCAAAAAACTAAGCACGGCAATCAAGACATATACATATAAAGGAGAATTCACGATGTCAGGAAAGAACACAGCAGTTTTCGGCATCTACCCGAGCTACGCGACGGTAGAGACGGGTGTTGACGGCTTGAAGGCAGCGGGATTCAGCAATAGGGACATTTCTGTGTTGTTCCCTCAAAGCGCAGGATCAAAAGACTTCGCGCACGAAAAAGGCACGAAAGCGCCCGAAGGAGCCACAGCAGGCGCCGGAACAGGAGTAGTGCTGGGCGGCACGATGGGATGGCTGCTGGGTGTTGGCGCCCTGGCGATACCGGGACTGGGACCTTTTATCGCCGCCGGCCCCATTATGGCAGCCCTCGCAGGAGCGGGTGTCGGAGGTGCAGTGGGTGGAATCACTGGAGCTCTCATTGGAATGGGAATTCCGGAATACGAGGCCAAGCGCTACGAAGGCAGGGTCAAAGACGGCGGCATCCTGCTTTCCGTCCACTGTGACAGCTCTGAGTGGACAAAGCAAGCAAAGCAAATCTTGGAACACACAGGCGCCCAGGATGTTTCGTCGACCGGCGAGGCCAGCTCTGACGACGCCACGATCAACCGGCATCTGCCTCGCGCAGTTTAAGCGGAGCGCAAACGCACTGATGCCGAAATGTCGCGCCGGCAGCCCGCGCTGCCGGCGCATCAACGCCACTCGGACCTGGCCAGGTTTCATAAGTAAACACGAAAAGGAGAAAAGCAAATGAACTCAGACCAGATGCAGGGCAAATGGAAACAGATCAAAGGCTCGGTAAAGGAACGCTGGGGCAAGCTGACCGACGATGACATCGACGTCATCAACGGGAAGCACGATCAATTGGTCGGAAAGATTCAAGAGCGGTACGGCGTCGCACGAGATGCGGCTCAAAAGCAGGTTGATGAGTGGAACGCGGTCGAATCCCATCAATCCGATTTGGAGCAAAGACGCAAGGCCAGCTAGAACGATTCCAGCTTGATACTGACAGGGGAGCCGCTTTACGGACTCCCCTATTTTCTTGAGAAGGAGGTCGGTGAAAAGCCAGCAACTCCGTGGGGCGTCACCAGTCGCCCCACGATATGGAAAGCCCGAACCAGTTACCGCTATGCTGCTGAACCTTCCGGCGGATTTTGAAGGTGCGACGGTACTTGTACCTGGATAATGTTGTTCTTCACGGCGTAAACAACCAGATCTCTGATCGAGTGAAAGCCAAGTTTCCGCATTATGTTGCTGCGATGCGTCTCGGCAGTTTTTGTGCTCAAGTTGAGCACACAGGCTACTTCCTTCGAGCTTTTCCCCTCGGCTAGAAGCTGAATGACTTCCCGCTCCCGCGCGGTCAATTTCGGCAACCTCGGAGGTTCGCCACTTGACCCGTTGTACCCTTTGTCCAGAAAACCGGCGAGCACCATATCGTTTACCCGGGGGGTAAAAAACATCCGGTTGCGCTGGAGTGCCTCCACAGCAGAAATCAGGTCCCGAGCGGCGTCGGATTTTAGGACAAACCCGCGAGCGCCCGCATCCAAAGCCTCCCGTATTACCTGGTCTGAATCCGTGATCGTCAGTACGATGACCTTGCAGTGAGGGTCATGTTGAGTCAACTGCCGGGTCGCCGCCAGACCATTGAGATTTGGCATTCCGACATCCAGGATGACCACATCGGGCTTCAATTGCGCTGCCTTTTCGACGGCTTGGCGCCCATCCGTCGCCTCCGCGCAGACTTCCCAACCATCGCGTGTTTGCAGAAGCGCACACAACCCGCGCCGTACAACTTCGTGATCGTCAGCTATCAGGATTCGCAGCTTCATTGCTCACCTCGGTAAGGTAATTGCGACGTTACAACCCCGGACAAAAACCCTGTCATCTCTGGCTCAATCGACCCGAGCCAGTCCCCCAAAGAACCAAGCCGGCAAGATCCCGGCATATCGAAGTTCAGGCAGAATCAGCGGACTGCACATTCAGAGCTGTGAAAGGCAGATGCCGGCTTACCGCCTCCACTGCCGCCAGTAAATCGCGAGCGGCGTTGGACTTCACCACATAGCCCCGGGCTCCCGCTTCCAATGCCTCACGCATCATCTGCGGAGAATCATGTTGCGTCACGATCAGGATTTCAGATGCCGGCGTCGTTCTGCGGATTATGCGGCATGCTTCCAGCCCACTCATCTTCGGCATGGTAATATCGAGCACTACGACATCAGGTTTCAAGCGATCGGCCTTCGCGACGGCTTCGAGTCCGTCTGCCGCTTCATCAACGATTTCCCACTCAGGATGCCCCCCCAGCAAAGTCCTTAACCCGTGTCTTACAACTGGGTGGTCGTCCGCAACCAAAATGCGCACTGTCATAAATTGTTTATAGCTCCTAGGACTTAAAACATATCTAAGAATATCTCGATGTTATTGTTCCTCCATGACCGTCTGACTTCTGTCCCAAATCTTGCCCCGCTGCTTCCCAATGACCGCGGACATTACGAGTCACGGGCGCAATCGGGAGGGACCGGTATTGTTATTCGCACCGATGTACCCGTGCTGCTCGATTCAAACTGAACCTTTCCTCCGAGTTCGCGTGCCCTCTCATGCATACTCATAAGCCCAACGCCCACGCCTGCTCCCGTCTCGCGAAAATGATTTAGCATTTCCTGCTCCATTCCGCGGCCATTGTCCCTCACTTCCAAAACCACCTGTCCGGACGATCGCCGGATCAGAATGTCCGCCGCCGAAGCACCGGAATGTCGATGGACGTTGGTCAAAGCTTCTTGCAGCACACGGAAGAGCGCGAGTTCGATCGCGTCGGGCAAGCGGACTGGATCATCCGGGGCATCCAACGTCAACTTGAGTCCGCTTCGGAGACCAAAGCCCTCGACATACCACCGGGCCGCAGAAGCTATCCCCACTGCGTCCATGGTCGGCGGGTGCAGTAGATAGGAAAGGGTCCGAACTTCAGCGATGCATCGGTCCGTTAACTCTTCCGATTGCGACCACAATTCGCCGCGCCCTGGAGATTGTCGGAGCATGTCCACGTTGAGTTTCAACGCGACCAGGTATTGGCCCAGACTATCGTGCAACTCTCGGGCAATTCGGCGACGCTCAGAGTCCTGCAAACTGAGCAGCCGAGACGAAAGCTGGCGCAATGCGGCGGTGCGCTGCTCCACCACGGATTCAAGTTCGGCCTGGCTGCGCCGGAGTCTCTCCTCGACCTGCTTGCGCTCTGCGATTTCGGTCTCGAGCGCCTGTGCCTTTTGTTGCAAGTGAGCGATGCTGCGAAGGCGCTCGTCCTGACTGACCAGCGCTGTATAGCTCTCACCCGGAATAACATTGGAATGTTCGGCACAGATCTTAAGAAGCAGGTCGCCGTGTTCCTCACGATAAAAACTGGACATCGGGTATGCGCAGCGGAGAGAGAAGGAGTGGGTTTGGGCTAACTCGTTCCACAACTGTTCGAGGCGGATCGCGGCTTCAGGCTTTCTTTCCGCCCACAACAGAGCGACCATTTCCCCGAATGCGGCAACCCGGCGAGGTTCACCTTCGGTGGCGGTCGTGGCTCTGGCGATTAGACTGCCTACTACCTCGGCGAAACGCACTGCGTCCGGCCACCCGCCCAGCGTTATGTTCGCCAGAGTTTCGGCGGCGTCCAAGGAGAAGTAGCGCCCCTGCGCGACCGCTTTGGCGGTATCCAAGCCCCGCGCGTTCAGCCTCTGGGCCAGCCCATCCCGGTGTTCCTTGGTCGCGATGACGACGGCGGCGTCCCCGGCCCCGAGAGCGGTACCGATGAATCGGCTCAATTCATCGAGGAGGAATCTGTCTTCTCCATAGAACTGAACTACGTGCGCGGGGTGATTGTGGTCGCCCCGAACCGCGAGGGGCGCGAACGATGCAGCGTCCAAGCTCTGAGTGTTGGCCATACCCATGGTTATTGCTCCTCATCGTCGCTGCAGCGGCGCCCAATTTCGCGCCAGATGGAACGGGACAGTGGCTCTCTGACCGCGTTATTCTAATTTCGTGTGTCTCGCTCCGAAATACAGGGAATCCTGTAGGTCCTGTTCCGGAATGTCTGCAGAGGTTGAAGCCCGTACAGGGAGCCATTTCACCACGAACACAAGGCGAAGCCGGTGTCGAGCTACTTCGCGCCCTTCCAGATGTAGAAATTGTCTTCGTCCGACAAAGTTTCGATTTCCAAGCCTCTTGACGTTGATGCGCGATGGACGGCCGATCGCAGGTTCGCCAACGTAATTCCATCCACCTCCGCCAGAGGGATCTTGATCGCCGAGCCGGAAGGCAAGGTTTCCAAATCCTGGAAGACTCCCTGTATCAGATCGTGGTGTTTGCCGCGCCGATTCCTTCTAAGGCTCGCGAGGACAACGCGGTCATAGTTCAAAGCGGGCCTTTGATTCTTTACCTGTTCTTTAGTCATACGTCTTGCATCCTTCCATCAAAACGTTAACAAAGCTTATAGAATTCCAGCTAGAGCTTGTCAAGCATTTTTTTCTGTTGCACGCCGGATATTTTTATCATATGCGTCAAGTCATCCGCGCGGATAGTCCCGCAGCGCGTTACTTTCTACCCGTGCGTCTTTAATTCTTGCGGATGTGTTATTTCCACCCTTTTTTAGTGGGGGCTGTATTCTCCACTACAGACTGCAAGAAGAGAAGAGAATGACAATGAATCTTTCGTGGCAGGAGTTATACCGGGCAGCTTTGCTGGAGGTTCAACCTGAAGAATTGCGGCGGCGAATCGGCGCCGCGGAAAACGCCATTGGTCAACGACTCGAAGAGTTAAAGCAGACCGGTTCCCATTCCAGCGAAGAGCAGCAGGCAATCGCAGACGCGCTACGAACTCTGCGGGTTCTTGCCCAAATCGAATGCCAACCCCAACCTTCGTCAGGGACCGGCGGATCTCAAAACGAGGTGGCATCGTGAATCGCTCCTGTTGTTTGCAAACCAGAAATTGCCGCAACCTGCTCGTTCCGGCTCGGGTTAGAAGACAAGTAATGGCGGAGAACCTTGACAAACAGTGGCGCGCACTCCGCCGGCACGCGACGATTGAGAGAGATCCGCAGAAGTTGTCGCAGCTTACTGCCGAAATCGAGAAACGTAAACGCTCGGTAGAAGCTGTCCGCCAACACAATGAACTTTGAACATCAGGGGAGTCGGAAAAGGCATTCACCACGAGTTGGTAAAGAATTTTCGGGCCAAATAGGCACCAATTTTGGCGTGGGCCTGGCCGGAATGCGGGAACGCGTGCGCGAACTTGGCGGCGAGCTTGACATTCAGTCCAAGGCGCCTGGCCCCTTGATCTCTGTGACCATGCCGGTTCCAGGAGCAGCTCAAGCTGCTGATGCTTCGGCTGCCGCCTGGCAACTCAGTTCGGGAAGTAGGTTTCGTGGCGAAGCAGTGCCCCCACCCCATCTACAACGGAGCTGATGTCTGTTTTTGTGCAAGCGCCCCGGATCCCCACTCTTCGGGCCTCTTCGCTCAACTGTTTGGAAAGGTGTATCGTGACCATCAGAATCGGGGTTTTCGGTGAGAGATCGACGATGTGGCGGGCGGCGTCCAAGCCATTCATCTCGGGCATCTGGAAATCAAGCACAATCAGGTCAGGCTTAGCCTGTTGGAACCGCTCGACTGCTTCCTTGCCGTTGCTGGCTTCATCACAAACGAGCCAATCGGCGTGATGATCCAATAACCCGCGAAGGCAACGTCGTATCGCCGGGTTATCGTCCGCTACCAGGATCCGAACCAACGAAACTCCCATTCAGCCGCGGACAACGGACCGCGCTCTGCCCTTCACGCCTAAAAGGCTATCGATTCCACGGCGGCCCGGCAATACACTGGACACCTTACAGGAGAAGAAAGTTGCTGACTTTTGCGATGAGATTCTCCCGAGTTTAGTGCCCCTTACTATGGCCCTTGGCTTTGTGCTGCTTGAGAACGGTCCGGGCGGCGACTTCTTTGGCTCGACTGCCATAACGACCTGAACGTTCCGCACTCTCCTTGATGTGCTCGTACTCGCGTTGTTCCTTTGCACCCACACCGCGCACATGTTTTTTCCCCGGCATGTATTCCTCCTTTCAAGTAGTCTGCCTGAGCCAACAATAAGTGCCGAAATGCATGGCTTACAATCCCGGACACCCGGTATGCGGCAAAAGAAGTGGCGGTATGCCCCGGCACAATCGCTAACGGGCTAGGCGCGGAGAGCGCGAATACGGATCAGGACGATTGCATCTCAGCCTAGAAAACCTGCGCGATTCCTTTGCGGAGAGCATAGAGGGTCACGTCGGCGACCGAATGCAGATCAAGCTTGCGCATGATGTTGGTGCGGTGGGTTTCAGCCGTCTTTACGCTGAGATTTAGAGCGACAGCCACTTCTTTGCTGGTTTTCCCCTCCGCCAGAAGCTGCACCACCTCCCGCTCGCGGGGGGTTAGACGAGTTCTGAGGGGAGGTTCTTCCTTCCAGTCCGGGTTCAAATATCCGTCAACCACGATTTCCGTGACCTGGCTGGTAAAGAAAGTCCTATGGTGCTGCACGGCTTCTACAGCCGTGACAAGGTCACGGCCAGCGTCCGATTTCAACAGAAAGCCGCGAGCTCCCACAGCCAGTACATCCCGCACAACTTGCTGTGAATAGTGCATGGTTAGGATGAGGATGTTGGTCACAGGGCAATTCGCGAGAATTTGCCGCGCCGCCTCGATGCCGTTTAGATTCGGCATTCCAATGTCGAGCAGGACGAGATCCGGCTTCAGTTCTCTGGCCCGTTCCACCGCCTCACGCCCATCCTCCGCCTCGCCACTCACTTCCCATCCCAGATGGCTTTCGAGCAAGGCGCGGATCCCTCGCCGCACGACTTCATGGTCATCCGCAATCAGAATTCGAAAAGGTTTCATGTCGTAGCTCCGGTCTGAGGCATACCTGTCCTACCTAACGCCCGGTACGATGCCGAAATTGAGCACAAGGTGTGCCAAACGGAAGTCGAATGAAATCACTGATCTGGCACCACCTAACTACTGGCGAGAACGCGGTCGCGTGTAATTCCGTCCAAGAGGATGCTTCACGGCACGCGTCGTGAGATCGCACAATCGCGGGCAGGTACCGCACATTCCAGAAAACAGTACTTGTTTTACCGGATTGGCCAATGTTCTCTCCCGCGACTACTCTGCCTCTGGGGTGAAGCACCGGAGCTAGCGAAGAAGGATGGAATGATCGTATTCACTAAAAGCGCTACGGTCGCGAAGCAAAGAACGGCGGTATCCATCATGGCTGTTTTCTTGGCCGGAGCGACATTCCTACCCGCGCAACAAAGTCCTCAGGTAGACGTCAAACAGTTGGTGCGCAGCATGATTGAAAACGAACTGGACAACAGTCACCGAGATCAAGTCCGCTGGATGTACCGGCTACAACGACGGGAAGGGGACAAATCGACCGTCAAGGAGGTAGTCGAGACGAAGACCTGTGACATCCACTTCCTGCTTTCCTTGAATGGCGACGCCCTGACGCCGGATCAACGCCAGAAAGAGAATGAGCGACTGGAGAAATTAGTGAATGATCCGGAAGAACAGCGGAAGAAAAAGCACGAGCAACAGGAAGACGATCACAAGGCAGTTGAAATGTTCAAGATGCTCCCCGAAGCCTTTCTCTACCGGTACGGCGGCAATCGTGGATCCTTGGTCGAATTAGCCTTTTGGCCAAACCCGGACTTCCATCCTCCGTCCCGGGAAGCGCATGTCTTTCACGGAATGGAAGGCACGATGTGGGTGGATGCCGAGAAGAAGCGATTGGTGGAGCTCGATGGCCACCTTGCCCAGGACGTTGAATTCCTGGGTGGGGTGTTCGGACATCTAGACAAGGGTGGTCGGTTTACCGTGAGGCGATCTGAGCTGGCGCCCGGACAATGGGTAGTCACGGGGCTAATCGTGGAAATAACGGGTCAGGCGCTCATTTTCAAAAGCATCAATCTGCGGCAAACAGACTCAATGAGTGATTTCCGCCGGGTACCGGCAGACCTAAACCCTGCGCAGGCTGCAGATATGCTGAAGAGGGGAAGCGTTCCCGAGGTGGCCGGCGAACTGGCCGCTGGCGACACGAGTACCAGAGCCGTTCGTTGACCAACGATCCAAGGCTATTTGCAAAGCATCGAAGGTGCAATTCCCTGGCGTGCTGAGCCCTCAACAAGACAGAAGCGAGCGGATAATAAAAAAAACGAACGCGATACAGGATTCGCTGTATTCACTATTTTGCGATGTTCTAGAAATATGGCTCTTAACTTCGCAGTTCAAATGGGGGTGAGCATGGAAGCCAGGGTGCACAAATCTCAGATGAGCAGAGACTGGAAAGAGGTCTATAAGGCCGCCCTTTTCGAAGATGACAATGCCAAGATCCCACAGCGCATTGCGGATGCGGAAACAGCGCTGGCGGCGCGAGCAGTTGAACTGTTCGCCGCAGGTGGCGACCAAGTTGGCGAGCAACAAGCTATGGAAAACGCTAGATATTTCTTGCGGGTCTTGGGAAGTGCGGAGGGGATGCTAAACACCTCTTGCGAACACATCAGCCAAACAAAACGTTCATCCAGCGTCCATATTAACAGGGGCCAAGCCCTTTTTGTTTCCGAAGGAGGGCAAGATTTACACACGACACTTTCAGCTCTGCGCATTTGCAATGAATAACTTAATATTCTGGCATATCACTTGCTTTCAGTGATCGCATTCACACCCTAGTATCAGGAGCGTGGACGATGGCTAGAGGCAATCAAACCAATTGGCGGGAACTTTGCGCGGCTGCAGTTGCGGAACCTGACTCTGAAAAGCTAGCCGATCTCGTGGATCAGATTATTAAAGCCTTGGACGAGCGGGGAAATGAGCCCAAGCAGTGCGGTGAGTATAGCCCGACCTTGAGGCGACAGCGTCATCCTGCTTTAGAAAGCAATTAAGAAGCTCTCTTCGCCGGGACGAAGAGAGCTCCCTATGTTTCCTCGTTGATTTGCTACGCTAGACTCGACCCATCAGCACCAGAATAAGCGCGATGACCACCACCAGACCCAGGCCGCCGCTCGGGTAGTAACCCCAACTTGCGCTGTAGGGCCATGTGGGTAACGCGCCGACCACCAATAAGACCAAAACGATGAGCAGAATAGTTGACATGGACTCTCTCTGTACAGTAGACGTCACCTGGCACGCGAAGCCGGTGCGCATTGGTTTTCGCGGTCATACACGGAGTTGCTCGCGCACGCCCGGGAGTGCCAGCGGGATTGTTCAAGTCAGCGTACCCGTCTGTCACCAAGTTCAAGCTACAAGATTAGTACGCGGACGTTGCATCGGGTTAACCGCGTACCTCGGTGTATTCCATGCTGTACTGCGGAAAGCCAGTAACCGGGTGGGTTTGAACGCGCTGCTCCCGCGTCTCAGGTTCGCCAAACGCCGTCAAAAACTCCGCGCCCAAAGCCTCCCACAAACCCTTTGGTGCCCGCACAGCCAACTCCGTCGCGAGATGCCGCCCAAAGAAATACGGCCAGGCCGCACCGGGCCTGGCCGTACTTACTGAATTGCGACTTCGTACTATTTGGCTTGTGGGCTTGCAGACGCACTGTTGGCCGGCGCGGGGGCCGGCGCCTCGCCCTGTTCTCGCGCCTGACTGGAATATTTCTTCACCGCCGCTAGGAAGGGTTCGCTTCCCTCGGGAGGAGCAACGTTGCCGCCTAGAATGTCTTCAAAGGGCACCATTTTGCCATAGAGCAGGGTGGTCTCGTCTTTATCCTGCGTAATCGCGGCGCCGCTCAAATCGATGCCGGCAAAAATACCGCGAGAGCGGGAATAGGTCAATACTTCTGCCCTCATCTTTACATCCGTATCGGCAGTGGCGTCACGGCCAACCGGTCCAGCCGCAGCCGATGCATCCGCCCCGAGTTTGAACTTACTAGAGAGCAAGTGCTGCATTCCTTGGTCATTGGTGACCACCATCACGAGATCAATCGCTTGCCCGCCGAGTTGCAGGCCCCAGCTGCCGCCGGTAATGGTGATAGGAGCGGGGGCGCTCCATCCCTTGGCTGTCCTACAGGTAGCTATGCCCTTGCCGTGCTGGCCGCCGAAGCCCACCGCGATCTTGAGCATCGATGGCACCACAGCTATGCACTTGGCATTGTCCATGACCTTGTCGGGAATCGCTTTATCAGGAGTCGCCATGATTTCATTGAGGACCTCAGCCGAGTTGACAATGCGCTTACTGATATCGGATTGATCTTTATCATCATCGGCTGCCCAGCTCATGCTGGTCAGAATCAAGACCACGCTGCCGAGGGCCAAGAGACATTTCGCTACTACGCCATCTCCCAATCTCATCTCAAACCTCTTCTGTGCCCGATGCGGGCACCCAGGATTTCTTCCTTCGCTTGCACTCTATCCGCGCGTACCAGCTTCGTTCTATCCGGTCCACGCTGTAGATGCGGCGTTGACATGCCCTAGCAAGGCACCGCAGTCAAGCATTTGTCGGTATCAATCGGGGTATGTTTGCCGCCGGCTGCATCGCTCCATCTGGGCCGATTGGCAAA
>Ga0209118_1001064_pt1 | contig 13423 bp, 9 predicted proteins | sample BlaSpr_A8_Ref_M1_FD_187988 | JGI IMG/M metagenome (GOLD analysis project Ga0209118, IMG submission 187988) | Forest soil microbial communities from Thunder Bay, Ontario, Canada - Black Spruce, Ontario site 2_A8_Ref_M1 (SPAdes) (version 2) | ecosystem: Environmental > Terrestrial > Soil > Boreal...
AGGCACCGACGGGAACTTCTATGGGTCAACCCTGGGAGGCAATGGGGTCAGTCAATATGGCATTACACTCTTTAGACTCAATCGAGCGGGCAAGCTAACTACGCTGCACACCTTCGACACCGTGTCCCAGGGTCCCGACGCGCTGTTCCAGGCAACCACAGGAACTTTCTATGGGGTGACATTGGAGGGCGGGACCTCCAACAATTGCGGCCCTTTCACCTGTGGTATCGCTTTCAGCCTGGCCATGGGCCTAGGCCCATTTGTTGAGACCGTTCCCACCGCCGGCAAAGTCGGAAGCCATGTCGCAATCCTCGGCCAGGGTTTCAAAGGCACAACGGCTGTCTCCTTCCACGGAACCGCCGCGAAGTTCACGGTCCACTCGGACACCTACCTGACATCGACGGTTCCAAAAGGCGCGGCTACAGGCTTTGTGACCGTAACTACTTCCAACGGGAAGTTGAGGAGCAACAAAAAGTTCCGGGTGATTCCCTAGATTATGAAGTTCCAGTCCAGCCGATGTGGCGATAACTTCCGCTTTCAGGCCATAGCACTCAAACCCCCCTCTCACGCTCACTCCCACCACTCTCGGCCCCCCCTGGGGGCTGGCCCAACCTAAACCTCTAAACTAATCTTCAGGGTGCCCCGCTCAAGCTTCGCTTGGGCGGGGGTGTTCAGTCGCCACAGATCATTTCACTACTGGCCGCTTCCCCAAGTTCGCGTCCGTTCTTTAGACGCTAACCTGGCTCGACCGGACAGGTCGAACGGTGTTTTAGCGATGGATGAATCTCTCCCTCATGCTATGCTGGCGGACGCTTGCCAGCATTCATTTTCCAGGGAGGGACTAATGACCGTTTCTCGCCGCGATTTTCTTGCCACTGCCGCAGTGGGTTCTCTGGCGCTGGGCCTGACGGAACAGAAGAGCAATGCGCAGGACTCCGCGAATCCGAAATCAAGCTCGCCGTCAGGCAAGCGTCCGATCATGGTTTGTGCGCACAATGGCTACAACTATCTCGATGACGCTTACGCCTTCCTGGCCGGCGGCGGAGATACGCTAGACGCGGCCCTCCGCGTGGTGAAAGGGCCGGAAGATGATCCCAATGACACGAGCGTCGGGCTGGGCGGCCTGCCCAACGAGGAAGGCGTAGTGGAACTCGATGCCTGCTGCATGCATGGGCCCACGCGGCGCGCAGGCTCGGTCGGCGGGGTGCGCAATATCAAGAATGTTTCGCTGGTGTCCAAAGCAGTCATGGAGCATACCGGCCACGTGATGCTGGTGGGCGAGGGCGCGGAACGATTTGCCGTGGCCATGGGCTTTCCCCGCGAGAACCTGCTGACCGACCATTCGCGGAAGATCTGGCTGTTGTGGAAGGAGTATCACTCGACCGAGGATTGGTGGGGACCGGGGCTGGCCGATCCGCATTGGCAGCCGCCGGAAGTCAAGTCGCAAACCAAGCCGCAAGCGGATCTTCATCAGGAACTTCATCAGGAACTTCGTCCGGAACTATTGCAGGAACGCTTTCGCCGCCTAGAAGAGCGGGCAGCCGATCTCGGCATCGCGCCCGAGCTGCGAAAGGATGCGGTACACAAAGTGCTGTTTCCGCCCACCGGCACGATTCATTGCTCGGCCCTGAACGAAAAGGGAGAGATTTCGGGTTGCACCACCACCAGCGGCCTGGCCTACAAACTACCCGGCCGCTGCGGCGATTCGCCCATCATCGGAGCCGGCTGCTACACCGATCAGGATGTGGGCTCGGCGGGCGCGACCGGCAGCGGGGAAGAGAACATCAAGGTAGCGGGTGGGCACACCATCGTTGAGAACATGCGGCATGGCATGTCCCCGGTCGACGCCGGCATGGACGCCCTCAAGCGCATCGTCCGCAATTACAACAGTGACATGAACAAGCTGCGCTTCGTGGATATGGTGTATTACGTTCTCCGCAAAGACGGCGCTTATGCCGGCGTTTCGCTGTGGGAAAGCTACGAGGCTTCCAAACCGCACACCATCGCGGTGCACGACGGCACCAAGCGAGCCGAGAAGACGGTCGCGCTGTTCAAAGGCGCGTCGCAAGATTTTCCTCCGCCCCCGAAAGTTCCGGCGGAGGTGATGAAAGAATTCAAGTAGCGGAGGCGGCAAGGATAAGGAAGAGAATTCTGGACATGCTATTTGAGCCTAGGGAAGAAGCTCGACACCGGCCGAATACCTGGAACCAACACCTAACGACCTTTTTACGCGAACCGCACCTTCACATCCGGGCCTTTCTCCAAATGGATGCTGTCGATGAAGCGGACCTTGCCGGTATGGTAGGTCAGGATCACCGACGAAGTTCGCGTGCCTTCGCCGAAGAAGCGCACGCCTTTCAGCAACGCGCCCTCGGTGACGCCGGTGGCGGCGAAGATCAGTTGCTTGCCTGGAGCGAGGTCCTCGGCCTCGTAAATCTTATGCTTGTCCTTGATGCCCATGCGGACAATGCGCTCTTCCAACTCTGGCTTATCGATCACCAACCGGCCCAGCATGTAGCCGTTTAAGCAGCGAATTGCAGCCGCGGTGATCACTCCTTCCGGAGCCCCGCCCGAACCCATCACGGCGTGCACACCAGTGCCAATGACCGCGGCAGCGATGCCGGCCGAGAGATCACCGTCTCCGATCAGCCGGATGCGGGCGCCAGCGGCGCGAATATCGGCGATCAGCTTCTCATGGCGCGGGCGATCAAGCACGATAACGACCAGGTCTTCCACGTCGCGGTCCATTCGTTTGGCAATGTTCTTGAGGTTGTCGGCCACCGGCGCATCGAGCTCGACGGCGTCCTTGCAGGAAGGGCCGACCACAATTTTTTCCATGTAGCAGTCGGGAGCGTTCAGCAGTCCGCCGCGTTCGGAAGCCGCCAGCACGGTGATGGAGCCAGGCGCCCCAGTGGCGCAAAGATTGGTTCCTTCGAGAGGATCGACCGCAATGTCGACCTCCGGCACCTCACGGCCGTCAGGAAATTCCGCGCCCACCTTCTCTCCGATGTAGAGCATGGGAGCCTGGTCACGCTCACCTTCGCCGATCACGATAGTCCCGCGCATGGGAATGCCATCCATGGTTTGGCGCATGGCCTCGGTGGCCACCTGGTCTGACAGTTTGCGCTCGCCCTGGCCCATGGTGCGAGCCGAAGCAATGGCTGCGGTCTCGACTACGCGCAGAAATCTCGACGCGAGATCACTTTCGATGTTTTCACCGAAACTCCTGACTTTGCCTTCGGGTCGTGTGTGAGTAGCCACAAAAGCCTCCAAAAGAAACCGGACAGAGACTATAACGCGAAGCGGGGTGTAAGGGAAAGTGCGGCTAGCGGCTCTCATGCACCACTCTCATCAATTCACGGAACGCACATCCTCGAGGTTATAGAGAACGAAAGAGCAGCCGGTGTATTCGTAGCAGGAAAGGATTCCCCGGCGCAGCAAACGAGCAGGGCCATTATCTGGAAAGGCCGACTTGAAATCGATAGCGCGTAGGGTTTTGGCGGACGATTCGAGTTGCTTGGAGCCGCTGATAAACTTTACGTCTTCGACTTTAGAATCTGGAGCAAGAAGCAGGAAGAATTCGGCGCTGGCTGACTTTGGGACCAACCTCGGCAGCTTGAAGGTGCGTATTCGGCTGAGTTCATCGGAGGTGGCCGGCACATTGTGAGAGTCCCCCGCGCTGCCCGGGCTCAAGTGTTCGAGGCGAGATCCAGTTTCTTTTTCTTCCTCCGACGGTATTGCACGCGGCCGTAAAGAGGAACGATAAAGGGCAAGACGGTAGATATGCACCGCCGCGTCCTTTCGATGTTGTTTCTCGTAGACTTGCCCCAAATGATCCCCGATAGTGGGGGACTGAGAAAGTAACCAAGCGGAGTTCAGGTATTTTTCAGCGCTGTCAAGATTTCCCATACGAAAGTAGACCCATCCGAGCGAGTCCCAATAAGCGGCGAGAGCGGGAGTGTATGCCAGATCCTCCTTCTTCAGATCAGACAGCTTGACCTTCGCCGACAGTTGCTCGTCTTCCCGGACTGCCTTTTCCGCGTATTCGAGCGCCAAAGGTAGTTGTTTGTTGGCGTCGGCGAGTTCGTATCCGACATTGTTAAACCATAGGGGGCGGGGATCAATCTCGAGAGCTTTCTTGTATGCTGTCAGGGACTTGTCTTCCTCACCTGCGCGCAAATAAGCAGAGCCCAACTGCATATAAAGACCCGCTTGATCAGAACGCAGTTTGAGCGCCGACTGCACCGCGTCAGCCGCTTCGGGGTAGCGCTTCAACGCGAAGAGTGCCCCACTCAGATTGGAGAAGGCTTCGGCCTCCTGGGGATTGGCCTTTACGACTTCCCGCAGGACGGAACAACATCGTCATATTTCCGCACACCCAGGAGGCTCGCAACCAGCGCCTTGTAGGTTACAGGCTGATGCGGATCGGCGCCGTATGCCATGCGAAGTTCTTCGAGAGCCAGGTCCCGCTGTCCCGTAAACACGTAAAGCTGAGACAGCCACATCCGCGCACGAATGAAGTGAGGATCGCTCTCCAGGGCATGCTTGAGGGAATCGATCGCGCCCTGCGTATTGTTGTTTTGTGCGGCGGCCATGGCGTCGTCGTAGGCGCGCGCGGCTTCTGGATTGTCGCTGCCAGGCAGGCGGTCAATTGCACTTTGCAGGGAGTTGCCCGGCGAGTCCCCTGAAGACAAAGCGATGTACAGTTCGTGATCGTCCCCGACGGTCTTGGCGAATTTCTTGAAGGCGTCATACTCGCTGACCGGCACTTCACGAAGCTTCAAGACAAAACGGCGTTCCGTGGTTAGCACGCCATCCTTAACAGCGTAGGACGCGTGATATTCCGCGAAGTTCTCTTTGAGATCCACGTTGCCGGGAAGTTCAGGGGAATAGCCCTTGGGGAGCTCCACATGCGATTCATATTGCGTGTTCCCCGGTTCGCCCAGCAAGATTGGATGGGAAGGTTTGCTGTCGGGAATGAGCCCGAGCATGGGAGGAAGCGGGGAACTAATCTGCCGGCTGGACCAATTAGGATAATCCTTTCGCGTATAGAGATAAGAAAAATGGAAGGGCTCGTCGGTTTTTTCCGGAGAGCTTGCAGTTACTTCGCTCACGTCTCCGGCAAAGCCCGAGCCGTAGGATATCTGCTGCATCAAGTCTTTCCACTGCGGCATGGGCACGCGGCGGAAGGCGCTTCGAAGCAGTAGCTCGCTATCGTCACCCTGGACGGTGCGTTCAATCTTGCCGGTGAGCGTGCCGGTGTCTTCCAGCTTGGCGCTGATCTTGAAAGTCTGCGATGCCCTGGACGGTGGATCCGCGGGCGTAGTCATCAGCGTTGGTGGATTGTCCTCAAGGATCACCAGCGCGCGTTTGTCGCGCAATGGCCTGACGAGGTAAGTGAAGGGCGCGACCTCTGTGGTGGTGTCGAACCACAAGAAGCTGCTGGCTTGCGGAACCACGTCGATCACGTGGTCGAATTGCCCGGGTGAAGGCACGTCCAGGTCGATGTCGTGCGAGGAACTGATGAGCGCAGGGTAGGCTTTTATCCCAGCCGCGTCGAGCAGGGACGCGAATAACGTGTGTTTGTCCTTACAATCTCCATACTGGTTGCTCAACACCTCAGCTGCGGTGTGCGGCTGATAACGACCGATTCCAAAAGCAATCCCGATGTACCGGAATTCCGTGCTCACATATTTGTAGATGGCGCGGAGCCTGGTGTTGTCGTCGCTCGCGCTCTTGGTGAGTTCGGCTGCCTTGGCACGAATCTCCGGTGTGGGCTTGACCCGTTCCTGTTGCAGGCTGCCGTACCAGCGACCTACTTCCTCCCAACTTTGAAAGGTAGAGACCTGGACGTCGGCCGAGGGCAATTGGCCGCGGGCGGCCTGATACAGTTTTGTTTCTTGTTCCCTCTTCTCCTGCTCGGACGACTTATGTTCGAGCTGGGAACTGATCCACGTGAAAACCCGGCGTGCACCTTCTTCGGTGATGTCCGGCTTCAGGTCGAGGCTCTTCCACTTCATGGGGCGATCCCGGGGCACAGTGATCTGGAGTTGCTCCCGCAGAATGATGCCATCGTGAGAGAAATTGTAGGCATACCAGAACTGACCAGGAGCCAGGGGCTTGATAGTGTGCCAATGGGCTTGGAATTCCAACGCATCTCCCACACTGAGGCCTTTGACGGCTACGTGCTTTTCTCGCAGATCGCTGTAGAAAGGGGCATCGCGGGTAATTTCCGCCGCCATGTCCTGCGTGTTCTCTGCTGGGGTCGGGGCCACGGTACCGTCTGGCTTCTGCACTCGAACGTAATCAATGTCCAAACTCTCGGTTGAATTCTGGTAAGAAAAAGTGAGCAGGCCGTAGCGTTGTACGCCAGCATCAGACTGGATGCGGACTCGGGCGGAGGACTCCCGGGTGCCGGTCCCGTCGTTCGCAAAGGCAATCCGGGTGGAAGTCTGCTCGATGACGAACGCTTCCTTGGAGTAGTCGGGCTTGGTGTCCGGTTTAGATGGGCCTTGTGCGTGAGCGCTGCGAGAAACCAAGCCTAGGGCCAAAAAAGTATGAAGAGGCGCGGATGCTTGAACATACGGTTGGAAGGTTTTAACCTGCTTTGCCCGAAAAAGCAAGCGATTACGGCGCATGATTGAGTCCGAAATTGATTTGGAGCAGCGGGTGACATCTGGCCCAGCCCGGCGAACACTGATAAAATTGTTTTGCGGCTTCGTGGTTTTCGTCACACGTGGGGCTATAGCTCAGCTGGGAGAGCGCATCGTTCGCAACGATGAGGTCGTCGGTTCGATCCCGACTAGCTCCACCAATCTTCTCAATCGCTTGCCGACTTTTTCCGCCGTTTCGATCATGCGAACGACCCGCCTTATTGCACCGTTTTGTACCGTGAATTGCACCGTGATCCTTCGGCGTCTTTTTCGGGCTCCGAAAAATCGAGATCCAAATCCATCGGCCGCGGCGCCGGCAGACTTCCGCCGCCGGCGAACGCTGAGAGCTGCTGCAACGCTCGCCGCTGTGACGTCGGCACGATCTGAGCGTAGATATCCATCGTGGTCGAAATGCGGGAGTGCCGCATTTGGCCTTGCACCGACTTCGGGTCGGCTCCGCTCTGGACTAACCAGGTCGCGTGCGAGGTTCGGAGACACCGCCAGTTGACGAACGGTAAGCCGAGTTTTCGGGCCGCCGGCTGCAGGTGTCGCTTAAGAATGTTCTGATCGTTCATCGGACGGCCGTTTTGCACGCTCTGAAAAACCAGATCGTCGGCTGCTCCCGATTTGACCAGCTTGTGTTTTCGCACCGCACGCCCCGCGCGCACTTCCACCGTGAGAGCGCTCAGGCGGAGCAGGCGGGCAATCACTTCCGGATCCACGCCGATCGTCGCGGCACTGGCATTGGTTTTTGGCTGTGCCCAGTCGCCCCGACAGTAGCGCTCTTCGACGGTGATGGAGTCGGCGTGAATGCATCGCCATTTAAGGCCGATCAATTCGCTGACTCGCAGGCCGGTCCACACGGCGACAAAGATCATCGTCGAATACGGTTCAGAAACGAGTTGCACCAGGTTGCTGAATTGCTCGGGCGTGATGGTTGGCTTCGGCCGCTTGGGTCATGTTCTCTTTGCGAACCTTCTTGCCACCGATCTCAGCCTCGATCACCTCCAGGTGAATGAACCGCGCCAGAAGGTCGAGCAGGCTGTCCCGCTGCCAGACCTGTTCCCACAGGTAGGACGTCTTGTACTTACCCTCCGGCGCAGGAGGGTTCCCGGCGCCCATCCCATCTCCCCGGTTGAAGGGCAGAAAGAAAGTGCTCTTTCCGGCGAGCTTCGTGGTCATGAATACCAGGTCGGGATCGACGGCGAAGTGAACCAAAGTCCGTTTCTTGAACTGGAAGATCACGTCATTGGGGTCGCGGTCGTACTGGTACTGCCAGACTGCGTCCCGAACCGTCTGCCCGGTCATCGGATTTTTCAGTTCGGCGGTGATGATGGGGATTCCGTTCAGGCAGATGGTCAGGTCGAGAGCCTTGGTGCTAGTGGCTTTGAACAAGAGCTGACGAACAATCGTCAGACGGTTCTTGGCGTAGAGCGCCGCCACCTCGGGATTCATTCCGTGGGCCGGCGCGAAGTACGCGACCTTTACTGGCTCTCTCGACCGTGATCTGGCGGTAGCCGAAATCGGAATTATCGAAGACCTTGGAGCGGCCGTTCTTGGCCACGTCGCCGTACAACTCGACGATCTCCGCGATGTTCGCGTTCGACAGTTCGTTCCGCTTGTTGCCCAAATTCTTGCGCAGCTTGACGAATAGGTCGGTTGCGTTGATGAGTTGAACCTTGCCACGTCGCTCCTTGCGCTTTCGATTAGTCAGAACAAAAATGTAGGTCGAGATGCCAGTGTTATAGAACATGTCGTTCGGCAATGCGACGATGGCTTCGAGCCAGTCGCTCTCGATGATCCAGCGGCGAATGTCGCTCTCGCCGGATCCGGCGTCGCCAGTGAACAGGGGAGAGCCGTTGAAGACAATCGCCAGGCGCGAGCCCTCCGGCTTCATCTTCGAGATCATGTGCATGATGAAAAGCAGCGAACCGTCGTTGATGCGCGGCAGACCGGCGCCGAAGCGGCCCTTGAACCCCTGCTCGTCGTGCTCGCGTTCGATCACGTCAGCCTGCGGCTTCCACTCGACTCCGAAGGGCGGATTCGCCAGAAGGTAATCGAACTTATGCCCCGGCAGGCCGTCCTGCGTGAAGCTGTCGCCAAATTTGATGTTCTCAGGGTTCTGGGCCTTGATCATCATGTCGGAACAGCAGATGGCGAACGCTTCGTTGTTGTAGTCCTGCCCGAAAACTTCGAGGCGAGCATCGGGGTTGAGGTCACGCAGATGTTCTTCCGCCACGCTCAGCATTCCGCCGGTGCCGCAGGCGGGATCGTAGAGGGTCTTCACGATGCCCTTGGTGCGCAGGATCTGGCTGTCAGGCGTGAACAGCAGGTTGACCATCAGGCGGATCACTTCGCGCGGCGTGAAGTGGTCGCCGGCCGTCTCGTTCGAGGCTTCGTTGAAGCGCCGGATCAGGTCCTCAAAGACCAGACCCATCTCGTGATTGGGAACGGCATCGGGATGCAGATCAATGTCGGCGAACTTTGAAAGCACTAGGAACAGACGATTGCTTTCATCCAGCTTCGCGATCTCCTTCTCGAACTCGAAGTACTCGAAGACCTGCCTCGCCCTGGAGGAGAAGCTCTTGATGTAGTGCGACAAGTTTTGCGCGGCCTTATCCGGGTCGCCCTTGAGTCGTTGGAAATTCAACTTGCTGGTGTTATGGAAGGCGTGCCCGGCGACCTTGTTAAGAATGGGCTCCGGCTCTTTGATTTTGCCGCCCTTGAGGGCCGCGTGCTTCTCCAGAACCTTGGCCTTGGTCGGCTCAAGGACGCAATCCAGACGGCGCAGCACGGTGAGCGGCAGAATGACGCGCCCGTACTGGTGGGGCTTATACGGGCCGCGCAGAAGATCGGCGACCGACCAGATGAACGCAACTTTTTCGGAGAAATTGCTCACAGGCACACCTTCGACTCAGTTCCGCAGGGGAAGGTTGCGGGAAGCAGCATTGTAGTCGAGATGGTCGGGGCAAAACTAGTAAGTGCCGGGATGCACAGCCAGAGTGCTGCAATCACGCCAGTCTGCGCTATGTGCGCGCTTCGTGTGACACAGGGCACAGCACGGGCGTGCCTCGCCGGATATATTTAATCAACTGGAGGTGTAAGCTCATGGCGCTTCGCGAGATTGAAGAAGATGGCAGCATTTACGACGTACCGCGACTACCCCACAGCCAAGAGTTCGACGCAACATGGTCACTGATCTCGGCAACGGATCGAGCGCTCATCGAGAATGAAATCAATGGTCGCCTGGACGCACTTATCGCGTCCCCTGATCCGAACTGGGGCTCGATCACGAACACATCAATCGAAGGCGGGAGAGCGAATCCGGCCACGGGAGTCAGGGGCGATTGGAGTGGAACCGTGTTCCAACCGATATACGAAACGGCATGCGGTATGGACGAGGAGCGCGCCGGGATGTTCTATGGCAACGTTTGGAAGAAGGTCATAATCGGGCGTCCAGAGCGGTGGATTGGAATTCGCTCCGACCCAACGTTTCCGCAGCGAGGAATCTCGCTCGGAGGAAAAACGTACTTCCTTGACACGACCTAAAAGGCACACTGCCGACACACATCGCCCACGTAAGTGATTGCTGTCAAAAATGTAGCATACAGCTCCGGCTGATCGGCCGTCAGTAAGTCGAGGCAGTAAACCCAGGAGATTGAGCCTTGGGTCTTTCGCTTCCTGGTCAAAAACATCTGTTTGTGGGCAGGAGAAATAGCCTGATCTGACCTCGCGGTTTCAATTGCTTGTGGAGCTCACGCATGTCAGGTTTTTGGGCAAACGGAAACGATGCTGGACACAGTTGCTGAGGTGTGACCAGCCGGTTCCGTGCTCCATCGCTCCATCCTTTCTCGATGCAGGTAGTCTCCGACCCCTATCTCTCCTTGCAAATCAGCCTCCCCAACGTCTTCTGATCCGGTGCCAAAAGCTCGGAGATCCGCTGATGGTCGACGGCGGCGACGATGATTTGACCGACCTCGGTGTTGACCTCGCGGAAGATGCCGTGAGATCTCATCTTTTCGACCTGATACTGGTTGTCTTCGCTGGGGGTGACGTAGTGCACCGAGTCGGCCTTGAAGCGGTGCACCAGGAAGAGGTGGACGAGGGTCATCAGGCGCTTCTTGCGCAGCGACTCTGCAAAGGTGTTCTGGTCGCGCACCGACAGGATGCTGCGGCCACGCCGGTCGTGGATGGGGGCGAAGACGACGTTGGCGACCTTCTTCTCCCCCTGGTCGTAGACTCCGAGTTCGAGCAACTCCGAGCCGGCGCGGTGGGGCCGCAATTGGACGCAGAGCGCACCGGGGATCTTATAGTGCCGCGTCCACATCGCCAGCCACTCCTCGAGGAGCTTCTTGGGCACCTCGGTCTGTATCAGGTGCTGGTGCTGGGTTGAGCCCTTGCCCATCGCCATGGTCGTCGCCGTGCGGCCCGACGTAGCGGCCAATGCGGCGTCCGCGCGCGGTCCGCCGACGAGGGTCTGGGGCGTACGGTAGGGAGACTCGACCATGCGGAGTTTTCGTTGCAGGCGGGCGAGGGCCAGCATGCCGTCCTGCTTGAGGGCGGTGGCGAACTCCTCGGCGGCGAGGCCGTCGATCTGGTGACCGCCGTAGGTGATGAAGTTGAATACGAAGCCGAGTTTGCCGAGTTCATCAGGGAAGTGTCGCATTTCTTCGTCGCTCATGCCGGTGGTGTCCCAGCTAAACGATGGCGAAAGGTTGTAGGCGAGCATCTTGTCGGGGAACTCGGCGTGAATGGCCTCGGCGAACTGGCGCGCGTCGTCGAGGTTGGCGGTCTTGGTCTCCATCCAGAGCAGGTCGGCGAAGGGTGCCGCCGCAAGCGACTTGGCGATGGCATACGGAATGCCGCCGCGCACCTGATAGTACCCTTCGGTTGTCTTGGCCGCCTCGCAGTCCCAGTACACGTCGACGCCGAGTTCGCGCGCCTTCTCGCGGGCGGCGTAGAGCGAGGCGCGCGCGGCGAAGCGCCGCCAGTCGTCGACGCTTATCTCGACCGGTTCACCTTCGCTGGCCCGGAATTCGATCACTTCGGCAACCGCCTCGCCGAAGGTTTTCAGTTGGGCGTCGTCCTCCCACGCGTCGAGGAAACGGGCGGCGATCCCGTCGAACATCGCGTCTATCGAAGACTCTTTCCTTTCGCGCAACGACGCCACGGCCACGGCGGCCTGCGCCAGAATGCCCCGGCGCTCCAGCCACTTCCGGGCGACGGCGTGCTCTCCGGCCGGTATGGCGTACAGCAGATGGCCGTTGAGCTCGGCGACTCCCAACTCGTGGAAATGCTGGATCAGCGCCAGGAAGCACGGCTTGTAGGCCGGCACGTCGGGGTTCGTCGCTCCAACCAGCAAGGGTTGATCGCGTTCGTCGCTGCGACCGTCGATCAGGTTGGCGGCTTCGGCGTCGGTGCGGGCGACTATGATTCCGGGAACGCTCATGACGTCGAGCTGGAAGCGGGCCGCGTTCAGGCGCTTGTTCTGCTCGTCTTGTGCCACAAGCACTTTGCCGCCCTGATGGCCGCACTTCTTGGTGCCTGGACGCTGGTCCTCGATGTGGTAGCCCGGAACGCCGGCTTCCACGAAGCGGCGGATCAGGTTGCGAACATGCGGATCGCCGCCGTGGCCGGTGTCGGCGTCGGCGATGATGAAAGGCCGGAAGTCGTGAGCCGGCGTCGCGGCGCGCTGCGCCTCGGCCATCCGCGCGCGCAGATACTGCTGGTTGCGATCCGCCGTGAGCAGGGCACGCACCAACGTTGCCGCTTCGTCAGGCACCTGGCTGAGCGGGTAGCTCGCGAGATCGGGCCCCGAGTCCTCGCTCGTTCCGCCCTTGGCGGACGTCGCCCAACCGCCGAGGTAGATCCCCTCGATCCCCATCCGCTTCATCGCCACCGCCTGCCCCGGCGAGTACGGACCAAAGGTGGTGATGCACTTGCGCTCTGCGAAGAGCTGGCGCAGGCGGTCATGGAATGCCGCCGCGGCCTCGCGCGCCACGGTGTAGTCGGAGGCGATAGTGCCGCGCTGCTCGACCACCTGGCGCGCGGTGTAGAGGCGAACGATCCCCGCGAATCTGGGGCTGTCGAACCACTGCTGGGTGGCGGCGATTTCCTTCTCGAACGATCTCATGACGGCCACCTTATGCTTTAGACGACTAAAAGTCGAGGTTCTCGGTGATCCGCGTTCCATGCTTCTTCCTTCTCGGTCAGCGGGAGTGACATACTCAGCCACGTGGACTCCGATCAAGAAGGTCGAGATCCAGGAAGCGAGGACCTCATAGCTCGAAAACGTGCATCCGGAGGCGCACAAACCTTCAGCCCGGTTGGGGCTTCGAATTCCGGTCAACCTCCACAAATTGCAACCGCTGATTGGCTCGAGGAGCTTGCGGTCTACGGCACCGCCCGAAACTTGCGTGACCAGGAACTCGCTTATCAGCTGAGCCTTGCCATCGAGAATGTTTATCTGGTTCGCTTGGCACTTCGGCAGGGCGACAAACCCGAATCGTCGTAGAGCCTGATTTAAATCGTGCCTTCCAAATCGACCACCTGAAAAGGGGTGTAACAGGAGACGGTGGAGGTGACGAGGGTTGCGCTGCCGGAGAGTACGCCCGGCTGGCTCAGCGAAAAGGTGAGCGTGCCATTGCCGACGACCCCCCTGGTGGCGGTCTGAATTTGCCCGGAAATCGTCCCGGCGTAAAGTGGGGTGGAAAACAGGCCCAAAACCGGGAAAAACAGCGAAATGACCAATAAACATGGGGGAATCATTC
>Ga0209118_1001065_pt1 | contig 13418 bp, 10 predicted proteins | sample BlaSpr_A8_Ref_M1_FD_187988 | JGI IMG/M metagenome (GOLD analysis project Ga0209118, IMG submission 187988) | Forest soil microbial communities from Thunder Bay, Ontario, Canada - Black Spruce, Ontario site 2_A8_Ref_M1 (SPAdes) (version 2) | ecosystem: Environmental > Terrestrial > Soil > Boreal...
CGGTTACGAACACGATTACGGCGTATTGGGAGCTGGTCTTTGCCCGCGAAAACGTCAAAGTGCAGCAGCAGGCGGCGACCGTCGCGGAAAAGCTCTACAATGACAACAGGAAACAGCTGGAAATCGGAACGATGGCTCCGCTGGATGTCACGCGGGCGGAGTCCGAACTCGCCACGGACCGTCAGAACCTTATCGTCGCCCAGACTGCCAAGCTCCAGCTGGAACAGGTTTTGAAGAACGACATCGCGAAAAATCCGCTGGCCCCGAACTTGATCAACGTCGAAATTATTCCCACGGACTTGCCGAAGCAGCCGGAAGCCGTCGAAGCGCCTTCCTTCGAGGAAGCAGTGAAAGAGGCCTTCGCCAAGCGCCCCGATTTGCAGCAGCAGGTACTCAATCTGCAAAACGGCGATATCGAAGTTCGCGCCACCCGAAACGCTTTGCTGCCTACCGCCACGCTTGTAGCGCAGTACGGCACCGTCGGGCTCGGGGGCAACCAGCCGATCCTTGGCGCCCCAGTGGTGTCCGCTTCGACATCGCCCGTCGTGAATGGCGCCGCCACACCCGTCACCGTTCCAGGCTTTGGTCCCGTATTCCTGCCCACCACGTCGCAGGCCGTGACGGGAACCAGGTCAGGTGGCTTCGGCGACGCTACCAGTCAGGTGTTCCACAACAACTTCCCCGATTATTCTGTTTCCGTGAGCCTCAACCTTCCTCTCCGCAACCGCCAGGCCCAGGCGGACAGCCAGCGCGCCATCCTGACGCAGCGCCAGCTCGAAGCGCAGATGCAGCAATTGAAGAACGTCGCTTTGCTCGATGTGCGCACCACCTACATTGCCTTGGAACAGGACCGCGCTCGCGTCGAAGCCGCCAGCAAGGCACGCGAACTGCAGCAACAGACTTTCGATGCGGAACAGAAAAAATATCAGCTCGGAGCTTCGACCGTATACCTCGTCATTCAGACGCAGCGCGACCTCATTCTTGCTCAGGGCACGGAACTTCGCTCCCTCGCGGATCTCGTCGAGGCCAAAGCCAACTACGATCGTGCCGTGGGTCGCACGCTGGAAATAAATCACGTGACCATCGCCGACGCGAAATCCGGCGAGGCTGACCGCGACACCCTCATCCCGGGCACGCTGCACGGTCAAGTCGTGGGGACGGAGAAACTCTTCAACAATGGCGCGCAACGATAGCTTGCGTGACCTCGTGGCCGCTATTGCCCTAGCCAGGGCTTTCGCATAGCATTAAACTTTGTTATCCATTCGAACGGCCGTTCGAATGCCTGCTTTCGGGGAGCGCATTGGCATGACCGAGCGCGACAAGGGATCCACCCAGACCATCACTCCATCGGAATCGCAAAACAAGCGCCGAGACACTTCCCTGAAAGAACGCGCCTGGGAAGAAAATACGCTTCGCCCCGCACTCGAAAAAAATCCGGAACGCCAGGCCGAATTCACAACGATTTCCGGGTACCCCATTCGCCGGCTTTATACTCCCGCCGATCTGCGCGATTGGGACGCGGACCGCGACCTCGGCCTCCCCGGCGAGCCACCGTACACGAGGGGCATTCATTCCACGATGTATCGCGGCCGCCTTTGGACCATGCGCCAGTTTGCCGGATTCGGCGCAGCCGAAGATACCAACCAGCGATTCCGCTACTTGCTTGCCCAGGGACAGACCGGCCTTTCAACCGCTTTTGATTTGCCCACGCTGATGGGCTACGACTCCGACCATCCGCTCTCGGAGGGCGAAGTGGGCAAGTGCGGCGTGGCCATCAGCTCGCTCGCGGACATGGAAGTTCTCTTCGACAAGATTCCCATCTCCAATGTCACGACCTCCATGACCATCAATTCGCCGGCGGCGGTGATCTGGGCGATGTATCTGGCCGTGGCGGAAAAACAAGGCGCCGATTGGAAAAAGATTTCAGGCACGCTGCAGAACGACATCCTGAAGGAATACATCGCGCAGAAGGAATATATCTACCCACCCGAGCCGTCCATGCGGCTGGTGATTGATACGTTCGAATTCGGCGTGAAGAATACGCCGAAGTTCAACACCATTTCGGTAAGCGGGTATCACATCCGCGAAGCGGGTTCGACTGCGATTCAGGAATTGGCGTTCACGCTGCGCGACGGCCTCGAATACGTGGAATGGGGCATCCGGCGCGGGATGGATGTGGATGAGTTCGTGCCGCAGCTCTCGTTTTTCTTCAACGCACACAATGATTTCTTTGAGGAGATCGCCAAGTATCGCGCGGCGCGGCGAATCTGGCACAAGGCCATGGTGGAGCGTTACAAATCGAAGAGTCCGCGGACCTGGGCGCTGCGCTTCCACACGCAGACAGCAGGATGCTCGCTGACGGCACAGCAGCCCTACAACAACGTCGTGCGCACCGCAATTCAGGCGCTGGCGGCCGTCATGGGCGGTACGCAATCGTTGCACACCAATTCACTGGATGAAGCCTGGGCGCTGCCAACCGAATTTGCGGCCACCATTGCTCTGCGCACGCAGCAGATCATCGCACACGAAACCGGCGTGACGAATATCGTGGATCCCCTGGGCGGCTCGTATTTCCTGGAAACGCTGACGAACGAAGTCGAGCGCGGAGCCTGGGATTACATCGAGAAGATCGACGCCATGGGCGGAATGGTCGCGGCGATAGAGCGCAGCTACCCGCAGCGCGAAATCGCGGAGGCTTCTTACCGCTACCAAATGGCGGTGGACAAAAAAGAAAAGATCATCGTCGGCGTCAACGATTTTGTCTCCGAGGAAAAGCCGCTGGACGTTTTGCAGATCGATGAGACCGTCGCGCACCGGCAAGCGGAACGTTTGCGCAAATTGCGATCAGAACGTTCGCAAGCGGAAGTATCGCGCCGCTTGACCGCGCTGCGCAAAGCCGCCGAAGGCAAGGACAACCTCATGCCGTTCCTCTTCGATGCGGTCAAGGCCTACGCCACGCTTGGCGAAATCTGCGACGCCATGCGCGACGTCTTCGGCACCTACGAAGAAGTCGCCATCACCTAGCGCGGAATTTTCTGATACCTTTGGTGAATGTCAGAACCATTTCAGCAACGGGCGGTATTCTCCGTAAAGAAATACGCCGGCTTCATCGTTCCACTTGCTATCGTCGCGGCGGCGATTATTTTTTGGCAGGCGACGTCGAAAATCTCTGGAGAGGTGTCTGCCGTGATTGGCAATGCGGCCGCTGTCGCGCTCCCGAGTGTAAGCGTCGCATTATATAAAGTCCCCGATGACCAGCAGCAACTCGTGTTGACTAAACTCGGTAAATTGAAGCAGGAAAACGAACAAGCAAAATCCCAAAACGCGCACGTGTTCCCCGCGCAATCTGCCGACGAACGAAACCGCGCCGACTTGGCTGGTTACAACAATCTCTCGGATACCAAACATTGCTTTGCAGTCGAAAAAGTTATGGACGAAATCCGCAGATTCGCCATTCGCAAGCAGTCCACCGACAGTCAAGGGCGCTTTGCCTTCCGCGTGCTGCCGGGACAATATTTGCTGGAGATTGTCGGGCAGGAGGGCAACCACTATTTCGAATATATCGAGCCGGTGGACTTGAAATGGCGGGTAAATCTCAAGCTCGCGGACCCGAGTTGCCAGTACAGCATGGCAGACTAGCCGCATCTCGATCCGCGATTCTGAGGATTATGGACCGAAAAATCCAAGAGACTTACAAACCCCCTGAACTGTCCACCGCATCATTCGAAGTTCGGCGTGCCTACGGTAGAACGTACGCTGCGCTCTCCATTTTTCAAGCTATATTCCAAGCCACAAAAGGCGTATTTAAACCCGGCCCCAACGATGCCAAGACTTGGTACGGGAGGGTGTTTCGTTTTGTTGGTTTAATCTTTGTCTATCTCTTCATTGCAATGCTGATTCTTGTCGCGATTCAAGATCTCTTGAAAGGGATCCACTAATTAAAGATTAAAGCGACTCTAAATGCCCGAAAAAAAGATACGGGTTTTGATTGCCAAGCCGGGGCTGGACGGCCACGACCGTGGCGCAAAAATAATCGCACGCGCGCTACGCGACGCCGGAATGGAAGTGATCTACACCGGCTTGCGGCAAACACCGGAGATGATCGCCTCCGCCGCCGTGCAGGAAGACGTGGACGTCATCGGGCTTTCGATTTTATCCGGAGCGCACAATACGATCTGTCCCCAACTCATGGGCTTGCTTCGGGAAAAGGGCATGAACGATGTGACCGTTCTCGTGGGAGGGATTATTCCGGCGGCCGATATTCCTGAGCTGAAAAAAAACGGCATCGCCGAGATTTTTCTGCCGGGAACATCCACGCAGGACATCGTCGAGTTCATCCATAAGCGCATCGCCCACTAATGCTCGACTGTCCGAAAACTGGTCGCTAAATCCACCTGCCGCAGTCATGTCCGGTCTCCGCATCGGCCCGTGAATTATTAAGTGAAGGCCCGCTCAAATTTCACGCGCGTGTACAGCACCTGAAACCCGCTTCGCACGACGTTCCTTTGCGAAGTGCTCCCAGGCCGTGCGAGGCACACCGCCAGGTCGCATCCAGCCTCAACTGCCCGCGCAAGCCGCGCGTGCAGCAGGGCGGTCTGCACGCCGCGCTTCCGAAAGTCGATGAGCGTGCTCGCACCGAAAAGGCCTGCCACGCCGTCACTCAGCGCAAGCGTCCCTCCGCCCGCGACTTTTCCGTCCACGCGCGCCAGATAGCATTCCGCCCTGGGCCCCTCGGCGAACATCTTCATCACGTCAAGTAGCTCCTGAGGGACGGCCGCATTTTCAGAGAAACCTTGTGAAACGGTCAGCGTCCAGAGATCCATCTGTCCCTTCCCTGCTCTCTCAACGGTGACTCCTGGAGCCGGTGGCGGCCAGGTTTCTGTCGCATCGCGATTGTTCAGCGGGCGGGCCATCACGTTCGTAAATTCCGTCACGCGGTAGCCATGCTTTCCAAAATGTTCAAAAAGAGAAGCGTCCGCAAGAGGACAGGCCTCCACGCGCACAGGTTCGCTGCGGCTGCGATAGAAAGCCTCCAGCCGGTTGAAGTCTTCTTCGCTCACGGTGCCGTTGAGTCCGATTCCCACCGCCTGGGTAACTGGAGAATTCGCTCCAGCATAGATCGCAAAGCCGCCCGCAATGCTTTCCGCTGCCGCGCCGCTTTCAGGGCGGACTCTTTCGAGCGCCTGGACCGTATCCACCGCCGCATGGCACTCAGCCATCTCGATTCGCCGCGCCAAATCCAAATCCAGGAAGAGTATGCTCACTTTGATCTCCGATAAATTCTCAGAATAATGGAACTCTACCCACAATTGAGTAGCTGTGGTGACCGTGAGTCAGCAGACGGCCAGTGCCGGTAAGCCACAGCTGCTGCACCTTGGATAATGAAAACAAGGGAAACGGCGGATGGGGAAGTGATTTTCCTAAATCAGCTGGAAACCGGAGACACACCCGCACCCCTGAATTCTGACAAGAGTGAGCACAGGCGCCTCCGAGATGGGTGTCCGGCAGCACCTTCTAGTGCGGCTGGAAAATCATTCTACGTAGCAACTCCCACAGCGTCAATTCTCGAACTACCTAGCACGCCCTCGCGCATTGCGCCGGGAGACCTTATACTGTTTCGCGGTTTGCTGGACGGCACGATTCAGAATACCGAGCGCGGCGTCCTTAATTCTGTGCGAGGTTCGTGAGTGACCCGGTCCGTACTGAAAAGCAGCGTCAATGTGAAGTCCCCCGACTTCGAGAAGAATTCCCGCAGCATCATTGATCTCCTGACCCAATTGAAAAATGAAGAAGAACAGATCCGGCAGGGCGGCGGACCGAAAGCGACCGAATCGCAGCACAAAAAGGGGCGGTTGACGGCGCGGGAACGAATCGCAAAATTGATCGACCCCGGCTCCTCACTTTTTGAGCTGGGGATTTACGCCGCATATGAAATGTATGAAGAGTGGGGCGGCGCGCCCGCGGCTGGAACCGTGACAGGCCTTGCGCGCGTGTGTGGCCGGTTGTTCATGATTATCGCCAATGACGCCACCGTGAAAGCCGGAGCGTTCTTCCCGATGACCGCAAAAAAAGTAATCCGCGCGCAAAACATTGCCATCGAGAATCGCATTCCGACCATTTATCTGGTGGACTCGGCCGGCGTGTTCCTTCCGCTGCAGGAAGATGTCTTCCCGGACACGGACGATTTCGGCCGCGTGTTTCGAAATAACGCGGTGATGAGCGCGATGGGAATTCCGCAGATTACCGCGATCATGGGAATGTGCGTGGCGGGTGGCGCGTATTTGCCGGTGATGTGCGATCACATTTTGATGACCGAAGGCTCGGGACTGTTTCTTGCAGGACCCGCGTTGGTGCAGGCGGCGATTGGGCAGAAGTCCTCCGCGGAAGAACTCGGTGGCGCGAAGATGCACGCGCAGATCAGCGGAACCGTGGACTTCCGCGAGCCGGATGACGATGCATGCATCGCGCGCATCCGCGCACTGGTGGACAAAATGGGTGCGCCGAACCCCTCACCCTTCAGCCACGTGGCTCCGCGCGAACCGCTCTATCCGGGCGAGCAAATCTACGGCATATTTTCCGCCGACCCCGGCAAGCAGTACGACATGCGGGAGATCCTTGCGCGGATCGTGGACGCCAGCAAATTCGAAGAATATCGCGCCGAATACGGCGAAACCCTGTTGTGCGGGTATGCGCGCATCGGCGGCTGGGCCGTGGGCATCGTCGCGAACCAAAAAAAACACGTGCAGACGCTCGCGCGCGGCTCGGACCAGAAACGCATGGAGTTTGGCGGAGTGATTTACACGGAGTCCGCGGAGAAAGCCGCGCGTTTTATTCTGGATTGCAACCAGAACCGCATTCCGCTGGTTTTTTTGCACGATGTAAACGGCTTCATGGTCGGCAAGGACGCAGAATGGAGCGGAATTATCCGCGCCGGCGCGAAAATGGTGAACGCCGTCGCGAATAGCGTGGTTCCAAAAATCACCGTGATTTGCGGCGGAAGTTTCGGCGCCGGAAATTATGCCATGTGCGGGAAAGCTTACGATCCTCGCTTCATGTTCGCGTGGCCGACGGCGCGCTTCGCGGTGATGAGCGGCGACGCAGCCGCCGGGACACTGGTGGAAATTAAGCTGAAGCAATTAGAGCGCGAAGGAAAAAAGCTTTCTGAAAAAGATAAAAAGGAATTACACGAATCCGTACGTGCAACCTACGAGCATCAAACCGACCCGCGTTACGCCGCTGCGCGACTCTGGGTGGATGCCATCATTGATCCCGCGCACACGCGCGACTCGCTCATCACCACGCTCGATGCCGCTGCGCTAAACCCTGACATTCGCGAATTCAAAACCGGAGTTTTACAGACATGAATGGGTCGAATGTTGAAAGTTGAAAGTTGAAAGTGGAAACCCTCTGAAGACCACGCTTCCGTAACTGACGGAGTATTCGTGCAAAGATTCACTGAATTAAAGGTCTGGCAGCGGGGACATGCACTAGTGCTCGTCGTCTATCGCATGACCGTTGGCTTTCCTATCAGCGAGAGATACGGTCTAGTTTCCCAGCTTCGCAGAGCCGTACTCTCCGTCCCCACCAATATCGCAGAAGGATCAAAGCGGGTAGGCCGGCAGGAATATGCCCGCTTTTTGAACATTGCGGAGGCTTCGCTCGCTGAAACAGAATACTTGCTGATGGTCAGCCGGGACCTAGGCTACATTACCCCTGCTATGGCCACGGCTGCCTTCAAAGATGTCGCGGAACTTGCACGAATGCTTCATGGCTTACGAGAGAAAGTTGAAGCACCAAAATGATAATTGTTCTCCATCTTCCCTTTCGACTTTCAACTTTGAACTTTCAACCTCTTCAGATTTCCGGAGACGCATGGAGACAGTGAAACTGGTTGAATGCCCGCGGGATGCATGGCAAGGACTGCCCGATTTTATTCCGACGGAAGACAAAGCCGAATACTTGAAAGAACTCGTGTTGGCGGGATTCAAGCACATTGATGCGGTGAGTTTTGTTTCACCCAAGCACGTGAAGCAAATGGCGGACAGCGAAGAGGTCATGGAGCGGTTTACTGCTTCCCTTCCCCAAGGAACGGAAGCGCCGGAGATCATTGGCATCGTTGTGAACGAAAAAGGATTGGAACGCGCGCTGGCCACGCCGGGCGTGATTACCATCGGATACCCTTATTCGATTTCTGCGTATTTCCGGCGAGCGAACGCCAACATGACGCGCGACGAATCGCGCGCCATGGTCGAAAAAATAAAAAAAGAAACCGCTGCGGCAAAGCGCGGGCTAGTCATTTACATTTCGATGGCGTTTGGCAATCCTTATGAGGAGCCGTGGGGGCCAGAGCTTGTTGCGGAAACTCTCGAGTGGCTGAAAGATATTCGCGTGCACACCGTTTCATTGGCGGACACGGTGGGAACAGCGTCGCCGAAGCTTGTGGGCGATCTGTATCGCGAAGTGAAGGACCACGTCGCGGGGATCGAATTGGGCGTGCACCTGCACAGCCGGCCGGAAAATGCCGAAGACAAAATTCTTGAGGCGTACGAGGCCGGTTGCCGGCGCTTCGACGGCGCGCTCACGGGACTCGGCGGTTGCCCCTTCGCGGGTGACGATTTGGTCGGAAACATTGCTACCGAGCAAGTGATTGCGGCGCTGCGCAAAGCTGGTGCTGATCCCGGAATCGATCCCACGAAGCTGGCGAACGTCTTGCGATTGACGAACGAGATTCGCGCGAAATTCGCGCATGCGCCGCTTGTGAATTGAGGAGTTGTTTTCATCATGTTTACGACACTTCTTCTCGACTTCTCCGGTGAAGTTGCTCACATCACGCTGAACCGTCCCGAGAAGCGGAACGCGATCTCAACGCAGATGATTGCGGAACTGCAATCGGCGCTGGATGCGATTGAGAAGAGTCACGCTCGAGTGGGCATCGTGACCGGCGCGGGAAAAGCGTTCTGCGCCGGGATGGATCTGGAAATGCTCGCGGCGATTGCGAAACAATCCCCCGGAGAAAATCAGGACGATTCGCGGCGCATCGCGAAGATGTTGCGGCGCATCTGGAGTTTTCCAAGACCCCTGATCGCTGCGGTGAACGGCGCGGCTTTTGCCGGCGGCTGCGGAATTGCAACGTTGTGCGATTTTACGCTTGCGTCTCCGGAAGCCAAGTTTGGATACACCGAAGTGAAAATCGGATTTCTGCCGGCGATCGTGTCGGTATTTTTGACGCGGCAGATCGGGGAGAAGCGCTCGCGCGACCTGCTGCTGACGGGACGGATTATCGAAGCGATGGAAGCAAAGGAATATGGCCTAGTCACGGAGGTTGTTCCGGCGGAGCGGTTGCTGGAACGGGCGCGCGAGCTTGCAGAAACTTTGATTGCCGCAAGTCCGAGTAGCCTGACGCGCGCGAAACGCTTGCTCGTTTCCTCTGCCGCCGCGGGGCTGGATGCGGACCTGGAGCGGGCGATTCTGGAGAACGCACGGATCCGCTGCACGCCCGATTTCCAGGAAGGGGTCGCGTCGTTTCTGGAAAAACGCAAACCCGTGTGGCAAAGCAAGCCGGAATAAGAGCGGAAATGAGAATGATCGAATATCACGACGTGACCGTGCGTGTGCGCTACGCGGAAACCGACCAGATGGGCGTGGTGTATCACGCGAATTATTTTGTGTGGTTTGAGGTGGGCCGCGTGGAGCTGATGCGCGCGCTGGGCGTCGAATACAAGCGCATGGAAATCGAGGATGATTGCCAGATCGTGGTCGCGGACGCTCACTGCCGCTATCACCATCCCGCACGATACGACGAGGTTCTGCGGGTCCGCACGCGCATCGCGGAGTCGAAAAATCGCGTCATACGATTTTCGTACCAACTATTTCGCGATGCCGACGAGCAATTGCTGGCGACCGGCGAAACCACGCACATCATCTGCGGGCGGAACGGAAAACCCAAACTGTTGCCGCAAAAATACCGCAAGATATTCGAAGCCATCGCGGCGGAAATTCCGGAACGGAGCCACGCATGACGATTGCCCTGACCGGCAACGACCTTACGTTCGAGCAGCTCTATGGCGTCGCGTTGCGCGGTGAAGCTGTGGGATTGGCCCCCGCGGCGATGGAGCGGATGAAGGCTTCGCGCGCGGTGGTCGATCGCTTGGTGGCCTCGGGTACAACCGCCTATGGAATCAACACCGGATTTGGAAAGCTCGCGTCCGTGCGCATTTCCGCGGAACAGGTGCGGCAGCTTCAAGTGAATCTGGTGCGCTCGCACGCGTGCGGAGTCGGAGCGCCGCTGAGCGAAGCGGAAACGCGCGCGATGATGCTGCTGCGCGCGAATGCGCTGGCGAAAGGTTTGAGTGGCGTGCGGCCACAGGTGGTGGAGACGCTGTGCGCGATGCTGAACGCAAAGGTGCACCCGGTGATTCCTTCGCAGGGATCCGTGGGAGCGTCGGGCGACCTGGCGCCGCTGGCGCATCTCGCGCAGGTGGTGATTGGCGAGGGCCGGGCTGCGCATAAAGGCGAAGTCGTTGCCGGCGGCGAGGCGATGAGGCGCGCGGGAATTACACCGGTCGCGCTGGAGGCCAAAGAGGGATTGTCGCTCTTGAACGGCACGCAGGGGATGCTCGCGCTCTTGAGCCTGGCGCTGCGCGAGGCCGACATTTTGGCCGATACCGCGGACGTGGCGGCGGCCCTTTCGCTGGATGCGCTGCGCGGCAGCCCGGACGCATTCGATGCGCGCATCATGCAAGCGCGCGCGTACGCGGGAGCTGCAACGACTGCGCGAAACCTGGCGCACTTGAATGAAGGAAGCGAGATTCGGGAGTCGCACCGTTCGGCGGCAAAAGATCCGCGCGTTCAAGATGCTTACAGTTTGCGCTGTACGCCGCAAGTGCACGGAGCGGTGCGTGATTCGCTGGCGCAGGCGCGCGAAGTGGCCGCAGTGGAGCTGAACAGCGCGACCGACAATCCGCTGGTTTTTGTGCGCGACGCGAATAATGGCGACATTATCAGCGGCGGAAATTTTCACGGGCAGCCGCTGGCGATGGCGGCGGACCAGGTGGCCATCGCGATTGCAACGCTCGGCGGAATCGTAGAGCGGCGGCTTGAGCAGATGACCAATCCACTGACGAGCATGCTGCCGGCTTTTTTGACGCCGGAGCCGGGATTGAATTCGGGCTTCATGATTGCGCAGGTGACGGCGGCGGCGCTGACGAGCGAAAACAAGGCGCTGGCCACTCCCCATTCGGTGGATTCGATTTCGACTTCGGGAAATCAGGAAGATTACGTGTCCATGGGAATGAGCGGGGCGCGGCGGCTCGAAAAGATGCTGCACAATTTGCGGCATACGATCGCCATTGAGCTGCTGTGCGCCTGCCAGGGGATCGACCTGCTCGCTCCGCTGCAAACCGGGACGCTGGCGCGAAAGGCGTACGAGCTGGTGCGGGCACATTCGCAGAAGGTGATGCAAGACCGGCCATTGGCTGGCGACATCGAAGCCATTGCAGCGGCTGCGGCCGATGCCGTGTTTTCCGCGATTTTGCGGTGAAGACAAGGAAGTGGCTACCCAGATCGGGCCTGGGCAGACTCGCTCCGACACGCAGGGGATTCGCCCCACATGACAGCTAGGGAAGGGGGGTGTACCCCCCTGTTGGAAAGGAAGGTGTCTGCAAGGAGGTGAAAGGAAAGGGGATAGATGGCGTTCCGTTGGGTTACAACGGAGACGAAGGGTCGACGAGCGATTGAAAAGAAAAGGGATACAAATGTCCGTTGGAGTCTTTAGCGTAACTGATTTGCAAACGGTCCGGCCAGTCGCGGGTGTGGAAGCGCTGGGAGCGGCTGAGGGAGCAAACGGCGGAAGGTTCGCGCGAATGTCGAGGATGGTTCGAGGTAACACGCGGAATGGTAGCATGCGGGTGACGATAACCTAAGAGATATTCAGGGAACGGTGGAATTTGGGTGCTGAATGGCGATTCTTAGGGGATGGAATGGGATGATCGAGAAGTCAACCCCCGCACCCTTGCAAATCCACAAGGGTGCGGCACCCAGGTTCGTCCTAGCGCATTAAGGGTGTACCACCCGCCCTGTTAATTGGTTTGGTCGCAGAATCCACAAGGGCTGAAGGGTATTCCTGTGGGGTTGTAGATGAAGCAGTAGTTGGTCAAAAAATCTCCTCCCCGCACTCCGCGATACTTTACACCCCCGAAAACAACTACTTTGTACTCACCGCTATTGATCCGCTTGATTTCATCGTCTTTCAGTACAGGAGTTTCTACGACGCCAAGAATCGCGGCCGATGCAAGCGTCGCATTACTGCCCATTGGAATGATAAGGCCACGGCCACCCGAACTCGGATAAGAGATTACGCATTTTCTGGCGATATTCAGCGCATTCGCACCAACGTGCAATTGTGGCTTGTTAGTAGTGTATATCGCTGGAGATATTCCCCCATTGAGCAGATTAATGCTGACCGAGAGTTGGTGCTGAGTCCTGAGTTGCTCATTGAGTCTCCGACCTTCTACCGCGCTGAGAATATCTAGGTTGTGTGGCACCGCATAGACGTATGGGCGCTGAAAATCGGTAACAGCATCTTTCATTTGTTGATTAATGCTGGCGGCACTACCAGAAAAACTGTCCGCAGCAGCAGCTTGTTGTTTAGCAGCAGCAATAAGTTTCTTTGTTTCTTCTCCCGACCGCTGCATTTCTTTATATTGCAAATCAGCCAAGATAGCTATAGAGATGGTAGCGAAAGTCATCACGAGAGTAGACCAGCCTATGAGATGGTCTGTGAACCTCGCAGGCTCTCGCTTTGGTCTATTTTGGTACCATTTTCTGATCTTCATCCAAACAAAAGAAAGAATTGGCACCTCTTTCTTGACGGGTGGCGCAGAGAATCCGTTCTGAGAATTGGTTTGGTCGTTGGGCACCTACGAAGTATATCATTCGTATGGTAACCCTTATTGGTACGAGACATGGGTACCGCACCCTTTGGGTTTTCAAGGGTGCGGGTTTTGCTTCTATGCGCAAGCCGCTGGAGCGCCGCCACGGACGAGGGGATCTCCACTTCATCACCTTTAGTTGTTACCGTCGCCGCCTTCTCCTTGGGACGCGACGCCTACGGGATGCTTTTGTAAAAATTCTCGACCAAGTGCGATCCTAGAGGGTGCCTAATGTTCGGTCCGCACGGGCGAACGACGGCGCACCAAGCAAAAGCTAATCCAAGACCGCGGCGAAACTGCCGCCACCCGGCCGGTTGACTGGGCACATCGCTGTGCGGGCTGCACAGTGGGCACGATCCCGACAGGAGTCCCCGAGAAGCTCGGGGCAGGCGGGACAAGTTGTATCGTGCCCCTACGGGAGAGCAAACCAAAGGAACCGGTCTGAAGACCGGCCACTACAAAGGGCTTAGGCGAGGGCGGAGCGGAAGA
>Ga0209118_1001066_pt1 | contig 13409 bp, 6 predicted proteins | sample BlaSpr_A8_Ref_M1_FD_187988 | JGI IMG/M metagenome (GOLD analysis project Ga0209118, IMG submission 187988) | Forest soil microbial communities from Thunder Bay, Ontario, Canada - Black Spruce, Ontario site 2_A8_Ref_M1 (SPAdes) (version 2) | ecosystem: Environmental > Terrestrial > Soil > Boreal...
TGCTGAAATTGCCGGTGCCGAAGCTCGATCAGGGACGGCCAATCACGGTCAGCGCGCCGACCAGTCCGGAGCTGAAACGGTTCGTCGATCAACTCGTAAAACGCACAGAAAAGATCAAGAGCGGGAGAGTTGATCCGCGTGACGACAACATGCTGAAGATCACGACTGAAGGACGCAAAGCCGCGCTTGATATACGGCTCGCGCTTCCTCACGTCCGGGATAATCCTGATTCGAAAACGAACTACGCCGTTGAGAAAATCCACCAGGTCTGGCTCGACTCCGCTCCGACCAAAGGAGCCCAACTCGTCTTTTGCGACCTCTCCACGCCGCAGCCGGGCACTCGACGGTTTTCGGTTTATGACGATGTCCGCACGAAGTTGATCGACCGCGGTATTCCCGCGGGCGAGATCGCATTCATGCAAGATGCGAATGACGACGCCTCGAAGGCAACGCTCTTCAAATCAGTCCGCGAAGGCAAGGTCCGCGTCCTCCTCGGCAGTACGCTGAAGATGGGCGAAGGCACCAATGTCCAGACACGGCTCATCGCACTGCATCATCTCGATGCCCCGTGGCGACCTGCCGACATCGAACAGCGCGAAGGCCGAATCATTCGCCAGGGAAACCAAAACGAATACGTGAAGATTTTCCGCTATGTCACCGAGGGCAGCTTCGACGCCTATATGTGGCAAACCCTCGAAACGAAGTGCCGCTTCATCGCGCAAGTAATGACCGGCGACGCAACCGTGCGCCGCGCGGAAGACGTAGACTCCGCCGCACTCACCTATGCAGAAGTGAAAGCGATCGCGTCAGGCAACCCGCTCGTGATCGAGAAAGCCACGATCGACGCCGAAGTCATGCGCCTGACGAGACTGAAGAGGCAGCACGCCGAAAGTCTTTATCAAATGCGCTACCGCATCAAACGATTGGGTGACGGCACCGAATTATTAGAGCGGGAGATTGCAAACATTCGCGAGGACCTGCGCACGCGAACGAACACGCGCGGCGACAATTTTTCCATGACGGTGAAAAACGAGACATTCACCGACCGCGTGAAAGCCGGCCGCGCACTCGTGTTTCTCGCCGCCGCAGTGAAGCCCTTCGAATCAAGCAAGATCGCCGGCAGCATTGGTGGCTTTCCTATTTCAGTTGAACGGTTCGACGAACGCGTAACGCTTCTAATCCACGGCCGGCACAGCTACCGCGCCAATGTCAGCGAAAGTCCGGCCGGCACGATCGCGTCTCTTGAGCACGCGCTGGACAGTTTCGACGATCGCCTTCGCGAACGCGAAACCGATCTCGCGCAATCTCGCCGCCAATCCGCGGATCTAGGCAGGCAGCTCGATCAACCCTTTGAGCACGAAGATAAACTCGTGACTGCAACAAAGCGTCAGCAGGACATCATCACCGCGCTCGACATCACAAAGAACCAGGCGTCTCCAAAGATCGACGAATCGATTTCGGAAGCTTCGGCGGAGTCTCGCGGGGAAGCCGTCAATGCTGGCTCGACGCACATTTCGATCCATGCGCGACAGGCGCCGGTCGTCGCAAAATTGACGTGAACGACAAGAGCGACCTAGTTTTGAAGGAGCGGACTCAATTACGAATGAGCGGAGTCACTTCCAGTGTTGAACTGATCAAGCTGACCTTGTGCGGCCCGACCGACGTTGCCAAAGAAATGGCGCTGGCAGCGGAGGCGATCAACGACTGGAACTGCCAGCACGGCGAGCAACGGGGGTTTTGGGTAAAACACCAGCACTGGTCGACTGACAGTTACCCGGACGCGGAGGAAACTGGCCAAGGTGCGATCAACAAGCAGTTGATCGATTCGACAAATATTCTCGTTGCGATATTTTGGTCCCGGATCGGCACGCCAACGGCAAACGCAGAATCAGGCACCGTGGAAGAGATCCAACGCGCTATCGCCGGCGGGAAGAAGGTGATGGTTTACTTCTCTGATCTTGAGCCATTACCTGCGGGCGCATCGATCGAGCAGGTAAAGCGATTGTCTGCCTTTCGCGAGCAACTCAGAACCCATAGGTCGTGCTGGACATTCCAATCGCGGAGCCGATTCCGCGACGACTTTGCAAATCATTTGGCGCTCGTGCTAAACGACTTTCCGATCGGACAAAAAGCATCGTTGCGTCGCAAGTCGGCTGCGTCCTCGGTTCGCCAAACTGCTCGCGGCATCGGCAACATCCAGATCGCTGGCGACGGAAATGAGGTTCATCAGTACCAACGTCCACCTGTTATTAAGACCGTGCTGGAGCGACGCCCAGGCAGCATCACTGTTGCGGAAGAGCATCAGATTAGCGAATGGGTCAAAGAACTTGCCGAAGGCACAATGGGCAAGTCTCGAAACGAAGCTTTTGGCGAATGGGGCGCCCGGCTCTTGAGGCGCTTCAAAGTTCCAAAACGCGAGGCACTGCTTTCCGCTGATATGCCGGCAGTCGAAGCATGGTATCGGCAGCAGAAAGCGATACAGACGAGCGGGTATAAAACAAAAGCTCCCCATCAATGGAGGGCATCGCGAATCAAAGCGATCAAAGCCACAATGACAAGCATGGGAAAGACAAATGAGACATACTACCCCGAGCTCGCCGATCGGTTGAACATGAAGAGGCCATTTGCCTCATTAGCGAAGCTGACCAAAACGGATTTGGATCGCGTTTACCAAATGGTGTTGCGCGATGGCCGCCGTTGAAGACCGGAAGCAGCGGCAGGCTTAACCGAGCCTGTTCGCGATCCGGCGTGCAACCCGCACCCAGTTCTTCAGGGAAAGATGGCACTCCCAAACGCGGACAACTTTCCAACCCTGCTTCCGCAGAGTGCGGGTGACAAGGAAGTCACGATCTTTGTTTCGCGCCAACTTTGTTGCCCACCACTCAGCGCGATTCTTCGGCATGGGAGCATGTTTGGGCTTCGGGCAACCATGCCAAAAGCAGCCGTCTACAAATACAACGAGCCGCTCACGCGGAAACACAAAGTCTGGTTTGCCAAATAGTGGCCGATTTCTCCGCCACCCCCGAATTCCCGCAACTCTAAAAAGCGCGATCAACCGCAGTTCGGTATCGCGATTTTCGCGGCTACGGATGCGCGACATCACCGCTGAGCGCTTCTCGATGGTGAAGACGTCAGGCATTTGCTTCGAGAAGGCTTTTTAAAAAGCCAAACTCTGGTTGTGTTGGCGTGCCCACCAACAGTGCGCGGTCGAGCAGGCGATTACCGGTCTCGCAGGAGGTCTCAGGAAGCAGACAACAACCGTGGCACGCGGCGAGGTTCGCGTTGTCGGTGCCCTGACCGTTGCTCTCGATGCAAACCGGATCGGATGAGCACCAGGCCGCATGCGCAATCGCGCGGCGCAGTGTCGGTTCAAAACGACCGCCGCGGCCTTGTCGAACGAGACCGCCCATCGTTCCATCGGCATCGCCGCTCGCAGTGTATATTAAGATGCCTTGCATAGGACTCTCGGGATGCGCGAGGTCGCAGTAGAGTCGTTCCCGCAACGAGGCGCTGCCATAACCGCAATCGAAGCTGAGCTGGTTGATCAGCACATGAGCGATTGTGTGGAGTAACACCAGCTTTGGTGTGACTTTCCGCGGCTCCTGCTCCCGCGCCACACGCGCCGCATTATAGATCGCACCCATCTGCGCGGTCCGGTCAGCGACCTTCGGATATTCCTTCAGCCAACGTGCAATCACGTCGGGATTCAGCTCCAGGAAAATGCCTTCGCCCAAGACCTTCACGGCCGGCAGCCAATCGATCGCGGGATTCACTTTAAGCGGGCGCATGCGCGGACTGCTCAAATCTCCATCTGGCGGAAGCAGTCGTGTGAACCCAGCGAGCGCACGCGTCTCGCGCAATTTATGCACGAGCTGAATGCGGCGAAAAAAGCGCCGGACATCTTCGGCGTAGCTCGCGAGATCGGCGCTGGCAACGAACAGCTCCGACTTCTCATCACCGGCGCCGGAAACGAGTGCCTGATATTCGGAATGGCGATACTGCTCCTCATCCTGCGTCGCCGCCGATTTTGACGTAGCAACGCCATCGAGTTTTCGCTGCGCGGAATTCCGGAGTTTTTCCACATCGACGCCGAGCATCATTGCCACCATCTGCGCTGCCATTGGGTCGATCTTTCCATTAGCTGTGATTTGCGTAAGCGTTCGCCAGATGTGTGGCTGTTCCAGCGCTTCGAGCACTGAGCGATCGTCCCCGCCAGCGGCCCAAAGCGGGAGATAAAGAGAACTGACAACGTGCGCGAAATAGACGTTGCTCGCGCCTCGCTGCACGACGCGCAGCGGCTTGTCGCAAGTTGCGTTGCCTTCCTGCTGACCAAGCCACGGATGCAAGCCGCGACACTTGCAGCCGAGTTTCCCAAGAGGGCCGCCTTCCTCATCCTTCCATGCAAAAACATTCCCAAGCACCCGTTTCTCGCCACAAATGCAGTCGATCACGATGCCGGTGAGACCGCCGGATGAGCGTCCCGCGCGCAGCCGCAACCGATGGTCTGCGAAGTCCCACGGCTTGTCGCGATGGACAAATTCATGAAAGGGAAAATCCTGGATGTGGCCATCCGCGCACGCTGCGACGAAGCGCACTGGGATCAGCTCGGGTCGCCGCTTCTCCGGCCGCGCGGCACAGCTCTGGCCGTCCTTCCAAGCGTAGCCATCACAGCGACGGCGCTTCGCGTCGAAAAGTGTTCCGAGAGTCATTCCCCCGCAGTGATGGCAGTACTGCCACGAAGGGAAGCGGACGAACGGAACGCGTTGATAACGCAGCTTTTCGTTCGGATCTTCCTCTCGAAAATCGGGCGGTGCGCGAAAGTGAGAAACGCGCAACCGCGCTTCGAGCCTCTCCTCGCGAATCTCCCAATCGCATCCAGCAGGTACTGGTTCTCCCGCGAGCGGCCAGACATCCAGCCCCGCAGTCATCAGAGCTTCGTCTTTGGGGAAATCGATCATCGCGCCCACTCCAAATGGAGAGACGAGCTGAGTGCGGCGAACGGGTTTGCGAGCTGCCATCGTTAGAGTTTGGGGTAATCCTCAATCACAGTCGCATCGCAACCGGCATCGACGTTGCGCATCGAGGTCGGTGTCTTGCGCGCGCGGTTGCCCCATTCTGGCGGCGGCTGCAATCCACCTGGATACATCATCGGCACGGGTGAGACCGGCGGATGAGCGGGCCGACCGTAAATTTCCGGAAGCAACTTCTGCCAGCGTGCAATGATCTCATCGAGCAACTCTCTGGTCAGCGCGCCTTCGCCGGGATCGACGGCATCGATGCGCGCGAGCAGCCGTTTGCAGACATCCTGAAACACTGCCGCCGAAGGCGCCGGGTTCGGCTTTTCAAGAAGCAGGCCGTTATCCAAATAGCGCACCAGCGTCACTACCTGCGCGTGCAAAGCGCGTTCACGAACCGGCAACGCGAACGGCGTTACACTGGTCGGCTCAAGCCAGCGATAGATGCTTTGATGATACGCTCGAAAATGTTCGAAGTGCGATCGATCGCGCGGCTTTCCCGGATTGAAAACTGTCACCACAAGTCCTGGACCTTTTTTGTCACGGCCGACACGGCTCGAAGCCTGAATGTATTCCGAAGTTGTTTTTGGCTGGCCTACCACCGTCATCAAGCCGAGTCGCGGCACATCCAGCCCGACCTGAATCATATTTGTCGCGAGACATACATCGACGCCGCGCGGTTGGCGCCGGCCCTTCTCATCTACCTCATCGCCAGTTCGCTTGAACAAGGCGTCGAGCGCCTGCGGGATTTGGCTGCTCTGCACGCGGCTTGTGAGTTCGAGATCGCGATCGATAAAGCGTCGGCGATCTGGAGTATCGCCACCTTGCTTCGGGCTACGAATATCAAGCCGGTCCCACATCGCATTCATATAGTCGCGGATGTCCGCCCGGAGCAGCGTGGCCGCATGGCCGAGCTCGCGCAGGCTGTTGAAGTAGGAAACGAGCGTCCAATACGGATCAAGAAACTCAGCACGTTTCTCCACGAGAGAATTAACCGCCTGAAGCAGCGCTGACATCACGCGGACTTGAGCGGTGACATGAGACGAGAGCGCCGACGCGAATATGCCAATGTAAAGGCGTCCCTCCTCGCCCTCAGCCTCGCGAGCAAAGAATGAGTCGCCTGCTCTCAGTCCTTGCGGTGGAAACAAACACTCGCGTCGCGCGTAGAGTTTCCAAATTTGATCGCGCGCGCGGCAGATCGTCGCGGTAGACGCGATGATTTTGGCCGGCAACCGTTTCTTTCCGTGTCGGCAAAGCTCATCGAGTGTCGCTTCGTAGTGTCCCACCATCGACCCGAGCGCACCGGAGATGAGGTGCAATTCGTCCTGAATAATCAAATCTGGTGGTGAGATTTCACCGTCGCTGTCCAAACCAAACAGCGCCCGCGCTTCAGGTTTCCACGGGAGAATGGCGAACTTATCGACCGTACCTATGAGCAGCGTCGGACGCAGTTCGTAGATAGTTTCATCGACGACGTGCAGTGGCAGGCTGGCGCCGTTGGAAAAATCGCAGGCCGGATCGTCGCACCGAAAGATCACGCGCCCGAGTTCCTTTCGGTATCCACGCACCCGCCAGCCATTCCCGCACCGAAAGGCGCCCATCGCCACTCCGCACCAAGGGCAGGTCAGCACAACAAATCGGTTGTCCTTTCCTTCGGTTGAAAGCACGTGCAGGTCATGAACCGCCTCGGCATTTGTGTTGGGCGTCACGGCTCCGCCCACCCAGAGGCCGATTGAGATCGGTTCGCTTCCCAATCGCGCGGCATTCTTCTGGCGAATCAGCTCGCACGCGCAGATCAGTGATGCAGCACGCTGGAATTGTTGCGTTGTCAGAAGACGCAGCGTGTAGCGCATCAGCGTCGTCGTTCCGGCATCGTCGGGATCTTCGAGACGCCTCCAGAAAATCGTGAATGCGGTGAGTCCGAGATAAGCCTCGGTCTTGCCACCACCGGTCGGAAACCAGATGAGATCAACGACGTTTCGTTCGTCACTGTCACGTCGGGCAATTGCACGCAAATTCATTAAAACAAACGCGAGCTGGAATGGGCGCCAGCGCCCGAGACGTTTCGTACGCGGGTCTGCCTCCTGTTCCGCCAGTGCAGCAGCGAGCGATTTTTCCAGCTCGAGTTGTTTCTCCTTCTCGACCCATTCGCGGCGATGATTTGCCGCGAGGTCATAGCGGAACTGCTGCTGCCGCATCGTTTCGTTCATCCACGCAAACGCCTGCCTCACTTCCTCGTCGCTCTCCAGAAACGCCGCACCATCTTCGATACGCTGATGGCAGTCGCGGCAAAGCTGCACGTGCCCGCGTGCCGCCTCGCGATGCTCAGCTGGAAAGCTTGCGCTCTCGACTTCCGCGGACTGCTTTTCGATCCATGTGAGGTATTCCATTGCCAGCGCTCGGCCCGTTGCTGCGCCATTGGCGCCGCCTTTCGCTGCGAGAGTTTCAAAAGATAAATCGAGCTGTGGCAGATCGTTCGCCACGACTGGACGAATCTCCGAGCGCGGCAGCGATTCGCTCCAAACCTTTGCGACCGCTGCGCCTTTCGCTTCACCCCAATCCGCGGCGCAACCGTGACCGACAGCAAAGGTTCGACGATGGCGATAGAGGAGCCGCAACGAGGCTTCCTCCTCGCGTCCATCCTCATCCTCGCCGCTCTCGGCGGCCGCACGCTCGGGATATTCGCGAAAACACGAGACTCCGTCAGCGTCGGCGATAACGAAGTGACATTGGAAAAAACACTCCTCGTCCTTCGGTGAAACCCCGCCCGTTTCGTTCATATTGAGCAGCGTGAACGTCACCATCCGATCCCGTGTCCCGTCATGGTCTGCGGCTTGCGCCCGCAGCGCCAGAGGCCGGCAGAAAACGTGCAGCTTCAGTTTTGCCTCCGGCCCGTTGGCTGCGAGTTCATAGCGTTTGCTGAAGCGCTTCTGTGAGAGCAGTTCCGTGGCGGGAATGTCGATCGTGAGCGGTCCAACCGCCTGACGAAACCAGTGCTCCTGCCAGTTGTTCGTCTTCTTGCCGAGCCTCCCGAGACCCTCTTTCTTCCGCTGCTCGTAACGCCCCCCGCTCACGACGACCCGCAACATCTTCGGCAGGCGCACGAGGGCCGTCAGTCCCATCGCGCTCGGCAGATATTCATTCGCGCGGTTAACTTCCATCTCGTCCGGCACATCCAGATCGCCGCCTTCCCCGGTCGCGATCGCTTCCTGAGGCTCCTCGCCTTCCTCGCCAACAGGCTCCTCGTTTTCCAGCTCGCCCTCCTCAGCGCTCTCCCCTAATCCAGTTTTCATCGGGAACAGGACGCCTGCTCCATATCGCAGTCGGGGCGGATCCTGCGGACGCAGGATTTCGTCATCGTGAAAATCCGCCAGCTTCTGCTCGCGATAAGGATCGCGCGGATCGGGACCGATCAGCTCACGTTCGAGAAAGGAAACGATGTCGTCGCGAACACTCATATGGAAGGAGAGGAGTTGAAACTTTGGCTGATCGAGCGGGCAATGCAGGCTTTATAGGCCGGCAGAATGTTCCGATGAAGCAGGACGGTGAGATGCGAACGCGCGCGAGACAGACCTGTGTAAAGCAGTCGCTGCGGGTTCTCATCACCGAGGGCTTCGATGTCGCACATGATGACAACTGGACTCTCCATGCCCTTAAACCTCTGCACCGTCGCAAAGCGGATCACCGGCAAACGAGACCGTTCCGGCGCAGGCGTCGTCACCGGAAGAAGTCGGAATTCATCATTACCAGAGGCGGCGGCAACACCGCTGTTTTCAAGCTTGCGCGGGGAGAGAACCGTAATGTCACCGGCGCGCACCCCGCCGCGGAGCAGGGAGCGGATCACTTCGCGAAGCGTTGTGCATTGCTCTTCATCTGTGTTGTATTCACGCCGATCCACCGCGATGCCGTCCACCGTGCCAACCCGATATGGCGGCGTTGGAAAACCAGCCAAGAGCGCAGTCACGTCACCAATGTGCCGTGTATTGCGGCAATTGGTTTTCAGCGACGCGCGCGCGAAAAACGGGCAGCGTTCTTCAAGCCGGCCGATCATTGTAGCGCCCGTTTCATTATTGAAAATTGCCTGGCGATGAAAATCACCAAAGATCACCCACCGCCCATCCGCGAGGCCGCCCGTCAGCCAGGTGTCCAGCACATCTAAAACGGGAGGGACGAGAAGATCCTGTGCCTCATCAACGACCAATATGTCGATGCTTTCACCGAGTTCCTCAATTGCGAGCTGGCCAAAAAACGGAAGCGTCTCCATGAAGAACTTCTCGCCTGCGCCCTTTGCTTTTTCCGCGCGGAGCGCCGCGGCATGCGTCGAGCGATTGATGATTTCCGGCAGAAGTTGGTGGAAATGTCCGCCCGTGAGTTTCCCGCCACAATCGTCCTCTCGCACCCGTTGCTCGATCCAATCGCCGAGCAATGCGTTATAGCAAAGGAACAGCGTTCGATGACCCCCACGCGCTGCGCGCCGCGCAGCTTCGAGCGCGAGCATCGTCTTGCCAGTGCCCGCCGCGCCTTGAAAAAGACAGCGCTGATTATCCTCCACAATGTCGAGCGCCGCGTATTGCTCCTCCGTCAAACGCAGCAGCCGCTCCTCGGTTTGCTCAATCTCTGCACCGCGAGTAACGACGACTTCAAAATCCGGCCGAATCAGCCGCACCAACTCCGAGGTCGTGGCGCGGGCTGGCTCAGTTTCCGAGGCGTGAATGTGCAACAACTTACGCTGCTCGGCGCTGAGCCGTTGAAAAATCACCGGCAACTGGTGGTGAAGCGCGTCTCGATCAATCACCTGCCACCGCTCCCACTCCGGATCGGCTTCGCGAAAAACCACGTCGGGAAACATCACTGCGTAGCCAATCGTTACCCGATCGAGCGGCAGAGCCGATGTCGCTCGTGCATGTAGTGAATCGCGAAGTGCAAACATTGCTTTGCGCGCCTGCATGAACGGACTCTGCTTCAGCCTGGAGGTGCCATGATGGCCACTCGTTTCCCACACGCCTTCACGTCGCCGGACGCCGCCGCCTTTTACCTCAATGCAAAAAACGCCGCTGCCGGGAATCAGCACCACGAAGTCGATCTCGCCGTAGGGTGCTTCGCCACGGCGCGCCAAACCTTGCGAATGCAGCACTGTCCAGCCTTGTGTACCGGGTTCGTCCCGAAACCGTTCGAACATCTTCCGCTCCGCGGAACTCTCGGTGAGGCAATACGGAGGAAGCATCCGGGCCATAGTGCTCAGAGACGTTCTTGCGACTCGTCATCCTCGGGCCATCGAAGCCGGTTGGCTTCGTTGCGCGCCCGCGGCTCAGCTTCAGAAGCGATTTCTTCAACCATGACAATCCAGGCGGCGCCGAGTTCCTCGAGATCGACGCGCGTTGCGGTCTCGTGAAGCTCCGAAAGCTTTTCCGGAAGTTGTTTCTTCAGCTCATCGCGCAACCGCATCCCGGCGCTGAGATGTGCGCTCCATATCTCTTTGGCGGCAGCCACAACACGATCGTGAGCCAAGCGTAATGGTTCGTCGCCAGTGACAACTGCAATGCGCTTAAGGTCATTCTCGTCGTCAATGCCGATTTGAATCGGATTGGAAAACCAGTTTCGGATCGTGGCTGGATTCCGCTGACATCCCTCTTTCCGCGCGCGGCGGTAAAATTCCGCCGGCGAGAGACGACACCTTTCTAAGGCATCTCTCCAAATCTTCGCGATATTCCGCAATTGTCCTGCACGATCACCGAGCAACCTGTCCGCGACCTCACGCACGAGGTTGCGATCGCCAGATTCGGGGAAAACGACCAGCTCGCCAGCGCGCCATTCTCCCACGCATTTTTCCGGCAGTTTCCCGCCTTTAGGCATTGTGCCCGACAACAGCGAGGTCACGATGGGCAGGCTGTGTGCTTCCATCATGAATGCGAAGCAGTCGCCAACGAAGCGCACGTACCGAGCGGGAACCGTCTCCCCGATTACCTCGCCGACACGAGTTGCGCCGGCAGGACGTGTGCGGCGCAGCGTGGTTTCCCAACGCCACACATCGAAATCCTCCGGTCGTGGCTCAGGCAGGCGGGGCGCTGTCTCACGCTCCGGCCAACGGAGTCGCGTCTGCGCGCCGAAGGCTATCACCGCTTTCTTTTCAGCCGTCATTTCTGGAAGGACTGGTCGGGGCAGCAACCGTTTCCTAGCATGCTGCGCCCAGCTCCGTTCGAACGCATACCCGACGAGCCGAATTCGCGGCGCGATCAGCTTCGATGCGGCTCGACGCAGTACTTCGCCACCTGGCCAGGACGCGACGAGAAGGATATCGAAATCCTTGCCATCAGGTAGCGCGCGAATAGGAAAGACCGAAACGCCGCCAGCATTCGGAAGACTTCGGACCATTGTCTCCAGCGTGATTGCAGCGGCTTCATTCCGGGCAGCGATGGCAATGGATTTACCCGCCTGAAGCTCGCTGTCGAGACAGGCCATGAGCGCCTTACCCTTCCCGCGGCCCACGCTACCGGAAACGCTCACCGATGCACCCACACGCTCTGCAAAATCAACGAGCATCTGACGCACCGGTGCGGCGATGAATGCTGCGTCGCGCCGAATACTCGTGCGCAACTCATCGATGCGTTGCAAAAAAAACTGCGCCGCGGGCGCGGGCGGCGGCGCAATCCAGCTTGCAGCTTCGTTGAGCAGTTGCCAGCCGCGCCCGATGACTCGCGCCGACGGAGTATCTTCTTCTGGGTTTGCGGCACGCTCAGCGCTGATCAATAGGGAGGCGGATTGTTCGAGCCCGTCGTCGCTGCATTCTGTCAGTTCGATCTGCGTAAGCGCGTCATAATTGGCTGCCGCACGCGCGATGGGTTGGAAGACAGAGCCCTCCACTCCCTCGCGCAACTCTGCGGCCCCAAGTTGCCAAAATTCACACCCGGTCTGCGCCAACCATTCGAGCGCTTCGGTTTCATCATGACTGGCGAAGACCACCAGTCGCTGCGAATCGCAGATGTCGTGATAATGCTGCGGCGTTCGGAGGAGACTCGCGCCATTTGCCAGCACGAGTTCCGATCCCAGCGGTCGGGCGCGGCAGAAGGCGGCGAGCTGCTCAGCTGCTGGACATATCGCCATTAGCGGCGGCGCGGCGTCCGAACCTTCTCCCCATCGCGCCAGCCACGGCTCTCGCGTTTCAAAATCAAAACGCGCCTCGCCCAAGGGGAGCAGGGTACTGGCGACCGTCGCGGTCTTCGGATCGCCGTCACGAGCGAAGAAAATGTTATCAACACATTCCGAAAAGCCGCTGCGCGAATCGAGGAGCAAAAGCGCTGTGCCGAAGGGTCCAAGATTGCCCTGCGTAGCCAGCCCCAGAATTCGATCGATTGAAGCCGTGGGAGGTTGTCTCAGTTCACCCGCCTGTTCCAGTCGTCCCATCGGATGGGTTCGTGTTGTGGATTCCAATCGCGCGAGCGCTGTAATTGGAAAATCCAGCCGTCGCCACACGTTCAATTCACGCAACCAAAATCGTTCGGGATCGTCCTCCCGCAGGCCATCGTAGATGAAGATGCGCCCGGCCGGATGGATGCGCACGCGTTCGCCCGGCGTGAATTTCCCAGCATCAAATTCAGCCGCTGCTTTTTGCCGGATGTGCGCGAGCGCCGCACAAACAGCCACATGCCTGGCGAAGTCGCCGCAACGCGGTAGAACGAAACATAGCGGCTGTTTCGTCGTCTCAATAGCTGACAGCGCCAGCGCTATCGCGATGGGCAAGCGCTCAAACGGGCCGCTCGCACTGCGCCCGATGAAGACCATTGATAACCACGGATGACGTTCGGCGATCGTTCGGAAGAGTTCGTCCATCTCTTCCCTCTGCTCCTTAATGCTTCAGACCTAGATGCTCCCGACCGGAACGGATTTCCGATGCGAGCTCGGGAGATCGGCAGGAAATCCCCGCCCTTTGCGCGTCGCAACAATAAAACTCCTCTTCCTTCAGAATACCGGACCGATAGCGTCGCCACGCTTCCGCGGCTATGGGGGAAAGAACCACGGGCCATCCACTGCGTTCGAAATAAGGTGCCACGAGCCGCGGCTCGATCATCCTGACCGGCTCATAATCATCTGGCGCGGTCAGTAGGATCTTCCTTCCGTGATCCAGCGCGCTGTCGGGGTGAAGCCCGGCGAAGATGAAACCCACTGCAAACCACGCGCGCCGGAAGTCTTCGCCATCGATTTTTCGCAGCGCGGAAGGTGGAAGATCGAACAGCGATTTAAGCCAATCCACCGCCTCTGCTTCAGTTGCCGGCAAGGGCTCAATATCGAACTTCACGTCGTTGCGCGCCTCCAGAAATGCTCGTACTTCCTCACCCACGGCCTCGGCCACAAGCGGCGGCACCGCATTTCCGATGAGCCGAAACTGATGGGTGCGCG
>Ga0209118_1001068_pt1 | contig 13392 bp, 12 predicted proteins | sample BlaSpr_A8_Ref_M1_FD_187988 | JGI IMG/M metagenome (GOLD analysis project Ga0209118, IMG submission 187988) | Forest soil microbial communities from Thunder Bay, Ontario, Canada - Black Spruce, Ontario site 2_A8_Ref_M1 (SPAdes) (version 2) | ecosystem: Environmental > Terrestrial > Soil > Boreal...
TCTCTAGACAGCTGGCGCACCCACAAGCATCGAGCCGATGCCACTTGGCCTGTCGAATGCATGTAAACCGAACGAGGCGTGTCGAGAAAAAATCGTTCGGTCGCGTGGTTTACGGCGTGGTTTGTTACGTGACACATTGTTTTTACAATACGTGCAGCGGCCTGCAAAGCCTCGTACAGCGGTTCGATTCCGCTCCCCGCCGCCCCGACTCCCCGACTGCTCTCTTAAATCAACGACTAAGCAGAGCGCTCGGGCGTTGAGTACGCCTGATTTGTGCTGATTGTGCCCAAAAGGTGGCGACAGCCACCTTTGGTTAGTAGTGTTGTGCGTTAAGCTCACGACTGAGCGTCTCTTGTTCGGCCGCCAGCGGTCACAATGCTGCAAAACGTCGAGCGCGAGCACGAACATTTCCTGATTCATGCAGGCACATGCTTCGATGGCGGTCCATCGCGAAGGCGAGTGTCACTTGATCGAGTTCAGTCGCCTTGGCTACAAGCTTGAAGATTTCATACTTTACGTGCGTCGCGACCGTCCCCGAGATAGCGGGTCAGCCTGGAGCACCAACCATTCGCGGCCGCTTGGGACCTCTGCCAGCATTTCGTGACCCGGCAGCGGACCCCGCTGGCCGATGACGCGAGCTGTAATGATGCTCGATCCAATCCGACTAATCGGAAGCGGATCCCAAGGTGGCGGTCACGCGGCGTTGCAGATTCGGATTCGTTTTTGCACCGCCGCGGCAGCTTCATGATCCGCACAACTCAGTGCTCGAGCGCTTCAAGCGTGTCATGCCAGGCACGCCGGCCGGTGCTCCTGCACGCGAGGCTTCCATCAATCTGCATTGTGCGCGATCCACTCAAGGAGAGTCGAGATGAATAGGAAAATCATGTTGCTTGCAGGCGCCGCGACGCTGCTCACGCTTTCGGCGACAGCCAGTTTTGCCGCACCGCCGCCCAGCGTCCAGGCCAAGCATGAAGGTCTGACGTTGGCCGTGACCATGACCAATGATCCAGCAACCAACCAGATCAAAGTCTATGATGCGGCTACGCACGCCCTGCTCCAAACCCTGCAGACCAATGGGGCAGGTGGAGCCTCTGGAAACGCCCGAGGCGTTCGACAGTTCCACGGGGAGCTATTCGCCGCCGTCAACAACGGTTCCAATTCCGTTGCGGTCTACAAGCGCGACGGTGACCGCCTGAAATTGGACAGCGTCGTGACCACCACCAGCCCGCCGGTGAGTGTCGACTTCGGCAACGGCCACATGTACGTCGCCGGGGCTACGACGGTGGACTCATTTATCCTCCACGGAAACGGCATCGCCTGGAGGGACGGTACGGCCTTTCTCCAATTGTTTGAAGGAGGAACGCCTCCAAGCGGCAGTACGGCACAAGTGGGGGTCGTTGACGAGGGAAGACTGCTCGTGACCCTGAAAACCGACCCGACACCCGGAACCGTTGACATCGTAGCTCTTCACGATGGCGCCATTACGGGCGCGGTTCCAACGGCAGCTTCAGCTCCTAGTGGCACTCTCACACCGTTTGGCTTCGCCGTCTATCCGGATGGGACTGCCGTCATTACCTTGGCGCATTCAAGCCAGGATGGACTGTTCCGAGACGGCGCGTTTACCTCAGTGATTGGTGCGGGCCAAACTGCTCCTTGCTGGATGACACGGATGGGGAAATATTTGTTTACCGCCAATACTGGGAGCCACACCATCAGTCGTTTGCTCGGCACCGGGAACAATATCTTTGTGGACAGCTTGGTGGCCGCAAGCATCCCAACCCGGGGAGCTCCCTCGGATATTGATGCAGACGGCGATGTATTGGGCGTCATCGATCACGCCGCCGGGGCGTCTCACCTGTCATTGTTCACAGTGAACGATTTCGGCGAACTGTCCGCAAGCGGCTCAATTGACTTGGGCGTGGCAAACGCCAACGGCGTGGCCATTATCTCCCCATCCGACACGAACGGGGACTGAACAGGGCAAAGGGATAGATACCATCTTGTTACCGTCCCAAGACGGCCCTCGGGTGCTCAATCCGGCTCTGGTGCAAATAGCGGTTACGCTGTAGGCCTTTTACACTGAAGGGCCGGAAACGAGCCAACTTACGTCACTTCACGTTGACCTCCGAATGCGATGGCCTTTTTCAGATGCCCATCGCTGCTTGATTCTGTAATTCGCCACAGACAGGCAGTTCAATCTGGGCAAGCTGCGCATCAAAGAGGCCAGTGCGCCGGCGGTTTGGAATGCAGTGCTCTCGGCGCAATGAAGCGAGCAAACAAGAAACCCTCTTTGCGTCGGCGTTCAATTTGCACCAGAGCCGTCACGAGCTGGAGCGCCCACGCCCGAGCCGACTCGGGGGTTGCTCAAATCTCAAACTCGACGCCAATTTCCATAACGCGGGCGCTCGGAATGTTGAAATAAGCGCCAGGCCGCTGAGCATTGTGATGCATGAACGCGAAAATCGCTTCCCGCCATCGGGCCATACCGGTCCGCCGGCCGGTCGGAATGATTGTCTCGTGACCGGTAAAGTAGGTCACCCGCCTTGGATCGCATTCTGCAATCTGCCGGCGCGCCACTGCGACGTTGAGTGCCTTGGGGACGTCCGCCTTTTCCATAAAACCGAATCGCAGTTCGACCCGAGTGATGTCATCGGAAATCGGGGTAATCCTGACCCGATCGTCGTCGGCTACGCGCGGCGTTTCCGTCGTTTCTACGGCGGCCAGAAGCACCTTTTCGTGCAGCACGTGGTTGAGGTTTAGGTTGTGTGTGAGCGCCAGCGGCACGCCCTTCGTCATACGACCGAGCACAACAGCCGTGCCCGGGATTCGGTACGGCGGATCGGCTCTGATCCGTTCGATGAATTCCTTCGGCTTCTCCCGAATCTCCAGGCGCACTTGGTCCATGACCTCCTCGCCCTTGCGCCACGTGAGCATGAGAAATGCAATGATCAACGAGATCACCAATGGGAACCAGCCGCCATCCAGAAGCTTCGTGGAGGTTGATGCAAAAAACAGTAAATCCAGAGCGAGCAGGCTTCCGTTCACCGTATAGACGATGAACAGATTATGCTTCCACTGCAGTGCGACGAACGTCGCCATTAGCGTCGTGATCGCCATCAGCAACGAAACGGCGATCCCAAAGGCTCCCGCCAGCGCATCCGACGAGCCGAAACCGATGGCGGCCACCAGTGTGCCAAACGCGAGCGCCCAATTCACGATCGGGACATAGATTTGGCCGACCTCGTGCCCGGCCGTGTGTACGATTTTCACCCGCGGCAGGAAGCCAAGCTGAATGGCTTGCTGGGTCAGCGAATATGCGCCCGAGATGATCGATTGGGAGGCGATAACTGTGGCTACCGTCGCAAGCGCGACAAGACCGTAGTGCGCCCATCCCGGGGCCAGTTGATAGAAGGAATTCTCCACCGCACCGGACTCGGTCAGGAGCAGCCCACCTTGACCAAAATAATTGAGCGTCAAAGCTGGCAGCGCCACGCCGAACCAGGCAATGCGGATCGGAAACGGACCAAAATGGCCCATGTCGGCATAGAATGCCTCCCCGCCCGTGACTGCCAGGAAGGCTCCTCCAATCACCGCCAAGGCCAACGGGCCGGCGTGCCCTAGATAGGTAATTGCCGGCAGGGGACTGAACGCGGCGAGAATCGCAGGCCCCTTGGTAATGCCCACAATTCCAAGAATCCCGATGACCACGAACCAGATCAACATGATCGGCCCGAAAATACGGCCTATCCAGGATGTGCCCTTACGCTGGATAACGAACAACAACACGAGGATCACGACCGTCAGTGGAACCACGAATCGCTCCGCCTGGGGTGCGTAGAGCTTGATGCCCTCGATCGCGCTCAGGACCGAAATCGCCGGAGTGATGGTGCCGTCGCCATAGAGCAACGTCGCCCCGATGAGGCCTACGACGACCATGGCGGCGCGCCATCGGTTGTGCTTGGCGCGATGCGGACTGATCAAGGCGAGAAGCGCCAGGATTCCGCCCTCGCCGTGATTGTCCGCGCGCATGATCAGGATCGCATACTTGATGGAAATGACGATGATCAATGACCAGAAGATCAGCGACACGATACCAAGGACGGCCTCCGGCGAGATAGCTCCGCTCGGGCTCGCAGCTTTTGTCGCGACCTGCAGGGTATAAAGCGGGCTTGTCCCGATGTCACCGAAAACGACGCCCATGCACGCCAAGGAAGCAGATGCCCAAGCGCCACGGTTCTTGATCGGACTGCCGTCCCTGGCAACCGCCGTCACGGACATTCCCTCACTTGCCGATCAATTTGACGATGCTTTGACGCTTCATTCCAGTGGTGCTCATGGAATGCGATCAGCGTGACATGCTTGCGCGTCTGCATCGCTCGGGAGAAATACAGGGGTTGGGCCGCCACCCGATGGTGCATCGCGTCGAAGCGAGACCAGCAAGCGAGGAAAGGTCTGGTGGCCGTCGCGCGGGGCAGTCTCGTGTCCGCATCCGGACACCAGCGTGATGTGTACGGTCGTCCACAATCCCACGTGCTATACGCGAATGCGGCGATGCAGTGTCGCTGCCCGGGTTCAATGCGATCCTGAGGACGTTGGCGAGGTGGTTGCGCCGCCATCCTCCCACAGGTCCAATGCCGCGTCAAACCGCAGCAGGTATAGCTGTTTTCCATATGTCCGCGCGGGACCAATTGCGCCATTGAAGGGGTATTGTCGAGTCCGCGGCAGGCATGATGCAATGGGTGCATGAAGACTGCTACCCAAGCCTCGCCTTCGTATCGCGGCTATCGCTTTCCAGCCGAGATTATCGCCCACTGCATGGCTGTACTTCCGGTTTTGTCTGAGTTTTCGCGACGTCCAGGGCTGATGCTGGAGCGCGGCATTGAAGTCTCACACGAAACCATCCGCCTCTGGACGCTCAAGTTTGGAGCCGAGTATGCACGTCGACTGCGGCGGCGTGAGGGACGCTGCGGTGACACATGGTATCTCGATGAGGTGTTCTGCAAAACCAATGGCCAACAGGTCTATCTGTGGCGCGTCGGTGACCAGGACGGTGCAGTACTCGATATCCTGGTACAGAAGCGGCGCAACGCCAAAGCCGCGAAGCGCTTCTTCCGAAAGCTGCTGAAGGGGCTACCATGTGCAATCGTCACCGATAAACTACAGAGCTATGTGGCCCCCCGGCGCGAGGTGATGCCGGGAGTAGAGCCTCTGGCGAGGCGGCCGGCTCAACAACCGCGCCGAAAACTCCCACCAGTCGACGCGGGAACGCGAACGCAGAATGAGACGATTCAAGTCTACACGCCACGCGCAGCGTTTCTTGTCCGTGCATGCACAAGTCGCAAACCACTTCCGCCCTTGTCGCCCTCGACTGCGTGCTCGTTACTATCGGGAGGCTATGTGCAAGCGCTTTGGCGAATGGCAAACGATAACGGGCGCTGCCCCGGAGATCAGCACACAGCCGCAATAAGTAGGACCAAGTCGAAGACGGAGGCTGTGAAGCTTGTGCGCCCTCAATCTGCAGATGACACTGCCTGATCGCATGTTCTGCTGGAATGCGGTCGATCTGGCGCGGAAGGTGGGCGATTTCAAATTTTATTACAATGGCAGCCGATGCCATCAGTCCCTAAGCGGCACGCCTTCGGAAAAAATCTGGCGAGCCGGCGCCGCGGCGCGATTCACTCGGTCGGTACGCTTTGAAGCAACGTTGCCACGGCCTTTTTCAAACGCCGCAGGCTAAACGTGGGCTAAACGGGAATTCGCCAAGGACAGGTAAGTACTGTTACGGCAAAACCCCGCTGCAGACATTTATCGAAAGCGCGCCGCTCGCGCTGGCAAAACAACCGGATCGGACATCGCTGACAACCGACCCCGTTTCCGTAGCAACCTAGTCAGCGTGTCTGTCAGATCGAATCGTAGTCAGGACATGTCACTATTCAACATAATTGGAGCTGCAGTGGCCGTAGTTGCTTTGTTCGGTTACCTGAATCATCGACTGATCAGGCTTCCCGACACGATTGGAATTACACTTATCGGCCTTATCGTTTCCATCGGCCTAGCGCTGCTCGGCAGCTTGGAGCCTACGATAACCCGTCGGGCCACGTTGATCATCTCTCGCATCGACTTTCCTGAGGTTGTCTTCCATGGCATGCTCGGATTGCTGCTCTTTGCAGGCAGCCTGCACGTTAACATCGCCGACCTCGCTAAGGACAAGTGGCTGATTCTAGTGCTGTCAACGGTCGGGGTGGTCATCTCGACGGCGATAGTAGGCACCGGCTTCTACTACGGTGCAAAGTTCTTCAGCTTCGCCCTGCCGTTCGCCTACTGCCTGGTGTTCGGCGCCTTGATATCGCCGACTGATCCTATTGCCGTGCTTGGCGTTCTGCGAAGGATTGGCGTATCAAAGAGCTTCGAGACTCAATTAGTCGCGGAAAGCCTCTTCAACGACGGTACTGGCGTTGTCGTCTTTCTGACCATTCTCGGGATCACAACTGGAATTCATGACTTCTCAGTGAGGAACGTTATCCTGCTCCTCGCGACAGAGGCAATCGGCGGCGTCGCGGTGGGCCTAGCGCTAGGCGCGGTTGGCTTCCTGCTACTCAGAGGGGTGGACAGCTATCCAGTAGAAATACTTATCACGCTGGCGATGCCTACGGGAGGGTATGGCTTGGCTGAAACACTGCACACGTCCGCACCTATTGCGGTCGTAGTGATGGGGTTAGTCGTGGGCAATCAAGGGAAGAAATTTGCTATGTCTGAACAGACACAGCAGCACTTGTTTGCGTTCTGGGATCTCATTGACCAGATTCTCAATCTCATGCTGTTTGGTTTGATTGGCCTTGAAGTCATGACACTGTCGGTTTCCGTCAAACATCTTTCCGCGGGCCTACTGGCGATACCGGTCGTGTTGCTCGCGCGGTATATTAGCATTGGGCTGCCGATTCTAGTCATGCGGCGGGCTCGCGAATTCAACCCACATGTGGTGAAGATATTGACTTGGGGCGGTCTGCGCGGGGCAATCTCAGTAGCCCTCGCGCTGTCGTTGCCGCCTTTCCCCGGGCGCGATAGCGTGTTGGCAGCGAGCTACATCGTCGTGATATTCAGCATTCTCGTGCAGGCTCTCACAGTGGGTCCATTGATCGAGGCTTTGGGGCGTAGAAGCCAGATGCACTAGAACGGTAAACAAGGGCCGGCGTATATTTATTTCTCAATTCGGGGTGCGTCTTCGCGAGAATCGATCGTTCCAGACGCGAAGAGCCAGGACGATGAAGCAATCTGCACGCCTTCGCGAGCAATTGCTCGCTAAGGCGCTGGACCCTTTCAGTGGCCAGACGCGCAAGCATGTGGCGCGAATCGCTTTTCTGGGCTGGGTTGGTCTTGGCGCCGATGGGCTGTCGTCATCCTGCTTCGGGCCGGAGGGGTCTTTCCTTGCGCTCGGCCCGCTTACGGCTCCCGCGCTCTATCTGGCTGCGGCCACCGCGTTCACCGTATTCGTATTCGTTATTGCGATCGGCTACAACCAGGTCATCGAGCTGTTTCCCAACGGCGGCGGGGGTTACGCGTCGCGAGCAGTCTGCTCGGAGCGCACGCCGGCCTCGTGTCAGGCGCAAACGCTTATTGTCGATTACGTGCTCACCATCTCGACCTCGATTGCAGCCGTTACTATCCTGCTCTTGTAGCTCGACCTACGAGGAATGAAGGAGTCGATTCGTGTGTTGGTACCGATTTTTATCGGTTTCGTCGGCACGCATACGCTCCTCATCGCCTACGGTGTACTCCAGCATGTCGACCGCGTTTTTGCGGTCGTTCCCATCGCGGTCTCGGAAACACGCAGGCTCGCCGACGACCTCGGATGGCTTACTGTGATCGCACCTCGCACAAGATAGGTTGCGAGTTTTATACAAACAATCCTTCACCACCTTCACTTCCTGCAGGTTCGCCAACTGCGCCCGTTTTCTCACTGCGCTGCCTGCGAACCGAATCGCGCAACACACCCGTCGGAATCAAGCCATCGCGATGCTCTGCAAGGCCCTAGCGGCTTCGACCGCCACAGAGAAACTTTGGTGCCGAACCAAGTCCGAGTGGCTGTCGACGTTGCGACGCCGGTCCTTAGGTGGCTCATCGCTTGGGCGATTCAGTTCCCTACATTCGTTAGGTGGCACAAACACGGCGTCCAATCATTCGCGCTGGTTGTGCACCAGTCCGCTTCCCAAGCTCACCGTGTTTGGCCAAATTGTGACACAAAGCATCGGGTAGCCCTCAGCCAGCTATGCCGCAATATTTCACCTCGGTCAAAAGTGAGTTCGCATCTTGACTTTAACCCCACCGCCTTCCACGCGGCGAGGAGGCCGACTACATGATTATCATTCTCTCTTGACGCCGTCGAATATCCGCCTCTGTTCGCCAGACGGTTTCAGTGCGAGCGTTACGTCGCCCCATATCTCGATTACTATCACGACTGGCGAGCGCCTATTGGCACATCGGATGCACCGAATCCGCGGACGGTGCATCCACCGGGGTATGGCGGTCGAGTTTAGGGATATTGACGAATTGTGTTACCACTACGCAGGGTTGGTCGCGTAAGGGGAATGGCTCACTGCGCGAGCAGGGTTTTCGGGAACGACAGGCAATACCAGCCCGATCAAATCAAGTCATGCAGGTTTTTGCCGAAAGGGCGGCCGGCACGCCTTACGGTAAGCTCGCCAGTATCGTTCACTCAATTGCGGAACCGCCATGAATTGTCACAACTTGAAAATAATCCGGAGCCTGGCCTTCGTCATCGTCATCATCGTCTGTAGCGTGGGACTCCCAAACAACGCGTCGGCCGAATGCCGACCGCAGCCCGGTGCCCAGTGCCACGGAGCTAAACTGAGCCGCGTCGACTGGCGCGACGCGAACCTGGAAGGCATCGATTTCCACGGCGCTGATCTTGAAAGCGCTAGTTTGGCTGGCGCCAATCTCAAGAACGCAGACTTGCGCGGCGCCAACCTGCAACTCGCGCGAATCGAAAGCAGCAACCTGACCGGTGCTAATCTCGAAGGCGCCGACCTGCGCTGGGCAAATCTAACGCGCTCGACCTTGGTCGGTGCGCGCTTCACCGGTTCGCGAATGGCTAAAGCTGACTTGCAATCCGCAGATTTGTCTCATGCGGTACTAACGAACGCCGACTTGACCCAAGCCGATCTGACCGCCACCGATTTGCAGGGGGCCGATCTGCAAGGCGTCAAGCTCGACGGCGCCTACCTGGACTACGCGAATCTGAAGCAGGCAAACCTGTTCGGTGCGTCCATCAAGCGTGCTCAACTCATCGCCGCCCGACTGAATGAAGCCACATGGGTCGACGGCAAGGCATGCAAGGCACCGTCCATTGGCGCCTGCCGCTAACCGGAGCGGAGCGGTGTCCCTGACGATCAAACGTGGGATTATCCTGTTCCTTGCAGCCATTCTCACATTCCCGGCTCTGGCCGCCTCCAACCCGAACGTGGCTGGTGTCCCGGTAGATTTCGTGCTCTTCGGCCTCACTCTTCTCGGCGTCGCGCTGTTTCACAACTACACGTTGTATGTCGGATTGACAGGTTTAGCAACGATTACCCTTTACAAGCTGATTTTCGCCGGCTTCAAGACCGACGCTGGTTTCGCCGGCTTGGTAATGCATTTGGGTCACGAGTGGGTGGTGCTGGCCAACCTATTCTGCTTGCTGATGGGCTTCGGCCTACTGTCGCGCCATTTCGAAAAGAGTCATGTAGCGGGGGTGCTGCCGAAATACCTCCCGAACGACTGGAAAGGCGGTTTTGTTCTGCTGGTAATGGTGTTCGTGCTCTCAAGCTTTCTCGACAACATTGCCGCTGCACTGATCGGCGGGGCGATGGCACACCAGTTGTTCAAGGCCAAGGTGCATGTTGGCTACATCACCGGCATCGTCGCCGCTTCGAATGCGGGCGGGTCCGGTAGCGTTGTCGGCGACACCACGACTACCATGATGTGGATCGACGGCGTTAGCCCTCTAACCGTGCTTCACGCCTACGTCGCTTCAGGTGTGGCGCTGGTAATCACAGCTTACGTCGCGGCCAAACAGCAGCATGCCTATTCGCCGATCATTAAGCACACACATCGACACACCCATGTTGACTGGCCTCGGGTCGGCATCGTCGGCGTAATCCTAGTGGCGGCTATTGTTACAAACGTGGTGATCAACCTAAAATTCGGCAAACTCGCCGATCAGTTCCCCTTTATGGGCGTGGCTGTCTGGCTGGCGATTCTGGCCAGCCTTCCGCTGCGACGACCCGATTGGGAGGTGTTGCCGGAGACCTTCAAGGGCACTGTGTTCCTGCTCTCGCTGGTGACATGCGCCTCAATGATGCCGGTCGAGAAACTCCCGCCAGCATCGGCGTTGGCCGCGCTTGGACTCGGCTTCATCTCCGCTGTCTTCGACAATATCCCGCTGACCGCGCTAGCGCTCAGACAGGGTGGATATGACTGGGGGTTCGTAGCGTACGCCGTTGGTTTCGGCGGTTCGATGATCTGGTTCGGTTCCTCTGCCGGGGTCGCTGCATCCAACATGTATCCAGAGGCGAGGTCGGTGGGCAAATGGCTGCGTCACGGCTGGCATGTGACTCTGGCCTATGTGGTCGGTTTCGCTGTGCTCAACTTCACGCTAGGTTGGTATCCCGACGCACCGCACAAGAATCTCGTTGCGCTACCGGCACCATCTATTGTTACCCCACCATAACATGGGTGCGTCGTTCGGCTGTGGTCCGCAAGTATTCGATCATGCGACGCTCTTGATACAACGCAAGCTGCCTACGCAGGAAGAGGATTTCCGCCTCGGTCGACCGTCGGCCACTGACCGACAACGCAACCAACCCGACGAGGTCGCTCATTAGCCGCACGAGGATTTGGAGGAAGGCGATCACGGCTTGATCATGCCACGGCAGTAGGCCAACCCGTCAAGCGGGAGCCTTCTGATTCAATTATTGCGGACCACAGGTCGACGGGCCAGTCGAGACGCCCCAGATCGCACCCACGATCCTGAAGCTGTTGGGACTCAACCCGGGCCGGCTCGAAACGGTGCGGATCGAGGACACGAAAGTTACTGCTGGGCTTCTGCGCGAGCCTGGCCGAAATCACGAACCGCTGCGTCGGGGCCGTTGGTATTTCGCAGGCCTGAGGCGCTGATGTGCGAGGAAGACATTGGGCCCGTATGGCCCGCGGCAGTAGCCTTATTCGCCAGAATCAGGATATGCCAAGGCACTGAGAGGACGCCATCTGTTCCATGCTCTGCTGAGGGCATAAGAGCCCGACTAACGAGATGACAGCGCAGACGCCCGTTCGGTAAGAGGAAAAGCGTCGTGGTGAAGATCGGTGCTGGAATTCCCCATCCCATTTCCTCTCGACCTTGCCTTCAAAGGGGTTCGCTGTCTTGCGCGTTACCCGCTCTTTGCGCGGACACAAACAGCCATGCCAAGCCAATCACGGCAGATAGGGCAGAACCGCATAGGATACCCAGTTTAGCCTGTTCGATATGGGCTGGGTCTTTAAACGCAAGTTGACTGATGAAAAGCGACATGGTGAAGCCGATACCACCTAGCCACGCGGAGCCTAGCAGATGTTTCCAGGTCACCCCGCTGGGCAGGCGCCCGAGGCCCAAGCGGACAGCCAGCCCGGAAAACCCGGCAATGCCGATGAATTTGCCCACCACCAATCCCAACACCACCCCAAGCGTCACTCGATGCGCAAAAACGCCCGACCAGTTGACTGCGCCAAGATCGATACCGGCATTGCTCAGCGCAAAAACGGGTACGATGAAAAACGTCACCCAGGGGTTCAGCCCATGTTCAATCCGCAGAAGCGGGCTTTGCACCGCACTCGCCGTATGTTCCACCGACTCGGCGATCGAGGTGATGCGCGCGTTTCGCAAAGGATCGTCTTCACCCCCGCCGATCTGTTCACGAAAGGCCGCGAGCAGATCGACACTCTTCTGTTCAAAGTCCGACGCGGTGAACCAGGAGCGCGCCGGGATGGCGAAGGCGAGCAGGATGCCGGCAATGGTCGCGTGAACACCGGACACCAGCACGGCATACCACAACAGTATGCCGACCAGGGCGTAGGGCAGCGGCTGGCGCAGACCGGCGAAATTGAACCCTATCAACAGCCCGAAAAACGCCACTGCGTAACCTAAAGCGATCATGTCGAGTTGACCGGAATAAAACAGCGCGATCACCAGCACGGCACCTAAATCGTCGGCGATCGCCAAGGCCGTCAGGAACACGATAAGGTTTCTGGGAGCGCGCCACGCCAGCAGCACAAGAATACCGATCGCAAAAGCAATATCCGTCGCCATGGGAATGCCCCAACCCGAGACAGTGGGCGTGCCATAATTAAAAGCCAGATAGATCAGCGCTGGCACCACCATGCCCCCGGTCGCGGCGATCACCGGCAAGGCGGCGTCACGCAGCGACGAGAGTTCGCCGACGAGAATCTCGCGCTTCAATTCCAGCCCCACCAAGAGAAAAAACAACACCATCAAGCCATCGTTGACCACTCGGTGCCAAGTGAAGGTCGCATGGAAACCCCCTTGGGCGCCGAAGTACAAAGTCGTTCCCCAGAAATGGTGGATGACTTGGTCGCCCAGCCAATAGGCCAAACCGAGTGCAAGCACAGTAGCGGTGATCAGTACAATGCCGCCAGCCGTGTTGCTGCGCAGGAAATCTTCGAAGGGCGACAGGATGCGTTTCAGCGGGGCTTCAAAGACGGATCTCCGACTGTTCATGGGGCGGCAAACCTTGTAACAAAACGTTCAGTCCATGGGAAACATCGTGTCAAAAACGAATGCGCAGAGTAAAGGCACCCCCCACAGGATAGCGACAAACAATCGCTACCTTCTTGCAAAACGATCCGGCCGTTCAAACCCTGGCGCTGCACACCTTTCTGGGCGTGGAGTGGAGAAGGGTCTGCGCCCGGCTTGCCCTGGTGCGGAGCCAGCTTTCCGGATCGGCGCTAGTTGGCTTCCACCACCGGCGCCCCGCTCGATCTCCACCTGCATTTTGAGTTAGCCGTGGCCGCAAGTGTTGGCTCTGTCGCAAAGCTTCAGATTCCGCCGAGACTGGATATCCTTCCAGTAAATACTCAGACGGCGAAGCGAACGATGATGGATTTCAAGGGCAACCAGTTCGAGCGGGACATCATCCTTTGGGGTGTCCGTTGGTATGGGGTTTATCCCATCAGCTATCGGCAATTGGAGGAAATGATGCAGGAGCGCGGCGTTGACGCCGATTCCAGTCTGAATCGCTGGGTGCTCAAGTACACGCCCGTGCTGGATCAAGTCTTCCGGCAACGCAGGCGCCCCGTGGGTGCGAGCTGGCGCATGGACGAGACGTACATCAACGTCAAGGGCCA
>Ga0209118_1001069_pt1 | contig 13391 bp, 9 predicted proteins | sample BlaSpr_A8_Ref_M1_FD_187988 | JGI IMG/M metagenome (GOLD analysis project Ga0209118, IMG submission 187988) | Forest soil microbial communities from Thunder Bay, Ontario, Canada - Black Spruce, Ontario site 2_A8_Ref_M1 (SPAdes) (version 2) | ecosystem: Environmental > Terrestrial > Soil > Boreal...
ACGACACCACGCTTATCTCCGTGGGCTACGCGTGGCGTAGGGGCGATGTCGTGTCGACGACGCAGCGAAACCGCACAATATTTCTGGTGTCGACAGCCCTCGCCAAGGATCCAACGTTCGGAGATGAGGGGTATGCGTACAAGTTGAGGGCCACCACGCAAACAATCAGTCTCGGAGCCAGCAAGGAAATCGATCGGCATTCCTCACTGAATGCGGGTTTCCAACGTCAAGTGACGCATGCGACCGGGGGTAACGCCTACTACAACAGTGTGCCCAGCGTAACGTACCTTTACAGTTATTAGCCGCATTGCAATTACGCTGCCTTCCTGGCTGCAGCGGAAGGTACAGCTTCATGGTAACGTTGCCTATTACCTCAGCCGCGAGTTGAAGTCTTTTGCTTGTCGCAGTCGGAGAGGGCGGTTTTACTATGATCACCCGCACAATTCTTGCAGCGGTTTGGCTGGCCTGTGCCGGTAGTGCGGTGGGCGCGGATTTGAGTGCCACGGTCAAAGATCAAGAGGGCCGCGCAGTCGAGGATGCCGTTGTGCTGGCTGTCCCACACAATGAAGCTGGCATAGCGCCGGCCAAACCTGCGGAAGAGGTAGTGGATCAGATTGACAAGGAATTTGTCCCTTACGTGAAACCCGTCATGGTCGGATCTCTGGTTCGTTTTCCGAACAAAGACAACATACGCCACCATGTGTATTCGTTCTCACCTGCAAAGAGATTTGACCTGCGGCTCTATTCTGGCTTGTCGGCGGCACCCGTTCTGTTTGACAAGCCAGGCATCGTCGTCTTGGGCTGCAACATTCATGACTGGATGGTCGGTTATATCTACGTCGCGCAGACGCCGTACTTCGGTAAGACCGCAAGGGATGGAAAAGCCCTGATCAAGAATCTCCCGCCGGATGAGTACACCCTGAGGATCTGGCATCCCAGGATGGAGGCCGCGGAGGAAACGACGACCCAGCGGATCTTCATCACCGCGATCGGCGTGGGCGAAGTCGTGTGGCGGCTCAAGCTCAAGCCGGAATTCAGAATTCGCCGAGCACCGGTGCCTGGTGGTGGCGGATACCGGTGACCCGGATGGGTGGGTCGCGTGCTTAGCAGGCAATTCCGGGCAAGTCTTGGCTACAAACCGATCTGCATCGACAAGTAGAGTGCATCTTGGTCCTTCTTGTCGGCGATCGTTCCCAGGCGCGCATAGGCGGCGGTCAACGCCAGGTGTTTATTCGGCAGGTAGGCGACGAACACACCCTCGAAGCTGTCTTCCCTGAACACGCTGAGATTGTCCCGTTTTCTCCGGTACTCAACACCTAGCGCGAGATTGTCATTCAGGAACACCGCAGTGGACCCTTCAAAGCACAGCCGATAGCTGTCATTCTTGTCGCCACCGAACCCCAACAAGCCGAGCTGGTTCGCCCTGGTAGCACGCAGGGTTCCATAGAGCAGTACGTTACGGCCTGCCAAGCCTGCCAGATAGACCTTGGTGGCGGAGAGATAAACATCGGTGCCCGTTCCGTGCGTGGCTCCCAGCAGCTTCGGCACAAAATCAAAATCTCGGTTGCGCTTGTATTGCACCCTAACGCCAGTTGCGGAAGCCAGCGGTCCTGATCGAAGACTGCGTCGCCGGCCAATCTGAGCTTGAGGCCGATAACATCTGGCTCGATCGACTCACCGGGTACCGTCGTGCCGAGATCCAGCCTCTGGCGAGCGAACGTGATTTCTGCGCGATCGTAGATCCCCACGGCAACGCCGGCGCTTTGCAAGCGCAAAGTCTTTAATGTCGAGGTGGCTGTAAAACGCGGTCGCGCCGTTCTCGTCGCGCGTAGCGTATCCGGCAATCAGCGCCCACGGGACGATGCCGCCACCAGCCGCTCCCTCGATTTGCGTCACGCCGCCCGTGGCGAGAACGCGTCCCCCGCCGGCATGGGCGATGCAACACCAGGACGAAAACAGGGAAACAGCAGAGAAAAACAGGCATCGGGTTGGCGGGTAACCGCACCGAAACGTGATTCCATGCATAGGGATCTTTCGAATGCTCGGCAATAATCTGCCTGCCAGTGACGTCCTATTAGATTGAAGATTAACAGAGTCCAGCAAGTTATTGAAAATAATTGTAAACTTGTAGTCTACTTTGGCGACGGAATAGCTACGGTAAATAGCCTGCGGGCTTATAGGGAACGCTTTGAGGACATCCGATCACGTGTACTCTTTTTCGCCGGCGAAAACCTTCGAGCTCAAACTGTACTCGGGCGTCCCCGCCATACCGGTGGTTTTCGACAAGCCGGGGGTGGTAATACTCGGTTGCCATATTCACGACAACATGGTGGCCTATGTTCTGGTGGTGGATACACCCTATTTTGCCAAGAGTGATGCGACAGGCCAGGCGCGTCTCGACGGCCTGCCGAGCGGCAATTACGAAGTGACAATCTGGCACGCGCGAATCGCCAATCCGCCGACGGAGCGCAACATCGATATCGTCACCGATGCCAGTGTCAAAACCAGCATCGACCTGAAGCCCAGCTGTAAGGGCGGCCGACCAACATAGGCGAACCGAGTCCCACCGTGCAAATCCGCAGTCTGCAAACCCGGATCGTCGTTTTTTTCGTTCTGCTGCTTTTTGCGCTGCAGATGGGCGGGTTCTTGCTCATCAACACGGCGGGTGTGAACAACGCACGCAAGACCATCGCCGACGAGTTGGTCACTGGCGAACGGGTGTTCAACCGATTGCTGGAACAAAACAGTCTCCAGCTTGCGCAGGGCGCGAGCATTTTGTCCGCTGATTTCGCTTTCCGCGAGGCGATAGGCACCAATGATCGCGGTACCATAACCTCGGCGTTGAGCAACCACGGCGCGCGCATCAACGCCAAATTGATGCTGTTGATCGGCCTCGACCAGCAGGTAATCGCCGACACCTTGCCGGCGACGCTCGTGGGTCAACGCTTCTCTCTGCCGCGCATGATTGCCGCAGCGGAGCAACAAGGGAAAGCCTCATCCATCGTTGTGTTCAATGGCGCCCTCTATCAGCTGGTAGTCGTCCCCGTACTAGCTCCGGTGCCGATCGCTTGGGTGGCGATGGGGTTTGCCATTGACGATGGAGTCGCGGGTGATCTGGAAAAGCTGATCGGGTTGCAAGTCTCGTTTCTCAGCCACAATGGCCCCGGCGGTTGGAGAATCAACGCGACCACCTTGCCTGCGCAACTCCGGCCGCAGCTCACGGAAGGCCTGACCGGCAAACACTTCGATCGACCCGAAGGTCCGACGATGCCGGCCTTGGATCACGACGAATACGTCACCCTCGTTTCTGCGCAACCAACGCAAACTGATGAGCCGGTCGTCGCCGTCCTGCAGCAATCCCTGGGTCATGCGCTGGAGCCATTCAAGCGACTGCGCAGCCAACTGATCGCGTTCACCGCGTTGGCAATGTTGATATCGATTATCGGTAGCCTGCTCATTGCCAGAGGCATCGCCCGGCCAGTGCAAACATTGGCTAGTTTCGCGCGCCGCATTGCCGCCGGCGATTACAGCGAGCCGCCGGACATTAAAAGAAACGACGAAATCGGCGATCTGGCCGCGGCCTTTGACCACATGCGCGAGGGCATCGCCAATCGTGAGAGCAAGATCATGGATCTGGCTTATCGCGATACGCTAACCGACCTGCCTAACCGCGCCTTGTTCACCGACCGGCTGCAGCAGGCCATCAGTACGTCGAAGCGGCTGAACCGACCGCTCACCGTGATCATCATGAACCTCGATCGCTTCAGGTACGTCAACGATTCCCTCGGACACCACTTGGGAGACTTGCTGCTGGTCGAAGTGGGCCAGCGTCTGCAAAGTGTGTTGCGCCGGCAATCCGACACCATCGCCCGCATCGGTGGCGATGAATTCGCCATCCTCATGCCGACCGAGGACACCGGAGAAGCATTGAACGTTGCCCACAAGCTGCAACAATGCCTGGAAGCACCCATGATGCTCGAAGGCCATTTGGTGGATGCTCACGCGAGTATGGGCCTCGCCACCTATCCGGAGCACGGTGAAGATCTGGTAACTCTGCTGCGCCATGCCGATTCGGCCATGTATCTGGCCAAACGCAACAGTACCAGCTTAGCCGTCTACGATCCGCGCTATGACCAGCACACGCTGCAGCGTTTGTCGCTGATGAGCGAGCTGCGCCAAGCCGTCGAACAGGACGAACTGGTGCTCTACTATCAGCCGAAAATAGACCTCTGCGCCTCGGACGTGAATTATGTCGAAGCGTTGGTGCGCTGGCACCATCCCACGCGCGGCTTCGTACCGCCCAACGAGTTCATCCCATTCGCGGAGCAAACGGGCTACATCAAGGCCATCACCGGCTGGGTGATCGACCAAGCCCTGGCACAGTGCGCGAAGTGGCGACGGGAGGGAATGAACGTCAATGTATCGATCAATATTTCGGCGCGCGATCTGGTGAACGCCGAGCTCCCCTCCCGTGTGGCGGCGTTGCTGTCGAACCACGGCTGCGTCGCTGAATGGGTGTGGCTGGAGATCACCGAAAGCGCCATTCTCGATGATCCCGGCCTCGCCATGGAAAACCTGGACCGTCTGCATGCGCTGGGCTGCAAACTGTCGATCGATGACTTCGGCACCGGCTACTCGTCCCTTGCCTATTTGAAGCGTCTGCCGGTCGATGAACTCAAAATCGACAAATCATTCGTGATGGGCATGGTGAGCGATCCCAACGACGCGGTCATCGTTCGTTCGACCATCGACCTCGGTCACAACATGGGCCTCAAAGTAGTCGCTGAAGGCGTAGAAAATGAGCTGACTCTCAACCAGCTCAAAGCCATGGGCTGCGACCTGGTACAAGGCTTTTTGATGAGCAAGCCTCTGCCCGCCGAGGAGTTCGAGCGCTGGATTCGGGAGTCACCGTGGGGCAGCAACAGGCAGTTGCATGGCACGCGGCCACCGGCGCTCATCGCCTGACTCGTGCCTCGGGAGCTCGCACCGGTCAACGCGGTGCCTCGTCGACCGGTGCGATTTTATCGCCTCTGTGGGGCTATCGATGTCCGCTTCTTGGAGCGCTCGCCAGCCGGTTGGTTCGGAATCCGGCTCCGCCACAACACCGGCCCGAATCCGCTAGAACCCCCCTACTGCTTCGTCACGACCGGAATGTTCTCCAGCGCGGCAGCCGCCTTGCTGGCAGCCCGCGTCGCGTCCGGGCTATCGAGCCGCGCCAGCAACTCCGCTTCGCGCGCTTTTGCGGCAACGATACTGGCGAGCTTAACGTGTCCGTAGCCGCGAATCTGCATGGGAAGGGCGGCGATGGAAACGAGCAGATCCAAATGCCCTCGAGTCAGTTTCGGCAGCAGGCCCGTGATCTGGACTGCATAGTCACGAGGCAACTCGCGCTCCATCCGGCGCTCGGCAGTGTGACCGAAAATGTCCAGCCAAGTACCGCGCAACACCTTGCCCTTGGCTAGAACCCTGAGCAGTGGCCACAGCCACGCACCGAGCGCGACTTTCTTCGGCACACTGCCATCTTTGCCGGAGCGAGCAATGAGCGGCGGGGCCATGTTAAATTCGAGCCGATACTCACCTTCGAACTGCGCCTGCAGTTGGCGCTTGAATTCGCCGTTGGTGTATAAACGCGCCACTTCATATTCGTCCTTGTACCCAAGCAGCTTGAAGTAACTGCGCGCCACGGCAGCGCTCAGCCGCAGTTCCGCGGCCGTTCCGACCAGCGCCGTTTCTGCGCGCCTCACCTCATCCACCAAGCGTTCGTACTTCGCAGCATAGGCGCTGTCCTGATACTCGGCGAGCAAGGCCGCGAAGCGCGCCACCAGCTTCGCCAAACTCTCATTCGAGTGGACCTCTTCGAGCGGCGGGATGGCGAGCAGTTCATCGAGTGCCTGGGGCTGGCCAGCGGCCAAACGTCCGATCGCGAAGGCCATCCGATTGGTGGCCACAGCCACGCCATTCAATTCGATGGCGCGATCAAGGGCGGCCAAGCTGACCGGCACCAGGCCGCGCTGCCAAGCGAAGCCCATCAGCAACACGTTGGCAGCGAGGGTGTCGCCGAGAAAGCGTTGCGCCAACGCCTGCCCATCGCAGGTCACGACTCGATCTGCTCCGGCGGCGAAGCGCATTTTTTCCAGGAGTGCCGGGCTGTGCAGTGAAGCGTCTGGATTGTGCACGAATGCCGCAGTCGCAAGCTCATGAGTGTTGGCGACGATTTGGGTGCGGCCGTGTTTCACCGTCTGCAGCGCCTCGTTGCCGGCACCGACCACCAGATCGCAGGCGAGCAAGGCATCCGCCTGCTGGGTGTCGATGCGCGTCTGGTTAAGCGCCTCCGGCATCGCGGCGAGGCGTACGAAGCAAAGCACTGCCCCGCCCTTCTGCGCGAAGCCCATGAAGTCGAGCACCGAGGCGCTCTTGCCTTCCAGATGGGCGGCCATGGTGATCAGCGCGCCAAGCGTGACCACTCCGGTACCGCCCACGCCGGTAATCAGCAAATCATAGGGCCCGGTCCACTCGTGCGCAGATGGGAGAGGCAAACTGGCGACTTCGTTGCACAGCGTATCCTCACCGAATTTCACCGCCGCGGCCTTCCGCACCCGCCCGCCATACACGGAGACGAAACTTGGACAGAAGCCGTTCACGCACGAATAGTCTTTGTTGCAGGATGACTGCTCGATCATGCGCTTGCGCCCGAAATCGGTTTCCACCGGCACGATAGAGAGACAATTGGATTGTGCGCTGCAATCGCCGCAGCCTTCGCACACGGCGGTATTGATGAACATGCGCCGCGGCGGATCGGGGTATTCTCCCCTTTTGCGCCGGCGGCGCTTTTCGGCAGCGCAAGTCTGATCGTAGATCAGCACCGTGACGCCGCTCAGTTCGCGCAACTGGCGCTGCACCGTATCGAGTTCGGCACGGTGATGAAAAGTAGTGCCTGGCGGAAATCGACCGTGATTGCCGACGAATTTTTCCGGTTCGTCGCTCACGACAACCACCCGCTTCGCTCCCTCGGCTTCGACTTGGCGCGCAATCGCGTCGACCGAAATCTTGCCATCCACCGGCTGGCCGCCGGTCATCGCCACGGCATCGTTGAAGAGGACTTTGTAAGTCATGTTGGCACCCGCCGCGATTGCCTGGCGGATGGCGAGATAGCCCGAATGGTAGTAGGTCCCATCGCCCAAATTCTGAAATACGTGCGCGGTCGTGGTGAACAGTGAGTGCGCTGCCCAGTCAACGCCTTCGCCGCCCATTTGAATCAGTCCGGTAGTTTCCCGATCGGGCATCCACGAGGCCATGAAATGGCAACCGATGCCCGCCTGGGCATGCGAACCGTCCGGCACCTTGGTCGAGATGTTGTGGGGGCAACCCGAGCAAAAATAGGGCAAGCGCTTGACGCCATCGGCTTCATTGGCAAGCAGTTCGGGCGCGGTGAAGTCGACCACCAAAGCGCGCCGATCCAGGGCCGGCTTGTGCGCGGCCAGCCATTCGGCAACTACCGGCATGACCCGCGACGGACGGAGTTCGCCGAGGGCTGACAGAAGCTTCTGTCCGTCCGCGCCGGCCTTGCCGATAACCACCGGCCGCTCGCCCGCAGCGCGGTTGTAGAACAGCTCCTTGATCTGTCGTTCGACCACTGGTGCCTTTTCCTCGATGACCAGAATTTCCTTGAGGCCTAGAGCGAAAGCCAGCATGCGCGTGGTTTCGATTGGGAAGCTCAAGCCCACTTTGTAGAGACGAACCCCCGCGGCGTTCAACTGATCGAGTCCGAGCCCGAGGCGGCGGAAAGCTTCCAAGAGGTCGTAGTGCGCTTTACCGCAGGTGACGATGCCGATGTCGGCCTCCCGACCGGCAATCACCGATTTATCAATACTGTTCACCGCCGCAAACCTCTGCACGGCGTCCAGTTTCGCGGCCAGCCGCACCTCGATGGTTAGATTCGGGAGATCCGGCCAGCGATAATTCAAGCCGGTGGCTGGCGGCACGAAATCTGGGGGCGGCGAGAAATGCGTTTGGATCACGTCGAGATTGACGGTTGCCGCGCTTTCCGTAGTCTCGGAAATTGCCTTGAAGCCGATCCATGCGCCACAGAAACGCGACAACGCCCAGCCGTATAGTCCGAACTCCACGTATTCTGCGATATTCGCCGGGTTCACAATGGGCATGCTCCAGGCCTGCATTGTCAAGTCGCTTTGGTGGGGCATGGAGGAGGACACACAACCATGATCGTCACCCGCTACGACCAGCACGCCGCCATTGGCCGATGAACCGTAGGCGTTGCCGTGCTTCAAGGCGTCGCCCGCTCGATCGACGCCCGGCCCCTTGCCGTACCAAAGGGCAAACACGGCGTCCACGGTGCGCCTCGGATCACCTTCCACCTGTTGCGTGCCCAGGATGGCAGTCGCGGCAAGTTCCTCGTTGATGGCGGGAAGGAAGCGGATGTTGGACGCTGTCAACTGCGCCTTGGCGTGCCACAGCGCCAAGTCATAGCCGCCGAGCGGCGAGCCGCGATAGCCGCTCACGAAACCGGCACTGTTCAAGCCGCGGGCGCGATCGAGCGCACGCTGCATCAGCGGCAAGCGCACCAATGCCTGAGTACCGGTGAGGAAAACCTGGCCACGGGTCGCTTCGAGACAGTCATCCAGCCGATAGTCCATGCGTATCGGCGGGGAAAATTTGGCGCTGCTTGACATGTCGTTAGAGGTCCTCGGAGAAGGGAACTGCGGCTCGCTCATGGCGGTTCAAGAAGAAATAAGGTGACATAAATATGCGCCCATCGGTCCGAAAAAACATTCCTATTCCTTCCACATTTTCCCTACAATTGAGTAAAAGATTCCTCTCGATTGAGGTAATCGGTATGGCTATTCTCGATAAAGTATCCAGGCGCATTCTCCAGGAACTGCAGATCAATTCTCACCGCTCGGTTCAGGAACTGGCAAACAGCGTGGGACTGTCGTCGACCCCTTGTTGGCGGCGCGTCAGGGAGTTGGAGCAGAGCGGCGTGATTCGCCGCTACACGGCACTAGTGGATCGCGAGAAGATCGGACTGCAGACCTGCGTGCTCGCGCACGTGACGCTCGCGCGCAATGCCGAAGGTGTTGTCGACCAGTTCGAGGCAGCGATGCAGGCTTGCCCTGAAGTGGTGGAGTGCTACGGCACTACCGGAGACGTCGATTACGTGATCAAGGTGATGGTGCCGGACATCAAGGCTTATGACGCCTTTCTCCACGGCACGATTTTCAAGATTCCCGGAGTAGCCAACATTCGTTCGAACATGGTGCTGCGCGAAGTTAAATATGAAACGGCTTTGCCGCTGTAGGACGGACGCGCGCCTTAGCCGCTTGAAGAGCGGTGTTTGTGATCAGGTGTTTGCCGTGGAATGGCGGCCTTCATTCCGACCAGTGTCGAATTAAAACACCATTGCGCGAATTCCGCGCGAGCGGTCGCTGATTCGCCAAGCGACTACTTCGGCTCCCATGCCGACCGCAACGCTGTTTGCAAACGCACCCGCTGTGAAACGTCAAAGGCGTAGAACGTTCCAGGCAAAGTGACCGCTTCGACAACTAGACTAGAGGTGCGACGAGTTTCATGATGTCAGCAAGGCATTGCTCCGCCCGGCGTCCCCAGACGCACGGCACCAGGGACACGTTCAGACCTTCCTTCGGCTAGTTGAGTTTTTGCGCGAGGTCCAATTCAGGAGGTAGAACCATTACCTCGACGCCTTCTTCATGCAATTCGGAGGCGACATCAGAGGAGACTTGGCCGCGAATATTTCGGTGCGGTTTTTCGCCATAGTGCATGCGGCGTGCTTCTTCCGCGAAGCCCGCACCAACATTTTCGAATTGCTCGATGAACGCCCGCAAGAGTTTTCCCGCAGCCACGGATTTTGCAGCCGCCACCGACTGCTTAGCGCTTCTCGATGCAGCATTGCCTTCCTGCGCGGGACGCGTGGTCACCCGTGGCCCGGAAGGCAGCAGGCTCAGCGCGACGCTCGCGCAAACCGGACAGCTAATTTTCTGCGCAGCCAACTGGTGATCGAAGGCATCCTTTGAACTGAACCAGCCTTCGAACTGGTGTGTGTGCTCGCAAATGAGGTTATAGACAATCACGATTGCTTATAGACTGGTCAGCATCGCAGCCATCGCCGAGTGAGCGATCGAGGCCCCACTACGCGGCTATCCATATGAACATTTCTTTTTCCTGGGCGATGCTGATGCTTGCCAGCGCAGCTAACTCGGCAACAACCGCCTGAACTTCTTCCACCGGCCAATGTTCTCGTTCAAGGTCTTCGCTAGCAGCCCATTCTTCGCCGACCTGTTCCATGACTTGTTCTTCCAATCGCGCGAGTTTCTCGACGGGCGCGTGAGGAACGGCGATAACCCAGGGCCCTTCGCCGGAGCCAGCATAAATAGGATCATATTGGGCCGCTGCTTCGTCGAAGCTCTCGCCGGTAAGGATGCAATGGAGCATCGCGATTTTTTGCGGATCGAGACCCGGCAGTTCCAGTCCCCGCCACTCCTGGGCGGGCGCAGATGACTCGGCAATGGCCTTGATCTCATCCGAGTCCGCAATCACGATATTCGTCGGCATTCCCATGGAGTTATCTTACGTTTAAAAAATCAGTAGCGCATCAAATTCCGCAGTGCTGGGGAACTGGCATTTCACAGCCTCACCGCTCCCTCAGACTTCGTTGCGCACGACGCTTTCGGCAATCTCAGAGGCCAGTGCTAATCTAACGGTCTGTCATTGGCCTTCGATATCAACCATGTTCGTCTGGTTGAGTCCACAGTACCGTGCGGGCGTTGAACCGGGGAAGAAAAGCCGGCCGGGCAATAGAGGGAGGAAGGCGACCCGGCCGGTCTAACGAACAATGCGATAGCACTCGCTATTGTCCGACAGGAGCAGAACGTACACTGGAAATATGCGCCGCCGCGCCAACCCCGTCTGTGCGCTAACGCACGAAAGCATGTCGCCGCGTATATGGCGGTTTCATGGGTCGCTAAGCTGTTCTGAGCTGCGCCGGATCAGGGACCACAAGACAGGCGTCCACCACATCCCCGGTGACCGTTTCGTGCTCGAGCAATTGGGCGGTCAAGCGATCCAACCCGTCCCGGTTCGCGGCTAGAAGGTCGGCACACTGGACTTCGATCTTCTTGATGATCTCTCGTGCCTCCTTAATCGCTTCCGGAAAGTTTCCGGCTTGTTGTTCTCTCTGCGGTAGCCCAGCGTAACTAAACGGCCCCATGTCCTTGCTGAAACCCAGTTCGGTGACCATCCTGTACGCCATGGCCGAGACATGTTCTAGGTCGTTCGCGGCGCCGGTCGAAGCGGTTTTGAGCACCAGCAATTCTGCGCAACGGCCGCCGAGCAGCATGCTCATCCTGGCCCTGACCTCTGGTTCGCTCTGCAGAATCCTGTCTTGTTCGCTGGTTACCAAGGTGACTCCGAGCGCCCTGCCGCGCTGTAGGATGCTGACTTTTTCCACCACTCCGACATTGAGCAGTCTGGCTACGACGGCATGACCGGCTTCATGCACCGCGATTCGGCGAAGGTCAGAGAGTCCGAGTGCTGTCTGTCCGGGAGTCGCGGCCCCGCCCATGCGGTGCTGCTCCAAAACCCGTTGGAAATGCTCCTGGGTGACTGCGGAGGCGGCTTCCTTTGCAGCAAGCATGGCCGCTAGGTTCACTATATTGGCAATCGATGCGGGAGACAGTCCGGTAGACAGGCGTGCGAGTTGTCGGAAATCGCCGTCTCCGTCGGTACGAAGTTCGGTCGCGTATAGAGCAAACAAGGATTCCCGTTCATCGACATTGGGCAGGCCGAGATGGCATGTCCGGTCGAAGCGACCGGGACGTATCAATGCCGGATCAAGATTGCCGACATTGTTGGTTGCGCCTAATACCACAATGCCGGTCATCGGAGAAAACCCGTCCAGCTCCACCAGCAACGCATTGATGATCCGGTTGTTCTCGGTCTCCCCCGCGGAACTGCCGGCGGAGCGGCGACCCAGCCCGTCTATTTCGTCAATGAAGACGACGCAGGGTGCGTGTTTCTTTGCTTGCGAGAAAAGCTTCTTCACTCGGCGCACTCCCACGCCGAGGAACATATCGCTGAAATCGCTCCCCGAAAGCGAGAAGCAAGGCACGCCTGCTTCGCCTGCCACGGCACGTGCCAGCAACGTTTTTCCGGAACCGAAGTGACCTTCCAGGACGATGCCCTTGGGCGGCTTTGCGCCCAGTTCGGAAAACTTCTTGGGGTTTTTCAAATAGGCGACGATATCTTCCAATGCCTCCTTGGCCTCTTGCACGCCGATAACGTCTTTGAAGCGTGTGTCCGGTTTAGTCGCGGTCTTGAACATGCCACCGGCACCCCGAGAAGGGTTCATCAGCACAATCAGGTAAATGATCAGAATGGGTCCGAGGAGCGAGAGGTAACCCGGATTGAGTCGACGTGCAAACGCATTCAGAGGCCCGACCGGGGGCTGGACATCTCCCAAAGAAAAAACCACCGGTCTTGACGTGGACAAGCGATCTTTCAAGAGTTCGGTCACTAGGGCGCGCTGAGTATCGATGCGCACGTAGTAACGCCCGCCGTTGTCAAGACTCACCAAGGCATATTCCATCGATAGACCGATGCTCTTGGCTGCTCCGGTTTTTGCATCCCGGGCGAGCGCGCTAATATCGCGCTCAGTCGCAAAAAAAAGATCTGAGTCCTGCTCCATGCTGGTGACCAGTGCATTCCTGCCGCGCTCCGGCGCGTGGATGGTGAACCATACGAGGGTCAGTGATGCTGCTAGGGCGAGGATAACTCCCGCGACCTTCAGCTGTTTTTTATACTTCAGCAACGTTGTAAACAAAGCGATCCCTCGAAATCCTAAATGGCTGGCTAAAGGCTGCCCGAAATTGGGTCGGAACTTGCCAAGCTTAGCCGATCAAGGCCGCTGGCTAACTCTCTAAATGGCAGCTTTTCCGGCTCTAGTTGTTTGCTTTGAACGCCGGCGCCTCCCATCGAGTTGACGAGCCCCACCGTTCGCGGGCACTCGGGGGACGGAGCGCAAGGAGGCAATTATGTCTCCCGGGCTCAAAGATCTCTCTCCGAACTCGCCGGCAAAAGTGGTCACAAACCGCTGGAACCTTCAACGAACGAATGCTGCGAAAGCTCGCTGAAGACACCAAGATGGATATGAATATCGTCAGCGCCAGGGATCACAGTCGTTTCTGACCACGGAAACGGGAGGAACAGGGCCCTTTTTCATGGATGACGCTGTGGCGAACGGGCGCAGGCCAGCAAGCCGGATGACTGGGTGGGTTGGAAGTAAACAAACCACGTTCGTAGAACGTGGTTTTGCCTCATGCCCCCCAGAGGGGGGCACACCTAGCGGCCCTTCTTAGAAG
>Ga0209118_1001070_pt1 | contig 13390 bp, 8 predicted proteins | sample BlaSpr_A8_Ref_M1_FD_187988 | JGI IMG/M metagenome (GOLD analysis project Ga0209118, IMG submission 187988) | Forest soil microbial communities from Thunder Bay, Ontario, Canada - Black Spruce, Ontario site 2_A8_Ref_M1 (SPAdes) (version 2) | ecosystem: Environmental > Terrestrial > Soil > Boreal...
GGGGAAAGGATGACCGGGTGGTGCCGGGAGGAAGCAGTGGGTCGTCCCGTGGCGGACGTGCTCCGAATCGTCGATGTTGTTAGCGGCGCAGCGATAGGCAATGCCGTAAATATTGTAATGCAGGAAGATAAGACCGCGGGGGCAACTGCAAACTGTATAAACTGTGTTCTGGTTCGGCGGGACGGCGTCGAATTTGGAATTGAGAGTAAAGTGACGCTTATCCAGGACCAGGATGGGAGCGTAACAGGGGCAGTTGTGGCTTTCCACGACGTGAGCGCGGCCCGGGCCAAATCGCTCGAAATGTCGCACTTGGCGCAACACGATGTCCTGACCGATTTGCCAAACCGGGTGCTGTTCCACGACCGGCTGACGCAAGCGATTTCACTGGCAGAGCGCCAGGGCAAGCAACTCGCGGTCATGTTTGTCGATTTGGATCACTTCAAAAAGATCAACGACTCCCTTGGCCACGATGTGGGCGACAAACTGCTGCAGTCGGTAGCCGGGCGATTGATGGCCTGTGTCCGGCGGTCGGACACCATAAGCAGGCTAGGCGGGGACGAATTCGTGGTGCTCCTTTCTCAAGTCGAGCATGCGGAAGACGCCGCCTTTAGTGCGCGAAAAATCCTCAGGGCCTTATCGGCACCGCATATTATCGAAAATAAAAGCCTTGATATCAACGTGAGCATCGGGGTGAGCACCTACCCCAGTGACGGGCAAGACGCGGAAGGCTTGATGAATAGAGCGGATAACGCGATGTATGAAGCCAAGCAACACGGCCGGAATAATTATCAGTTCTTCCGTCGCGAGATGCACGTGCGACTGGAAGAACGACAATCGCTGGAAGCGGATTTGCGGTATGCGCTAGGTCGGAACGAGTTTTTGCTGCACTACCAGCCTAAACTTAGTCTTCAAACAGGGAAGGTCACGGGCGTGGAAGCGTTGATCCGCTGGCTACACCCGCAGCGGGGAATGGTATATCCCGCGCAGTTCGTGCCTATCGCGGAAGAGTGCGGGCTGATTTTGGCTATCGGACAGTGGGTGCTGCTGGCAGCATGCCGGCAGGCGCGAGCTTGGAAGGATTCGGGATTCGGAATTGTGCCTGTATCGGTGAATGTCTCCGCGGCTGAATTCGGCGCCAAGGATTTTTTGTCAGGGGTTCGGGCCGTATTGATTGCGACGGGAGTGGAGCCTCAGAATCTGGAGTTGGAACTGACCGAAAGCGTGCTGATGCATGACGCGGAAGCTGCGGTGGTCACACTGGCTAAGCTGAAAGCCATGGGCGTGCAACTGGCAATCGACGACTTCGGCACGGGATATTCCAGCTTTACCTATCTGCGGCGTTTTCCGTCGGACGCACTGAAACTCCATCAATCTTTCGTGCAGGATATCACGGCTGACCCCGGAGACGCGGCTATCGTCAGCGCCATGATCAATATCGGCAGGAGCCTGAATCAGCGGGTGATTGCCGAGGGGGTGGAAACCCGAGAGCAACTCAAATTCCTTCAGCGCCACGGGTGCGGCGAGGGACAAGGGTTCTATTTCAGCCGTCCAGTGGTGGCCGAGCAAGCCGGGAGTCTGTTTAAGTCTGGCATGCGAGAAGGGGTGGTCCATTAGCGAATAAAGACGGTCCCGATAGGAACACAAGGAGTCTGGCCTACGCGCTGGTTTCACGCCCGACGTATTAATCGATTGCCATCGGCTCTAGGAGAGCCCTTTGACTTATGGAGGGTCCACTGGTTCCCTGCGCGATTTTGACTTTGACATTTTCCGATCCACCTCTGTTTATCTCCGCGAGCACGCTTATTCTTGATAGAAGTGCTATTCGAACAGGTGCCAACTCACCTCGCTGTCCAGAACTCCAGATCAGGGAAGCTGATAGTACTGGGGCCGGTTCGCCTCAAGTTCGACCTAGCTGAGACTGACCCGCCGCACGAGTTTCAGATGTTTGGATGTTTCAGCGCCCTCAGGCTACACTCTGCAATTGATTTTTTTGGAGGAGGGTGCATGCGTGCCGTGGTGACGGGCGGAGCGGGGTTTCTGGGATCGCATCTTTGCGACAAGCTGCTCGCCGAGGGGTGGGAAGTGCTGGCGGTGGACAATTTCATAACCGGCGCGAAGGGCAACCTGAGCCATCTGGCAAAGAATAGGAAATTCAAGTTTCAGAAGGCGGACGTGAGCAAGCCGTTGAAAGTGGCGGGAAAAGTGGCCTACGTGCTGCATTTTGCTTCGCCGGCTAGCCCGCCCGATTATTTGAAGCATCCCATCGAGACAATGATGGTCGGTTCTGTCGGGACGCAGAACGCCTTGGAACTGGCGCTATGGAAGAACGCAAAGTTTTTTCTGGCTTCCACTAGCGAATGCTACGGTGATCCGGAAGTTTCTCCTCAACACGAAGAATACTGGGGGCACGTAAATCCCATCGGGCCGCGCGGCGTTTATGACGAAGCGAAGCGCTTCTCCGAAGCGATGACCATGGCGTATTACCGGTATCACAAGGTGGATACCCATATCGTGCGAATTTTCAATACCTATGGGCCGCGGATGCGGTTGAATGACGGCCGCGCGCTGCCAAATTTTGTGTTTCAGGCGCTGAGCGGCAAGCCGCTGACGATTTATGGGGATGGGAAACAGACACGCAGCTTCTGCTACGTTGACGACCTGGTCGATGGGATTTACCGGCTAATGATGTCGAACGAGCATTTGCCCACCAACGTCGGCAACCCGCAGGAGATCACCATTCTGGAGTTCGCAGAGCGCATCCGCAAACATTTTGTCAATGCGCCGCCCATCGTCTTCAAGCCGCTGCCGGAGGACGATCCGAAACGCCGCTGCCCGGACATTGCCAAGGCGAAGCGCATCCTGAAGTGGGAGCCCAAGATTGGATTGGATGAGGGATTGCGTCTGACGCTGGCGTATTTCAAGGAAGTATTCAATAAGAGATGAGTGCGCGGGAAATGGGGAATAGAAATCTCATCCTCGGAGACTGGAATGTGAAAAGTGAGAACTACTCTCTGCCGAAAGAGTAGTATTCAAAGCCCTTTTCGCGCATGCCCTGCGGCGTGTAAAGATTTCTTCCGTCGATCACCAATTTGCGCGCCATGACTTTTCCGGCGCGATCCCAATCGAGTTTGCGGAAAACATCCCACTCCGTGCAAACGAGCGCGGCATCGGCGTCTTGCAAAGCCTGGTAGACGTCCTCGTGATAGTGAACCTGGGGAAAAAGGGTCTTGGTGCGCGGCATGCCTTGCGGGTCGGTCGCGTGCACGACGGCGCCTTCTTCGAGCAGGCGCTTGACGACTTCGAGCGCGGGGGCGAAACGGATGTCGTCGGTATTGGCCTTGAAGGCCAAGCCGAGGACGGTCACGCGCTTGCCTTTCACCACCCAGAGGGCCTGGCGGATTTTTTCAAAATAGCGGTCGATGCGCTGTTTGTTGACGCGCTCGGTGGCTTTCAGGATATCAAAGTCCACGCCTACGGAAGCAGACAAGTGGATGAAAGCCTGCACGTCCTTCGGGAAACAGAATCCTCCATAGCCGAGCCCGGCCTTCAGGAATTGTCCGCCGATGCGCGCGTCGAGTCCCATGGCGTGGGTAACTTCCTCAACGTTTGCGCCGATCTTTTCGCAGAGATCGGCGATCACATTGGCATAGCTGATTTTCAGCGCGAGAAAGGAGTTCGAAGCATGCTTGATGAGCTCGGCGCTGTTAATGGTGGTGACCAGAAACTCGGCTTTGTGGCCCGGAGGGCAGGTTCCATTGTGCACGGGGCAGCGGAAACTCTTCTCGAGAATCGGGCGGTAGATTTCGCGGAGTTCCGCTGCGGAGGAGGGATCCTCGACGCCGACAACGATGCGGTCCGGATGGAAAAAATCATAAACGGCGGTGCCTTCGCGAAGAAATTCGGGGTTGGAAGCGACGCGGTGTTTCACGCTGTTGTTTTTGGAATAGGCGGCAAGAGCGCGGCTGAGTTCGAGGCCGGTGCGCGCGGGTACGGTGCTTTTTTCGACCACGAGTTTTGGCGATTTCGCTTCGGCGGCGATTTGGCGGGCGACGTGGTCGATGGCGGAAAGATCGGCTTCGCCGGAATCCTTCGGCGGAGTTCCTACGCAGATGAAGATAGCGTCACCGGCGCGGATGGCTTCGCCGGCATCGGCGGTGTAGGAGATCCGCCCGGCTTTGTGCGCGGACGCGAGAATCTGATCGAGGTGCGCTTCGTAGATCGGGACACCTCCGGCATTCAGCTTGGCGATGCGCTCGCGATCGATGTCCGTGCAAACGACCTGGTGCCCCGCCTCGGCAAGACAAGCTCCCGTGACGAGGCCCACGTATCCACAACCGATGACTGAAAGGCGCAAGACGAACTCTCCCTAAGATGAGCTTTGGAGGGCGCAACCCCGTCCGCGGTGGAATGCCAACTTCTTATTTTGACCTATTCGTCCAGAGGAACAAAGCCTCCCCTTGCCTGCTGTTGTCAAATGCGACCCAACTCTCCGGGCGAGCGCGCCGCCAAGGTGCGAGATCTATACCCGTGTTCGTTAGGAACTCTGATCGTCAGGTCTATGGACAGCCGCTTCTGACCTCGATAGCTTGAAAACTGGGTCATCCTCTCGGATTCCCGCGGCAGCACTGTTCTGCGGAGGCAGATATGGGACGAATTCGTCTCGCTGTTCTATTTCTCGGTTCACTCGGCCTGCTCTTGTGCGTTTCCCAGGACGCGGCTGCCCAATCTTCAAACCGCTCGGGGAAACCCAACGAGGAAAAGGGTGATCTCTCTTCCGAGGCACGGCTGCGCGCCCGGCATCCGCAACCCATTCTCCGCGAGGCGGAGATTTTTTATTGCGAGACTCCGGATACGTCCTGCCGTACGACGCAGGATACATTTCCAATCGCCGAGCTTCGCGATCTGTTCGTTTTTGTGGTGTGGCCCGGTGTGAGCGGCCAGCACGTGCAGACCATGCAATTCCTTTTGCCGGATGGCAGCATTTATACGACAAAAAAGACGCGGTTTTCTATTGGCGGAGCTTCGCCGGTTGCGGCCATGGCCCCGGAGTTCAAGAACGAAGTGTCACCCACTGCACCCGCGCCTCACCTGATGGCTGACGCCAACAAAATTCATACCGAAGGGATTCCCACGCTGCTCATGAAGAGCCGAGGCGATTCCTCGATCCTGACGGTGCTGCCTGTCGGTGGCACTTATATCACGCAGAGAAATCTTAGCGGGACGTGGCGTGTGCGCGTGCTCCTGGATGACCGGCTTGCCCTCGAATCGGAGTTCGCGCTCGTCCCCCGCCATCCCGCGCCCGCAGCCAAAGCAGAGGAAGAGACAGAACGATGAACGCGGCTCCCAAATCATTTCGCCAATATTCCGAGATAATGCTTCGCTGGATTCTCGCGCTGCTGCTGGTCTGCCCGGCGACGCCGCTCCTCTCGGACGAACAAACTGCGGTGACGTCGACGCGAGACGCGACGGTCAATCAGGCCGCTCCCGCGGCCAATAGCGGTGCAGCCACAACGGTTTCCACGCATACGGCGCAAAATGCGAACCAGCGCTCGCTGGTGCGCTTCGATCTGAGTACGACGGGATTGAACTCCAACACCGCGCTGAAGACCTCGACGCTCAAGCTGGTTCCCACCACGCCACTCTTTCTCAGCCGTAGCCAGGAAGTCCATCGCATTACGGGAACGACCGACTGGACGGAAGTCGGCGTCACCTGGAGTACGCGAAATGGAGTGCTCGCATGGGCCACGCCAGGAGGCGACTTCGATCCCACGGCGATCGACACCCAGCCGTCGGGAACGATGGCGGGCACGCCGGTTTTCTTTAACGTTTTGAACGATTCGACCTCGGCAAACATTCCCCAGGGTTGGATCAACGGAACCATTCCGAACTACGGCTTGCTGGTGAAAGACCAGTTGGAAGACGGCGCCACGTGGTCCTTCACACGAGCGATTACGGTGACGGTGGGAGCAACCGCGCCATTCAACGGATACAACGGCTACAGCGTGCCGATCAACGGATTCAACACCGCCGCTCTGGTAGCGGCCGGAAAAATGCGTTCCGATTGCAACGATTTGCGCATCGCGCGCTTCGCGGCTAACACGTGGACGCAGCTCGACCGGCAGGTGATTGGCTGCAATACGGCGAACACTACGATTTGGTTCAAGATGCAGGCGGGCGTGGCTGCCAACGGAACGGACGCGAGCTATTCCCTGTTCTACGGCAACGCCAACGCAGGAGCTCCCCCGGCGAACCTGAACAACGTCTATCTTGCGTACGACAACTTTGACGCCGACACGCTCAACCAGCCGCCGGCTGGCTGGACGGTACAAGGCGGCGGCCCGTGGAACGTGGTGGCCGATGTCGGCACGAATCGGGTCCTCCGCGAATCCAATGCCGTCGGCGCCAATCGAAACCTAATTCACGTTACCTCCGTTACGACCGAGCGGGACGTTTGGATTCAGTCCGACGTCCGCATGACCACCGCCGCAGGTCTGGAAAGCACCGGTTGCCCGGTTGGGCGCGTTGGCGGAGCCACTACCGTCGATATGACCGCTTACCGTTCTTGCTTGCAATTTATTACTGTTGGCGCCAATCCCGATCAGCGGGTGTCGCAGCTCGCCTATTGGAACGCCGGAACTTTCAATACTTTGCAGGAGCCGGCCTTCGCGTGGAACGATGGCACGTTTTATACCGTTGGCGGAGCCTTTTTCGGAAGCCCGGCAACACTCCGCACTTTCGTGAATGGCGTGCTCCAGGCGCCGTCCATCGTGGGTGATGGCAACGTCACGACCGCCGGCTCCGTTGGACTTTTTGTCTACGATGGCGATCCGGTGAACTACGACTTCGACAATTTCCTGGCGCGCCGGTATACCGAGCCGGAGCCAGTGACGGCGGTCGCGGCGGAATCGAACAACGCTCTTTCGCCACTGTATGGATCGCGCGAAAACATCGTCGCCAATCAGCCGACGCTTAATTTGCGCTATTTGCGCGATGTCACCATGAGCGCGCCGACCCTGGGAATCTCGGAGATTACCCTGAACTGGACCTTTCCGAGCGGCTCGACAAACGCGAACTACGACGGAGTGTTGTTCGCCAAGCAGGCAGGAAGCGTTGCGCCGACCTTCGCTCCCGCGGACGGAACCGTATACAACGCCGGATCTCAACCCATTGCGGGACAATTCATCGCGGCCAACACCAGCCTTTTCGCTACCGTCACCGCCTTCGATGAAAACGGAGACAACAGCATCATTCTTCCAGGTACGCAGTACGCTTACAAAGCCTACACTCACGATGCCACGGCCATTGCAGGGGCGGCTTCTTCTGCCGCGCCTCACTATTCATTCGGCAACACCGCGACGCAAACGAACACCACGGTAACCGGCGGGGGCGCGAACAAGAATTGGAGCTACAAGACGGGCGCAACGATTCTCGCAGCACCCGCTCTTGACCCGGGGAATATTGTGGCTACCGGTGGAAACGACAATACCGTGCACGCGATGTCCGCAACCAACGGCCAGCGCAACTATCAGCCGGGCGGTACGTCCGGACTCACGGGAGGAGCGATCCAGGGGCGGCCTTCCCTCATCGCTGCGGGCGACACCTCCAACCCGACCTGCAAGAATGTGTGCGCGGTTGCGTATGTGGCTGCAGCTGATGGCGTCGTGTATGCGTTTCGCGCTGACACGGGCGCCGTGCTCTGGCAGACGGCCGTCTTGACAACCGGTGCGGGAAGCGGCTTTCAGGCTGCCGCGGCCGTTCAGGTGAAATCCTTTGCGAACGCGATGTACACCAATGCTTTTGACCTCGTCATCGTGGCCACCCGCAATATCGGCAGCACGACCAATAATAAAGTCTATGGATTGAACGGAAACACGGGCGCGACGGTCTGGACCTTCAGTCCCGGAAACATGGACATGGTAAGCGCGACCCCCTACGTCGATTACATCAACAATATGGTCTGGGTCGCCAGCCGCGCCAATGGGGGAGTGGTCCAGCCCAGCCTTTGGAGCATCAGCACCAACAGCAGCGGAGTCGCAGTCTCATCCGCGACCTTCCCTCTGAATGATGTTGACCAGGCTCCAACACAGAATTTCGACGGCAAGGTCATCTACGTCACCGCCAACAACGGCCGGCTATGGGTTGTGCGCACGGACCTCAATAATTGTTTCACGCGAAGCGGGAATCTCGGTGTCACTCCCAGGGGCTTTCCCATTCCCATCGAAACCGCCGCCCTAAACGACGACGTCTTTTTCGCGACGAACGTGGGCGTATCGAAAGTTCACGTCGCCTATACAGCAGGTGCCTGCGCGCCGCTTACCTTTACCGTGTCCCCGGGCGGTTGGGCCAACCCCGCGATCACCAACCCTTCTTCGCTGATTTTCACTCCTCCGCCGCAAGCTGAATTCATGTACGTTGCTTCTTCAGATGGCCATCTGTACAAGATTAATCCGACCACCGGTGCGAACGCTGGAAATCGCGTGATCAACCTCGCCGCGACGATCGGCGATCCGAGTTTCGACACGGTCCTTCAAAAGTTTTACGTCGGGGATACCGCTGGGCACATCTATTCGTTTGATCTTTTCTAGGTGGAAAGATTCAAGCCGGGAGCTCCGTGGCGGGCGACTGCCTCTAGTTGCGGTCCGTTTTTCCCATCAGCAAGCCGCGCAGCCCGAGAAGCACCAGGCGAGGCTGGCGGCGCACCACATTCCACAATAAACGAGTGGACTCATCGCGGTTGATTTCGCCGAGCGATTGCCGCGTCGAGGCGTCGAGCAGATCCACGAGCTGCGAATAATCCTTCTGCTCAAAATGGTGCAGCGCGCGGCGGATTAGCCAGTGCGTTCCCAACTCACGCCGCAAGGCGGTAAGTTCCCGGCTCCTGCCATTCTGCAAGAGTGCCTGAGAGACGCCGAGCGCGCCGCGAAATCCGGTGACGATTCCCCCGACGGTTGAAACTTTGACTTGTGCCGCGGCGTCACCAACCAGATAGACTTCGCCGTTCCCAATTTGCCGCCTTACCGGCACCCAGCCGCGATAGACCGGGATGCGTGCGCCTTGCCATTCGAGCGGTTCCAACTGCTTCTTTTCTAAGAAGCGTTCGAAACAGCGCTTCGTGTCGCTGCCGTGTTCGCCGATCACGCCCAGCGCGCCGCGTTCTGGCGATTCCGGGATCAACCAGTAAAAGTAGGGCGTATCATCCGGCACGAACCAGACGCGGGTCGTATCGGGAGGACAATCTTTCGGGAGTCGCACAATGGCTTGGACCAGGGGTACGGTCTCGATCGGTGGCCAGCCGGATGCGCGCGCCACGCGGCTCGCGGCGCCATCCGCGCCAACCACGCTGTCCGCGTGCAACTCCTCGCGCTTGCCGCCGGACTCGACTTCCAACCGCAAGCCACGGGCGTTCGGACCGATTCCCAGGAAACGCGTATCGAACGATAGTGCCGCGCCGGCTTGCCGGGCTTCGCGTGCCAGAGCCGGAATCAGGCGCGATCGCTCAATGATGAGATCCGGCCTGGTCAGGGCGACCTGCGCCGAGCGGCCGTCCGTGAAAAGTTCGAAACGGCGAATCTCGTTGATGATGCTTTCGCGAGCGGAGGCTCCCATTTGCTGGCGGAAGTGGTCCGTAACAATCAGCGTCCGGGGCGCTGGTTCGAATTGAGGTTTTGATTCCAGCACGCGCACACGACGGCCACCGCGGGCCACCCTCGCGGCGGTGAAGAGCCCTGCAGCGGAGCCTCCAACAACGACAACTTCCCGGTCGTTCGGCCCTGACCGAGGCTGTGCTTCTTTCTTTTCCACAGTTTCCGCGCTTCCCAATGACGCTCATTCCCTGCCAATACAAATCGTCAGGGATCTCACGCCAAGAAATTTACCTGCTTCCCGCTCGACTCGTGCGGGGCTTCGCGAGAAGTGAGTCGGAGGGCGCTCGGTAAGTATAGCGAATCCACCAGCGAGGACCAACACGCGGAGAGATACCGATATCAGCCATGGACGTGGCTTTCTAAGTCACGGTTTGTCTTAGGAGGCTGCTGAGGTCGTACGGGTCTGGCGTTCATAAGGCGCGCGCTCAAGATACGCAACGCCGGTGAAGATGATGCCGAGGGCCAGAACCCCAACCAAGATTGCCACTCGCGCGGAAAGATAACTGACGAGCACGGCTGTGCCGCCGCCGATGGCGCCGAGCAGATAGAGCGTGAGAACCGCGCCGCGTTGGCCGAGGCCGAGATTGGAAAGGCGGTGAGCGGCGTGGTCTTTCCCGGGCGTGGCGAAAGGCAGCAAACCGCGCCGCGAACGGGAAATCGTGACCAGCGTAGTGTCAAAAATGGTCACGCCCAATATCAACAGCGGAGCAAGCCACGCGGACAGATGATTGGAGTTCTCAAGCCGCAGCTTTAAGCCCAGGGTGGCCATCAGGTAACCGAGAAACATGGCGCCGCCATCGCCCATGAAAATCTTCGCAGGCTTGAAATTCCAGCGGAGAAATCCGGCAGCCGCGCCGAGAACGGCGGCAGCCAGTGTGGTAACCAGAGTCTGGCCGTTCAGGTAAGCGAGCATGGCAAAAAAAACGGATGCCATGGCCGCGACCCCCGCGCACAAGCCGTCCATGTGATCGAGGATGCTGAAAGAGGCGGTAATCCCCACGACCCAAACAACCGTGAGAACCGCGTCCAGAAAATCCCCGCTGCGTCCGCCCACGACCACGCTGAAAACCTGCGCGCGAATTCCACTGACCAGCAGAATCGCCGCGGCCAGAGGCATGCCCACAAACAGTTTGACTTGATGATGCAGCAACCCTCGGTCGTCGAGGATGCCAACACCCGCGACGAGCGTCCCTCCAATAAGAATGCCCACTATCTGGTCCCGCGCGGGTCCGTTGAACGCAAACAGCACCGCGATCACCACGGCGACGTACATCGCCAGCCCGCCCAGAAGCGGTATCGGCGTGAGATGAACTTTGCGCGGACCTGGCAGATCGACCATTCCAACGCGCAACGCCAGGGCGCGCACGGGAACTACGAGCATCAGCGATGCAAATAGCGCAATGAAAAAAGCGAGCAGGCCTGCGGCCATGCAACCTCGTTTATCAGGTGAGTCGAATCCAGCCAGGACAGTGGCGCCGGTGTCTCACGTGATCCTTGCCGGGTTGGGGACCCGGCTCCCAAGTCTAGCTAACAGATGGCTGCCCCACGCAGCCTTAACACCATACTGCGATTTTAGTTTTGCTTCAATCGCGATAATCCTGTATGTGCAAAATTGCACACACTTGGAGTTGTGTCTTCTGATTCGAGCAAGGGCCAGTCCGCTCAGCCGGCGCATTTCGTGGTTCAGCGTTCCGTCAACAGGCGCGTGAAGATGCGCTTTACTTCCTCTTTATCGCGGGTGGCGTAGTACCAGTCGATGGTGCGCTTGAAGGCCTCACGGAAGAGAACTTTGGGTTCCCATCCGAGAAGTTTCTTGGCGAGAGAATTGTCAGCGACGCGGTTGAGAGGGCCCGTGGGCCTATCGCGGCGAAGCTTGATCTCGGCTTTGTGTCCCGTGAATTCGCATACCATGGTGGCGCAATCGATGACGCGGATACGCTCCATCGTTCCGAGGTTAATCGCCGTGCCGAGATGCTGGCGAATGTTGTCGAGATGGCCGCTGCTCGGGTCATCGACGATACGAACCTTTTTCGCGCCACGTGCCAGGAGTTGATCGGTAAGCGTCGAGCCGATGAATGACGCTCCACCCGTTACAAAAACAGTCTTTCCCGCCAAAAATCCGTCCGCCGTCGTCAGGCGCGCGCAGCCTCCATGATTTGCTTAATCAACCCTCAGGTGATCGAGGATTTCCACAAATTTTTGCAATTCGTTGGCTCTATCATAGTCGGGCGCGGCGGTCCGCGCCGCCGCGCCCATGGCCTTCAATTTATTCGGGTCGGAGGCCAGGGCGCGCACGGCATTGGCAACTTCCGCCGGGCGGTCCGGATCCGCGGCTACCGCGAAGCCCCGCTGAACCCCGATGGAGACCGCATCCGTCTCTTTTGGCGCCACCGCGACGATGGGTTTTCCCGCCGCCAGAATCCCGTACATCTTGCTGGGGACCACCACGCCTTCCAGACCCCGCTTCACGGTAATGACGTGAGCATCGGCGGCCGCGAGGACGGATGGAATCTTGCTCGCCGGGAAAAAATCCAGAAAACGAATATTACCGGCACCCGCGGCTGCCGCTTCGATTTGCGGGCGCTGCGCGCCATCTCCCACGAACACGAGGCCCACCCCCTCGTTCGCAAGGTTGCGCGCGGCAGTGATCAGGGTGTTCCACGCGCCGTAGAAGCCCAGGTTGCCCGCGTGCACAAGAACAAACGAAAAAGTCCCGCGGATCGCGCGAACAACTTCGGGATCCGGGGTTGGAATCGGCGTATTCGGCGGGAAGATTTCGGTTCCATCCCGAACGATCAGCACCCGCGCGGGTTCCACACCTTTGGCGATAATGCGCGCGCGCATGTCTTCACCGAGAACGATTACGCGCGTCGCGCGTCGCAGCGCCCAGCAATGGAGTTTTTCCCACAGCCTCGCGAGTCCGCCGGGTTCGACGATCGAGCCGCCGACAGCCATGTCCGGATACATGTCCCGTATGTTGTAGACGTACGGCTTGCGTTTCAGCATGGCCACGATCGCGCCAACGATTCCCTGAAACGGAGGGTCGGTCATCGCCACAACGGCGCCACAGGTCACAAAAAGCGCACGCGGAATCGCCAGCGCGACGTAGCTGAGATAATTCACCATCCGTTTTTTCATGTCGAACCGTGGAAAGTCCGTCGAACCGGCCCGAATGATGCGCACCCGGCCTGCGATTTCAGTTTGATAAGGCCGCCACGCGCGCCTTTCGGTGGGATCGTAGGAAGGCCGCCCGCACAGGACCGTCACCTTATGCGAGATGGAAAGCGCCTCCACGACGCTGTGCGCCATCTTTGCGGTCGCGGAAGTGTCCGGCGGGTAATAGAGATTGAGCAGCAGAACACGCACTGGAAGATTGTACAGATATCCGTCGCTGCGCAGGGTGCGGTCGCCTGACGGTTTTAGGCGGGTTTCTTGAAGATTGGCGCTGCGGCCCGATTCAGTTCATGGGCGGTTGGTTTCTTTTTTGGCGGCTTCTTAACTTCTCGTTTACCTCTGTCTTTATTTCCCATACTCGATAGCTTGCCATACTTCATTCGCGCTGGCTAGTGGCCGTAAATTTCGGGCCGGAGGATCACGAGTTAAGGGCGCGAGACGAGGAAATCGCCGAGGACCAGTGCATCCATCTGCGTGCGTTGGAAGCAATCGATCGCTTCTTCAGGACGGCAGACGATCGGCTCGTTGTCGTTGAAGGACGTGTTGAGCACGACGGGAACCCCGGTGAGCTC
>Ga0209118_1001071_pt1 | contig 13388 bp, 13 predicted proteins | sample BlaSpr_A8_Ref_M1_FD_187988 | JGI IMG/M metagenome (GOLD analysis project Ga0209118, IMG submission 187988) | Forest soil microbial communities from Thunder Bay, Ontario, Canada - Black Spruce, Ontario site 2_A8_Ref_M1 (SPAdes) (version 2) | ecosystem: Environmental > Terrestrial > Soil > Boreal...
ACGATTGCGTGCGCACGTGCGATGCCCGGCGACACCGCAATGACGGCAGCGGACACGCCCAGCAGGATCGCGAAAGACAGTACCGCTTGTCTCGTCCCCGGGAACTCCGGCGCTGCAGATGCATTCGAATTAAGCAAGCATCGCTCTCATCATACGGAATCGAACCTTGTCAGGAATGGGTCAGGAATCGAATGGTGCCGCGACCGGAACGTATACTTCGCTGCGAGCCAGTTTGCTGATTGACTTGTCCGGCAGCGCGCAATAGTGGATCATTGCGCTCACCGACAACATCGCCCCACCCAGATTGGACAGGCTAATGCAAGGCTTAATAATGGAATCGACCGTTTTCGTCGCACGGAAAAGGACGCTGCGATGCGGGTAATGCTCGCGCAGCCCCGCGGCTTTTGCGCCGGCGTGATCCGGGCCATCGACATCGTCGAGCAGGCGCTCGCGAAGTTTGGCGCCCCCGTCTACGTTCGCCATGAAATCGTTCACAACCGCCATGTCGTCGAAAGCCTGCGCGCAAAAGGCGCGCGCTTCGTCGAAAACCTCACGGAAGTTCCCACGGAGGCAATCACCATCTTCAGTGCGCATGGGGTGGCAAGGGCCGTCGAGCTCGATGCACAGGCGCGTGGCCTGCATGTTCTGGATGCCACCTGTCCGCTGGTCGCCAAAGTCCATGGCCAGGGCCAGCGTTACGTCGCGCAGGGTCGTTTGGTCATCCTGGTCGGTCATGCGGGCCATCCGGAGGTGGAGGGAACGATGGGCCGGATATCGGGGCCCGTACTGCTGGTGCAAACCGAGCGCGACGTCGAGGCGCTCGATCTCGCCGCCGACACGCCCGTCGCATACGTCACGCAGACCACCCTTAGCGTCGACGATACCCGCGCTATCATCGCAGCGTTGAAGCGGCGCTTCACCGATATCGTCGGTCCGGACATCAATGACATCTGCTATGCAACCCAGAACCGGCAGTCGGCCGTGCGCGAACTGGCCAAAGTCGCCGACGTGATTCTAGTCGTCGGTGCCAAGAATAGCTCCAATTCGAACCGCCTGCGCGAGATAGGCGCAGAAGAGGGAGTACCGAGCTACCTGATCGCCGACGGAAGCGAGTTGGACGCGGCATGGGTGCGGGATGCCGATACGGTCGGGATTACCGCGGGCGCCTCCGCGCCCGAGGAATTGGTCGACGACGTGCTTGAGGCACTCGGTCGTCTCGGACCGATCGAGGTATCGGTACTTCCCGGAATCGAGGAGAAGGTGGAATTCCGCCTTCCCGCTGAGTTGCTTCGGGTGCGTGCGGCACCGGCAAACGTGTCCTAGTCGGATCCGCCCACACTAGCCCAGCTATCATGTCCATTCCTCTTTTTCAGAAAGCGCGGATCGGCGCCTACATCGTTCGCCAGCAATTGACACGGCGCAAACGATATCCGCTGGTGCTCATGCTCGAGCCGCTCTTCCGCTGCAATCTGGCGTGCGCCGGCTGCGGCAAGATCGATTACCCCGACGAGATCCTGAACCAGCGCCTGTCGGTCGACGAATGCTTGCAAGCGGTCGATGAGTGCGGCGCGCCGGTCGTCTCCATCGCCGGCGGAGAGCCCCTGCTGCACAAGGAGATCGCGGCGATCGCTGCCGGCATCGTTGCGCGGCGCAAGTTCGTCTACCTGTGCACGAACGCGTTGCTGTTGCAAAAAAGGCTCCACCTGTTCCAGCCGAGCCCTTACTTCGTCTGGTCGGTGCATCTAGACGGCGACCGCGAGATGCACGACCACTCGGTGTGCGAAGAGGGCGTCTACGAGCGTACCGTAGCCGCAATTCGAGCCGCGAAGGCACGCGGCTTTCGCGTTAACATCAACTGCACCTTGTTCAACGATGCCGACCCGGACCGCGTCGCGCGGTTTTTCGACCAGGCCGGCGCGCTCGGCATCGATGGCATCACGGTATCGCCTGGATATGCGTATGAACGGGCGCCTGATCAAGCACACTTTCTCACCCGCGCTCGCACCAAGCAGCTTTTTCGCGACATTTTCCGCCGTGGCCGAGGTGCGCGCGCATGGTCGTTCAGCCAATCGGGTCTTTTCCTCGACTTCCTGGCCGGCAACCAGGAATACCGTTGCACTCCGTGGGGCAACCCGACCCGGAACGTCTTCGGTTGGCAACGTCCCTGTTATTTGCTCGGTGAAGGCTACGCGTCCAGCTTTCGCCAGCTGATGGAGGAAACCGACTGGGACGCGTATGGTACCGGCAACTACGAGAAGTGCGCCGATTGCATGGTGCACAGCGGTTACGAGGCGACCGCGGTGGAGGACGCCGTGCGCCATCCGCTCAAAGCGCTATCGGTCAGTTTTCGCGGCGTCCGCACCGAGGGTGCGATGGCGCCGGAGATTTCACTAAAGCGTCAGCGGCCGGCAAGCTACGTTTTCTCAGGACACGTCCAGCAGAAGCTCGCCGAGATCCGGATAACCCAGGCCAGGGCCGAGGAGCCGGCGGCCCCGTGACAGCGCGCGGAAGGCCGTGCGCGCATCGATCGCGGTGCGCACCAGCGACGGAAACTGGGCAGGCGTTCGGGCCAGCGAACGCAGCACCGCCGCGGCGCTGATCTTTCCGTCGGGCTCGAGCGCCACGCATGCGGCAGGCGGAAGATCCCTCTGCGCGGCATCCACGACCACCCTGAACGCGGCCAAAGGAACGCCATGCCGCGCGGCGATAGCCGCTGCGATATGCGACTCGGTGTCGACCGCCGCGGCTCCCGTTGTGCGGTAAAAGGCGCGCTTGGCGGCGGACTCCGTGATGGGAGCATCGGTGCCTGTCAGATCCACTGTCAAAGCGCCTTGGAGTCGCTCGCCAAGCACTCGCGCCCACGCTGCATCGCAGGGCCAGCGCATCGTCGAGGTGACGATAGCGCGGGCGACAAGCCAGGTTCCGGAGACGATGTCCTCCGCGAGTCCGCCGGCGACGCCGAAACTGATGACGCCCCTCGCGCCGCGCGCAAGTTCGCGTTCGAGTGCAAGGGCAAGCTGTCGCGGGTTGCCTCCACCGGCGAGTGCGCGGACAGCCGGACCCGAGGCGATGCGCGCCTCTATGGCAAGCCCTGTGACTGCGACGATAGTCCCGGAAACGCCTGGACCGATGCTCACATGCCGAAACGTATATGGGGGTCGCTAGAGCGGATCATGCTGCGGTAGCGAGCAAGCGCCCAGACCGGGAAAAATTTCGCGTAACCATGATAGCGAAGATAGAACACGCGCGGAAAACCGGTCGCGGTGAATTGCAGCTCCGGCCAGAAGCCATCCGCGTCATGGCTGCGCAGCAGATAGTCGATGCCGCGTGTGACAGCGCCGTGGCGCACCTCGCCCGCCGCCATGAGCCCAAGCAATGCCCAAGCCGTCTGGGAGGGGGTACTCGGCGCCGCTTCATGACCCTGGTAGTCGAGTGCGTAGCTGTCACCGCTCTCGCCCCAACCGCCGTCTGCGTTCTGCGTAAAAACCAGCCAGTCGACCGCGCGTCGGACCTCCGGCGAACGCGGACTTAGGCCGGCAGCGTTGAGAGCGCACAAGACCGACCACGTCCCGTAGACGTAATTCATTCCCCAACGTCCGTACCAGCTGCCGTCGACTTCCTGGCTCCGCCGCAAAAACTCGATCGCTTCCGTCAACGCGGGCCTGTCCGATTCATCGCCGAGCTGCGCGATCATGCTCACGCAACGCGCCGTCACGTCAGCAGTCGGCGGATCCAACAGCGCTCCGTGGTCGGCAAACGGTATGTGATTCAGGTATTCGTTGGTGCTGTTGACATCGAAAGCGCCCCAGCCACCATTTGCGCTCTGCAGCCCCAGGACCCACTCACGTCCGCGGCGGATGGCCTCGACGAATTCAGCTTCGTCACGAATCCCGGGATGGACAAAACGGTGCATCGCCATCACGACGACCGCGGTGTCGTCGAGATCCGGGTAATGCGGATTGGCATACTGAAACGCCCAGCCGCCGGGACGCACGCTCAGACGCTCGTCGGCCCAGTCGCCGATCGTCGCGCGCACCTGGCGGTCCGTGAGCCACGACAGGCCCCGGTGCACCGCGGCAAGAACCTGGGCGCCGCCGACCTCGAGCAATGATTGACAGACAAGCGCTGTATCCCATACCGGCGACACGCATGGCTGACAATAGGCTTCGTCGCGCTTGATGATGAGGAGCTTCTCGATCGCTTTGCGGGCAGTGACAAAGTCCGGGTCGTCGCGCGGATAACGCAGCGCGTCGAACATCATCACCGTGTTCGCCATCGCCGGGAAAATGGCCCCGAGGCCATCTTCCCCGTTGAGCCTTTCGGTCACAAATGCGACGGCTTTTTCGATCGCGCCCCGGCGGATCCGTTTAGGGACCAGCGGCTCCACCAGACGCAGCAGTGCGTCGACGGCGGCGAAGAGCGCGAAGCGCGCGTGCGATTGATGGGGGGCCTTTGCCAGCCGGCGCGCGGCAGGCCGCTCTGCCGGGAAGAGTTCGTCGATGTGAACCCCACGCGGGTTGCGCGCCCGCGGCTTCACCGCCTGCAGGACCAGAAGCGGCACCAGCACTGTCCGGCTCCAGTAGGAAATCCTCGATAAGTGGAACGGGAACCAGCGGGGCAGGAAAATGATCTCGACGGGTATCGTCGGGACCGCGGCCCAGGAGACGATACCAAACAGCGCCAGCAGTATGCGGGTGAAGACGTTGGTGGTGCCCGCGCCGCCGTGGGCCAGGATCGCTTCTCGCGCCCGCCGCATGTGCTCGGCATCCGGCGAGTCTCCGACGAGCTTGAGCGCAAAGTAGGCCTTGACGCTGGCACTGATGTTAAAGGGGCCGCCGTGGTACAGCGACCAACCTCCGTGCGGGGCTTGCAGCCGCCGCAAGTAGTTCGCGATCTTGGCTTCGAGGGCTGTATCGAATTCACCCAGAAAGTGCTGCAACGCCACATATTCTGCCGAGATCGTGGCATCGGCTTCCAGCTCGAAGACCCAATGACCGTCCTCGCGCTGCTGGCTGAGCAATGCGGCGGTTGCCGTCTCGATGCAACGGTCGAGATCCGACTCCGTGTCGGCGACGCGGAGATGCCGCGCAACGCCCTCGGGGCCTGGCATTACCGGCGCCTTATGCGACAAAAAATGTTTAGGCACATTTCTACGAGTGCTCCGATCGCCGAAAGGTTGCAGGTGTCATTGTCCGGGTACGCGACAATGTACACGTCCTTTCCATACGCCGCCTCTGCCACGCATATACCGATAGGCCGATTCGAGGGTAAATACAAGATACGAAGCGGCGATCGCCGGCAATGCAACACCCCACCACGGCGAGACGCGATAGAAATGCAGTGTCGGTTGAAATGCCAGCGTCATGAATACCCAAGCGAGCACTCCGAGGAATTGTGGCATGCCGCTGCCAGACAAGGCCAATAGGGCCGGCGCCACGTAGACGAGGAGCATCGCCGCCGTGGTGAACGCCAACCACCAGGGAGAGAAACGCAACTGGGCGTACGCGGAGCGCACGATCATACCGCGGATCTCGCCGATGGTCGCACAAGCGCGAACGCTGTGCACGCGCTTGGTCAGACCAAGCCAGATCGGGCCGTGGCTCTTGAGCAGTCGGGCCAGTGCGCAGTCGTCGATCAATTCGCCACGAATGGCCTCGATGCCTCCCGCTGCCTGCAGTGATTGGCGGCGCACCAGCATGCAGCCGCCGGCGGCCGCCGCCGTCGGCCGGTTCGCGCGATTGACCCAAGCAAAAGGGTAGAGCATCTGGAAAAAGAAGATGAAGGCCGGGATCATCGCCCGCTCGGCAAGTCTCTCGCAATGCAAGCTTGCCATCAGCGAGGTCAACACCGTGCGGTCATGAACTGCGCGCAGAACAAGCGCTGTCAGTGTGTCGGTCGCATGGCGAATGTCGGCATCGGTCAACAGCAGATAGTCCGGCGGTTCAGGCAAGATTTGGGCATGCTTGACGCCGTGGTGCTGCGCCCACAGCTTGCCGGTCCACCCTCCGGGGAGCGGCGGCGCGGACAATACGGTCACCCGCCCGGACGCGCCCGCCGCAATGGCAGCACGTCCAGCCACTGCCGCGGTACCGTCGCTGCTGTGGTCATCGACCACGATCACCGCAAAGTCACCGCGATAGTCCTGCTGCAACAGCGAAGCGATGCTCTCGCCAATGATTTCCGCCTCGTCGCGTGCGGGGACGACAGCGACCACCCGCGGCCAACTGCTGGCTTGTGCCGGCATCGCTGCCCTCGCGTCGTCGCGCTGCGCCGAGCGCCAGAAGCCTCCACGCGCTGTAAGGAGGTAGACCCAGATGACGCACGAGATTGAAGCGATGAGAAGCGCCATTATTGGAGGTATCCCGCCCCGCGAAACCAGGCGACCGCGTCCCGCAGACCCTCGATGTAAGGGCGAGCAACGAAGCCAAGCTCACGCTTCGCCTTCGCACTGGTGAAAAACATATAGCGCTTGGACATGCGCAACCCGTCGAGTGTGAGGAAAGGCTCGCGTCCTGTTATCGTCGCAATCGTTTGCGCCATCACCGCAATTGGATAGAGTGGTCCGCGCCACAGCTTTAATCTTGTAGGCGTCCGTCCGACAATGAGCGCGATGTCGCGCAGCATGTCGGCGAGGAGCACGTTCTCGCCGCCGAGTATATATCGCTCGCCGATCTTGCCGCGTGCCAGCGCGGCGACATGACCCGCGGCCACGTCGTCGACGTGGACGAGGTTGAGGCCGGTATCCACGAACGCGGGCATGCGCCCCGCGGCGGCTTCGACGATGATCCGCCCGGTCGGTGTCGGCTTGATGTCGCGCGGTCCGATCGGCGTCGACGGATTGACGATGACCGCGGGCAACGCGTCGCGCGCGATCATCGACTCCACCAGTCGCTCGGCAATAACCTTGCTGCGCTTGTATGCGCCGACCGCCGCCGTCTCGGCCAGCGGCGCGCTCTCGTCCGCCGCTTCCCCGTTGGGCCGCAGCGCCAGCGTGGCGACACTGCTGGTGTAGACGATGCGCTCGACGTCCGCGCGCAAGGCAGCCTCCATCACCGTCCTGGTCCCCGCCACGTTGGTGCGCAACAGCGGACCGGGATCGCGCACCCATAGACGATAGTCGGCGGCCGCATGCACGACATAGCGCACGCCAATCATCGCGCGCGCGACCGCGTCCACATTACATATGTCACCGTCGACGGTCTCCACCTCTAGTCCCGCCAGATTGGTCCGTGGGCTCGAGGCGCGCACGAGCACCCGCACTGGGTATCCGGCACTGATAAGCGCGCGGGCAACAGCCGATCCGACGAACCCCGTAGCGCCCGTCACCAGCACGCGTCCGACGGTCACGGCGTCACCGGATTTCGGGCGGATTCGTCGCCGATGGCGCTGCCTTCAGCCTGTCGACCACCAAAGAGCAGTATCAAATCCGCATTCCGGTTGCAGGGTTGAACAGATGCATGCGCCTCAGGTCGGGCCGCAATCGTACGCGGTCGCCGGCGTGCCGCGCGGCTTCCGGTGGCAGCCTGGCGACCATCTCCAGCGCCGAGATCTCGAAGAACACGAGCGTATCGGACCCCAAGGGCTCGACCACCGATGCCGCCACTTCGACCGTAGCGGCGTCGACGTCGTCCTCGGCCCAGGCCAAATGTTCCGGCCGCAGGCCGAAGATCACTTCTCGTCCGATCCAATCGCGATAGGCCGCCGCATGCTCGGGAGGAACGACGAACGACGCTTCGCTGCCCAAGGCGACCACGAGCGTGCCGTTGCGCTGCTCAAGCCGAGCCGCAACGAGGTTCATGGTCGGCGAGCCGATGAATCCCGCGACGAAGATGGAAGCAGGCTGGCTGTAGATCACGTCGGGCGTGCCGACCTGCTCGACGCGGCCGTCACGCATCACGACGACCCGATCGGCAAGCGTCATCGCCTCCACCTGATCGTGCGTGACGTAGATCATCGTCGTCTCGACTCGCTTGTGCAGCTTCTTGATCTCGGTACGCATCTGCACCCGCAGTTTCGCGTCGAGATTGGATAGCGGCTCGTCGAATAGGAATACTTTCGGATCGCGGACGATTGCGCGTCCCATGGCGACCCGCTGGCGCTGGCCGCCGGACAACTGTCGAGGCCGGCGCGCAAGGTAGTCGCCGATATTGAGGATCCCCGCCGCATGTTCGACGCGCCGCCGGATTTCGTCCTTCGCGTGGTCGCGATAGATCAGCCCGAACGCCATGTTTTCGTAGACCGTCATGTGCGGATAGAGCGCGTAATCCTGGAACACCATCGCGATGTCGCGGTCCTTCGGCTGCAACTCGTTCACGATGCGGTCGCCGATCGCGATCGTGCCGGAGGTGACGTCTTCGAGGCCCGCAATCATCCTCAGCAGGGTTGTCTTCCCGCAGCCCGACGGACCGACGAGCACGAGGAATTCATTGTGACGAATCTCGAGGCTCAGTGGATGCAGGACCTCGAGAGGGCCAAACGACTTCGTCACCTCGATGAGCGACAAGGAAGCCATCAGTTGGTCTCCCGCCCAACGAGCTCGAAGCCGGCGTCATTCACGATGCGAAGCTCGACCAAAGACATTAGCGAAAGGCAGGGCCTTTTGTTAAAATTTGCGTATGAAATAATTCGATTGATTCAACACCAGGAGTAAAAACCATATGCAGAAAATCACTCCGTTCCTGTGGTTCGATGGCAAGGCCGAAGAGGCGATGCGTTTTTATGTGTCGATTTTCAAAAATTCCAAGGTCGGAGCCATTACTCGCTACGGAGACGCGGGGCCCGGGCCCAAGGGAACGGTAATGGTCGTTACATTCCAGCTCGACGGGCAGGAATTTATAGCACTAAACGGTGGGCCACAATTCACCTTCTCGCCAGCGATATCGTTTGTCGTGAATTGTGAGACGCAGGAAGAAGTAGACGCGTTCTGGGAAAAGCTCTCTGAAGGCGGAGAAAAGCTGCAATGCGGCTGGCTTAGAGACAAATATGGTCTGTCATGGCAGATCGTTCCCACTGTCCTGGGCGAGATGATGCAAGACAAAGACGCCGAGAAGTCGCAAAGGGTTATGAAGGCAATGCTTCAAATGAACAAGCTCGACATAGAGCGTCTAAAGCAAGCATACGCGCAACAATAACGCACAAGAGCGCGCATGCCCACTGAAATCCCGCAGGGAACATGGGCACGAGGTCAGCGTTGACTTAGCACCTGCAAACGCTATCATTTGAAAACAAGATAGAGCGGTGGCGCACGGAAACGGCGCCGCAGCGGCTCCCGGCCGGGTCGGGATTTCCCGCAGGCAGAAGCCCGGTCTAAAAGCGGTCACCTCGGAGGAGAAGTCATGAAACGCCGTACCGTATTGCAGGGAGCTCTCGCGAGCGCCACCGCACTTGCGATGCCCTTCGCGTCACGCGCGCAAACGCCGCGAAAGCTGAGCTACCTGACGTGGAACATCGCGGACCAGGAACAGCTCTTCAAAGAGGAATTCGCCGATTTTCGTAGCGCCAACCCCGGCGTGGAGATCGAGTGGCTCGACAAAAAGGGGACCGAGCTTCCCGCTTTCTATCAGACGCAACTCGTCGCCGGCACGGCGCCGGACGTGGTCGACCTGCAGGGCGCGATATGGGTCGAATACGCGGCGAGCGGCGCGTTGCTCGATCTCACGCCTTACCTGAAGAAGGAGCCGGAAGTCGCCAAGCTGTTTAATCCGGACTATCTGGCCAGCTGGCAGTATCAGGGCAAGAACTACATGCTTCCCTTCTACGTTGCCAAGACGCTGCTCTACTACAACAAGACAATATTCAAGGAAGCGGGATTGTCCGGTCCGCCGCAGAGCTTCGACGAGCTGCTGACCTTCGCGCAAAAAATGGCGAAGGGTGAAAAGACCGGTTTTCTCACCTTGAACTTCGATTGGCTCTACTGGCCCTTGTTCAAGATGAACGGCATCGAGCTGCTCACCCCGGACATGAAGAAGGCGGCGTTCAACACGCCCCAGATGGCCGACGTCCTGGACCGTCTGGCGAAGGCCACTGACGGCGGCGCAATCAACAAGATCTCCTGGACCGGACGCTGGGTCGAGCCGAATGGAGCCTTCGCCGGCAACACCGTCGGCATGCTGCACGCCCATTCCTCGTCCTATTTCTTCGTGAAGGGCCAGGGATCATGGATCAACGAGAGCACGCTGGGCGTGGCGCAGGCGCCCGCCTATTGGGCCACGCCAACCAATCACGGTTTCGGCATTTCCAAGAACACCAAAAATCCCGATCTCGCCTGGGCTTTCATCAAGCATCTGACCGGGACCAAATGGGCCACCCGGTTCTCGCAGAGCCGCAAGCTGCTGACCGGGAACATCGCGGCGGATCGCGCCGGACTTGAATCCTTGCGCAAAGACGATCCCTTAGGCGCTCAGGTGCTGCAGACGCAGCTCGAGCATACCGACAGGTTCACCGGTAACTGGCCGCTGCCCTTCGACGCGCAGCTCAAGGATGCGTTCTACCCGGAGATCCAGAACGCGGTGCTCGGCCGCAAGAGCGCCAAGGCGGCGCTGGCCGATGCGGAACGCGCGGTCAACCGCGTGCTGAGCCGGAACACCTAGCTCTCAACGGAAGCCGCGCTTCCTCGTGGCCATTGCACCGGCGGTCGCCAATCGGCCGCACCGCCTGGCGCGCAAGCGCACGCGGCAGGCGGTGCTGGTGTGGTGCTTCCTAGCACCGTCGCTCGCCGTCTTTCTGCTCTATCGCATCATCCCGTTGCTCTGGAACGTCGTGCTCTCATTCGCGGCGTGGTCGCCGCTGCGCCCCATGCGGTGGGCCGGCCTCGATCAATACGAGGAGATGCTCCACGATGATGTGTTCTGGCAGTCGCTCTGGAACACGCTTATCTTCATTGCCAGCGCGCCCGTCGGCATCGTGATCGCGCTGGGTCTCGCGCTGCTCGTCAGTTCGGACATTCGCGGGCGCGACGTTTATCGCACCGTCATCTTCATCTCCTATCCGCTGATGACGGTCGCGGTAGCGATCATCTGGCGGTGGCTCTTCGATGAGCGGGTCGGGCTCATCAACTATGTCGCCCGCTCGCTTGATCTCGTCGACCGCCCGATCCAGTTCCTCAATTCCTTCGTATGGGCCCTGCCATCGGTCATCGTCGCGAATATCTGGCAGATGCTCGGGTTCTACATGATCATCCTGCTCACCGGCTTGCAGAACATTCCGCCCAACCTTTATGAGGCGGCGGCGATCGACGGCGCCAATGCGCCCCGCAGGTTCTGGCGGGTTACGCTTCCGCTTCTGAAGCCGTCTCTGTTTCTCTGCTTCGTGATCGGAATGCTCAATTCGTTCACGAGCTTCGACCTGGTCTATGTGATGACCGGCGGCGGCCCCGGGCGCGCGACCGAGCTTCTCGTTACCTACATCTACAAGCTGGGCTTCTCCCAGACCCGGTTCGACTACGCAGCGTCGGTGACGATCGTCTTCTTCGTCCTGCTGGTCGGCATCACCTGGGCGGCGAATCGACTGTCCGGCGGCAACGCGGGCGCGGTGGAGAAGGACTGATGTACCGCTATCCGCGCTGGCCGATACATCTCGCGCTGGTCGGCGTCAGCCTGCTCATGCTGATTCCGTTCTACTGGGTGCTCAAGACCAGCGTCACGGGCGAGAACATCTTCGCCTATCCGCCGAGCATCCTTCCAAAGTCGCCGCATCCGTTCTATTACGTCGACGTCTGGTACTACATCCCGTTCGCCCGCTATTTCCTCAACAGCGTGGTCGTATCGGCCATCGCGGTCATCGCCAACGTGGTTTTCAATGCAATGGCGGGTTACGCGCTGACGCGGGACTTCCCGGCCAAGCCGTTCGTCCTGCTGCTCTTTCTCTCGTGCATGATGGTGCCGTTTCAGGCGACCATCATCCCGGCGTACCTGATCACCGGCCGCCTGGGTCTACTCGACTCGTATTGGGGACTGGCGCTGCCGCAATTCTCAACCATCGTCTGCATCTTCGTGTTCAAGGCGAGCTTCGACGCGGTGCCGCGATCGCTGATCGATGCAGCGCGCATCGACGGGCTCTCGGAGTGGCGGATCATCTGGAGGGTCATGATGCCGCTCGCCAAGGGCGCGATCGCCACCAACGTGATCCTCGCCTTCATCTGGTCCTGGAACAATTTTCTCTGGCCACTGATCGTCACGCGCAGCGCCGACATGCAAACGCTTCCACTGGGGCTGGCTCGCTTTCTGTCGTACCAGGAGGACACGACCGGCGCGCTCTACGCATTCTGTATCATGGTGCTGGCGCCCGGCATCCTCCTGTTCCTGCTGGCGCAGAACGAGTTCATTCGCGGCCTCACCTCCGGAGCGACCAAGGGATGAGCGCCGATGAGGTCGAGCTTCCGCTTTGGCGGCGGCTGGTCATCAACCGGTTCGTGCTGGTGCCCGCGACTATCGCGGTGGCGATTGCGCTTTGGAATGGGTATGTTGCGACCCACGACCACGGAATCGTCGTCGGCCGCGTGGTCGACGCCGCGGGGCTGCCGGTGCCGGACGCGGCCGTGGTGCTTTGGGTGCTGAACTTCACGACCTATGTGGAGAAGACGCGCGCCACGACGGATTCTGCGGGACGCTTCGTCATCACGAATAACGATTCCCACAATATCCGGCTGGCCGCCGAAAAGCCGGGCGTCGGGCGCTCGGCGCGGGTGCCGGTGCGGCTGTATTTCCGTGCTCAGGACATCGAGCTCAACGAGCCCTTGATTCTTTCGGGCGCGAGTTGAGTCCGGTGAAGAAGCCGTTGGTCCTGGTCGACCCGTGGCCGCGACGGCGGGAAATGATCTTCACCGACGACCAGTGGGCTCGGCTCGAGGCGATGGCCGACGTGGTCAGCAGCGACGGCAACGCGCCCATGGCTGCGGCGACGGTCGAGGGGGCGCTTGCCCGCGTGACCGCGATTCTCGGCCAGACCGACCTGCCGGCCGAGCGGATCGAACGTGCCCCGCAGCTTCGTGCCGTCATCAACGTGGAAGGCAATTTCTTTCCCAACGTCGATTACGAGGCTTGCTTCGCGCGCGGCGTCGAGGTGCTGTGCATCGCACCGGTCTTCGCGCTGCCAGTGGCCGAAATGGCGTTGGGTCTGGCGCTGGACCTCGCACGCGGCATTACCGCCGGCGATCTGGCGTTTCGCGAAGGGCGGGAGCGCTACGGGCTGGCCGGCAACGCCGACGCGTTCCTGCTCTCGGGCACTACAGTTGGCATCGTCGGATTCGGGAATCTCGGGCAGAGGTAAGGACATGGCCAAATTCTACCAACTGTTGGCACTCTCCCCCCGGGATTATTGAGGAGTTACGGCGAAGGCGGCGACGCCGTTTCCTCTCCATAGTATTCTGGGAACTGCCCCTCTGCCCGACC
>Ga0209118_1001072_pt1 | contig 13372 bp, 10 predicted proteins | sample BlaSpr_A8_Ref_M1_FD_187988 | JGI IMG/M metagenome (GOLD analysis project Ga0209118, IMG submission 187988) | Forest soil microbial communities from Thunder Bay, Ontario, Canada - Black Spruce, Ontario site 2_A8_Ref_M1 (SPAdes) (version 2) | ecosystem: Environmental > Terrestrial > Soil > Boreal...
TGTCAGTAGGCGAGTCGCGAGAAGTGCCATTCGATTCGTAAGAAGAGCCACAGCCGCGAGTGCGAACAAAACGGTCGTCGTTACGGCCCAAAACATCTGACTTGGCGGAAGCCACTTCGGAACAAGCTTGGCGGTAGCGTCAAGATAAATCGCCTGTTCGAAGGTAAAAGAAGCGGTACAGATGCCCAAAAGAATGCGGCCGATGCGATTTAGCGTTTCCCCTGACCATGCCGATGACAAGCGCGCATAAACGATTGCCGCTCCGGTCACGAGAGAGAACTGCTCGAAGAAGTTGCCCCAGCTATTGTAGATCTGCGGTTTGGCGACGATTTGTGGGACGCACAGTAAGGCGAAGACAAGATAAACCGCACCAAGGACGACTGCGCCCGCTTTCGCGGTCCGACGGAACTGAATCGCAGCGCCGCCGAAGACCTGGGCAGCGGAGGCAGCGTAGACAATGTAACGCAGTTGATGCCAGTCGTTGTAGTCGTGCCAGGCCAGCGTGATAAGGCCAAAGGCCAAAGCCGCCACTCCAAACACATGACGGCCGAGGTTCGAACTAGGCGTTGATACGGTCATTTGTTTTCAATCCCGTTCACGCAAGTGCGTCACGATGCGGGAGAGCCGATCGTCGGTAACGTTCATTTGAGCAACCGGGGGATCGCAAAGGATGCACCGAGCTTTATACAACGGGATGGATCAAGGGTATAGTGGGCGGGTGGCCCAGCCTTGTAACGCTAGAAAGCATTTGGGTGCCCCATCCTTGCGGGTTGTGCAAGGGTGGGGTTTTTGACTTTTTTTTTGACTTTGTCTTTTCCTTGTTCGTCTTGCTGCCGCCCGTACCGTTCAACCCGCCCCTATTGCCGTTCACCCCTCAATTTTCCCCGTTCCCTGCTTATTACTTAACCTATCCGTACTGGGCATGCTATCCTTCCGCGTGTTACCTCGATCCATCCTCGACACGGGCACCAACGCAGACCTCCCAGGGTCTGGTCCCTCGCGAGTTCCCCACCTCTCCTCTCCAACTACCGGCCAGACTGTTTATAAACTAGTTATGCCAACAACTCCGACGGACCCAACACGCACTCTGTACCTCTTCTCTTTTCAATCGCTTGCAGAACCCGACTCGCCGTCGTGCTCCAACGGAACGCCGTTTATCCCCTTTAATTTCATCCTCTTGCAGATTCTTTTCCTCACAACAGACGGGTACACCCCCCTCCCCCCATCTTCATCGACTGCCGCTTCTCCAATCTGCTCTATTTCCCGCCGTCCATCCCATTTGTCTTCAAGCGCTTACAAAATGCTCCTCCCGCAACTCCTTTGCTTTGACAACGATCCATTTTCATGGGGGGGAGGGGGGAGGGGTCATGCCTAACAATCTGTCCCATGATGTATCCTGTCCCCGGTTTTTCAGCCGGTTGGGTTCTACAGCCACGCAAGCGGCACACCGGCATTTATCGGCGCGAGGCTCCATGAAGAGAACTCTTCCTCCCGAATCGCTCCAGGACATCGCGGCGCAGCTCGCCCAGGCGCACAAAGCATTTCAGAGCCGCTACCCGGGCGCCACCGGCGCCCGCCAGCCCGTCCACACCGTTTATGGCGGCGCGCACCTATTTCGCGCCAATACGGCGCAACGGTTCGGCGAAACCGCTCTCCGCGTGCTCGATGAATACGCTCCCGATTTTGCTTCCTTCGCGAAAGCTATTTCTCTTCCCGGCGCGGATCGCCTGCCGGATTCGCCCGACACCATCGCGCAGCTGGCAAAATCCATCGAAGCGAACCCCGACGCGGCTCGCAAGGAAAATCCTTCCGCCTGGTTTGCGCACACCATCTACCGCCGCGTGCGCGAGAAGTTGCAGCGCGAACCCGTGGAAGATTTTCGCATCGACTTTGAGGATGGCTACGGCAACCGGCCCGACGCTGAGGAGGACGGTCACGCCGCATCCACCGCGAACGAAGTCGCCGCTGCGATGAGTTCCGGCGGCCTGCCCCCCTTCATCGGCATCCGCATCAAGCCCTTCACGGAAGAGCTTCGCGATCGCAGCATCCGCACTCTCGATATTTTCGTGACCGAGCTGGCCGCGAAGACACGCGGAAAACTTCCGGCCAATTTCTTCATCACCTTGCCAAAGGTCACTCTGCCCGGCGAGGTCTCGGCTCTCGCTGACCTTTGTGCGCGCCTCGAGTTTGCTCTCCAGCTCGATCACGGCTCTCTGCGCTTTGAGTTGATGATCGAAACGCCCCAGGCCATCTTCAACGAACGCGGCGAAGTAAATTTGATGCCGCTCCTGGCTGCCGCACGTGGACGCTGCGTCGCCGCGCATTTCGGAACTTACGATTACACCGCCGGCCGCAACATCACCGCGGCCCACCAGCACATGACCCACCTTGCCTGCGACTTCGCGCGCGAAGTCATGCAGGTGGCTCTCGCGGGCACTGGCGTCTGGCTCTCCGATGGAGCGACAAACATCCTCCCCGTGCCCCCGCACCGTCCCGGCAAAGACGGCCCGCCGCTCACGGCGCGCCAGCTTGCGGAAAATCGCGCCGCCGTTCATCAAGCCTGGAAGCTTCATTTCGAGCACATCCGCCACTCGCTCGTGAACGGCTATTACCAGGGCTGGGATCTTCATCCCGCGCAACTCGCCACGCGCTACGCCGCCGTCTATTCGTTTTTCCTCGAAGGTCTCGACGCGGCCTCGGAACGCCTGCGCAATTTCATCAGCAAGGCCGCGCAAGCCACGCTCGTCGGCGAGGTTTTTGACGATGCCGCGACAGGGCAGGGACTTTTGAATTATTTCTTGCGGGCCATCAATTGCGGCGCCGTCTCCGCGGACGAAGCGCAATCACTTACCGGCCTCACGCTGGCCGAGCTGCGCGCCGCTTCTTTCGTCAAAATTTTGGAGAATCGCAAAAGTTAGCGGTATCGCAGGTAATTCTCGGAGAAGAACCGCTCAATCTTTCCGCACGGTGGCTTCGATCAAACCATGCGGCTCATCCGTTGGCAGATAAATGTAGCCGGGGTTGTCCATTCCAAGCGGTGCAAGGTCCACCAGGTTGAAATGCTTGTTCGGGAGCGAAAAATGAATTTCGCGGATATTGTCAAAACTATTCAGCACCGCTTCGCCCATCGCATAGAGCGTGTGTTGCAGTGATTTGCTGTCGTGTTCCGCGAACGTCTCGAGCAGCATTTCCCGTACGCCATGCCAGACCGATCCGAATTCAACGTCATCTCCGGCGTACAGCCAGTTCGCGCGGAGCTCTGTCGCAAGAATCCGGTTGTCATCGTCTTTCAGCGTCGTGAAGGGATCCTTGAGAAAGTTCTCGAAAGCAGACTTCGAAGTTTTCATCACCACCAGTCCTTCGATGCCCGCACGAACGGTTGTTTCCTTGCGTATTCCGTTCAGAATCGCCGTGCGTTTTTCTCCCCCCGCGCGCGTGAACGCCGAAGGATGAGGTTTTCCTCCGAGCGGAAGCCGCACCCAGCGTTCCTCGGCTGCTTCGATGTGCACGCGCGAAACTTGCGGGTTGTACGTCAGAAAGTGTTCGATGAGGTGGAGACAAAAGAGTTCGACCGCTTCGATCGAGTGCTGCCGCGCCAGCGCGTACACTGTGTTCTTCATCGTATCCGTCGGCAGAATCTTCCTGTTGTCGCCCCGCGTATGCGCCGCGTCGAAATCGCCCTCGAATCGGATCGCGAGCGTCACCTCTTTGATGTCGTGGCGGCCTTCCTGCCGCGTAACGCGAAGCAGCCGCACCCGCGACTTGCCGTAATTGTTCTCTCCAAGCCGGATGGCCATGATTCAGCTCCCGCGATACGTCGAATATCCGTACTGGCTCAAGAGCAGCGGTATGTGGTGATGCTCGCTCGCGCGCCGCACCTCGAAAACAATACTCACTTGCGGATAGAGTGTTTCCATCTTACGCAAGTGGAAATAGGCGCGCGTATCGAACGTCAGGCGATACGTCCCTTCCTTCAGCGATCCGGGCGCCATCAAATCGCCGAGCCGCCCGTTGCTATCCGTCACGCCGCGGTTCAGTTCTTTCCATCCGCCGCCCGCCTTTTCCATCTCAAGAATCACGGGCACGCCAGCGGCGGGCCGCCCGATCGAGATATCCAGCACATGCGTTGTAATCTGGCTCATGGCGCGAGTAATTTCTCCAGGCGAAGCCGCGTGATATTGCGCTGCTCTTCCGCGGCGATGCGCAGTTCGGCTTCAGGATTATTTGACAATCGCTGCTGCAAATTTTTTAGAATTTCCTCGCTGCTCTTTCCGGCCGCGTAAATCAAAAAGACATGTCCGAATTTCGCGTGATACTCACGATTTGCAGCGGCCAGAGCCGCAAGCGTTTCGGGTGGCCCTTTCTGCGACGCAGATTGTTCCCCCGCCGACCAGTGGCGCGCGTTCGTAGATTGTTTTGCCTTCGCCTGCGTCTCACCAATTGCGGGATGGTGGCGAAACGCCTCGAGCCAATCGTCGCGTTGCAATCCCGCCCACACTTTGTCGGCCGTATCCAGAACATATCCCAGATCAGGGAATGGCCGCATCTTGAGCATTTGCTGGGCCCATTTTTTCGCGCCGCAACAATCGAGCAAGGCCTTCAGCGCTGGTTCTCGCGAAAGACGATTGAATTGCTCTATTCCCGCTACGCGATCTTTCGCGTTCTCCGCGCGGCTGAAAATCCGGAGCCGGCTGACGCCTCCGTCGGGGTAAATATGGAAACGCACATGGCCCGCCACGCCAACCTCTTGAAGATCTTTCAGAATATGACGGTAATTGGCCTTAAGTTTTGTTCTTGGCAGAAGCTCTTTCCACGCTTGCGGCGCAGCCAGAAATGCGTCTGACGCCGTGTCTGCCGCGTAGCACGCTTCCATCGAGCAGCTCTCCGGAAAATTTCCTTTGAAGTGCGCCGTGTCCACCTCGATTCGCCGGATGACGCCCGGCACGCCGAGTTTCAGCACGACCCAATCATGTCCCGGCCCGCGTCTCCGCTTCGTTTCCCATCCGTCGCCCATATTTTCTGCGCGTCCCGGCATCAGCAGATTTTGCGGCGCGCCAAAAAACTGATCGCTCGAAGCAATCACGCTTCCGCCGTTTTCAATCGCCGCGAGGTCGATTTCCCCGCGCGAAACTTTCTTTTTGTCTGGAAAAACTTCTCCGTGAACGCGCAGCCTTGCGACGCCGCCGTCGGGGAAAATGTTCAACCGCAAGTGCGTGAAGCGGCCCTCGTTGTTCACCGGAACCGAACTTTGCGCGTCGCCCTGAAGCTTCGTTTCCGGGATGAGTTCAATCCAGCGGGTTTCTGCCGTCTTCAACCTTTTCTTTTCGTTTTTGTAGGGCGGTCTTTCTCCCAGGTCGCAGCCCTCCAGCCAAAAGCGCTCCGGATAATTGCCTTTGAAAAAACTCGTGTCCACGACAACTCCGCGGATCATTCCCGGCAGTCCCAGGCGCACGATGCACCAATCGTGTCCCGGAGTGCGCCGGCGGCGCGTTTCCCAGCCGTCCATCCATTTTCCGCGCGCGGTATATTTTCCCTCGAGGAAAACCGGCTTCGCTTCTTTCACTAGATTTTGCTTCGGCGCGAAAAAGTCGTCGTTGGCTACGATTACCCGTCCACCCAGCCGCTCCGAAGCCAGGTCCGCAAGCTGCGTGAAATCTTTCATGCTTTGTCCCGGTACAAAATTTGGCCTGCGGGCGCAGCCGGGAATTCTTCCCGGTCAAAAACTTTCCGTCCGCGCAGAAACGTCGTCTCGACCACGCCAAAAAGCTCACGGCCCGCATACGGAGTCAGCCTGTGCCGGTGATGAAGCCGCGCCGGCTCGACCCAAAATTTCGCGTCGGGATTCCAAATCACGAAGTCGGCGTCGCAACCCGCGGCAATCGCACCTTTGCGCTTCTCGAGTCCCGCGAGACGTGCGGGGCCGCGGCACATCCACTCCGCCACGTGCGTCAGAGCATAGCCGCGGGAGCGTGCCTGCGTCCACACCGCCGGCAAGCCGATTTGCAGCGATGCGATCCCGCCCCACGCCCGCTGGAAATCGCCTTCTTCGCGCAGCTTCATTGCCGGCGGGCAGGGCGAATGATCGGAAACAATGAAGTCAATCGTCCCATCGCCCAACGCGGCCCAGAGTTTTTCCCGGTTTTCGCGCTCGCGGATCGGCGGCGCACATTTGAACTCGGTTGCGCCGTCGGCAATCTCTTCCGAAGAAAACGTCAGATAGTGTGGACACGTTTCCACGGTGACTCGAATTCCGCGCGCTCTTGCTTGCCGCAACTGCGCAATCGAGTCCGCGGAAGAAAGATGCACGATGTGAATGCGCGCATGGAATTCTTCCGCGAGACGCAAGAGAAGCGCAATCGCTTCGTCCTCCGCTTGCCGTGGCCGCGAGGCGAGCCATGTTGCGTATCGGTTTGCCGGTGCGCCTTTCGGCCGTTTGTGCACGGCTTCTTCGATGGGGCCCGGCAATTCGGCATGCGCCAGCAGGGGCGCGCCGAACGCCGCCAATTCCGGCAGCGCCACGCGAAGATCGGACTCGGTAACTTCCCGGAACTCTTCCACGCCACTCGGAACCAGAAAACATTTGAACCCAAACACTCCCGCTTCCCAAAGAGGGCGCAACTGCGCGACATTTCCGGGCACAACGCCGCCCCAGAAACCCACGTCCACGCTGAGTTGGCCCGCCGCCGCGGCAATTTTTTCGCGAAATCCAGCCGCAGTCGTTGTCGCAGGAATACTGTTCAGCGGCATTTCGACAAGAGTAGTTACGCCTCCCGCCGCCGCCGCGCGCGTCGCCGTCGCAAATCCTTCCCACTCGGTGCGGCCCGGCTCATTGATGTGCACGTGCGTGTCCACCAGCCCCGGCATCACGGCCGACTCTCCCGCTTCGTGCACCGCGTAGCCAGCAGGAACATCGTCGAACTCCGAGACCGCTGCGATGACTCCACCGCGAATGTGAATCGCCGCTGGCCTCTCTCCATCCGGTGTAACCACTCGCCTTCCGCGAACGACGAGATCAGGGGCGCTGGGCATATTGCTGTGTGCTTGGGAGGAAGTTGGCATTTTCGGTCTTGGGCTAGCGTCCGGTTAGTGCGTTACCAGGCATTGGGTCCTTTTAGCCGGTGATAAATCCTGATCGCAACAGTTATCTTGAAGGAGACCAGCGCCAAAATGTTGTGTGGACGGTTCAAGTTGTCCGGTGCTGCATGATCCAGCATAATTTCGTACGTTAATCGACGCCCAATAAATCCATTTCGGAATTAGGTTTTGTCGTTCTGCTGAAACGCAACGGTTCCGCCTCGTCGTGGAGTTTCGAGGGAATAGATGATTCCAGCTTTCCACGTTGCTGCTAATGGTGCTGATTGTTGGCGGGTGGTTTGATTCGGGCATCCAGGCGCTGCGCTTCCGCAAATTCACGTGCTGCCTCAGCTTTGTTTCCTTTTGCTGTCATGGCTAAGCCGAGGATGTAATGCGCTTCGGCGTAGTCGGGCTTGAGGCGCAGTGCCTCGCGGAGTTCGGCAATAGCTCCGTCCAGGGCGCCTTTTTCTTCGTAGAGCACGACGCCCAGGTTGTAATGCGCTTGGCCGTAGTCGGGCTTCAGGCTTAGCGCCTCGCGGAGTTCGGCAGTAGCCCCATCCAGATCCCCTTTTTGATAGCGCGCGAGGCCGAGGCTCTGGTGCGCTTCGGCGTCGCTGGGCTTCAGGCGCAGCGCCTCGCGGAGTTCGGCAATGGCCCCGTCCCAGTCATGTTTTTGATTCAGTGCGACGCCCAGGTTGTAATGCGCATTAGCGTAGTCGGGCTTCAGGCGCAGCGCCTCGCGGAGTTCACCAATAGCCTCATCCAGATCCCCTTTTTGGGAAAGCACGGAGCCGAGGTTGTTGTGCGCTTCGGCGTAGTCGGACTTCAGGCGTAGTGCCTCGCGGAGTTCGCCAATAGCCTCGCCCAGGTCCCCCTTTTGGGAGAGCGCGAGGCCGAGGTTGTTGTGCGCTCCTTCTGCGTCTGGCTTCAGGCGCAGCGCCTCGCGGTATTCGGCAATGGCACCGTCCAGGTCACCTTTTAGATAGAGCGCGAGGCCGAGATCGTAGTGCGCCACGGGGAGGCTAGGCTTCAGGCGCAGCGCCTCGCGGTATTCGGCGATAGCACCGTCTAGGTCACCTTCTTGATTTAGTACGAAGCCTAGGTTGTAGTGTGCATTGGCGTAGTCGGGCTTCAGGCTTAGCGCTTTACGATATTCGGCAATCGCTCCGTTCAGATCCCCTTTCGCAAGAAGAACAATACCGAGACCGTTGTGCGCTTCGGCGTAGTCGGGCTTGAGGCGCAGCGCCTCGCGGAGTTCGGCGAAGGCCCCGTCCAGGTCCCCTTTTTGGTAGAGCGCGGGGCCAAGGTTGTAGTGTGCCTCCGCGTAGTCGGGCTTCAGGCGCAGCGCCTCGCGGTATTCGGCGATAGCTCCGTCCAGGTCCCCTTTCGCTTTGAGCGTGTCGCCTTGTTGCACGTGAGATACGGCGTTTTCCTGGGCGGTTGCCAAGGAGACAACACCTGCGAGCAGCATAAAGGCCGGAATGGTATATCGCACGAGAGTTTCCCTCACGTTAATCACTCAGGGGCATTCTGCAAGTACGAAGAATGCTGGACGCATGATACGGCTTCCCATTCGCGAGACGGGTGGCGGAAGTATTCAGAGCCGTTCCTCTCTTTCAGGCGTCCCCGAGCGGATGATACCACTGAGGCGACACAACACCACTCAGTTAAGCGAATGAGGCCAAATTTTACGAGGTTCCCGCTAACGATACGAGAACACAATGAGAGGACACTTAACCTTCCTCACTCACAACCGCTGCCAGCATCATCCTCTTTCGCTTATTGCGTGGAGGTTGACGTGTGGCTAATATTTCGAAGATGGAGCGCGCGGACCTCTTCCGCTAACGGCGGGTTCTACCTGAAAGGCCGGGAAATCCATTACGGGAGGATCTTTCCCCTTGTTCTTTGAGGATCTTTCTCCATGTATGTATGTCTCCTCTTCACTTGCTGAGGGGGAGAAACTTAAGGCAGTCGGATGGCTTGCTTGGGGCCATCCTTACACGCAACGCCGACGACCCTTGGAGGAGACCCGCTTTGGCCGGCTCCTTCGACTACTTGTAGATCCTTGGGAGCCTCTCTTTTTTATGGGAAGTCACGAGTGTGAGTTCTGTCCCGAAGCACCCCGAGATTTGGAGGAATATTACCAACGCCATAAGATCGAGCGCGATGGGCTCGTCGTCGATTTTGGAGCTAGTAATTTCTACGTACCAGCCGATGGCTGCATCTACGTGGCACCTTCGATGATTGCGCATTACGTGGATGTGCACAGCTACGAGCCGCCGGCGGTTTTTTGGGAGGCTGTAATGAACTGTCCCGAAATGGCGTCCGAGACCTACAAGCAAGCATTGATCGCCAATGGGCCTTCAAATGAGGATTGGTTGCACGCTGTGCAAGCTAGGTAAAGCGACCACATATGAATTTCTCGTATTGGTCGCCCCAGACTTCGGTGCCGAACACTTGCCACTTGGATGTGTAGTCGGCAAACCGGGAACTGACCCACTCTAGGAGTTTCAGCTAGGCTGACAAAGCCTCGCAGAACTCCGCGAGGAGATTTTGCGCGACGCGGCGGCGATAGCGCGCTGTCGAGCGCATGTCGTCAATCGGCGCAATTTCTCGAGCAAGGACTTCTTGAGCGGCAGACAGAATCGCAGGCGACAGCCTCTCTCCGCGCAGCGTTTTTTCCGTTGCGACGGCGCGCACGACCGTTGGCGCGACGCTTCCGAGTGCGATTCGCACGTCCACAATCCGGCTCGCTTCCACGCGCGCGGCTCCCGCGAAGCAGACTTTCGAGATCGCCTGCGCACGCCGCGTTCCCACCTTGCGGTAATACTGCTTCCAGCCGGTTTTTTCGCGTGGCAGCCGGATCCGGCGGATCAGTTCATCGCTGCGCAGGTCCATCTGCTTATAGCCGGACCAAAAGCCATGATATGGAACCCAGCGCGCACCGCTCGTGGAGACGAGTTCGAGCTCTGCGTCATAAACAAACAACGCGGGCGGCGAATCTGCGGCAGGCGATGCGTTGACGATATTTCCGCCGAGCGTTCCGCGATTTTGCGTGGCGATGCTTCCCGTTTCCGCAGCCGCCTGGCACAAAAGCGGAAATTCACGCGCGATGATTTCGTGGCGCCGCAGCTCCGTGTAGGTTGTAAGCGCCCCAAGCGTCACGTGCGCGGGTATTACTTCAATGCCGCGCAATTCGGGCAATCCCCAGATGCTCAAAAATTTGCGGTGGGGAAGTTTTCCTGCTTCGAGCAACACCATCAGGTCCGTTCCGCCGGCAAAAGGTTTCCATACACCTGGCTCGCGCGCCATCCGTTCGAGCGCCGCACTTAAATCGCGCGGCGCTTCCATTTCGTACGCCGGAACGTACGATCTCATGCGCGCTTCCCCGCATCGCGGCAGGCTTCGACGATGGAGGCGAAAATTTTCGTATAGCCCGTGCAGCGGCAAAGATTTCCGGAAAGCCCTTCGCGGATTTCCGCTTCGGACGGGTGAGGGTTTCGTGCCAGAAGATTCACGGCAGCGAGAATCATTCCGGGCGTGCAGATGCCACACTGCGCACCGCCGTGCGTGAGAAAGGCCTGCTGGACGGCGTGCAACCGCGAGTCATCCGCGAGGCCTTCAATCGTGCGAATCTTTGCGCCCTCAGCCTGCAGCGCCGGCACGAGGCAACTGTTCACCAGCGCTCCGTCCATTTCGATCGAGCAAGCGCCGCACTCGCCTTCGCCGCAGCCTTCTTTCGTGCCGGCGAGTCCCGCCTGCTCGCGCAGCACATCGAGCAGCCGCGCCATCGGATAGGTCTCGAGCGTCGTGGCGCGCCCGTTGATCACGCATTGCACGCGAATCTTGCGCGCCGCTTCAGGCATGCATGCTCTCCAGCAAGCTGAGCAGGCTTTCCGGCGTCACGGGAATTCGCAGAATATCCACGCCAGTGGCGTGCGCGATGGCGTTCGCAATCGCGGGCGCTGTCCCATCCAGCGGCAGCTCGCCGATCCCTTTCGCGCCCGCCGGCCCCCGAGCATACGGAATCTCCTCGAAGAAAACACGGATCGGGGGAACATCCATCGAAGTGGGCATGATGTAGTTGGTCATCTGCCCATTCACCATGCGTCCTTCCTGCCACACAACATTTTCATAAAGCGCGAAGCCGATTCCCTGCGCCACGCCTCCTTCGATCTGGCCCGCCGCAAGCACTGGATTGATGACTTTGCCGACTTCCTGCACGGCGACAAAATCCTCGACGCGCACCTCGGCCGTGCGCGTGTCCACCGAAACTTCCGCGACGTAAACGGCCCATGCGTATGCGCCGTAGGCATCGCCGCGGTAATTTTCATCGTCCCAGTGGAGGTCCGGGGGATGCTCGTATTTGACGAGAGATTGCAACGCACCGAATTTGTCGATGTAGCGGCCGCAAGCATCCGCAAAATCTTTTGCGCTGTAGTCCGATTTCAGTAAGCCGCTCTTGAACAGAGTCTGCTGCACTGCGCGTGCGGCCGACTCCACGAGTTTTCCGACTATCATGGCCGTGCGCGAAGCCACCGTCGGCCCGCTATTGGGAACGACTGCGGTGTCGGGCTGCAAAATCTCGATCTGCTCGTATTCGAGGCCCAGAGTCTCTGCCGCGATCTGCGCAAAAATCGTGTTCGTGCCCTGACCCATTTCGGTGCTGCCCGCCAGCACGCGCGCGCGGCCTTCACGCGTGGCCTCCAACACAACTTCGGACGCGAGATACTCTTCGCCCGATCCGGTGAATCCCGCGCCGTGCAAGAACGAGGCGAGTCCGATGCCCCGTTTGATCGCGCTCCGCAGATTTTCTTCTTGAAAACGTTTTCGCTTCGCGTGATAACCGCTCAAATTAAGCGCGCGGTCGAGCAGCTGGCCCATGTCCACTTTTTCGTGAATCACCTGGCTGACGGCCAGCGTCTGTCCTTCGCGGATGAAATTTCTGCGGCGCAATTCTTCCGGCGCGAGCCCAACGGCGCTTGCCACGCGGTCCAGATGGCGTTCGAGGGCAAAGACGCTCTGCGGCGCGCCGAAGCCGCGAAAGGCGCCGTGCGGAGGGGCGTTGGTGGCCACCGCGCGGCTGCGAACACGCACGTTGGGGCAGTTGTACGGCCCAGCGGCGTGAATCGTTCCGCGCGAGAGGACCACCGGCGAGAGCGTTTCATACGCGCCGCCATCGAGCGTGAAGTCAATCTCCATCGCGAGGAGTTTGCCGTCGCGCGTGACGCCCGTGCGGTGACGCGTCCGCGAAGGGTGGCGTTTTGTTGTGGCAGCCATGTCTTCGGCGCGGTCGTAAATGATTTTTACGGGCTTGCCGGATTTCCACGCGAGCAGCGCGGCGTGGCACGCGATCATCGAGGGATATTCTTCCTTGCCGCCAAATCCTCCGCCCGTTTCCGTTTGCACCACGCGGACGCGCTCCTTCGGGAATCCAAAAAGCCGCACCAGCGCTTTGTGCACGTAATAAGGGCATTGCAGCGAGCCCCATACGGTGACGCCCTCTTTCAAGTTTGCCCGCGCGATCATGCCCTGCGGTTCGATATAGAGCTGCTCCTGCGCGCCGGTTTCGTATTGGCCTTCGACGATGAAGTCTGCCTTGACCCAGGCGCTGTCCACGTCGCCCTTTTCGACGCGGAAGGATTTGAAGATATTGTCGTCGCCCCAGATGACTTGCTTCTTCGCGAGGGAATCGTCGATCGTGAAAATCGCGGGCAGCGGCTCGACTTCGATGCGCACGGCGCGGCGCGCCTCTTCGAGCAGATATTTGTCGGGATGCGCGAGCAACACGACCGGCTCTTCGGTGTGGTTGACGAACTCATCTGCGAGGCAGGGCTGGTCTTCGATGAGCAGCGCCACACAGTTTTTCGAAGGGATGTCCTTTGCCGTGACGATCGTGAATTCTTTCCAGGGGATTTCGCCTTCGAAATGAATTCCGCGAACGCGGCCGCGCGCAACAGAACTGCGTACTGTCACCCCATGAATCATGTCCGGAAACGTCAGATCGTCCACATAGCGGGCGTGTCCCGTGACTTTGTCGCGCCCTTCTTTGCGCGGAACAGACTGGCCGATGATGTGTGCTTCCATAGGTTGAGGCCCGGCCGGGAAATCGCATTGTGCATCTTATCGCAAGCGCGGAATGGAGAGGGAGTTCGCGTTCGCCGCGCGAGTGCGCGGGCAATCAAAGGTGAGGAGTTTGCGCCTGAAGAATTGTCTGGTGGGCCTGGGTGGACTTGAACCACCGACCTCGCCCTTATCAGGGGCGCGCTCTAGCCACCTGAGCTACAGGCCCGTTCGA
>Ga0209118_1001073_pt1 | contig 13371 bp, 13 predicted proteins | sample BlaSpr_A8_Ref_M1_FD_187988 | JGI IMG/M metagenome (GOLD analysis project Ga0209118, IMG submission 187988) | Forest soil microbial communities from Thunder Bay, Ontario, Canada - Black Spruce, Ontario site 2_A8_Ref_M1 (SPAdes) (version 2) | ecosystem: Environmental > Terrestrial > Soil > Boreal...
CGCGCGTCGCCGCGGGCGAAGCCGGCGGAATCACGCAGCACATCGGCGCTTACACCGTCGATTACAAAGGCACGCGCATCACTTTTCTCGACACGCCTGGCCACGCCGCCTTCACCGCGATGCGCGCACGCGGCGCGCACGTAACCGACATCGTCGTGATCGTCGTCGCGGCGGATGACGGCTTGATGCCGCAGACGCTCGAGGCAATCAGCCACGCGAAAGCGGCGCCGCACGTCAAGATCATGGTGGCGATCAACAAAATCGATTTGCCCGGTGCGAATATCGATCGGGTGAAAAAGCAGCTTCAGGAAAAAGATTTATCGCCCGAAGATTGGGGCGGCGAGACCATCGTGGTTCCGGTTTCGGCGACCAAGGGGATCGGCATCGATGAGTTGCTCGAGAATATGGCCGTGCAGGCCGAAGTGATGGAATTGAAAGCGTCACCGACCGCGACGCCACGCGGCACGGTCATCGAGGCGCAGGTGGAGCCGGGCCGCGGACCGACTGCGACGGTCATCGTGCAGATGGGTACGCTCAAAACCGGCGATCCATTCATCTGCGGCGATTACGGCGGCAAAGTGAAGTCACTCCTGGACGATCGCGGCACACCGATCAAGGAGGCCGGCCCGTCGACGCCGGTAAAAGTGCTCGGCTTCAGCGGGCTGCCGCAGGCCGGCGATGAATTTCTCGTCATGGAATCGGAGCGCTCCGCCAAAACGCTCAGCGAAGAACGCCTGCTCGAACGCCGCGCGGACAAACTCACCACTCCCCAGCGTGCCACGCTCGAAAGTTTACTTGAAGCCGCCGATGGCATGAAGCATTTGCGGATCGTTTTGAAATGCGACGCGCAAGGCTCGCTCGAAGCGCTCACCGGCGCGCTCGGCCAGATCGAGAGCAAGAAGATCGATCTCGAAATCATCCACGCCGGCGTCGGTCCGATTTCGGAATCCGACATTTTGCTGGCGAGCGCATCGAACGCGGTCGTGGTCGGCTTCAACACCAAGGTCGAGAGCATGGCCGTGAACGCCGCCAAGCGCGAAAGCGTGCAGGTGAAGCTCTACAGCATCATTTATGAATTGATCGACCAGATGAAGGAAGCGATGGCGGGTCTGCTCGATCCGGAGCATCGCGAACTGGTCATCGGCCACGCCGAGGTGAAACAGATTTTCAAATTGAGCAAGGGCATCGTGGCCGGCTGCCTCGTCACCGATGGCCGGATCGCGCGGACGGCGCGGGCGCGGGTCCTGCGGCGGCGCCAGCCGGTTTACGACGGCGGGCTCTCGACTCTGCGCCGTTTCCAGGACGACGTGAAAGAAGTCCGGGTCGGCCTCGAGTGCGGCATCAAGCTTGGCGACTTCAACGAATATCAAGTAGGCGACATCATCGAGTGCTATCAGCTCGAACAGATCGCGCAAAAGCTGTAGGAAAGTTGAGAGCCGGTAGCTGAGAGTTGAGAGACTCTCGATTGGGGGCTGTTCTTCTCTCAACTACCGACTCTCAACTCTCAACTTCTCCAATGAAACACCGATTACTTCGCGTTAATGAGCTCTTGAAACGCGAGCTCAGCATCATCATCACGCGCGAGATCACTTTTGACGGCGTGCTGGTGACCCTGAATCAGGTGGACGTGACGCCCGACCTGAAACATGCGCATGCGTACGTGAGCGTTCTCGGCAAGGAAGGCCAGGCCGCGGCCATGGAGAAGCTGGAAGAAAATCGCGTCGTTCTTCAGACCGCGCTCGCGAAAAGCGTGACCTTGAAATACACGCCGCACATTATCTTTCATCTCGACGATTCGATCGAACGCGGCGCGCGGGTCTTCGAAATTCTCCAGCAAATCGAAACGCCCGCCGCGGAGAGCGAATGACGCAATCCACTTTTGCGCAGATTGGTTCCGCGCTGCGGGAACATCAGCGTTTCGCCGTCATCAGCCACGTGCGACCGGATGGCGACGCCCTCGGCAGCCAGCTCGCGCTCGGTCTCTCGCTCCAGCAACTCGGCAAGGATGTAACCATCTGGAATGAGGACGGCTTGCTCGAAAAATACGATTTTCTCCCGGGCGGCGACCGCCTCACGCAGCCGCGCGCGCCGCAGGATTTCGACGTCGCGATCGCTCTCGACACCGCGACGCAGATTCGCCTCGGCACCGCCGGTGAATCAGTTCGTAGCGCGAAGACCTGGATCAATATCGATCATCATCCGACCAATCCGGGCTACGGCGATCTCGTTTACATCGATCCGACCGCTCCCGCCACGGGCCAGATTCTTTTCGAACTGATCCAAAATGAGAAGCTGCCGATTGACCGCGACATCGCTGAAAATCTCTTCGTCGCGATCTCGACCGACACCGGTTCGTTCCAATATCCGAACACGACCGCGCGCACCTTCGAGATTGGCGCGGAGCTGCTGCGATGCGGCGTGGATGTGGGACGCGTCAGCCAGTTGCTCTACGAAAATTATCCGCGCCGCCGCACAGAATTGCTCCGGGAATTGCTCGGCACGATGCGTTTCGAAGGCCACGGAAAAGTGGCGAGTTTCAGTTTGAGTTTGAAAGTCGCCGCCCGCCTCGGAGTAAGACCCGAGGACAACGAAGGCCTGATCGATCATTTGCGCGCGATTCGCGGCGTCATCGTCGCGGTGTTTTTCGAAGAACTGGCCGACGGCAAAGTGCGCGTAAGCATGCGCTCGAAAAGCGACGCGGCGGATGTCTCTGCCATTTGCCAAAAGTTCGGCGGTGGCGGACACAAGCTCGCGGCCGGCGCGCGGGTGCGCGGAACCCTGGCCGAGGTGGAACAAAAAGTCCTGGAGGCAATTTGCGATGTCGTTGACTGCAACACCTGACGGCGTCCTGCTCGTCGACAAGGCGGCCGGGATGACGTCGCATGATGTCGTGGCGATCGTGCGGCATCGACTCCAGATGAAGAAGGTCGGCCACTGCGGCACGCTCGATCCGATCGCGACCGGATTGCTTTTGCTCACGCTCGGCCGCGGAACAAAAATCCAGGACCTTCTCATGAGCGAGGACAAGGAATACGCCGGCACTATGATCCTCGGCGTCACAACGGACACGCAGGATCGCGCCGGCGTCACGCTCGAGGAGCGTCCGGTACCGCCGCTCGACGATGCGCTCGTCCGCGCCGCGTTTGAAAAATACTCGGGCGATTTTTATCAGATGCCGCCCATGGTTTCGGCGATCAAACAAGGCGGCGTCCCGCTTTACAAGCTGGCGCGCCAGGGCAAAACGGTCGAACGGGAGCCGCGCCTCGTGCACGTGTATCGTTATTCGATCGACCGGATCGGATCGCCCGAAATCGATTTTAGCGTTGTCTGCAGCAAAGGTTTTTACGTCCGTACCTACGCGCACGATATCGGCGAGACGCTGGGATGCGGCGCGCATTTGAAGAATTTGCGCCGGGTGAAGTCGGGGCGGTTCAGCGTCGAGGGAGCAATCACGGTGGAAGAGTTGAAGACGGTGGAACCGGTCGACATTCTCTCGCGAATTTTGACGCTGCCGGAAGTGTCGCGAATGCGCGGGGCCTAACGAGTGCAGATTCTGCGATCGATTCCGGAACTGGGCCAGCTCCCCGGTCCGCTCTTTCTCGCCATCGGCGTGTTTGACGGCGTTCATCTCGGTCATCAGGCAGTCATCTCCACCTCGGCCCGGCATGCCAAAGAGGCGGGGGGGACGCCGGTCGTCGTGACCTTCGACCCGCATCCCGCGAAAGTGTTGCGTCCGCAAGACGCCCCTCATCTGCTCACTGCGACGCAGCATAAGATCGCGCTCATTCGCGATCTCGGCGTCGCGCATCTTCTCATCCTGCGTTTCGATCTGGAATTCGCCGCGACTGCGCCAGAAGATTTTGTCCGGCAACTCGTAGAGCATTCGAACCCGCTCCGCGAAATTTGTGTCGGGCACGAGTGGTCGTTTGGGAAGGGCCGCGCGGGTAACCTCGCCCTGTTGAAACAGCTCGGGGCGACTTACGATTTCGAAGTGGTCGGCGTTCAGGCGGTGACGGTAAACGGCGAAGTCGTGAGCAGCACGGCGATCCGGCGCGCGGTCGCGGAGGGAGATTTGATCAAAGCGACGCAAATGCTTGGGCGCGAATACACAATTCTCGGCACCGTGAAAGCGGGAGAAAAGCTCGGCCGGAAACTTGGATTCCCAACGGCGAACTTGAGTGCACACAGCGAACAATTCCCTCCCAACGGCGTCTATGTCGCTGAGGCGCGGCTGGCGGATGCGCTGTATCGCGGGGTGGCCAATCTTGGCTACCGTCCGACCGTCAGCACGGGAGAACCGGAGCGATTACTCGAGCTTCACTTGTTCGATCTGAACAAAGACATCTACGGTGAAGAAGTCGAAGTTCGATTTCTGCGCTATCTTAGACCTGAACAAAAGTTCGAGAACGTGGAGGCGCTGAAAGCGCAGATCGCGCGCGATGTGAAATCTGCGCGCGAATCGTTCGCCCTCAGGTCTTGAGCTGATATTTCGCCGGACCGATTTTCTTCACGCCTTTGGTCTTGCGGCCGGTACCGTTGAACCAAACGTAAAGATTCGCCGGTTTCACTTTGAGCTTGGCGGACATTTCCCGAATCGTCATCCCCCGCGCACCGGCCGCCCGCAGCGCGCCGACGATTTTTTCCTTGAGCGCGCCCCTCTGTGTCCGGAACTTCCCGGTTTTCATTCCGCCGGCCCGCTGAAAATGGACGCTCGGCCTGGACTCCACGCTCCCCGGTTCCTGCAACGCGATCATTTGCCGATCCAACTCCTGGATCTGCGACATGAGCGCTTCCTTGCGCTCGGAAAGCTTAACCATCTTGCGCAGCGTCGCGCTGGAAATATCGAGGAGCATGGGACGAATCTGCGCCGCCCCGCCGATTCTGCAACGTCTTATCTTAGACGTTGTCCGCCTGTCTTAGACATGGCGGCGCTCACTCCAAAACCCATGAGTAAGAGCCCGGCGCCGATTGCCATAAGATAGACTAGAGACAACGGCATGAAGATAAAATTCGTCACTGCTTCGGCGATGAAACTACTGCTCCCCGCGAGAAGATAGACGATGACCGAAGCCAGAGCAGTGACCGCCAGGAGAATGGCCGCCCGATAGGAACGGCGCACCCGTTGCGCCGGCAACTTCTGGATCACGCTCGCCGTGAAGCCGGCGTCGTCCACATACGACGCCTCTTCGCGCAGCCGCGCATCCAACCAATCTTCCTGCAGGTTTTCGTCCATCTCGTTAATTAGAACCCCATGCCGCCAGCGATCGTTTCAATTTTTCCCGGCCTCTCAAGACATTTGTTTTCACGGTACCGAGCGGGATGTCAAGAACGCGCGCTGCCTCATCATGCGATAAACCATTCTGGCAGCAAAGCAAAATTGCGGTGCGCTCGTGGAGCGGGAGCAACGCGAGGGCCTGCGCGAGATCATGGCGAAGAGCGGGATCGACGGTTTGCGGATCATGTTCGGCCTCCAGTTGAGCTTCATCGATGCCAACGAGTTCCTTTCTTTTGCGCGCTTCTTCGCGGAAACAATTGTAGGCGATCCGATAAAGCCAGGTCGAGAAGCGGGCCTCGCCCCGAAAGCTGCGGAGGTTTTTGTAAGCGCGCAGAAACGTCTCCTGCGCCAGATCGTCCGCGAGCGAAACATCGGCGCGGACAAGCTGGCGGAGCAGACCTCGCACGGTCGACTGATGATTCCGAACCAGCTCCGCGAAGGCGTGATGGTCGTCATCGAGAAGAACGCGGGCAACGAGGGCTGCATCGGTCAACGCCACGCGCGCAGGTTAGGGCAACGGTGGGACTTTGTCTCTATGGGCTTCGAGTTTCCAGACGAGCAGGTAACCGGCGCCGATCAGGAACGGGATGATGCCCAAACTCCAGGCGCCACCCTCCCACTCGTTCACCGCACCGAAGAAGATCATCACTCCGACGCCAACCATCATGAGGACAACTCCCCGGCGCAGATCCGAGCGAGTCTTGATGGCTGGTGGGGTGACAAAGAGCGCCGCGGGCACTTCCTGCCCCTTTTCGACCATCTCGCGCACGGTGCGATGGAGCGATCGGGATTTCAGGTAACTGAAGAACATGATCGCAGCCACGATGAGAACGGGCCCGCCGAAGAGCGTAGTGAAGACGATGCCTACAATCGGAATGGCCATAAGCATGCCGGCGCCGGCCATGTCTTCATCGTCATCGTGCCGATTAATTGAGGTGACGGAGCGATGTTTATCGAGTGTGACGCCGAAACGGTGTCTCAGTTTTCGGCTGACGGCCCGCTCGATAGAATCCTCGTCGGCGGCAGTCGCAGAAGGAGAAACGGCGGGCGTCACGCTGGCCGAGACGCTGGGTTGCGCGGCGGGCGAGGTCGGGGGCGCTGTAGGCGTTTGGCCGAGGACGCTCAGAGCGAGGGCAATCGAGCAGAGGCAGGTAAGAAACGTTGTTTTCATAAGTATCCTTTTGCATTGAGATGCGGCGGGGGCCGGATTTGGATTCAAAAAAAGAGAATCCTGTTGAGGAAGGCGGGACACCATCCAACTGCGCGGGAACCAAGCTGGAGCGGGTGACGAGACTCGAACTCGCGACGTCCTCCTTGGCAAGGAGGTGCTCTACCACTGAGCTACACCCGCAGCTTGAGCGGGTAGGAATAATGTCCACTGCATCGGTACGCGCAAGGTTTTTGTCGGAGCGTCACGCCGTAGCCTTGCCGATGCCGGACTGTCCGCCATTATGCAACCACTCTTTCGCGGCCGCGATATCGCCGGGAACAAGAGGATGTCCTGCCGCTTCGAAGCGTAACGTCACGTTCGCACCCGTCTCGCGCAGCATCGCCGCAAGACGCTCGGCGTTTTCGACTGGCACAATTGGATCGTGCGCACCGGATGAAATCAGGACGCGCGCCTGGGCCAGATCGGGCGGCTGCGGCGGAACGAGCGGCACCATGGCGCGAAATAGAATCGCGCTCGCCAAAACTTCCGGCCTAAGGAGCAGGACCGCGGCCGCGATGTTCGCGCCATTCGAATAGCCGACCGCAGTCACGCGGCGCGGATCGAATTCATAACGCGTCGCAGCCACGCCGACAAAATCAGCCAGCTCGTTCGCGCGCCTGACGATGTCCGCCTCATCGAAGACGCCTTCGGCCAAACGCCGGAAGAAACGCGGCATGCCATTTTCCAGGACGTTCCCGCGCGGACTCAACAGCGCAGCGCCGGGATCAAGCTCGCGTCCGAGCGGGAGGAGATCGTTTTCATCGCCGCCTGTTCCATGCAGGAGCAAGAAAACCCGCCGCGGCGGACTTTCCTGGGCCGGATTAAAGCGATGCGTGAAATTCATTTTCTGATCCAGCTATACACTATGCTGAACTAACCCGATGTATATCTGGCGAAAGAGCACCACGACTGATTGGCTTCGCATCCGAGACGAGGATTTGACGCGGCGCTTTGGCAGCGCCCTCGCCATCGTTGAGCGGCCCGGAAACGCGCGGACCTTGCTGGAAATTTCCTGCGCGAACCAGCGCGATGCGAGCGCACTCGTCCGCGAATTCGGCGGCAGCGTCGAGCGATTGCAGCGGAATTGGCTGGCGCATTTCGCGAGAACCGATCGAGCCCGGCCGTTGCGCGTCGGTTCGCGGCTGGTCATTTTGCGGAGGCGAGAAAAGAAGACGCCGCCGAACCAGGCGCGCGCGCTTGTCATTCCAGCCGAAGCGGCCTTCGGCACTGGCGACCATGCCACGACCGCGATGTGTCTGCGTTTGCTGGAACGCGTCACGCGTCGCCTGCCGCCGGGATGGGCAATGCTCGATGCGGGCACGGGCAGTGGCGTTCTCGCCCTCGCCGGCAGTTGCTTCGGTGCGAAACGGATCGTCGCGATCGATCTCGATCCCCTCGCCTGCGCGACGGCGAAACGAAATGCGCGCGCGAACCGCATCCGAAACATCGAGTTCATCAACGGCGATGTCCTGAAGCAAACGCTGCGCGGGAAGTTCGAAATCATCACGGCAAATCTCTTCAGCGAGATTTTGATCGAAGCGCTTCCGGTATGGTCGCGACACCTCGCGCCCGGCGGATCTTTGATTCTTTCCGGAATTTTGCGGAGCCAGGAGCGAGCGATGCGCCGCGCGCTAAAGCAGAACGGCTTCGAGGTTTCCGAAGTCCGCCGCCGCGGAAAATGGATCGCGCTTCCGGCATCTCCGCGGACGGCGCAGCGCGCCGTCCCTACCCCGAAAAAGAGTTGACGCAGTGCGGCGTCGAAAGCATTTTCTCCGACCCCTGGGCGGTTCCGACTTCCTGCACCGACGCGGTTGATCCATAGCCGCTCGGGAAAAAACCGCATGCCCGCCGAAGAGCTTTCCTACGTCATCGTTACGCCCTACTCGATGCGCAAATCGCGCACGGGCGGGATCATCGCCCGCCTGATCTCACGCACGGGCTTGGACCTCGTCACGTCGCGAATGTTCGCGCCGAGCGAGGAACTGACGAAACGTTACGCCGAGACGATCGTGACTGAAACCGAGCCGCGTCATCGCGCCACCCAGGAGTTGATCCGCGATTACGTCCTGAAGAATTTCACCGGCAAGATCAACGGACAGAGAGCACGCACGTTGATGCTTGTCTTTCGCGGGCCCGATGCCGTCGAAAAAATCCATCACACCATCGGCCACATTGTGCATGAACGGACTAGCGGCGAAACGATCCGCGATACCTTCGGCGATTACATCACAGACGATTCCGGCCGAGTCGTTTACTTCGAACCCGCGGCGCTGGCTGCATTCGACCCGGCGGCGGTAGAACGCGATCTCAAGCTCTGGTCGGAATTCTCAGACAGCGACGGCGGAATCCTCGATCACGTGATTGAGTTTCCGAAGGATGCGAACGTCGAGAAATCCCTTGTGCTGATCAAGCCGGACAACTTCAAGTTTCCGAATCAGCGGCCCGGGGGCGTGATCGAAGTTTTTTCGCGCACCGGCCTCTACATTGTCGGATTCAAGGTGCACCGGATGAGCGTGGCACAGGCGGAGGAATTTTACGGACCTGTCCTGCCCGTCCTGGAAGACAAACTCGGCGCAGAAAAGGGCCGCAACGCCTGGGAAGACATCGTCGAGTTCATGGCGGGCGGACGCCCGAGCACGATCAGCCCTGGCCAGCGGAACGCGCCTGGCTCGGAGAAATGCGTCGCGATCGTTTATCAAGGCGACGACGCGGTGCGAAAGATCCGCGAGGTCCTGGGCCCGACCGATCCCGCAAAAGCGCCGCCGGGTTCGATCCGGAAGGAATTCGGCCAGTCGATCATGATCAACGCCGCGCACGCCTCCGATTCCGCCGAGAACGCGAAACGGGAGATGGCGATCGTGCAGGTGGACGAGAATAACTTCAAACCTTTGATTGAAAGTTTCTACGCGCGCTCATAGCTTGCGCTCCCATTTTGGAAACACTCAACCTAACCCCGACAGCCATGGAAATCTCCGCGCGCGCCGCTCAGTTAACTCCCTCCCTCACTCTCTCCATCGACAGCAAGGCGAAAGCGATGAAAGCCGAAGGCATCGATGTCTGCGGCTTCGGCGCCGGCGAGCCGGATTTCGATACGCCGGATCACATCAAAGCGGCGGCCATCGCCGCGCTCGAAGCCGGATTCACGAAATACACACCGAGCGCAGGTCTCCCGGAGTTGCGCCAGGCGATCGCCGAGAAACTCGAAGCCGATAACCAGCTGACGTACCGCGCAAGCCAGATCATCGTGAGCAGCGGCGCGAAGCATTCCTGTTACAACGCCATCCTCGCCACCTGCCAGCCCGGCGACGAAGTGCTGATCCCCTCGCCTTATTGGGTCAGCTATCCCGACATGGTCCGGCTGGCCGGCGCCGAGCCGGTGATCGTGCCCACGACCGAGCGCAACGGCTGGAAGATGCGCGCCTCCGATTTCGAAAACGCGATGACGCCGCGGACCAAGATGTTGATCCTGAACAGCCCGGGGAATCCGACCGGCTCCGTCTACACCCGCGAGGAACTCGAGGGGATCGTCGAAGTCGCCGCGGAAGAGGACATCTACATTTTGTCCGATGAAATTTACGAGAAGCTCGTTTACGACGACACGAAGCATGTCAGCATCGCGTCGCTCTCGCCCGAGGCCTACGGCCTCACGATCACGGTAAACGGATTCAGCAAAGCCTACGCGATGACGGGCTGGCGCCTCGGCTACATGGCCGCGCCGGAAGCGGTCGCGAAAGCGGCGGACAACATCCAGAGCCACAGCACGTCGCATCCATGCTCGTTCGCACAGAAGGGCGCGATCGCCGCGCTCAAGGGCGATCAGCAGCCGCTCGCCGATATGCGCGATGAATTCAGCATGCGGCGCGACTACATGTATGACCGGATCACAAAGATCCCGAACATCACCGCGGTAAAGCCGCTGGGCGCGTTTTACGTTTTGGTGAACATCAGCCAGCTCGGGCTCAGCTCGCAGAATTTTGCCGATCGTTTGTTGAGCAAGGCAAACGTCGCGGTCGTGCCGGGCGCCGCCTTTGGCGACGATCGCACCGTGCGCCTCAGCTACGCGACGAGCATCGACATCATCAAGAAGGGGCTCGACCGCTTCCAGGATTTCTGCCGGACGCTGTAGCGATTTCGGATTGCGGATTTCGGATTGCGGAAAGGAAAAGCAATCCGATTTTAGTCAGAGCCGGTCCGGGAAGTCTTTCCGAAATCCGGTTTCCGAAATCCGAAATTCCGCATGTCTTCCGGTTACCTCGCGCTCCTTCTTCACACGCATCTGCCGTTCGTCCGGCATCCGGAGCACGAGGATTTTCTCGAGGAAGACTGGCTCTTCGAGGCCATCACGGAAAGTTACCTCCCGCTCATCGCGATGATGGAGCGGCTCGTCCGCGACGAGGTGCCGTTCAAGCTCACGATGACGGTTACGCCGACGCTCTGCGCGATGCTCCAGGATGAATTGCTGCGGGAGCGCTACGTCCGCTATCTCGATCGCGCGCTCGATCTCACCCTGCGGGAAATGGAGCGGAACAAGGACGATGCGCACCTGCGCGCGCTGGCGGAATTCTATCACGCGAATTTTGCCGAGGGCCGGCGCCGCTTCCTCGAGGAATGGAACGGCGATCTGCTCGCGGCATTTCGCAAACTGCGGGATGACGGTTGTCTCGAGATCATTGCTTCGGCGGCGACCCACGCGTTGCTGCCTTTGCTGCAACAATCTCGCGAAGCGGTCCGCGCGCAGGTTCTGATCGGCTGCGATGCGTACCGTGCGGCGTTCGGCGCCGATCCGGCCGGCTTCTGGCTCCCGGAATGCGCCTACAGTCCCGGCCTCGATACGATCTTGCGCGAAGCGAACCTGCGCTGGTTCATCGTCGATGCCCACGGACTGATGTTTGGTGATCCGCGCCCGCGCCGCGCGATCTATGCGCCGTGTTTCACTCCGCGCGGGCCGGCGGTTTTCGCGCGAGATCGCGATTCGAGCCGGCAAGTCTGGAGCGCCACGGAAGGTTATCCGGGCGATCCGGCTTATCGGGAATTTTATCGCGACATCGGATTCGATCTTCCGACAGCGATCCCCAAGTTTACCGGGATAAAATATCACCGCATCACGAGCCGCCATGGCGCGAAGGAGCTTTACGATCCCGCGGCGGCGGCAGCGGTCGCGGATGCGCACGCCTCGCATTTTCTCGAGGTGCGCCGCCAACAGATGAACGAACTGCGCGCGCTCGACTTCGATCCGATCGTCGTCGCGCCGTTCGACGCCGAGTTGTTCGGGCATTGGTGGTTCGAAGGGCCGCGCTTTTTGGAATCGTTCATCCGCAAAGCCGCCTACGAGCACCAGGATTTGCGGCTCACCAGCAAGGACGCCTACGGCCAGCAGGATTTTCAACTGACGACGCCGACGGATTTCCTCGCGAATCATCCGACCCAACAAACGATCGAGCCCGCCGCCTCGAGCTGGGGCGATCAGGGATATCTCGGCGTCTGGCTCGATCAAACCAATTCCTGGATCTATCCGCATCTGCATTCCGCGGCGCGCCGTATGACGGAAATCGCGCGCGCCCATTCCGCGACCGGCAACGCGCTGGCCGATCGCGTGTTGAAACAACTCGCGCGCGAGTTACTGCTCGCGCAATCGAGCGATTGGGCTTTTCTCATGAAAACCGGGACGGCGAAACATTACGCCACCAAACGCGTGACCGATCATCTGCTCCGCTTCAATCGCCTCTGGGAACAATTCAATGCCGGCAACGTGGATGAAGCGTTTCTCTCGAATTGCGAAGGCCGCGATAATCTTTTCCCGCAGGTGAATTGGCGCTATTACACTTAAACGTTTTTGTCATGTCGAGCGAAGTCGAGACACCCCGCCGTGAAAGAGCGGCATACCACCTTGAACAAACACGGGGTTCCTCGACTACGCGCGGAATGACAAGAAAGATTGCGTTGGCTCTGTTAATCACGCTGTCGTTTGACAACGTCGTCGCGCAGGAGTCGCCGAGTCCATCTCCTTCTCCGAGTCCAACGGAAGCGCGAAGCGTCCGCATTAGCTTTCTGCCGCCGCCGCTCGACGGCACGATCAGCCTGGGGATCTACGACGCGAAAGGAAAACTCGTCCGCATTCTCCACCGCGAGGCGGACATCAATGAGTTTACCATCGGGAACGACGCGCTCTCGACCACGTGGGACGGAAAAGACGACGCCGGAGAAAATGTTCCGGCGGGCAAATACAGCGCGCATGGTTTCGTGGTCGGCGATCTCGGCATCGAAGGCGTGGGATTTTTCTTCAACGATTTTGTCACGAGCGATGATTCCGCTCGCATCCGGCATCTGCGGAATGTCCGCTTCCAGGACAACGAGCTGCATCTCGATGTCGATTTCGCGGGCGAAGAAAAGGCGACGGTGATTCTCGATTCCAAACAAGCGGCTTCTGTTCGGAAGCTGTCGCTGGAGAGCGCGACTCACTGTGAAGAAAAATCGCCGCTCCCGAATGTCACGGAGGCGATCGACTGCGCGGCCGGGCCGAGCAACACCTTATGGCTAATCGACAAGATCGAAGGCGCTCGCCGCGAAGTGAAGCAGTTGTCCAAGAGCCGCGAGTTGTTGCGCCGCATGGCCATCGAGCAAAACGAACCGCAGCCGAATTTCATTGCGGTGTCTCCGACGGAAGATCGCATTTTCCTCGTCGAAGAATCTCCATCGATGAATCGCCTCCGCGCGCTAAGTCTCGCCGCGTCGAAAACTGAAGGAGCAGGCGGGGCGATCTCCGATTGGAAAATCGATTTCGAAAAGAAAATCACCGAGCACAAAAATTTCTCGATCGTCGACGGTAAACCGGTCGCGTCGCCGCCGAGCGGGGCAGCGGCGCCGGAAACCCTCAAGGTGAAGCTGG
>Ga0209118_1001074_pt1 | contig 13371 bp, 11 predicted proteins | sample BlaSpr_A8_Ref_M1_FD_187988 | JGI IMG/M metagenome (GOLD analysis project Ga0209118, IMG submission 187988) | Forest soil microbial communities from Thunder Bay, Ontario, Canada - Black Spruce, Ontario site 2_A8_Ref_M1 (SPAdes) (version 2) | ecosystem: Environmental > Terrestrial > Soil > Boreal...
TCCGGGCGGAGCCCGACGCAGCGCAGCGCCGGCAGCAGGTCGGCGAGGCTCTTCGCATCATGAATGCGGACCTGCCGATGATCCCGCTCTACCGGCGCACGCTGACGTGGGCGATGCGTCCGGACATCAGCGTCGCGCAATGGCCCAACGACGTGCTGGAGCTGCGCTTTGTGCAGATTGGCGACGGCAATTCCTGAGCCCGGCGCTCAGGAGAACCGTCGCTGCGGCGCATTTTTCTCGGACGACCATCATGATTCATCGCTTCGCTTTCCCCACCACCATCCATTTCGGCGCCGGTGCGCGCGCGCTCGTTGCCGAGCACCTGAAGGCGCAGGGCATCAAGCGTCCGCTCATCGTCACCGACCGCGGCATCGCGCCGCTGCCGATGCTGAAAGGCTTCATCGCCGACCTGCCGGGGCTCGACGTCGGCGTCTTTTCCGAAATCTGGGGCAATCCCGTCCGCAGCCAGGTCGATCAGGGCGTCGCCGCCTACAAGTCACATCGCGCCGATGCGGTGATCGGTCTCGGCGGTGGCGCCGCGCTCGACGTCGCCAAAGCGGTCGCGCTGATGGCAGTGCATCCGGGCGAAGTGCTGGAATACGCGTGGGATCATCCGCAGGTGCGCGCCATCGAGCGCGAGCTGCCCTACTTCATCGCGCTGCCGACCACCGCGGGAACCGGGTCCGAGGTCGGCCGCTCGAGCGTAATCTCCGACGACGCGACGCACATCAAGAAGATCATCTTTTCATCGGCGCTGCTCGCCAAGGCGGTCTTCGCCGATCCCGAGCTGACGCTGGACCTGCCCGCGCACATCACTGCGGCGACCGGCATGGACGCGTTGACGCACAACGTCGAGTCGTACTTGTCGCCCGCCTATCATCCGCTGTGTGACGGTATAGCATTGGAAGGTGCGCGCATCGCCGCCAGGTCACTCCGGACGGCAGTGCGCGAGCCGCACAACATCGCCGCCCGCTCCGACATGATGATGAGCTCGATGATGGGCGCGATCGCGTTCCAGAAAGACCTGGGCGCGGTGCATTCCTGCGCGCACGCGCTTTCGACCGTCGCCGATCTGCATCACGGGCTCGCCAACGGCATCATGATCGACCATGTGATGCGCTTCAATATGCCCTCGGCCATCGCCAAGATGGCGGAATTGGCGCACGCGGTCGGCGCTGCGGTTCCGGGCGCCCTGCCCGAGGCCAGCGCCGAGGGCTTCATCGACTGGCTGGCGAGGCTCAAGGCCGATCTGGCGATACCGGCGACGCTGTCCGCGTACCGCGGCAAGAGGCAGGTCAGCGAGGCCGACATCGAGGCGCTGGCCGACGTGGCGATCAATGATGTTTGCCACCAGACCAACCCGCGGCCGTGCACCCGCCAGGATTTCAAGCGCCTTTTTGCCGAAGCGATGTGACGCGATGCTCGACGTCGGCATGGCGGCGTGGCATTTTTCGGCCACCCGGTTTGGCTTCCTCTTCCACGTACACACGACAGCGTCATGAAGATCCTCAATCCCGCCACTCACGCGCTCATCGCGGAGGTCACCGAGGACGGCGCAGGTTCCGTTCGCGCCAAATACGCGCGTGCCCGTGCCGCGCAGCCCGCATGGGCGGCGCTGCCGATAAAAAAACGCCTGGACGCAATTCGTGCATTCCGCGCCCGTATCACCGACATGCATGCGACGCTCGCGCGCACGCTGACACTCGAAGTCGGCAAACCGATTCGCCAGTCCAGGAACGAGCTCAATGGATTGCTCGGCCGCATCGATTTTTTTCTTGCCGAAGCGCCGCGGACCTTGCGCGACCAAAAGATCCACGCCGACGCCAAGCAAAACCTCGAGGAACGGGTCTCGCACGAACCGCTTGGCGTGATCGCGAACATTTCGGCGTGGAACTATCCCTACTTTGTCGGCGGCAACGTTTTCATACCCGCGCTGATCGCGGGCAATGCAGTCCTGTACAAGCCCTCGGAGTATGCAACGCTGACCGGACTGCACATTGCGGCAATGCTCTATGAAGCGGGAGTGCCGACCGATGTGTTCATTCCCGTCGTCGGCGGCCCCGCGATCGGCGCGGCACTCCTGCGCCTTGCCGTCGACGGCGTTTTCTTTACTGGGTCGTACGCCACCGGGGCCAAGGTCGGCGCAGCGGCGGGCCGCAGAATGGCCAAGGTCCAGCTCGAGCTGGGAGGCAAGGATCCTATCTACGTGTGCGACGACGTCGACGTCAAAGCCGCGGCGTCCGGCATTGCCGACGGGGCTTTCTACAACACCGGGCAATCGTGCTGCTCGGTAGAGCGGGTCTATGTTCATCAGAAGATTTACGATGCCTTTGTCGATGCGTTCGTGGCCGAGGTCAAAGGTTTCAAGGTGGGCGACCCGCTCGACGAGTCGAGCTACATCGGGCCCCTCACCCGCCGGCCCCAGCTCGACGTCCTGCGCCGACAAGTCGCCGACGCCAAGCGCAAGGGCGCGACGCTGCTCGCCGGTGGCGGTAGCCTGAAGGGCAAGGGCAACTGGTTCGAGCCCACCGTGTTTGCCAATGTCGATCACCGCATGTCGCTGATGAAGGATGAGAGCTTCGGCCCGATCATCGGCATTCAGAAAGTCGCCGACGATACGCAGGCGATCGCATTGATGAACGACACCGAATACGGACTCACCGCCGGCGTTTACACCAAGGACGAAAAGCGGGCCCGACGAATTCTCGGGAAGGTGCGCTCAGGCTCGGTGTATTGGAACTGCTGCGACCGCGTCAGTCCGCGGCTGCCGTGGTCGGGGGTCGGGCATTCGGGTATCGGCGTGACCCTGGGGACTCACGCCATCGAGACATTCACACGACCGAAGGCGTGGCACTTGAGAGCGGGCTGACGCCCGTGCATTGCCGTGACCGCTCAAACGACACGGCTTCGATCAACTCTGTAGCAGGGGAGAAACATGCAAATAGGTCTTTACGCAGCGCGCTTCATGTTCGCCGCCGTCGCTGTTGCGGCACCGTGGATCGCCCTGGCAGCGGACAAGGGAAAGACCACTGGCTCGGCGCAGCTCGAGCGCGGCAACTACCTGGTCAGAATCGGCGGCTGCAACGATTGCCATACTCCTGGGTATTTCCCGAGCAACGGCAAGATTCCCGAGAAGGATTGGCTTACCGGCGACCGCCTTGGATGGCGCGGCCCGTGGGGCACAACGTACGCGGCGAACCTGCGGATGTACATGCAGGATCTCACCGAGGCGCAGTGGCTTAAGAAGGCAAAGTCGCTCCAGACGCGTCCTCCCATGCCGTGGTTTACGGTCCAGCAGATGAGCACTGCCGACCTGCGCGCCATCTACGCCTACATTCGGCACCTTGGGCCCGGCGGCGAGCCAGCGCCCGCATACGTGCCGCCGGATAAGGAGCCGTCGCCGCCGTTCGTGCAATTCCCTGCGCCGCCCAAATAAGGCGCCGGACCGAGTGCCGCGCGCGAGTGCGCGGCGCTCAAGCGCCGTCGATGGCTTGAGCGGCGCGCAGCGTGTTGGCGAGCAGCATGGCGATGGTCATCGGTCCGACGCCGCCGGGCACCGGCGTGATCCAGCCCGCACGCTCCTTCGCGGATTCGAAATCGACGTCACCACGAAGCTTTCCTTCCGGCGTGCGATTGGTGCCGACGTCGATGACGATGGCGCCCGGCTTGATCCAGGCGCCTTGCACGAAGGCAAGCTTGCCCATCGCGGCCACCAGAATGTCCGCGCTGCCCACCATCGCCGGCAGATCGCGCGTAGCCGAATGGCAAATCGTTATCGTGCAACGCGCCATCAGAAGCTCGAGTGCCATTGGCCGGCCGACGATGTTCGATTGGCCGATGATCACCGCGTGCTTGCCGACCAGGTCAACGCCCGTGTCGCGGATAAGCGTCATGCAGCCCTGAGGCGTGCAGGGACGCAGCGCGGGCCGCTTCAGCACCAGGCGGCCCATGTTGTACGGATGCAAGCCGTCCACGTCCTTGGCGGGGTCGATGCTTTCGGTCACCACGTCGGCATCGATCTCTTTCGGCAGGGGAAGCTGGACCAGGATGCCGTGAACCTCAGTGTCGGCGTTGAGGCGCGCGATCAGCGTCAAGAGCTCGTGTTGCGAAACGGTTCCCGGCAAATCGAACTCGAAGGACTTCATACCGACGGCTTGGGTCATGCGGCGCTTGTTGCGCACGTAGATCTGCGATGCCGGATGCTCGCCTACCAGGACCACCGCGAGCCCCGGAGGCGGCTTGCCCGCGGCGACTCTCGCCGCGATCTGCACCTTGATTTCTGCCGTCACGCGCTCGGCGCGCGCCTTGCCGTCGATAATGCGGGCAGTCATGAGCCGTCCGGAAAAGCCACGGATTCTACCGGATTCGAAGCGTCGGCCAGCCTCTCTCGCTCGCCAGCGCCGCCAGCGTGGGATCGGCGTTGACCGCGACCGGATCCGTTACGAGCGACAGCAGTGGAATATCGTTGCGGGAGTCGCTGTAGAACCAGCTCTGGCGAAAGCGCGCGAGCTCGTCGCCGCGCTCGGCAAGCCACGCCTCGAGTCGCGCGATCTTGCCTTCGCGCATGTTCGGCGTGCCGGCAACCCTGCCGCTGAAGCGGCCGTCATGCATCTGCGGCTCGGTCGCGATCAGGTTCTCGAAGCCGAATTCGCGCGCGATCGGATCGGTGAGAAAGCGGCTCGCTGCGGTCGTGAGCACTGTCAGATCTCCTGAGCTCAGGTGCTTGTCGACGAGCTCGCGCGCGGCGATGGAAATCATCGGCATGATCTTGTGCTGCAGGTATTCGCTGCGCCAGGTCTCGAGCTGCGGCAACGCGTGCGGCGCCAGGGTCGAGACATAGAACTCGGTGAATTCCAGGACCCCGACCTCACCGCGCCGGTAACGGTCGACGATCCGGCGGTTCTCGCGCTCGAAGGTTTGCCGATCGAGCACGTCGCGTTCGATCAGAAACTCGACCCAAGCCTCGTCGCAGTCGCCGCTGAGCAGCGTATGGTCGAGATCGAAAAGGGCTAGAACGTCGGCTGGCAAGGGCGCGAGCGGGAATACAATCCGCGCGTGGAGATCGGCCCGATTGTACATGCACCTGCGATCCTGGCGAGGCTTAGCCAAGAGCTCGCCGCGCCTCGCGGCATTTACCTGCCGCTACGGATCGAAAATGATGCCATTGGCTGGGTCGACCACGAGCGCGCAGAAGTGCTGCTGCGCTTCGCCGACGTTTTCCACCGGCGCACATCCGGTATCACATCGGACCTCGCATTCAATGCCGCTCTCAAGAGCAGCGCGGCACGCACCGCCGCGCTCGATCGCGTCGTCGACGTCCTCGCCGCGGAAGGTCGTCTTAGCGCGTGGCGCGGCGAACGCTATGCGATTGCGACACACTTAAGCGCCCCGCCGCTATGCCTGATCGAGCGCGCTGCCGCGCGCTTCTTTGGCATCCGGACCTACGCCGCGCATGTCAACGGCCTGGTCCGCGGCGATCCGACATCGATGTGGCTCGCGCGCCGCAGCCCGGACAAGGCCATCGACCCTGGGATGCTCGACAATCTGGTCGGCGGAGGCATTGCCGCGGGCGCTACCGTCGCAGCGACGATGGTGAGAGAAGCGTGGGAGGAAGCCGGTATTCCGGCCGATGTCGCCGTGACGGCAACGCCCGCCGGCGAGGTACGCGTTTGTCGCTCGCAGCCGGACGGACTGCAGCGCGAGACGATCTTCACTCACGATCTGTCTCTGCCAGCCGACTTCGTGCCGTCAAATCAGGACGGCGAAGCGGTCGAGCACCGGCTGGTATCGCTCTCCGAAGCCGTGGCGCTCATCGCCAACGACCGTGGGCCCGACGTCGTGACCGCCGACGCGAGCCTCGTCATCCTGGATTTTCTGCTGCGGTACGCCAGTGTCGATCCGGAAACGCCCACCGGCCGCGCGCTCGACGCACTGCGCTTCCCACCGCTCGAGCTCGGCATGCCCAGTGCAGATTGCGGCAGCAGCTAAAGGATGTTCTTTATGCCGCTCTGGCGGTTGCGGCGGCTGGCGACTTCCCCGCCACGGTGATTCCCGTGCTTATCCCCAGCGCCCGCAAGCTGTCGCGCACCGCGTTCACCGCCTGGCGCATCTCTTCCGGACCGATGGCGCCGATGCATCCCACGCGGAAGGTCTCGAGCTCGGTCAGCTTGCCTGGATAGAGAATGAAACCGCGGTTTCTGACTTCGTCGTAGAACGGCTTGAATGCATACTTCGGATCCGGAGGGGCGTGGAAGGTAACGATGATCGGTGCCTGAATGCGCGGGTCGAGGAAAACCTTGAATCCCATTTCGGTCATTCCCGAGATCAGCGTTTCGCAGTTGGCAGCGTAGCGCCGGTAGCGCGCAAGCTGGCCGCCCGCCGCGATGTATTGCTCCAGCGCGGCGTCGACGGCGGCGACGACGTGGGTGGGCGGCGTGTAGCGCCATTGCGTCGTCCGCTCCATGTAGATCCACTGATCGTACAAATCCAGCGCCAGCGAGCTCGAGCGGCCGGCACATTGCTCGAGCACTGTCTTGCGGACGAACACGAAGCCCATCCCGGGCGGGCCTTCGATGCATTTCCCGGAGGCAGCGATGAGCGCGTCGAACGGAATCTTTTTGGCGTCGATAGGGATTGCGCCGAAGGAGCTCATGGCATCGACGATAAGGCTTTTGCCGCGCTTGGCGACGACGTCGGCAATCTCGGGCAGTGGGTTGAGGATGCCGGTCGATGTCTCGCAGTGAATCAGGCCGACGTGGGTGATCGACGCATCGGCGTCGAGCGCGCGCGCGACGTCGGCCGCGGTTGTCGGCACATCGTCTGCGGTCTCGAAAATCGACAGCCTGCGGCCCATCATTTCGGTGAGCCTCGCAAGGCGCTTGCCGTAGGCACCGTTGATGAGGACCAGTACGTGGCCGTCGCGCGGCACCAGCGTGTTCACGGCGCCCTCGACCGAAAAGGTGCCGCTGCCCTGCATCGGGACGCAGACATGCGTCTCGCGACCATTGATGATCGCGGTCAGCCGCTCACGGACGCGCGCCGTCACGGCATTGAAGCTCGCGTCCCACGAGCCCCAATCGCGCAGCATCGCGGCCTTGGTGGTCAGCGTGGTCGTCAGCGGGCCGGGGGTCAGCAGAATGGGATCGCGGTCGACGTTGCTCATGAGTCTTTCCTTGTGGAATGCAAGTGGATCATATCGTAACCGGTCGCCGCCACGCCTGTGTGCGAGTCAACAGGAAGCGGGTGATCACCGCGTACAGGATGCACATGGTCGTCGACGCGGCCACGATCAGCGTCGCCATTGCGGCGGCGGGCCCGATTTCCCCGGCGTCGTCGAGGTTGAGGATTGCCAGCGACGCGAGCTGGGTGTCGGGCGCATACAGGAACACCACCGCCGAAATGGTCACCATCGCGTTGACGAAAAGATAGCGGGCGATGTCGAGTATCGCCGGCAGGCATACCGGCACCGTGACGCGAAAGAAGGTCTTGTAGAACGGAACCTTGAGCGACGCCGACACGGCCTCGAATTCGTTATCGAGCGATTTGAGCGCCGTGACGGCAGTCAGGTGGCTGGACGTGTAGTAGTGAATGATGGTGACCACGACCAGAATGGTCATCCCGTGATAGAGCCCGTTGAGCGGGTTGTCGGGATGGTTGAAGAAGAAGATGTAGCCCAGTCCCAGCACCATGCCCGGAACGCCCATGGGGATCGCGGCCAGCATCCGGATCGCCGCACGCAGTCCATTCATGCCGCGCGTCTTTTCGATCAGATACGCGCCGCCGAAGATCATTATGGTGCCGAAGAAAGCAGTGAGCAGCGCCATTCTCAAGCTGTTGAAAAACGACGATATGACGCCCCCGTCGACCAGCCCGAATGTGTAGTGACGCAGGCTGAACGATTTGTCGTAGGGCCACAGCTTGATGAATGAGGTGTAGATCGCCATGCCCAGAATCGCCAGCAGCAGCAGACACACGATGAGGCAGTAGCAGAACATGAGTGCGTCGAACCCCGTCTTGCGCTTGGGCGCATACGGCACTGCCCGTGACGAGAACTGCGCCTGCTGCCTGCTCTGCATGATCCAGTCGACAACGAAGGCCACCAGCACCGGGATCAGCAGTATCAGGCTCACCACGGCTCCCTTGTTGAAGTTCTGCTGGCCGATCACCTGTTTGAAAATATCCAGCGCCAGCACGCTGAAGTTTCCGCCGATGACTTTGGGAATGCCGAAATCGCTCACGGTGTACGAAAACACGACCATCGCCGCGCTGATCAGCCCGTATTTAGCGCCGGGCAGGGTAATAGTAAAAAATCGGCGCAGGGTTGGCGTGCCGAGCGATTCCGCCGCTTCGTAAAGCCGCCCGTCGGCGAGCAGGAGCGCGGTCAGGATGATCATCAGCGCGTGTGGAAACACCGCGTAGATCGAGCTGATGATGATGCCGATGGGGCCGTACACCGAAGCGCCTCCCAGCATCCACTTGAGCAGCCCCTGGGTGCCGAACCATTGGATGAAAGAGATCGCCGACAGCAGCGACGGCGCCAGAATCGGCGTCAGCGCGATCACTCGAAAGGTCCCCTTCAATGGCATGCAGCTTCGGGTCAGCGCGTAGGCAAAGGTAAACGCCAGCGGAATGGTGATGCCGGTAACCGCGAACGCGACGGACAAAGTGTGCAGGATCGACAGCCGCAGCGCGGGGGTCTGAAAATATTCCTGGAACAGCCGCAAACCGACGAAAGCTCCGCTTTTGTCTTCCACGCTCTTGATGAGGATCATGAACAAGGGCGCGAGCAGGAAAACCACCAGAAATGCGCAGACGCCGATCAGCAAACCCTGCGCCAACCGATCGTGCCAATGCGCGATCGGTTTGACCTTCGGCGCAGCGGTGAGCGCGAAAGGATTGGAGGCGGCGGTGCTCATCGGTCGCGAGCGTCAGGCCAGCAATCGCATGCAGTCCGCGGGAAGCCCGATCCGCAGGGCCGAACCCTCGGCCAGGTTCATCCGATCGATGCTGTGCCGCGACACGTTGATCAGCAGCAGCTGCTCGCCGGCGTCGGCGATGGCGACGGTCACATGGCAAAACGCGCCCAGGAACTCGACCTTGGTCACCTTGCCCTGCGCGGCGTTGGCGTGGCTCGCGGCGACATCGGCCACGACGATATCCTCGGGCCGCAGATACAGCCTGACCTTGGTGCCCGGCGCGACCGCGTCGGCACCTGCCGCGCCATTGAGCACCAAAGCGCCAACGCGAAAGCGGTTATCGCCTTCGGCGACGGCGCTGATCACGTTGACCTTGCCAACGAAATCGGCAACGAACGCGCTCGCCGGCTCGCGGTAGATCTCCTGCGGCGTGCCGATCTGTTCGATGACGCCCTGATTCATGACCACCACCCTGTCCGCCATCGATAGCGCTTCCTCCTGGTCGTGGGTGACCATGATCGTCGTCACGCCGAGGCGCTGCTGTAATGCCCGAATCTCGCCGCGCAGGCGCAGGCGCTCGATCGCGTCCAGCGCGGAGAGCGGCTCGTCGAGCAGAAGCAGTCCCGGCGACGTTGCCAGCGCTCGCGCGAGCGCAATTCTCTGCTGCTGGCCGCCGGAGAGTTGCCCGGGATATTTCGCGCCAGAGTCCGGCAACCCGACCAGCTTCAGCAATTCGCCGACACGGCGATGGATTTCGTCGCGCCCTTTGCGGCGATTGACGAGTCCATAAGCAACGTTGTCGAAAATGGTCAGATTGGGAAACAGCGCGTAGGACTGAAATACGATGCCGTAGTCGCGCTTCATGGGGGGAAGTCGCGAAATGTCGCGCCCGCCCTGGACGATGGTTCCGGCGTCCTGCGTCTCCAGACCGGCGATGATGCGCAGCAAGGTCGTCTTGCCGCAGCCCGAGGGCCCCAGAAAGGTGACCAGCTCGCCGCGCTCGACCGCCAGCCCGATGGTTTCCAGTGCCGTGAAGCGGCCGAAGGTCTTGCGGATGCCTTCGAGCCTCAAGAACGGCTCGCGCATTGGCGCGGCGATCGAAACCGGGGACATTGCGTTGCTTATCGGCTCATTTCTGTTGGAATGCCGGCCAAAAAAAACGCGCCCCGGTCGGGGCGCGCGTTTTTCTGCTGGCTTATTTCGGCTCCGACTTGCCGTCGTAACGCTTGGTCCACTCCGCGAGAATCTTGTCCCGGTTCTTGGCCGACCACGCGAAATCATTTTTCACCAACCGCTTTTCATAATCGGCGGGAATGTAATCGAGCGGCTTGGCGATGCCGGGAATGGCCAGCACGGCGAAATTCTTGGAGAACAATTCCATCGCCGCCGGCGTTGCCAGCCAGTCCATCAACTTGCGCGCGGCTTCGACCTTCTTGCTCGTCTTCAGGATGCCGGAAGCTTCGAGATCCCAGCCCAGGCCTTCCGACGGAAAGATGATGTCGATCGGCGCACCGGACTTTTTGGTGGTGACCGCGCGATACTCGAACGAAATGCCGATCGGGAACTCACCGGCACCCGCCTCGCGGCAAGGCTTGGATCCGGAATGGGTGTAATGCGCGACGTTTTCGTGCAAAGCGTCCATGAACTTGTAGCCATCGGCATCGCCCCACATCTGCAGCCAGCCGGCCACGTCGAGATAACCCGTGCCCGACGATGCCGGATTGGGCATGACGATGCGGCCCTTGTACACCGGCTTGGTCAAATCTTTCCAGGTCTCCGGCTTGGGCACATTGAGCTTCGTCGCCTCGACCGTGTTGAAGCAGACTGCGGCGCCATAGACGTCCATGCCGACCCATTCCGGCGGATTCTTCGGATCGCGATACGCCGGGACGATCTTCTCCAATCCCTTCGGGGCGTAACCTTGGAGCATGCCTTCATTGGAGAACACCGCCATGCTCGATGCTGATGTGCCGACCACCATGTCGGCCTGCGGATTCGCTTTCTCGGCAAGGAGCTTCGCCGTGATCACTCCCGTCGAGTCGCGTACCCATTTGATCGCCACATCGGGGTAGGCCTTGTAGAACGCCTCTTCGTACGCCTTGATCTGGTCCGTTTCGAGCGCGGTGTACACCAGAAGCTCGGTTTTTTGCGCCGACGCCGATACTGCCCACAACATCGCTGCCGAGGCGAGTGCTGTCGTGAAATGCCATCCCCACCCCTTGCCTGTCCCGAAATGCATGCTTCTCTCCCGAAGTTTGACTACACCCTAAAAATCCTACGCCCGCGGGCACTGGCAGGCAAATTGAGCAAACCGAGCACCCGAGGTTGGTCCGCAACTCTACAACGTTAATGATGCGCCCAAGGAGGACGCGGCGATCGATGTTGCATCGGAGGCATGACGCGACGATGAATTACCTTCACTGCCTCGGCACTCCCTTTCCAGATTGTTGACAATCTACACCTTACGAGGGTCTAATCGCAAGTATGTCCAAGAGCGCATTGAATAAATCGACATCGCCCCGGCCCGCCACCGCGACGATTGCGCTGGTGCAATCGAACTCGCTGCCCATGCTGGTGCAAAAGGAGCTGGAGCGCATGATACTGGCGGGCGACCTTGCCGCCGGCGCCAAGCTGAACGAAGCGGCGGTGGCGGATCTCCTCGGTGTCTCGCGGGGTCCCGTGCGTGAGGCGTTTCGCGCGCTCGAGGAATCGGGCCTGGTGCGGCTGGAAAAGAATCGCGGCGTGTTCGTGCGCCAGATCAGTATCGAGGAAGCCGACGAAATCTACGAAGTTCGCGCCGCCCTCGACGAATGGGTCGGACGGCGCCTCGCGCGTACCGCGACCGCGGAACAACTCAAGGCATTGCGATCGATCGTCGAGCGCATGGATCGCGCCGCGGCGCAGGACGATGTCGATGCCTATTACCCGCTGAACCTGGACTTTCACGAGCGGCTGATCACGTTTGCCGGCAACAGGAAGCTGCTCGCGACGTATCGTCGGCTGGTCAACGAGCTCAATCTTTTCCGACGCCAGACCCTCGCTCAAGACGGGACGCTTCCGATATCCACGCGCGAGCATCGCGACATCGTCGACAAGATCGCCGCCGGCAACGCGGCCGGAGCGGGCAAGGCTCTTCACGAGCATGTGATGGGCAGCAGGGAACGCATGCATCGCAGCCGCGCCGCTGCCGCTGCGCCGCGACGCCATCTCGCGGTCATCGCGCCGCCGCGTGACCGGAAGGGCCGCTAAGCTCGATGGAACGCTCGCCCATCATCGTCAACGGCCGTGAATACCGATGGCCGCAACGACCGGTCGTGGTCGTCTGCGTCGACGGCTGTGAGCCCGACTACATCAGCCAGGCGATCGAAGCCGGCGCCGCACCGTTTCTTGGTGGTTTGAACGGACGCGGCACTTGCCTTACCGCCGACTGCGTGGTGCCCTCGTTCACCAATCCCAACAATCTTTCCATCGTCACCGGCACGCCGCCCTCGGTCCATGGAATCTGCGGAAATTATTTCTGGGACGCGGAGGCCGGCGCGGAAGTGATGATGAACGACGCCAAGTATCTGCGCGCCGGCACCATCCTGGCGGCGTTCGCCGCCGCCGGCGCCAAGGCGGCAGTGGTAACGGCCAAGGACAAGCTGCGCTCTTTGCTGGGGCATAAGCTCGCCGGCATCTGCTTCTCGTCAGAAAAAGCGAACGAGGCCACCCTGGCCGCCAACGGCATCGACGACGTCGTGTCGATGGTGGGGATGCCCGTGCCATCGGTGTACAGCGCGGCGCTTTCGGAATTCGTCTTCGCCGCGGGGATCAAGCTCATGGCGCGCGAGCGTCCGGACATCATGTATCTGTCGACCACCGACTACGTGCAACACAAGTCCGCGCCTGGCACGCCGCACGCCAACGACTTCTACGCGATGATGGACCGCTATCTCGGGGAGCTGGACGCGGCGGGCGCGACGATCGTCCTTACCGCGGACCATGGCATGAACGCCAAGACCGACGCTTTTGGCCGACCGAACATCGTCTATCTGCAGGACGTGCTCGACGGCTGGTTCGGCAAGGCTGTCGCGCGCGTCATCCTCCCCATTACCGACCCGTATGTCGTTCACCACGGCGCGCTGGGATCGTTCGCGACCGTCTACCTGCCCCAAGATCGCATCGCCGAGGCCGCGAAGCGTATTGCCGCGCTCGCCGGCGTCGAGCTGGTCCTCTCGCGCGAGAACGCATGCGCCAGGTTCGAATTGCCGCCCGATCGCGTGGGCGACCTGGTGATCGTGTCGGAACGATTGACGGTGCTCGGATCGAGCGTCGCCAGGCACGACCTTTCCGGCCTGGACGTGCCCTTGCGCTCCCATGGCGGCGTCTCCGAGCAGCGCGTGCCCTTGATTGCCAATCGCCCTGCCCTTTCGCTTCAACCGGGTCGCCGCTGGCGCAACTTCGACGCCTTCGACTT
>Ga0209118_1001075_pt1 | contig 13363 bp, 14 predicted proteins | sample BlaSpr_A8_Ref_M1_FD_187988 | JGI IMG/M metagenome (GOLD analysis project Ga0209118, IMG submission 187988) | Forest soil microbial communities from Thunder Bay, Ontario, Canada - Black Spruce, Ontario site 2_A8_Ref_M1 (SPAdes) (version 2) | ecosystem: Environmental > Terrestrial > Soil > Boreal...
CTTACGGGGCTAATGAGATCAGCGGACGCACAACACCACCGTCTTCTAGCGGCACGATTACGACTCTTTGATGAGGTTTATTTCTTCGCCTGCCCTAAGCCTCTCGGGGCAGGTGCAGGACGGGAAGAACCCCCAGGTCATCAAGGCCGAGGTCCGGCTGGCCGAGACGTTTGAGGAAGTGGCGAGGCTCTACATCGAGAAGCACGCCAGGCGGGAGAAGGCGTCGTGGAGAGAGGACCAGCGGAAGATCGAGAGGGATCTCTTGCCGCGATGGGGCAAGCGAAAGATGAAGGACATCCGGCGCCGCGAGATCATCGACCTACTGGAAGACGTGGCGGACGGCAAGGGCGACGGCCGCCGGAAGCCGGGGCAGCCTGCGCCGATCTCCGCCAACCGGCTCGCGGCCCTCATCTCCCGGCTGTTCACCTTCGCCCTGGACCGCGAGGTGATCGACAGCAACCCGGCCTATCGCCTCCCGCGGCCCGGCACGGAGAGGGCGAAGGACCGCGTGCTTTCCGAGGAGGAAATCCGGTCCATCTGGAGCGCCCTGGCCGACATGGGGTCAACCGTTGCCCCCGCGTGGCGGCTGATCCTGCTCACCGGCCAGCGGCCCGGCGAGGTCTCGCGGATGCGCTGGGAGGATCTCCGCCAAGAGCCCAGCGGCTGGACCTGGGTACTCCCGCGGGCGTACATGAAGAATCGCCGTTTCTTCCAGAAGCGCGACAGGAGCGATCCGCACCTGGTGCCCATCTCTCCCCAGGCCCAGGCCGTGATCGAGGCTCTGAGGCCCATCAGCGGAGGCGGGGAGTGGGTCCTAGCCTCACGGAACATCGGGAAGCGACTGGCCAACCTGCGGCCGTCGAATCAGCGCCTCCTCGACCTGACCGGGATCGAGCCGCGCTTCACCCCACACGACCTCCGGCGCACAGCGTCCACCCTCATGCAGAGGTTCGGGGTGGACCCCGCCGTCATCGACCGGATACAGGACCACCTCGACAGCGCCAGCGTGCGCGCCACCTACCAGCGGCACGGCTACGGCCCCGAGATGCGCAGAGCCCTCACACTTCTAGGTGACCGCATCGAGGCGATGGTGACCGGCAGGGCGGAGACCTCGAATGTCGTTAGGATCGCCTAGCAGCACCGATCCTCGCAGAGTCGGACCGGCAACCATGATGGAGGACGTTTGGACCATGACGCTCGATCCTCAGGTTGTTGAAATACTGGGCCGGCAGCGCCTGATGGCCGAACTACTCCGCGACGGCCTGGAGGTCGCCGTCCCCGCCCGCGACCGCGGAGTTGATCGCCTACGTCGACCTGAGCCAACAGGTCGCCTGTTTGCTGGAGTTCGCCGGATCTAACTCGCCGGCAGCGGACGCAGAAGCGTGCGGTCGATGAGCGCCCGGAAGTGGGCGGACACACTTGCCGCCAGCGCCCGATCGCGTACCAGCAAGCCCATCTCGATGTTCCGATCCAGGGCGGCATCGGTGAGGTTCGCCGAAGTGATGAAGACGGCCTCGTCGTCCGCCACGAGGGCCTTCGCGTGGAGGCAACTGGTGGAGCCCCCGATCTCGAGTGAGCGAGGGTCGTAGAAAACATGCGGTCGCCGGGCACCGGGCCAGTCCTTCTTCCAGAAGCGATCCGCAAAGCGCCGCACAACTTGTTCGGGGGCGGAGGTGTCTGTCGCCTTCCTCTGAATGTTGAGCAGCAGCAGCACGTCCAGGTCGGTAATGGCATCCATACGCTCAGCGAGAGTCTCGAAGGCCGTTGTGCCGTCAAAGAAGGCGTACGTGGTCACGAGCAGCGAGCGCTCAGCGGACCTGAGCAGCTCCTCGTAGACCCGCCGCGTCTGTCGGGCGTGAAGGTCTGGCACCTCGGGCCCGGAGCAGACGAGGTCGGCCGTAGGAACGCGCGCCACGGCCTGCCCAAAGGCGGCGATCAAGGCGCCCGCTGCCTTCGCCGAGATACCCATGGCCTGAAGGGCCGCTATGTCGGAGCAGATCGCCTCTGCGCCGCCCGCAACTCCGAGGGCCGACCGAACGAGGGTTGGGGAGCAGGGGATATCGAGACTTCCCGAGTTGAAGGCGGCCACGAGACGAGCCCGCACGTTGACTGGCAGAGCGAGGATCGCGTCCAGCATCGGATGTCAGCCCGAGCGGCCGAAGAAGGCAGCGTCATGCATCCCGACGACTGGAACCACGAGCGCGCGATCGAGGTAATCGTTGCGCATCTCGCAGGACGTCTCGGCGATCAGCGCGCAGCCGTGACAGGCCGCTCCGTGGAGCCAGCGCCCCTCGAGACTCTCGCCAGGCGCGTGCTGGGCGCAGATCGGGTCGTTCGAGCAGAGCGCCGCGGATCGCAGAGCGCTCGCAAGATGGTCCGCGATGGTACGCGCCTGCTGAACGAGCCCGCCGAGAGTGCCTTCCGCGTCGGGGGAGCCGGTGTAGAGGAGAATCCCGTAGCGGCCGCCAGCGACGTCGGTGTAGATGCGTTCGCGGATCGAGCTTGCGGGGTAGCCGCATCGCATCGCCAGGGATTGGATAAGCAGGTGGGAAAGCGTGTGGAGGAGAACGTAGGGGCCGCCGGGAAAGGGCCGCTCCTTTTTGCCCTTAAGGCTACGCTCGGCGAGCCAGCGACTGTGCCCCTTGACCAGGTAGTCGATCCGCCGCTTGACCTCTTCGCGGAAGAGCCATTCGTCCACCGCGGCGGGGCGGAGCTGAAGAAGATCCCCTCGCCCCGGTTCTCGACCGCGGGGAACCACGTCGGCTCCAGTGCCAGGTCCGCCCGCTCGACGTCGCTGTCGTATTCGCCGTCGATGTCTGGGGTGACAGCCTCGAATCGAGTGAATCCAACGAGGGCGACGACCTCGCGGAGCCTGTGGGCCTGGACAACCGCGGCGATGTCATCGCAGACAGCTGACTTCCGCCAGGCATGCTCCGGTAGGCGCCGGGCGTGGAAGTTGGGGTCGATTGGAACGTCCTCCCCGAAGCCTTCTGGCGCCGCAATCAAGGCGTCCAATTCGACCTGCTTGACTGGGCGATCGCTGCCCCTGCCGCTTCGCCGTTGCTCGATTGCGGCCAGGACCTCTGCATCGCTGAACGGTGCCAGCACCTCCGCCACCTGCGGCTTCTTTTTCATTGCTGCGAGAATCACCGAGTCGTCGACGATGTCGAGGAAGATCCACAGATCCTGCACCGCGGTCTCGACTGCCGTCCCGCGATCCGGGAGGGATAACACACTGAGGACCTGCGGGAAGTAGGCGTTCGCCGCCGTTCTGATGAGCAGGCGGCTCGGGAGGCCGCAAGTCTCGTTCGCATTGCGGCCAAGCCAGGGCCGGGCGCCTTGACAGGATCCGAGAGGGACGTTGGCGAGAAGGTTCATGGACCGCCCACGTGGTGCCTGGAGGGGGCGAGGACCTCATCCGGCGCGCGAGGTGCCGGGTCGCTTACGAGCAGGGCGTCGTCGGCGATCAGCTCGACGGTCTCCTCCGCGCCGAAAACGTAGCCGGTCTGGTCCGTCGATCGCGATGAGCGGCTCTCCGTCCGGGTCAGATGGGGCATGCGCATCGTCTTCCTTGTGGATGAACGCCACTGGGGGCTCAATGGCTCAGGAGCACTTGGCGTTGTTGCGAGCTTGCCAGGCAACGGTGCGCTGCCGGCGCCGGCGTCGCCGACGCCGCTGCGTAGTTGTAGGAAGCCGCCACCCAGGAAGCGATCATTTCGCCGTTCGCTTGACGGCCTGCCTTCCGAGGGATAGAGTACTTTAGGATCAGGATAGGGCCGCTAGAGTGCCAGAGCGGACCAGTTGCTTGCCGCCTCTACTATCCAACCGATGAAGTTCTCCGAAATCACCACTCGCCTTACGGGCATCAGTTGCCCGGTTTTCGGAGTCCAATGGAATCCGCCCGAAGCCGACGTGGTGGTCGCTCGTCGCCTCATTTCGTATCTGGAAGATCGCCGGGTCCTCTACAACCCAAATGAGCTTGAGGTCCCAGCGCACTGTGTCGAGTCCGTTCTCGACATGCGCCGCTTCCTCACGCACGAGCTAGGCCACGGCTCGCTGGCCACGGAGTTCGATGCGAGTCTCCGAGCCATGCGCCTTGCCTGCCGAAAGTTTCTTGACGCCGTGCAGCACGACAACGGACGGGTCATTACGTATGGTTTTGAGCGAGGTCACTACGCCAGCTGGTTCTTCCTGTCAGCTCTTGGCGAACTGCGCGGCGTGTTCGGAATTCACCTGACTAGGATCGCTGCCCAGCACGGGTTGGATGTCGAGGAGCCTCTCGCGAGTATTCTTCCTGCATCATCAGAAGGAGACGGCATCGTTTCGATAAAGGCGTGATACGCGGCTCATCCCGCCTGCTCATATGTAGAAGCGATAAGAAGGGTTTGGAACTTGGTTATCAGAAAGCTCACTCATCAGCTGGCCCACGCGCTTCGCAAATGACAATGTGATCGGATATCGCCCGATACCTTCGCTCGAATTCCAATTCATTTTTGTGAGACCAAGGATCTCGCGGGCACGTTGCCTCAAGTCAGTGTCACCCGCTGCCCCGATTTGAATAGGCGCAGGGATGTGCGGTCCGGGGTATTCGTTCCACCACGGAACAAATCCGCTTGTGAACAGGTAGGTATCCTCCCCAACCGTACACAGCGTCCCGCGCCACGGCTCTTGAGTGCCTTTGCGCACCAGCCGAAACGGTGTGCTGCGCATCCAAACAAGATCAAAGGCTGGAACCCGCCCCTGGATCGCCGCCCGGAACCCCAACTCTTCCTCCGGTTGATACATTGTGGTCTTGTGTACCACGACTCGGCTTGGAAGGACTCCGGCGCGCGCCTCGTACTGATCAAGGACATCTTGCATCAGCGCCGACGCTTGACCATCGTTCAGGTACGGATGACGGTCCCGCCTCTGCTCGTAGTCCAGCATTGCCCCTTTGAGGGCGAACGGCTCGACTTGCGTCGAAAAAGCCTGCGCGACGCTGGCGTATACAAGGCTTCCTGACCGCCGCTTGAGATGATGAAATGACACACCTACAAAGCAAACGTTTTCTGGCAGATCGGCGGGGCGCCACGGTAGACCACCCGCCTTATAGTATAGCGACACCATTAGATTCCACGCACGCGTCGCATGGCTCTGACCGTCCTCATCGGGGCGCTCAATCGTATCTCGACGGATCACCTGGAGCGGAACTGGATTGATGTGTGTCATCACTCGCGCCTTGAGTGCCCGGTAGAAGGTGCGGAACAAGAGATCGTCAGCTTGTGTGCGCAATTCCTCCGCCGCCCTTAACTCCTCGGGTGACGGCTGAAACAGCATGAGCTGCTCCTCCTCTTCTTCCGTCCGTAGGCGCTCAAGAGCAGCTCGCTCACCTAGAGTAAGGCCTGGATTCTCAACCCTCAAATCCGCAATCTCCTCAGGAAAACAAACAAGAACACACTCCGGTCTGACGTCGCCCAGCAGTCCCTGGATGCGCGCATCAAAAAGATCCAGAAGTTCCGCAAAGCATTCCCCCCTCGAGCCCTGCCTGAGCGCGAGATCAACTCTCGCCTGGTCGAGGGGCCGAATGAAGCGCTCATCCACTATGAGGTTTGCGCGAAATGCTCGGCCAACACCAGGCCAATCACGGTAACGCGCAGCATTGCCTTCTCGCGCCGGGAGAAAGTGATCAAGGCGTGAAAGCCAACGCCGGGTGGCCGCCACATCGCTCTCGGGACCCACAAGGCCCAGCCGAATCTCGCGCAGGCCTCTTACGTCGGCTGGTCCAGATGCCGTCAGCTCGCGACGGGGCTCCACCCCCGTCGCACCTAAACCGAACATTAGCCTCGGTTCAGGCAGACACTCTATCTTGATTCTCATTAGGGAGTAGCCCTTCTTCAACTACCTCGACGGTGAGGAACGACCCATTAAGGAGCAAGTCATTCACGTGATCTTGCCCAATATTGATCGCTGGCATCCCTTTGCTGAGGAAGCGGCTCCAGAAGGTGAAGTCATCCTCAACACTCTTGTTGCGGTCAAACCTCATACGCCTAGTAGCGCGCGCTGTTCTAGTAAAGGCAGGAAGAGGAGTACGTGCGTCACGCCCAGTAAACATATAGAAGGGCTTTATGCGTACTGCCCACAAGCAATCGACCTGCGTTACCTCGTATCCAAAACCCTCATTTTCGAACCACGCTTTCGAGTCCTCTGCCCGCTGCTTCACCACTTGCCGCCGAACGCCCTTGCGTCGTGGCGAGTCGTACACGAGCGTGCGCGGCTTTCCTTCGCGACCGGTGAAATAGGCTCGCTTCTTACGTTTGTCGTCCTCGAGAACCAGACCCCTGCTTGCAAAGTCGCGGAGATAACGCTCGAAGTGCTTTCTGAGTAGCCATGAGAGCACTCGCTTGTCGTCCGCGTTCGCCTCCAGCACACTGCGCTCCCGCGAGTAACTACGGGAGATATCGGGAATGGGCTCAAGAACCTGCAACAAGAATGATAAAGGCACAAAGCTCCAGAGGTCATCTCCATGATTGATAAAGGTCCCAGCGGCACTCAGATCAACCTGAGAAGGTCGATTTCTCAGTGGAACATTTAGGCGTATTATCGAGACTTTCTCGGGAAGCGACGCAAATGGTAACACGTTTAGCATGTATACGCCAGCAGAGCGCCTGTCGCGCGCGACAGTCCTTGACCCCGCTGAGGCGGCCGGTTGGAAAACGCGCGCAACAAAACGTCCTCCTTTTGCATCGTGCATAAACATCGCAGCGCCGCCGCTGTCCCGCGCCAGCTCCTCTACATCGGAAAGACCTGTACCTTCGCGCTCCATCGCTTGGATTCCGAAAAATACGTCGCAGAGCGAACGATTTCGTAGGTCGCTGATATTGGGTACGGGCCGAAAGCGACCGTTTTCGTCAAGAGTCACCCTGCTTGCAATTGAGTCCAGAAGACCGCCAGGATTCGTGAACGTTATACTCATGCCGGATTCTGCGTCCACCGCCGCTGGCTCGCTTACTCTATAGTCCCGATGTACCAGCATGTTCACCAAGAGCTCGACGAGCGCGCGCGGAGGGTACGCAGGACTACTCAAATGGGTGGTGCGCTTCTTCACTCGCAGGATCGGGTTCACGTCTAGACTCTCGATCCACTCTAAGAGCTCGACCCGTTGGCGAATGAGGTTTCCCCGAAACACCAAGCGCTTCTTGCCCCCGATGGTCACGGAGACAACCGCTTGCGGAAAGCGAGCCTGAGGCTCCTTACCGAAGAGCAATAAACATCCAACGGTCGGAACAAGGTTAGCCTCGGTTTCGACCAGGAGTCCTTGCTCTCTCAGCAGAGCAGGCAGGCTCTCTGGAGTCACAGGCGCGCGCCCCAGCTTGGCACAATAGTCTCGCATTACGGAAATCACTAAATCCTGGTCTAGCTCGTCTGCGGTGGCATCAAGGACGGGCTCGTCATCGAATGATAGAGGCCGTTGCTGTGGCTGGAGTTGATGCGCGCTCTGATAGAAATCCTCGTCTCGTAATTCACGAGACAGGTCATCCATCAGTTCGTCGAAGCCTGCGATCTCTAGGACCTTGAAATTACCCCTGATGCGCCGCTTCAGAGCCTCAACATGCGGATGCAACGTTTCGCCTGACCGAGTACACCAGTAGATGCCATTCTTATAATTATGGGTGTGCTTTGAATTCCTTGCAAGCAGGTGATCCATTACCGATGGCTCTGATCCTCGGTACCCGACCACGACGAGGGGTGACGCAGTCAAGAGAGGTATGAGGAGTGTCACCAGCTTGGAATCGAGCTTTTCAACCTCCTCAACGAGGTTGCGATCCGTGTACTGCTCTGCTTTGCCGTGAAGCCAAACAATTTGCGCCCTGTTAAATATACTGAACTCGCGGAGGTCATCCGGTCCGCGATTCACCTCTGCGATGTAGCGGATATGCGGGCGTCGCTCGCCTAGTGCCATTGGGAGACAGGTATCGAAATTCGGCGTAAGGATCGTCCATACCAAGCCCCGCATGACCAGGTGAGCCAGACTTCTGTAGCCAGCACCGAGGCCGTTTGATGGCTGCAGAAGATCGAGAAGAACCCGAGTCCGGTACTCCCTCGGATCGAGAAGGTGTGTCACGACCAGCGGGAAGTTCTCTGCCAGGCGATCCTCACCCTTGATGAACCATGGGTGCGACTGGAGCCACGTCTGCCATTCCGTCAGCTTGACATGCTCTGGCGGGACCGACCCGCCTTTGATCTTTTCCGCAAAGACGCGACGAGCGACCCGCCGGACGCTCTCGGCTGCAAGCGGAACCCCGGAGGAAAACGACGCACCTGCACCAAGCAACAGAACAGGGCGCACCTGGTTGGCCGCTCGGAACAGGGAGGCAACTACCTGTACAGAGTCCGTGTGGGTCATCGCAGATCCTTGGAGTATCTTCTGAAAGTGGCCCGCACGCGCCGCGAGCCGTTCAGCGTTCGCAATGCAGAGAACCCCTGGCACGGAGGACATCCTGCGACGAGATCCTCCGTACTCGTAGCTAGACGAAGATGGCGCACGAGATCACCCCGCAGAGATCGTTGCAATGTCGGTCTCCCAGGTAGGCACCAGTGGGTGGTTCATCTGATAGCGGCGCATCGCCCCATTCTCCTTCTCAAGGATCCGATCAAGATCCTCTGCGCCGACAAAGGGGAAGCCCGCGTGTCGGAGGCCCTCGCTTAGGCCACCACACCCATAGAAGAGATCCAGTGCGCTCAACATTGTTGCATGCCGTCTGCGCGTTGCTTTTCAAGGATGAACTCCTCATATTGTAGCAACGACAGCCAAGGCTGCCCGGCTGCCTGCCAGAGACTAGCGCAACTAGAGCGTAAAAGCCATCCGCTCCGCCGGGGGCCGAGCCGGCATCGAGTCTGCCAGGCGGCCATGCGACCGAGCGTCGACTGCGCCGCGCGGCCTCCGATCTCGCCCACTGCCGACCCGGCCGCGGGGCTGGCGATCCGCCATCCCGCGCCGCTGTCTCGCCTGCGCCGTCCGATGCCACCGAACCCAGAGGACCCCTCCAGCCTGGCGTCATCAGGGAGAGAAAATTGTCCTGCTTAGTGTCACAAAACGCCACCGTCGCGTGACTACTAAACAGAGGCCATCCAGGAGACCTGCTCTTACGAGAACGCGAGGAGCCGACCCGTGCCCGACGACCATCCAACTCCCGCGATGCTGGACCGACTCTTGGCCGGAGCCTCGACCAGCGAGGAGTCGACCTGGGTCCTCGCGCATCTGGTCGGCCGCTGCGAGACCTGCTCGCGGTACGTCCGCGGAGCTCTCGCTCGAGCAGGCCGCCCACCAGCCGGTCCGGAAGCCTACGACCAGGCCTTTGCCAGCAGCCTCGCGCGCTCATCGGCCGAGATCCCCGGCATCCACGCTGAGCAGCTCGAGGCGGCCGCCCTGTGGGCGACGCTCGAGCCCGCCGTCGCCACGACGACTTCCTGCTGGGCGATCCGCCACCCCGCGAGCGGCGCGCTCTTCGGCTGGCACGCCGATCCGGCACGGCTGGCCCTGCTCTACTGGGAGAGCCTCGCCGTCGACGACCGCTGCGAGCTCGTCGCCCAGGCGGCCGGCGCGCTCGCGAAGGAGACCCACGTCCGGGCGTGGAAGTCGGCCTGGCACCACTGGACCCGCAACGCCGGCGCCAGGAGCCGGGCCGTCGAACGCGCGGTCACGGCATGGCTGCGCCGCGACCCCCGCGATCTCGACGCCGCCCTCTCCGCCCTCTCCGAGGAGGTCTTTCCGGAGGACCCCGCGTTTGCGGCCATGGACGGCGAGCTCCCCGCGCCTCGGGATGCACGCATGGCCCTCGACTACGCGACCGCGGCGCTCGTCGCCGGCGAGGTCGATCTCGCCCGGCAGCCTTTACAGATCCGCCTGCCGTCCGCGGTAGGCTGTGGTCGCGACGGGGGTGTCGGAGGGCGGCGTGACCCGCTGTCGAGGAGCCAGGCGAGATCGACCTTCTGCGTCCCCTACGGCCTCCGCCGCGTCGAACCGACGCCGCGAAGCCGCCGGGCTGGCCTCGGAGCTCTTCCTCTCGGAGGCGGCGGCGGGTCGTCGAGGTGGTCGGCGACGGCCGTGAGCGTCGACAGTAGGGCAGGCAGCTGGCCGCGGTCTCGGGCCGCCATCCCCTCGCTGCGCTCGGCGGCTGCGCCGGCCTTGACAGACCGCCACCGTCCGCGGTCCTTCTGGTCTGTGCCAACGGGGGGAGCAGCCGCCTCTGGAAAGAGCAGGGGTGGGCCTCCCAGGTCCGTTCCTCTTCCGTGCCTCGCCAGGTCTCCCCGTCGCAGCTCGGCCCGACTCGCGGTCGGAACTCCCCCGATGCCGGCCGCTCCCTCCGTGAGACTACGGGCATGCGGCTGCCAGATGTCAAGTAGTCATGCGGGTTCGTGTGCTCGCTCCCAAGTGATCCTTCGCGACTCGCGTCTTCGGGAGCTATGGGGCGGGGCACCGCGGCGACGGAGCCGCGCTACGTCTCGCTCGAGGTCGCCTGGCAGCTTCTCGGGGTGGCGAAGGAGGAGCCGAGGCGGGCGCTACGGCTCATCGAGGCGGTCTCTCCGGCACCGTCGCCTGCGGGCTGGGTGTTCTCTTGTCAGGCCATCCCGAGACCGCTGCTCAGATCGCTGCGGAGCGTCGAGGGATAATCACCTTGCCCTGTGCGACCGCCTCATCAAGGCAAGCCGTTCCTTCGCCGATGAGCGACCTTTTTTCCGGGAACGAGAATGATCTAGGGGAGAAAAGTGAAGGACCGGGCAGAAAGCACGTCGTCATGCCCAACGGGTAGTAGGCCCATGCGATCTCGAACGGCGAGAAGGCAAAGACGATGGCCCCCAGGGCGCAGCCGAGGGTTCGGGCGCCCAGCTGGGCGAGGAGCGCATGGGTCAGCAACAGCGCCAGATAGGGTCCCCTGCAGTATTCAGCGATCCGGCCACCTCCGAACCGACCGGGCGGCTTACCTACGGTAGAATAGGGCACGCAGAGAGGCTGCGGAAGGGCGCAAACCCGAGAAGCGAGACGGCATACGAGCGGTACCACTACCTCCTGGCTCTACCCGCATGAGCTTGCGCGGCGAAAGCAGGCGTCCCTGAGATGAGAGGAAACCCCCTTAACATCGAACGCCCTCTTTAGGATGACGGTAGGATGACCGCCGACTGGTTCGCACAAATCCTGGCGCGTGGGCACGAAACACCGGGCGTCGAATTCAAGAGGCCCGGCTCCCGGGAGGATAGGAGCATCCTCGCGGGAGTGGCGCGCGCGGTACTCGGAATGGCCAACAGCCGAGATGGCGGCTTGGTGATCATCGGCATTGTTGAGGACGGCGACGCTCTCATCCCAGAAGGTGTTAGTGCTGGCGACTTGAGGACCTGGAGGCAGGAAGCTGTGACCGGTGCACTTGCGGCGTATGCTGATCCGTACGTAGAAGTCCACACAGAGGACTTCGCGTACATGGGCAAAGTTTTTGTAGTTATTGCCGTGGAAGAATTTCGAGAGATTCCTGTTTTGTGTAAAAGGAGCTTCGATACGAAACTTCGCGCAGGTGCCTGCTATGTGAGACCACGTGGCCGAATCGAGACTTCGGAAGTTGCTACCCAAGCCGAAATGAGGGAGCTTCTCGAGTTAGCCACAGAGAAACGTTTGCGTTCCTTTCTTAGGCAAGCCCGAGGAGCCGGAGTAGCTATGCAAGCTGCGCCCTCGGACGCCGAGCTTTTCGACGGCGAGCTTGGAGAGTTCTGAATGACGCCGATTTCTACAAAGATAAAATCGAAGGGATACTGGCGCATTCGAATTCGGCCCACCGAATACATGCCCAAGCGTATCGCAAACATCTCCGATCTCTATCCGCTTGTCGAACGCTTGTCGGTTCAGTTCCGTGGCTGGTATTTTCCTTTCGTTGAAACGAATGTGAAGAGTCTAGGTATCCACAAATCACACGTCGAACAGGAAGTCGACTGGCAGAATTTCATCGAATTGTGGCGGTTCTATCAAAGCGGCCAATTCGCGTACCTGGGTGCGCTTCGTACGGATTGGTCAGCTCCCGTTGCTGCGTTTCAGCCGCCTGGCCAAGTAGTAGTTCTGGAAGATCTGGTTGCGAAATGCGCCGAAGCGTTAGAGTTTGCAGCGCGTCTCTCCGACTCGCCTGCCGGGTCAAATGGTATGTGGATTCAGATCGGACTCCATGGTCTTCAGGGTGCACGGCTGGCCTCTTTCGCTCCCATGACAAATATCTTTCTGCAAGGTCGCACAGTCGCGTTCGGGGACGGAGAACTAGTTATCGACAAAGATATAGCAAAGGGACAGCTCTTGGGCGAAGCTGAGCAACTTGCCATTCAATGGGCACAGGAGATGCTTAGTTATTTCACCTGGAATCCTGATCGTGCGGAACTTGAAGCGATTCTAGGACAGCTTCGCCGCACTTAGATTAGGGGAAAGGCGGGCGGCCGGCAACCGCTCTCCGCGCGCGGCGCAGGCCCCTGCCGCGCGAAGCCGCCAGGTACTACCGCAGGACCTGGCCCGTCGTGCCGGCTCGCCGCCGACGCCGAGGCAGGCTGAGGCGGCCCGCTAACGTTCCTCAGGGCTCGTGTCCGCCATCGCAGGCGCCTGCGCGAGCACAGCCTGGTCGACCAAGCTCACCTTTTCGGGGACGGCCATCGCGCCGATTGCGTCAAGCAGCGCTTCCGGATCAACTCCGTCGGCCGCGATGGCTTCCAAGAACTCCGAAGACCTTCGGAGAAAGCCCTCCAAGGTTTCGATCTCGTGGGGCGTGAGCTGCCAAGGCTCCGGCAAGTGGCGCACCAGCACCATGTGCATCGCCTCTGGAAAGCCACGCGTCTTTCGAGGATCAGTCCACTTGAGGTAGAGCGCAAGCTCCTCAAGAGCGCGCTCGACGACGGCGCTACGACTGAAGGCGGAGCCCCCGCGATGGGACCGCGCCCCGCGCTTCTCGAGGAATCTTCGATGCGCGGCTCTCATCCGGATCGTAGTCGCCTCACCTGGCATGCAACCCTCCCCCATGACTGGAAGCCTCATCTTACCGCTCCAATCCTCGAGGGCGGCACCTTCGGGCCTCGCGACAGCCTCACACGAAGCTCTCGAGCCCGCAAAGAACGACAACGAGGCCACCAGCGCGGCCGCTCTGCCTCTTCTAGGCACGCTCGGCCAAGCTCGGCCGGCCAGGCTACAGGACGAGAATCCCGCGCAGCAAGCATACAATTGAGCCACCATGGCGAGCCTGTCAGCTCCAGGGGCGACTCCTGCCGGCTCTGCGCTGGCGAGACCGTCTGCCGTGCGGCGGTCGGCGAGCGGCTCGTCCCGCTCTGTCCCGACTGTCTAGCCCTCGTCCTTGCGGATCGGCAGGGC
>Ga0209118_1001076_pt1 | contig 13340 bp, 17 predicted proteins | sample BlaSpr_A8_Ref_M1_FD_187988 | JGI IMG/M metagenome (GOLD analysis project Ga0209118, IMG submission 187988) | Forest soil microbial communities from Thunder Bay, Ontario, Canada - Black Spruce, Ontario site 2_A8_Ref_M1 (SPAdes) (version 2) | ecosystem: Environmental > Terrestrial > Soil > Boreal...
CGCAGGTTCTCGGGCAGCTCGTCCCGGATGTCCTTGGGCAGCGCCATCGGCTTGGTCGGATGGTTGGTGAACAGGGAGAACGATTTGACGTCGAAGGTGAAGCCTTCGGGTGTGCGCGCCACCCAGAGCTCGGAGTTCTCGGGCTTCGGCATGCCGTAGTAGGTCGAATCGACCTCGACCAGCGAGAACTGGCTGGCGTAGAAGTTCAGCCGCTCCTCGGAGGTCTTGACGTTGAGCGGATAGAAGAGCTTGGAGTCGATGAGGGACTTATCGATCCAGCCTGCGATCCCCACCCGCACGGTCATGGGCTCGATCCTAGTGCGAACCGACCCCCACCCTACCCTGCGCGCAAGCGCGACCAGGTTGTGACCAACTGAATGCCCCCGAAGGGGGAGGGGAAAGGGCGATATGATCCGGGGCGCCCGTGGGCCGCTACATCCGCTACTGGTACACCTATCGCACCGCAGTAGCGGTCGTCATCGCCGTGGTGCTCAGTGGCGCCATCTATTGGCTCTACACCCAGCAGGTGGCCTGCGACACCCACGTGGGAACGTGCATCGCCAACATCTCGCTCCACCCCGAAGACCGCTTCGTGCCCGGGGACAACCCGGACCCCAACATCGTCATCGTCGGGATCGATGACCAGAGCCTCAAGGACATCGGGCGCTACCCGGTTCCGCGCGACGTCTACGCCAGAGTTCTCCAGACCCTGGAGAAGGACGGCGCCTCCGTGGTCGCTTTCGACATCGGCTTTCCAGACCAGCGCGACCCGTTGACCGACAGCGTCTTCGCCAAGGCGCTCGCCAGCAGCACGATCCCGGTCGTCCTCGGCTACGCCGGCGACAACCTGGTGCCGGGCGACGGAAAGATGGTTCAGTGCTTCGGCAACCCGGGATCTAAGTGCCCGGGCGTGGATGAGATCCCGCTGCGCACCTTCCGCTGCGCGGACGCCAGCGCGGATCCAAACGCCCCGTGCTCGCAGCCCTACCCCAACGTCATCCTCGCCTCGACCGACGTCAAGCCGGACGCCGACGGCGTCCTGCGCAGGATCCCGATGTTCGTACAGCCTGCGTGCGCGGCGAGCGGCGCCTGCTCCGACCAGATCATCAACACCCTCGGCTTTGCCGCGTATCGGGCGTGGTTGATTCAAGGCGTGAGCGGACCTCAGCTGCAGGAGTCCAACGGACAGGCGACCTTCGGTGCGACCTGGAAGCAGCCCCTGCAGGTCGACAGCACCGGGTCCGCGCTGATCAACTACTTCGGGCCGCCGCGCAACTACCAGCCCAAGCAGTACGTGTCCTTCGGTGACCTATACAGCGGCAAGGTGTCTCCCGACAAGATCAAGGGAAACCTCATCCTGATCGGCGCCTACTACCTCACCAGCTACAACGACAGCGTGCTCGCGACCACCAGCGCAGGCGCAGGCTCGGGGACCGGAGCGCCGATGGCAGGAGTCGAGATGCACGCGAACGTCGCGCAGATGTTCACCCCGAACGTGACGGCATACCCGAAGTTTCTGGCGCCCGAGCCTCCGCTCACCGTTTTCCTGGTGATCCTCGCCCTGTGCGTCGTGACGGCGCTGGCGGTCGCGCGAGTCTCGGTCCTGTGGGGCCTTCTCGCCACCGGAGTTGCCCTGGTCGTTTTCACGATCGGGATGGCGACGCTCGCCGACCACGTGGGAATCATTCCTGACCTGTTTCATCCGTGGCTCGCCATCGGGCTCACCTACTCAGGGGTGACCGCGTATCGATACCTTTACGAAGACCGCGAGAAGCGCAAGGTCACGCGCCTGTTCGGTGTGTACCTCAAGCCCGAGATCGTGGCCCAGCTCGCCAGGACGCGTGGCGGCGTGGACGACATCATGCGCGGCGGAGAGCGGCGCGACGTGACGCTGTTGTTCGTCGACATCCGAGGCTTCACGTCGATGTCCGAGTCCATGGCAGCACACGACGTGACCGAGGTCGTGCAGATGTACCTCGACCACCTCAGCGGGATCATCTTCACGTGGGATGGGACGGTCGACAAGTACGTTGGGGACGAGATCGTCGCCTTCTGGAACGCACCACGCCTACAGGAAAACCACGCGCTGCTCGCGGTGCGCTGCGCGTACGACCTGGTCAACCGCGCTCCCGAGCTCCAGCAGCGACTCCTCGCCAAGGGGCTGCCGCCGATCCGCTGGGGCATCGGCGTCAATACCGGTCCCGCCGTCGTCGGCATGATGGGCTCGCGCAGCCGCCTGCAGTACACGGCCCTCGGCGACACGGTCAACACGGCCGCCCGCTTCTGCTCACACGCGCCGGCCTTTCACCTGCTGATCGGCCAGCAGACGTACGACATGTGCAAGGACTACATCGCCGTCGACCTCGTACCGGGCGTGCAGCTGAAGGGCAAATCAGCTGAGACCTTCCGCATCTATCAGGTCACCGCGATTCGGGAGACGCCGGCATCGCCATGGGTCCACTTCCCGACTGACATGGCCTCGGAAGCCCACCACACCTTCACATCGCAGTACACGCAGCAGGGCGTGATCGCAGCGGGCGAGTCGGAATCGCGTGACATCCTGATCGGAGAGGCGGCTGAGCAAGCCCTCGCGGGCCAGGGACCGTCTCCGAGCTAGTGCACGGTCGCCGCCGCCAGCAACGCGACTGCTGCGGCAAGGGTCAACACTCCGACCAGCACCCCCATGCAGCCGGACGATTGCTTGACCACCGGCTTGACCGGGGGCGCCGGGTTGTAGACCGCCTGCTTCGGACCGGCAATGGTCGGCTGCTGGCTGGCGATGCCGATCGGGGTCGGTGGAAAGACCACTGGCGGGGCCGTGGCGCCCGGAACCATCTTCGAGAGGTCCGCCCCCGGTTCGAGGCTGCGCTGCCAGCCGGGAAACAGGCGATCGGCGAGCCGGGAGATCACGTCGTCGAATTCCTGGCCCGTCTGGAAGCGGTCCTCGGGCCGCTTGGAGATCGACTTGAGGATTGCCTCCTCAAGCTCCGGGTCGAGGCCCGGGCGGTGGAGAGACGGCGGCTTGGGTGGCGCCTGGACGTGCTTGGCCATCAGCGTGAAGGGGCCGTCTGATTCACTCGCGGTGAATGGCGGCTCGCCCGCCACCAGCTCGTAGAACATGATGCCGGCCGAGTAAAGATCGCTGCGGCCGTCGACCTTGCTCGAGGCGACCTGCTCAGGCGACATGTATTGAGGCGTCCCGACCGTGGTGCCGGTCTTGGTCGCAGTGCCGCCGACGCCGGTGTCGTCGGTCAGCCGCGCAATTCCGAAATCAGCGACCTTGACCATGCCGTCCTCTGAGAGGAGGACGTTTTCAGGCTTCATGTCCCTGTGCACGATCGCGTGCTTGTGCGCGTAATCCAGGGCCTGCAGCACGCCATGCATGACGGCAAAGACCTGGGGCGGTGGAATTGGGCCCCGGTTGATCCAGTCGCGCAGCGACTTGCCGCGCACGAACTCGAGGACGATGTAGTTCGCCTCGGCGGAAAGCTCGAGGTCGTGAACCTGAACAAGGTTGGGATGGCTCGTCCGCGCCATGACCTGGGCCTCTTGCAGAAAGCGTTTGAGGGCGACCGGGTCGGTCGCGGCCGACTGGATCAGCTCCTTGATCGCGACCTCGCGCCCGAGACCGGGTTGCTCGGCGAGGTATACCGCTCCCATTCCGCCGCGGCCAAGCTCGCCTTTGACGCGGTATTTACCGATGAACCGCTCGCCCGCCATCGGCGGTGGAGTGGCGACCATCACCGGGATCGGAGGTGGCGGAGCCGACGGCGGCGGCACGGGGATCAGCCTCATCGTCGCTGAGACGTCAGAAACGTACGGAGCCGCGGCGGGCGGAGGGCTGACCGGTGCGGGTGCGGGTGGCGCCACCGGGTGGGGCGCGCTTTCGGCGGGCGAGTCTGGCGAATTCGGGGCCCACGGAGGAACGCCTGGCGTCAAAGAGTCGGGCGGTGTTCCCTGGGGTTGACCGGAATCGGTCATCGCGTCGCGAGCCTAGCAGAGTGCATTGAGGGCCAGATCACGTTAGGCGATCAGTGGTCTGGCTATAGCGTTTTCGCGTCATTCGACCCATAATCGGGCCCGCAGCAACCAGCAACTGGAAGGAGAGAGAGCCAAATGTCGCAGATCCCACCGCCGCCCCCATCGCAACCGCAACCCATGGGTGGGATGCCGAGCGCTGCGGGAAGCAACAAGAAGACCTATACGATCCTCGCCTACCTTCTCGGCTGGCTGACAGGGCTTATCTTCCTGTTCGTCGGCAAGGACGACCCCGACGTCAAGTGGAACGCCGCCAACTCGGTCGTCTTCTTCGGCGGCCTCTCGATCATCCTCTTCATCATCGGGCTCATCCCGGTGGTGCAGATCCTCGTCGTTCCGCTCTGGATTGTGGGTTTCATCTTCTGGGCGATCATCATGATCCGGGCTTTGCAGGGCACGGGACAGCGCATCCCTGTCCCTGGAATCGGCCAGTACATCAACCAGTACGTGGATCGGCTGGCCAACTCCGTCACCTAAGACCCAAACGCTTTTGAATCAAAAGGGCCCCTGGTCTCAGGGGTCCTTTCTCCTTGTCAGGGCTCGGAGATTTGCTCCAGGGCGCGCTCGATGCCTACCCGCAGCTCGTCGCGCTCTTCGCGCATAAGCCCGGCCTCGGCGCGAGCGGACGCGAGCTGATAACGGAGCCTTTCGATCTCTCCCGCCAGCTCGCGGACCCGCGGATCCGGACCTCCGGCGGTGGTCTGGATCTCCGCCAGGTCGAGCCGCAGACGCTCGACCGTCACCTTCAACTCGCGGCGCTCCGCGAGCAGCTGCTGGACGAGGGACTCAGACGGCTTTGTCGGCTCTTTCGACATAACGACACAGGCCGGGCTGGAACTCGCGCAACCGCAGGTGCTCCATCTCGCCGCGCAGGTAGCGCGCTTTGATGCCCAGACCCTTGATGCCCTTCGCGGTCTCGAATGGAAAGCGGTATAGCTTTCCGGAATCGACCAGCAGGCAGACGGAGAGCTTCTCGCCGTCCTTTTCGATCACGTGCTTGTAGCACGGCACGGTCCGGCGCGCGATCTCCATCTTCTTGAAGCCGCCAACCCTGCCGGCCAGCACGTCAATCGGACTTCGCATGTCCGAAATCCTAATTGAGCAGCGAGAGCTGTTCGGGTTCTGGCGGAGGCTTGAGGATGACCTGACGGCGGTCCGAGACGCCGTGCAGCGCGCGAAGGCGAGACACCGTCTTCATCGTCGGCTCGCCGAGGGCCGGCGGAAGGTACGCCCGCTCGCGGTAGGCGGCCTCGTAGCGAGGCACCAGCTCCGGCCAATGTCTGGCAAGGACTGACATGAAGTGCTCGCGAGTGCCGTCCTTGAGGTGGAGCATTCCCGCCCATAACCCGGTCGCGCCCGCCGCCCTCGCGGCCTTGATCACTGCCTCAACGCGGTCGGGCCGGTCGGAGAGCCCAGGCAAGATCGGCGCCATGCCCACGCCGACGTCGATGCCTGCGCCCACCAGCTTCTCGATCGCCCGCAAGCGCTGCCTCGGATGGGCCGTACCTGGCTCGGTCCGGCGCCAGACTTCGTCATCCACGGTTGGGATGCTGAAGGTGACGTGGAGGTCCGCGCGGCGCGCCAGGTCCGTCAGAACGTCAATGTCGCGCACGATCATGGGGCCGCGGGTGATCATCGAGGCAGGGTTGGAGAAATCGCGCAGCGCTTGCAGGCACTGACGGGTCAGCTTGTAGCGGCCTTCGGCAGGCTGGTACGGATCTGTGGCGGCGCCGATCACGACCGTTTCCTTGCGCCAGGACTTTCGTGACAGCTCGCTGCGCAGCACGCCGGCCACGTTGACCTTGACCCGGATGGCGCGCCCGTAGCGATCATCCGAGGGCCGGTCGGCCCGAAGCTCGAAGGCGCGGACGTAGCAGAAAGCGCATCGATGCTCGCAGCCGGTGTACGGGTTGAGCGACCAGCCGAAGAACATGCCCTTGACCGCATTCAAGGCGGACTTGCACTGAACCTCGACGTACTCCACGTCAGCGAGCCGGGGCTCAGGGGCTTCCATCCGGACATGCTAGAACAAATGTTCGTCCTTAACAAGCTGGGTTGTGCCGGCGTTTTTGAAGTGGTTTCCTTAAGTCCAGGCGTGCCGGTGGGGGTGGGACCGGCCTCGGGAGGAGGGCGATCAGTAAGTCCAACCTTATCGCCGCTTTGCGCGCTGGGCCCTAGGCAGGGACTGTCTTTTTGGTACGGCGGCGCTTGGGTCGAGTTGTCGAGGACGGGCAGAAGTCGTTGAGGACGCATTCCTCGCATTGGGGGCGGCGCGCGATGCAGATCCGCCTCCCGTGCAGGATCAGGCGAAGCGACAGCCCCGTCCACTCTTCCTTCGGGACCATCGAGCACACCTGGTGCTCGATCTTCACGGGGTCGCGGGTCGCCACGAGACCCAAAAGGTTCGTAAGCCGCGTGACGTGGGTGTCGACCGCGAACCCCGGCACGTTGAAGCCGACTCCCAGGATGACGTTCGCCGTCTTCCTACCGATGCCCGGGATCTTGACCAGGTCGTCCAGGTTGGACGGCACCTCGCCGTCGAACAGCTCGACGATTTTCCTGCTGCCGTCGATGATCCGGCGTGTCTTGAGCCGGAAGAATCCGGTGGGTTTGATGAGCTCCTCGACCGTGGCAGGATCCGCCCCAGCCAGGTCTCGCGCGGTCGGGTAGCGCCTGAACAGCTCTGGCGTGACTAGGTTCACAGATCGGTCAGTCGTTTGCGCGGACAGGATCGTCGCGATCACAAGCTGGAACGGATCCTGATGCGCAAGCTCCGTGACCGCCGGGTAAAGATCACGCAACCGCTCGACCGTCAGCAGCGCCCGCTTTTTCGACCCACGGGGAGGCGCGGGCGACATCCACGACTTTTTCGCGGACTTCTTTGGCTTCTTTTTGGTTTTCCTGGCCGTCTCAGGAGCCAAGTAACTTGCGCGCGGCCGCCGCCACCTGCGCGCCCTCTGCCCGGCCCGCCAGCCTCGCGGTCGCCTCCTTCATCACCATTCCGAAGCCCTTCGGGCCCTCGGGCTTCAACAGCGCAATGACAGCGGCAACCTCAGCTTCCACGTCGGCCTCGGCCATCGCCGCGGGAAGGAACGACTTCAGCACCACCATCTCCGCTTCCTCTCGGCGGGCCGAATCGTCGCGCCCGGCTTTGCGGTACACCTCGATCGCCTCCTCGCGACGCTTCACCTCTTTGCGGGTGAGGCGCACCACGAGCTCGTCGTCGATCCTTCCACCGGCCGCACTTTCCTTGCTGGCTTTCACCAGCTCGCTCTTCAGGAGCGAGAGGGTGTCCAGCGTGACGTCGTCGCGCCGGCGCCGCGATTCGACCAGCTCGCTCTGGATGCGGTCGTAAAGAGCCACGGCGGCGATTGTCACACATGCCCACCGATCGCCGATAATCGGCGCCTGATGCCCATAGCCCTGATCGTCGGCCCAGCCGCCGCCCTCCTGGGGATCGTAGCGATCTTCTTTGTGTTGCGCCGTAAGTCCGTCGACAAGCGCTCGATGTATTCCGCACGACGCTCTCAGATCGAGCATAAGGTCCGGGCCGCGCGGCAACGCACGCTGGCGCCGCATGGAAGAGCTGACAACCAGGAGGTCGCACCTGCGCCCTCCGCGGGGGCATCCCCCTTCGCCACGCAGGCCCCGGGCGCCACATACGAAGTTTCCGCCTACGAACCGCCTCCCGTGGCCCCTGCGCCCGTCGTAAGGGGAGCTCCCGAAGCGCCCTCGAGCTCCCCCTGGGATGTCGGAGCCACCGTCCCACCGCCTGGCCAGTTCGAGGCTCCCCCGGCCCCTCCACCAGCCTTTGAGCCCGCACCGGTCGAGGAGGTGTGGACGCCGGCCCCGGCGCCCGCACCGGCCCCGGCAGAGCCGCTCACTCCACTCGAGCCGATTCGCCCAGCTGCGGCCGCGGCCTCCCCGGCCGCCTGGTCGGTCGTCGGCGAAGCCAAGGCGTCGGCCGACGTCGGCGAGCCTGAGAAAAAGAAAAAGAAGAAGGGAAGGGACGAGGAAGCCGCGCCGGCCGGCTCGTGGGCGCTGGCCTCCGGCAATGCGCCGGGGACGGAGTCCGACGAGGGCGACGGAGTGTTCAAGGCGCCCGGTCAGGCCGTGGCCATCGCCCAGTACGCGGTGCTCGTGGTCGGGCTGGTCGCGGTGTTGATTGGCCTGCTGATCATTGTGGCCGGCGCGCCCGTCAAGTAAACGCTTCGAGGATCGCGCCGGCTAAGGCCCTTCCGCCGTCGGCCATCACCGTGTCGAGCACCAGGGTTCGCAACCCCATTTCGTCAACGTCACGGGCCAGCGCCTCGTCGCGACTGTCGAGCACGAAGCTGGCAGCCACGGCGCGATACATGCGGGCGACCGCGACCGGGGTTGGCTCGGGGCCGACCGCTCGCATCATCTCGACCGTCGGGCCTTTCAGGGACGCACCACGAACGATTGGCGTGATGGCCACCGTGCGTTGGCGTGGAATGTGGTTGCCAATGACCCTGATGATCGGCGCGATCGAGATCAATGGGTTGGACGGGCCGATGATGACGAGCTCCGAATCTTCCAGCGCCGCCACGACCTCAGGCGTCGGCCGCGCGGACTCGATGCCAACCAGCTCGATCCCAAGCAGAGCGGGACCGAGCCTCTCGCGCACGAAATATTCCTGGAACGAGAACTCGCCCTGGTCGGTGAGGAATCGAGTCCTCACCGTGTCGTTGGTCATCGGTAGAACGCGGGCGCTCAGAGCAAATCGGGCGCACAACGCCACAACGCATTCGGTCAGGGTGCACCCGCGACCCAGCATCTCCGCGCGCAGAACATGCGTCGCGAAGTCCTTGTCGCCGATCCGAAACCAGGTCGCCTCGCCCAGGCGGGCCAGCGCATCGAGCACCTGGAAGGTGTCGTCCTTGACCCCGTAGCCTGCAGCCTCGTTGAACACGCCAGCGAGCCGATAGATCACGGCGTCAACGTCCGGCGAGACGAGATGACCCCAGAACTCGTCGTCGTCCGCAGTGTTCGCAATGACCGTGAGCTGTCCCGGCGACAGCATCGGCTGCATTGCGGTCGCGAGCTTGGCGCCACCCGTTCCGCCGGCCAGCAGGACCGTCCTCAGCGGAAAAGGTCCTCGGCCGCCGGCCGGATCAGGTCTCTGCCTGTGCCGCTTCCCTGCAACGAAAGACCACGGATGATCACGACCGGAGCTCGATTCGTCTTGCCCATGACAAGGCCCGCCGCCGCCGCAAGCTCGTCCGCCGGCGCAAGCACCGTTGCCTGCAGAGGCTTGCCCTCGTCATCGAGGCTGCCGCGGAGGTCCAGCAGCGCGGGCAGGCCCGCCACGCCGAGTGCAACGTTGACAATGCCGAGCCTCCAGGGCCGGCCGAACGTGTCGGAGACGATCACCCCGACAGTGGCACGGGTCAGCTCGCGCAACCGGTTGCGGAGCCGGTTCGCGCTGGCATCGGGATCCTCAGGCAGAAGCGTGAGCTCATCGTCGCCCGGGACGTTCGAATGATCGACGCCGCCGTTGGCGCAGACGAAACCATGGCGGGTCTCGGTGATCAGGGCTCGCTCTGATCGAATCACACGAACGCTTTCGTCGAGCACCACCTGGACCATGCGAGGGTCGGGCGACGCCACGAGCTGCGACGCAATTCGCACAGCCTCATCGCTTGCGGTCACCGTGCGAATGTTCACGAGCCGTCCCTCGGACTTTGACACGACCTTCTGCGCGACAACGAGGACGTCTCCTGTTTCGAGCTTGCTTCTCGAGCTGATCAGCTCGCCGAGGTCGTCGCCCGGACGGACCTCAGGCAGGCCCTCGACGGCGATCAACTCGAAGCGCGTCAAACCGCACGCCGCAACCGCGCCAGGTCGCCAGGCTCGTCCAGGTCGAGCGCCATGGCGTCGGAGTGATGGAGCGCGAACTCGACGCCGCGGCTCAGAGCCTCCTGCCGGAACTTGGCAAGGGAGTCGGAACCGAAGTGCAGCGCGATGGCGTGCGGCGGGCGAAGGTACAGGGCGTTGGTTCCGCCCCGACCCACCGCGGGAACCGCCACCGCCACAGGAGCCTTCATTCGAGCAGCGGATTCCAGCACGTCGCGAACCGCGTCGACGGTCACGAGCGGCAGGTCGCTGGACAGGAGCAGCACGGCATCGGCGCCGCCCTCGACCGCCTTCGCGATGCCACGCGCCGCAGCCACGTTCTGACCTTCCTGCCGCGGCTCCGCGAGGACTTCCACCCCCCATTCCAGGGCCAGCGCCGCCACTTCGTCGCTCCCGGCAACCACGAGCACGCGGTCGCCGGCCGCAGCCGCGCGCACGGCCAGCTGCGCGTTGCGCCGAGCAAGCTCGCGGCGCGCCTTATGGCCGAGCGCGGGCTGCAACCGCTGCTTGGCGGAGTTGAAATCCTTGATCAAAACGATCACCCAGGTCGCCACCGCTAGCCACCCCACTGTTTTCGCAGGCGAGGCAGGATCTGCTCGCCGTAGAGCTTGATGAACCGCAGCTGGTCATCGCCAGGTGCATGGAACACGAGGTGGTTGAACCCCAGGTCGAGGTATGGCTTCAGCTGCTCGATGTGCTCATCAGGGTCGTCCGACACCAGCCAGCGCCGGTGCGCGACCTCCTCGACGCCGCGGGCAAGACGTTCCATCTCGCGAGGATCGTCCACCCCGGCCTTCGTTTCCGCAGGCAAGGCGAGCGCTGCCCAGATCTTGGTGTCTTCCATGGCGCGCGCACGATCCGTGTCGTATGACACCTTCACTTCGATCATCCGATCGAGCTTGCTCGGGTCACCACCTGATTCCCTGGCTCCATCCGCGAACGACGGGAGCAACTGCTCCGAGTAGAGCTCCATTCCTTTGCCCGAGGTGCAGATGAGCCCGTCGCCCGCGCGCCCGGCGAACTTCGCGACCTGCGGGCCCCCTGCCCCCACGTAAATCGGCACCGGTTGGGCAGGGCGGTCATAGATCGTGGCGTTGCGCGTGTGGTAGTACTCGCCGTCGAAGGTGACCGACTGCTCGGTCCAGAGGAGCCGAATCACCTTGACCGCCTCGCGCAGCCGCGCAAAGCGCTCTTTGCTGTCAGGCCATGCGATGCCGAGCGCACCTTCGTTCAAGTGCTCGCCTGTGCCGACGCCGAGGATGACGCGTTCCGGGAACAGCGCTCCGAGGGTCCCAAACGCCTGGGCCACGATGGCGGGGTGATACCGGAAGGTCGGAGTCACGACGGATGTGCCGAGCGCAACGCGCTTCGTTCGCTCGCCCGTGGCAGCGAGCCACGCGAACGCAAAATGTGCGTGACCATCCGAATGACGCCATGGTTGAAAGTGATCGCTGACAAAGATGCTTTCGAATCCGTGGTCCTCCGCGGCGACGGCGAAATCGAGCAGCTCACGCGGGCCGAATTGTTCGGCCGAGGCCTTATAGCCGAGGCGCAGCATCGTTAACGATCGGTGCGGGGAACGCGCCGGTAATACCGCCCCCAACTGAACGCGACCCCGCTGATTGCGCTGACGACAACCACCACCGCGAGCGCGACGAGACTGCGGGCGTCGAAGCTCCGGACGGCGCCGGCGATCATGATGGCGACCAGGCCGACAGCCAGGACCATCATCACCACCAGCGTGATCGCGCGGTGGAGCCTCATCGTGCTGTTAGCTTACCGGCGCGTGGGCCAGCCAAGCCGGAGGGTACAGATGCGCAAGTCGGTCACCTCGACGCAAGACGTCGCGCGCCCGATGCCGATCGGGTCGATCGTGGTCGCGAATCACCAGACGGCGGGCCGCGGGCGCCTTGATCGTCGGTGGGAGTCGCCCCCGGGGACGGCGCTCCTCGTTTCGTTCGTGCTGCGGCCGAACCCAATCTTGAGCCTGGCGGCAGGCGTGGCGGCCGCCCAGGCCTGTGGTGGAGGCGTCCGGCTCAAGTGGCCCAACGACCTGCTGCTGGGGGATGCCAAGGTGGGCGGAATCCTCATCGAGGTCACGCCGACCACCGCGATCTGCGGCATCGGCATCAACCTGACCTGGGCTCCGCCGGGCGCGGCGAAGCTGAACCAGGACCGCGACCTGCTGCTGGACAGACTCCGCGTCGAGCTCGACCGGTGGGCTGCCGCGGACAGCGATGACGTCCTCACGTTGTGGAGAGCGCTCTCAGACACCCTGGGACGGCGCGTGCGGGTTGATATGGGCACCAACGTGATCGAGGGAAGGGCCGAGGACATCGGACCGGGCGGGGAGCTCATCGTCGATGGCGTCCCGGTGGCGTTCGGCAGCGTCACCCACCTATGAGCTCGACGATCTCTGGGAGCACTTCACCGGATTTGCCGCGGATGACGATTGCCGCGAGCTCATCGAATGGAGTCGGCTCCGCGTTGATCACGATGAGCTGCGCACCCGACCTGGCGGCCACCAGCGGGATGTCAGCCGCCGGGTAGACCACCAGCGACGAACCGACAACGAGCATCACGTCCGCCTCGCGGGCGAGCGTGAAGGCCTGCTGGATCGCCGCCCGCGGCAGCGGCTCTCCGAACAGCACAACTGTCGGCTTCAGAAAGATTCCACCGCAAATCCTGCATCGCGGCGGCATCTCCATGTCCAGGCGCGCCTGGACATCGCCGCGCGGTTCCCGGTTCCCGCAGTCGAGGCACTCGACGGTGCGGCTGGATCCGTGAACCTCGATCACCGTCCGGCTGCCAGAGGCCTGGTGCAACCCGTCGGTGTTCTGAGTCACAACAGCAACCAGCCGCCCAGAGGTTTCGAGCGCGGCCAGCGCGTGATGGCCTGGGTTGGGGCGGGCCGCCAGCGCAACACTCCCGCGGTCCTTCGACACGCTCCAGTAAGCGCTGGGGTCGGCCATGAAGTACTCGATCGAAGCCACCTTGACCGGGTCGTACCGCGTCCACAAGCCGCCGGCGCCGCGAAATGTGGGGATGCCGCTCTCCGCAGAAACGCCGGCGCCGGTCAGCGCCAGCCCTCGGCGAGCCCCACCAATCAGCTCCGCCGCGCGCTGGATCGTCATGCCCCGTCCTGCGTGGTCGCGACCGGGACCGAGCTCTCCGGGCCGCGCCGCCTGTGTGCGCTGTAGCTGTCCATCGCGGCGGCCGTTGGAAACTGAACCCACGGTGACGTCTTGTCTTCGCGGATCGCGGTCACGTTGAACAGCCGGAATGTCTCCGCCGACTTGCCCTTGAGCTGCAGGCCGGGCATCTCATCGACTGCGATGAAGTCGGAGCACGCCTGGAAAGTGCTCCATCCGATGAGCAGGTTGAATGCCGGAGCGGCGCCGCAAAACCGGGATGCCGTGTTCACC
>Ga0209118_1001077_pt1 | contig 13330 bp, 15 predicted proteins | sample BlaSpr_A8_Ref_M1_FD_187988 | JGI IMG/M metagenome (GOLD analysis project Ga0209118, IMG submission 187988) | Forest soil microbial communities from Thunder Bay, Ontario, Canada - Black Spruce, Ontario site 2_A8_Ref_M1 (SPAdes) (version 2) | ecosystem: Environmental > Terrestrial > Soil > Boreal...
TACCCGATCACCGCGTTTGTGGTGGGGGCTGATTGGGGACGAGTGGTGCGCGATACTCTCGTACCGTCGATGCCGCATACCAGAGATGAATGGTCGACGCTGGTCGCGATTCTCGGCACCACGATCAGTCCGTATTTGTTTTTTTGGCAGGCGAGCGAAGAAGTTGAAGAAGAAAAGGCGGCAGGTCAGAATACGCTGGCTAAACGGAGAGGAGCAACACTCAAAGAACTTGAGCTGAGGAACATCGATGTGGGCGTCGGCACATTTTTCTCGAATGTGGTCATGTTCTTTATCATCCTGACCACTGCGATCACCCTCAACCGGCACGGCATCACGCACATCGAGACTACTCGCCAGGCCGCCGAAGCCCTTCGGCCGCTCGCGGGCAAGTTTGCCGCGACGCTGTTTACCGTCGGCATTGTCGGCGTCGGATTTCTTGCCATCCCGACGCTGGCGGGATCAACGGCATACGCCTTCGCGGAAACGCTGGGGTGGCGCCAAGGCCTGGACAAGAAATTGAAGCGCGCACGCGCGTTTTACGCTCTCATTCTGCTCTCAACGGGAGTGGGCGTCGGACTGGATTTCGCCGGCATTAACCCCGTGAAGGCGCTTTATTGGACGGCGATCATCAACGGACTGTTAGCCCCATTCCTTCTCGTCGCAATCCTGATCGTCGCTTCGGACAGGAAACTAATGCAGGGCCAACCGAGTTCACGCTTGGGATGGACCGTCGTGGCGATCACCACCGTGGCAATGTTCGCCGCGAGCGTAGCCATGTTTGTTGTGTAGACGGCCGATCTCGCTGCCGTCGAGCCGCCCGCTCGCCGCCGTCAGCAGCACGCTCGCCGCAACAAGGTCCAGGCCGCCTCCGTACATCGTCATCACTGTGCAAAAGCGTGGTGGGCGTCATCCGACTCGGTCCCGCGGATAGGTAGTCCGACAATTGTGAGAAAAGGTGTAATCGTGTTTACGTGTTCCCGCACAGTCTGCAAAACCGTGCTTCTGGATTTTTCCAAAACTGTTCAATTGTGACCAGTCGTATCGTTCCGGAGAAGCATAGCATCGCGGTCGGAAGGCATCACAAGGGTTGCGGGCTAAAAAGCGTAGCCCGGAACACGCATCGCATGGTCGTTTCTTTCGGGTCTCGGATGCGCCGACCCTTACCTGAAGCCCCCAAATCACCGACGTGCTAAAAGGAGCCATATGAGTAACGAAACTGAAAAAAATCCACAGCAGGAGAAACAGCAGCAGGGCCAGCAAGACCCAACCGGATCGAAGACTAACCCTTCACAAGAAAATCAGAGCCAAAGGAACCCTCAACAGGACATTTCCAAGAAGAATCCATCGCAGGACAGCGACTCTCAGCACAAAGGTCAACAGAAACCAGAAGATGAGAAGCGGCGTGCTTCCTGAGCAATTCTTTTGGTGACAAGCAGTGTAATGACGAGACGCCCCGGCTTAAACGTTGGGGCGTCTCGAGTTTGAGTGGGCACGATCCGTAGCGTCCGTGAGACGTGCAATTACCAGCCACATGTTTGCATCGCACGCAACAACAACAACCTGGGCTCCCGAAATTAGCCAAATTTAATTGTCAGAACTGTGCAGTTTGGACCAGCCGAACTATTCTTTCCAAGCCTATGCTGTATCTATCGATGAGAGAAACAGTCGCAGCGAAGGCGCTGCTCTGGCCTCTTGGAAAGAAACAATGGAATATGAGCCACTTCAATAACAATCCGACACCCAAACTCCGCAAAGCTCCCCAACCGCCCCTGTCATACCCTGGGGCGATCCCTGACTCAGACCGTGCCAAGAAGCCACCGCTCGGCGAACCCCGGGCCACCGACCAGGAACTGAATCCCGGAGATCGCGTCGAGGGTTTGGGCAACTTCGGAAAGCCGAATGGAGAATTCGGCACAGTTGAGCGAGCTAACGAAGATGACGCGGTCGTCAAATGGGATGATGACGGTCGTGTGAGAATCCACCAACCGTCGCTTAAGAAGGTTTAGCCCGTCCCCCCTCTCACTGCGTGGAGGTGGCCTTTTGATCTTTAACTTGCAACTCGTTCACTACCTGCCGCACATTTGGAACGGCTGACGCTACTTGTTCGACCTGTGCGCGCTTTGACTGAGAGTTGACCTCGCCGGTCAGCGTCACGACCCCACTCTTGACCTCATACCTGACGCCCTTGAGCAGCTTGTTCTGGATCAGGGCGGCATCTAAGTTCTTTTCGATACCCTGATCCAGATCCGCGTTCACTGTCTTCGCGTCTCTTTCGACACCCGGAGGAATCACGGCGATCTGATCGGCGACAACCTGCCCCGTCGCGATTGACTTTGCGATGGATTCAGCTTGCAACTTGTCACCGTCAGCCGCGACGTTTCCGCCAAGGGTCACTACGCCCTTGTCGCGATCCTGGGTCACGGAGACATTCTTGAGACCGGCTTGATCGAGCGCTTTACGGATGCTGTCAGAAACATCAGGCGACTTTGCGGTCGTCCCTGAGCAGCTTACCAGGGTCCCAATTGCGAGCAGCGTGAGCAAGCTAAAGAATAATCTAAGCGTTTTCATGTTTTTCCTTTTATCGAATCTGGATTGAGTCCGGAGTAATGAGCAACTTCTGCCTCTAGAGACAGCCGACAGCCTATAGATTCGCTCACTCGCTTCGGCAGTGCTGTGCAGAATCGCTCACTTTTTTGTGAGCATTACTGACCAGCGGAGATTCATTTCTTTCCCCCATAATCGACACTGGCAACATCTCCACGTGGAAGGACGACCATTTTGATAAAGCCAGTCACAACCGCGAAGAAACTTGATTTCAATCCCCATGCCTTTCTTTCGACCACTGGCAAGGGTCGGGATATGGTGTCTTGTCACAAGAAGAAGATTATCTTCGCGCAAGGCGATTCTACGGACGGACTGTTTTTTATCCGAAAGGGGAAGGTAAGGCTCAGCGTTGTATCGGATGTTGGGAAAGAAGCAACTCTCGGCATTTTGGGCGAAGGCGATTTCTTTGGAGAAGGCGGCCTTGCGGGTCAGCTTCTACGCGTGTCGTCTGCAATCGCAATGACAGACAGCGTCCTTCTGCATATCGAGAAGAAGGCGATGATGCTTGCCATGAGTCTGGAACCAAAATTGTCGGCCATGTTTGTCAAATACTTGCTGAAGCAAAACATCCGATATCAGGATGATTTGGTCGATCAACTTTTCAATTCCAGCGAAAAGCGGCTAGCGCGAGCTCTTCTGCTGATGGCGCATTTCGGCAAAGAAGGAGTGTCCGAAATGTCGGTCCCTAGACTAAGTCAGGAGACGCTGGCAGAGATGGTGGGGACGACCCGTTCGCGGGTCAGTTTCTTCATGAACCGATTCAGGAAGCTCGGCTTCATCAACTACGACGTTGGACATAATTTACACGTGCACAGTTCACTCCTCAGCGTTCTTCTTAATGATGACAACGGAACAACCGTGACTGCGGAGGCCAAGAACTTGACTGCCCACGCCAAGAAAGGTCTCGAACCACCTGCCGAGCCCGGCGCACCACCTGACAAAGACCGCGCCAAGAGGCCGCCCCTCCGCAGCCTTCAATGACACCGGAAGTGAACGCGTCGTAGCCATCGCCGAAGCTGAAAGGCCGTTGCGGATTAGAGGACGTATCAACACTGGCTCGCAAAAAACGAAGGAGGGTACCATGTCACAAACCGTACTGGAGAGAACGGCTGAACACATCACCGAATCAGCTCACCAGGCTTCTCGCGCAACCTGCGCGGTCGCTGACGCAATAGAGGATGGCGTAGGAGTGGCGAGGCGTGCAGCAAAACAAGGCGGCGATGCTGCCGAAGAATTCTTGAATGACACAACTCAGCGCCTCGAGCGACACCCTGTGCTAACTCTTGCGACGACGTTTGCCGTAGGCTTCACCGCAGGAACATTGATCGGCTGGATGACAAAACGAAGGTAGATCAGGCTTCGAGGAAACGATGCGCAGCGCCCGCACCTGGCTTACTCGTATCGTAAGGCTTCGATCGGAATCCAGAAACGCAGACTTTCTGTCTTCGGCAGGCCTCGGGCAGACCTCGGGCAGCCCTAGGCGGTAGTTCAACTACCTGGGCTATCTCAACCAGTTCTCCTTTAGGATCAACAGCCTCGAACGGCGCGGTTTTCAGAGTCTCCATGCTCGCCTGCATCAGCGCATTGGCACAAGCTGCGTTGTGGCCGCACGCAAGTGCCTGAGCCGAACAAGTCCCTTTCGGGTCGATCTGTCGAGGAAGAGTGCGCGGTTTTGACCAGCTTTTCGGGTGCACTTCGTTCCATAATCGAAATTGTGAGGAACCAAACGGTTCGATAGCGACGCGGATCTACGAGCCGTTCGTACTTGTTCGTCTCACCGGAAAGAAATGGCCACATGAACAACTGGATCAAAAGGGGTTGTGCATTGACATCGCGATCGGTTGTGATAGTGACAATCATTTTGCTCGGATCGAACGCACTCTCCCAATCGGATTCCGAGCGACTCGGAATGTCGGCTAACGAACTGGCACGGAAGGTGGTCACCAACGAACTGAAATTCCAAGCTGAGAATCACGGCCACTGGATGTACCGGCTCGAAAAAGAGGAATCCGGGGTGAAACAGGTCCAGGAAATCCTCGAGACAAGCAGTGGTTCTCTCAGTCGACTCCTCTCCATTGATGGCCACCCACTTGACGCCAAACAGCAGCGGAAAGAGAACCAGCGCATTCAGAGGCTCGTGAGCCATCCAGATGAGCAACGGAAATTACAGCAGGCGAGCAACAAGAAGGCAGAACCAGGGGCGCGCTTGTTCAATATTCTGCCTGACGTATTTGTGTTCAGCTACGCGAGTCGTCAGGGGGACCTCGTAACCCTAACCTTCAGACCAAACCCAAAGTTTCAGCCGTCTTCCCTCGAAGCCCGGGTTTTCCAAGACATGCAAGGTGAGATGACCGTCGATACTAAACAAGAAAGACTTGCAGCGATCAATGGCCATCTCACGGAGGATGTGAAATTCGGAGGCGGACTGTTAGGACACTTGGACAAGGGGGGTAAGTTTGAGGTTAGGCAGTCAGAGGTGGCACCGGGTCAGTGGGAAATGACTGTTCTGGGTGTGGACATGAAAGGGAAAGCTCTCCTCTTCAAGACAATCTGCGTGCAGGAGAGCGAAAACCACAGCGACTTCCACCGAGTGCCCGACGACCTAACGCTTGCCGAGGCGGCGGGCCTGCTCAATAGACAGATAATTGTAGCGGATAATCGCTAACGCATCGCAAACGAGTTCTGCCGACTTACGCACGCGTCAGTGTCACTCTCAAGCAGACCCTTTAGCCGGCATTCCCGGCGACGGCGTGTTCGCCACCACCCAAGAACCGGTATTATCCAGGGCAACCTAATCAGCGGTTGGGTTGCGGTTACGCCCGCTCGCTGGGAAATTCGAGCACCGGAGCCCGAGCAAGAGGGTGTTTCGTGGTTTCTAGCGGTGTCCCAGATCGTTCCCTCTAGATCCTAAGGAGGCCTCAAGCATGCCTGCAGACAGCAAGGAACGACACCGAACAGGACGCATCGGCTGGCTACGCGCGGCGGTACTGGGCGCGAACGACGGCATCCTTTCAACCTCGAGTCTGGTGCTCGGTGTCGCAGCTGCGCATGCGACTCACAGCAACGTATTGGTCGCAGGGGTCGCCGGCCTGGTGGCTGGGGCTATGTCGATGGCTGCCGGTGAGTACGTGTCTGTCCACTCACAGGCAGACACCGAACAGGCAGAACTCACGCTTGAGCGTGCGGAACTCAAAGCAGATGACGTGGGGGAGCACAAGGAACTGATGGCAATCTACGTCGCCCGCGGACTCGATCCTTCGCTCGCAAAACAGGTCGCCCGGCAACTGATGGCCCATGACGCAATAGGCGCGCATGCTCGCGACGAACTCGGTATCTCCGAGACTCTCCGTGCGCGTCCGATTCAGGCTGCGTTGACATCGGCTGGCAGCTTCGCGGTCGGAGCAGCCATGCCTCTCCTGGTCACTGCCATGGCCCCAGCGGCGGGTTTGATCCCTCTTGTCTCTGGAACTTCACTGGTGTTCCTCGCGCTTCTAGGCGGGTTGGCTGCACGCGCGGGTGGCGCAGGAGTGACGATGGGCGCAATACGCGTCACGTTCTGGGGTGCGCTCGCCATGGCGCTGACCGCAGGCGTCGGGTCACTGTTCGGAACAGTTGCGTGAGCGGAGCCAACCAGAGGCCGTCTGGCGTTCCTCAAGACAATCAGCAAACAAGAATACGAGGCCCGGTCGGATTTTCATGCGGTTTCCGCGAATCTCAGCCTCTTAGAGGCGAGCCAGCTTCTTCTTTCTTGCTCCCTGGATTATTTTCAAAAGTGTGCAACTTTGACCAGTCGCGCCATTATGCACAAGTCGTATCATCCCACTGTGAGGCAAGTCCCAACTTTTGGAGGCTAATAATGAATCTCAAGATCGTGACGGGAATTATTGCGTTGTTCATGTTTGCAGGCGCGGTCGGGCTGGCTACGGCACAGGACACAACAAAAACCACCCACAAGAAAACGCGGACGCTCACGGGCTGTCTTCAGAAAGGCGATGATGCCAATGAGTACAATTTTACCTCGAAGGACGGTGGCACCTGGGAACTCAAAAGCGACAGCGTCAAACTCGACGATCATGTCGGGCATACGGTTAAGATTATGGGCGTAGTGTCAAATGCCACAGCGCACGGGATGAAGGAAGACGCGAAGTCGGAGATGAAAGAGCACGGCATGGATAAAAACGCCACCGAACGAGGTCATATGACGGTCACAGATTTGACCATGGTCAGTGACACCTGCCAGAAGTAACACGTACACAACGCTCAGAAACATGAGCATCCCGGGAGGTCATCAGCAGAATCTCCGAAATGAGAAAGTTTCTGCCAGAATCATTTGCAAGCGAGACGGATTCTTCAGTCCGTTTCGTTCGGAAGTCGTGCCCTTCAATCCACGCAGCCCGCAGCAGCAAAGCAGCACCGGGTAGCGAAGGATGATCGGGCGGGAGGAAGCAACATGCGTATTACCCCCACAATTCGTTCGTTGTTGTTGGCGCTCGTAGTGCTGGCCATGTCGGCGGCATCGTTCGCGCAAATCGGTATATCCATTACGATCGCCCCGCCTGCGCTCCCCGTGTACGAGCAGCCGCCGGTCCCCGGCGAGGGTTATATCTGGACACCTGGGTACTGGGCTTACGCCGAGGACGATTACTACTGGGTTCCGGGTACATGGGTCATGGCTCCGGAAGTCGGTTTCCTCTGGACCCCAGGCTATTGGGGTTGGGACAACGATAGATATGCTTTCAATGATGGCTACTGGGGTCCGCACGTAGGGTTCTATGGCGGGATCAGTTACGGCTACGGATACTTTGGTGAGGGCTATGAAGGCGGACGTTGGCAGAACGGACAGTTTTACTACAACCGTTCGGTGAACAACGTGAACGTCACCAACATTCACAACGTTTACAACACCACGGTGATCAACAATACGACGGTGAACCGGGTCAGCTACAACGGCGGCAATGGTGGGATCACTGCGCGTCCGAAGCCTGAAGAAGAGGCTGCGGCGCACGAGAAACATATCCCGCCAGTAGCAGTTCAAACTCAACACGTGCAGGCTGCCCGCGCTAACCCAGAACTACGGGCCTCGGTGAACCACGGCAAGCCGGCAATCGCAGCTACTCCTAAGCCTGGAGCATTTAACGACCGCGCAGTCGTACCGGCCAAAGAGGCAGGAGCGCCTTATACCCCCGCGGGCAATCGTGCCGCAACTCAGCCACGGGCCAATACGCCGGCCGCGCAGCCAGAGAAGAGCGCTCCTCGACCCGACTCTGCCGAGCGCAGCACTCCGGCAACGCGCAATGACGTGCCTCGTCCGCCGAGCGCGTCTGAGAAGGCGAGTCCTCCTCGCCCGGAGAACACGTCTCGTCCCGTAGAGAACGCAGCTCAGCATGAAAACATGCCTCCTCCAGAAAACCCCCCACATCCGGGAGCCGCGATTCGGCCGGAGGCCACACCTGCGGCCACGCCTCGGGAGGCAACCCCTCATCCAGAAGCAGCGCCTCGACCGGAAAATGCGCCGCGTCCTCAAGGCCAGGGTCGTCCGGAGGCTGCTCCCAAACCGCAGGCTGAACCCCATCCACAGAATACCCCTCAGCCGGAGAAACCGGCTCACCCTGAAGAGCGGCCACCCCAGTAGCGAACCGACGGCTTCTAGACGGCTCGTAGCAACACGCTACGAGCCGCGCGTTTCAGCCGGACAGAACAAGTCCCCAGAGTTATCGAGCCGGCACCTGCGAGAACGCCTCTGCATGGGTATGTCTACTCTTCTGGAAGATGCAAAGGCTAGTCGTGGAGAACAACGTTCAGCAGCGAGCTATGGACTTGCAGCCCGCCGTTGTAGTGAATAAAGCCCAATTTTCTGAACCGGTTCATGAAGAAGCTGACCCGCGAGCGGGTTGTGCCGATCATTTCCGCCAGCATCTCCTGACTGATCTTGGGAACTACACTTTCGGGCTTGCCTTCCTTGCCAAAATGGGCGAGCAGCAGAAGGATCCGGGCCAGCCTCTTTTCGCTCGAATTGAAAAGCTGATCAACCAGATCTTCTTCGTAACGGATGTTCCGCGCCAACAAATAGGCTACGAACATGTCGGAAAATTCGTGTTCCCGATGAAGCGCTTCCATCATGGCTTTCCTGTCGATTCGCAGTACTGAGCACTCCGTCAGTGCGGTTGCAGAACCAATACGGAGAGCTTGGCCCGCAAGCGAACCTTCACCGAAAAAGTCTCCGTCACCTAATATGGCGATCATAGCTTCCTTGCCAGTCTTCGAGACCACGGTGAGTTTTACCTTGCCCGTCTGGACATAAAATACCGCATCAGCAATATCCCCTTGCGCAAAGATTCTTTGTTTCTTCGGGAAAAGCACAACTTTCCTGCCTTCGCCGATGGTTGCGAGGAATGCATGGGGATCGAAATCGCGCCTCTTCTTGGCCGCTACACGTGGACTTATGGCACTACGCTCTGTTTGAAACGTCGGGCCGATTGGGGCTTGGCGGGCGAGCTTGCTTCTTTGTGAAGAACCGTTGGGTTGGCGAGCAGGAGACACAGGAACCTCCTTACTAGGCACACCCCCGTCTCTATAGACACCAGCTCGCTTATCATACGACTTTCCTGGACAGCGGTAAATATCCAAAAACCTCAGAAAAGTCAACGTCGCTTTGTACCCCGCCCGGCACGTTTCGTGCCCCTTGCCCTTGAGGAGTATTATTTAATCGTCCGCCTTGCAAGGGTCGTATGCCGTATAAACCTCAGCGCGAAACTCCTATCCAACGCATCTTCAGGGAAGTCATGGGCCGCAAAATGCCGCCATCCGTTATGCGCATCCTGCTGCGCAAGCGCAGGGCCAAAGCCAAGAGCGCCTAAATTCAAACTGCACCACCTACCAAACCACAGCCCGCCATGCGCTGGATAAGACTGTGTCTGATAGCTCACAACATGAGCGATTCTGCACAGTATTTCTAGAGCAAGTGAGCGAGTCTATTGGTGTCTCAAAAATGGCAGTTTGCCCGCCACACCAGACGGCCTATGCCCGGTCGCCCGGGGTGTGACAGAAATGAGGTTGTCCCAATGAAAAAAGCGATGTTCTTACTTGCGATGTTGAGTCTCGGCACGCTGTGCTGGGCAGGGTCGGCGCGGGAAGATGCCACCGACCGATTAGGCAACGCCACCAATGTGTTACACGAAATTATGGGAATGCCAGACAACGGAATCCCGGAAGAGGTGTTGGAGCACGCAAAGTGCGTAGCCGTTGTACCGCACATGGTCAAAGGCGGCTTTATCTTCGGAGGTAAAGGAGGCAAAGGCGTAGCCACCTGCCGCACCGCGGATGGCTGGAGTGCGCCGGCGTTCATCACGATTTCGGGCGGAAACTGGGGGCTGCAGATCGGTGTAGAAGCTGTGGACCTGGTCATGATCATTCAGAATGAAAAAGGGATGCAAAAGCTGCTCTCGAGTAATTTCCACGTTGGTGCGGACGCTTCGGCCGCAGCGGGTCCAGTGGGACGCCATGCCGAGGCCGGTACGAACTGGAAGATGGATACGGAGATCCTGACCTACTCCCGTGCCAAGGGTGTGTTTGCTGGGCTCACGTTGGAAGGTGCATCGATCCGCCAAGACAATGATTCCCGGCACGCGATTTATGGACGCAAGGTCACAACTCGGGCTTTGCTGTTGGGCACGGTGCCGGCTCCATCCGCAGCCCAGCCGTTCCTTGCGGAAATTCGTGGAGCAAAAGCTCAAGCAGTAGCCCAAGGGAAAGCTGAAGCGAAAGCCGAAGCCAAAGAGAAAGATAAGAAGTAGGACTTGCAGAAATGGGCTGTCGCTGTTTGTCATTCAGCCGACGTTGTATGTTCAAGTGGCGCCACAGCCCCCAACATCTACCCTCTTGTTCCGTTCGTGCGAAGCTGTTCTCTCGCGGACGTTGGATGAGATTCACATTCGAGTGCTCGCAAATGAGCAGAGGAGGTTGATATGCTTTGGACGATTTTCGTTGTTCTTCTAATTATGTGGCTTCTGGGTTTCAGTTTGCACGTGGGCGGAGGCCTGATCCACTTGCTGCTGGTTGTGGGCTTGGTGGTTCTGGTCATTAACTTACTGAGCGGACGCCGAAGTGCGGTTTGAAGAAAGGCAGTCCGAGCCCTGGCACCAGGAGGCCGCAGTGTAGCCTCCTGGCGCCTTGACCCTCTGTTCGGTCCCCTTTCAACCGGACCATACCGTTAAGGAGCCTGCAATGTCCGCGCCTGACCTCTCCGTGAGTTTGAAACCGAACACCCCGATGCGGTGCCAAGCGCGTCCTCTTGGGTTCGAAAAGAAGTCACTATCATCCTTGCAGGTGATACCCAGCCTCTCGCTTCCAGTGCGGGTAGCGGTTATCGGGAACCACCTTCCTCGACAGTGTGGAATTGCGACCTTCACCACGGATTTGTGTGATGCTATTGCGGTTGAGTACGGAGCCGCTGAAGTGTTGGTGGTAGCCGTGAATGACCCGCAATCGCGGTACAGCTACCCTGCGCGGGTGCGATTCCAGCTCACCGAGGGCGACCTCTCATCCTATCAAGCAGCCGCCGACTTTCTTAATTCCAGCAATATCGATCTCGTGTGTTTGCAGCACGAGTATGGAATTTTTGGTGGGAAGTCCGGGAGCCATATCTTGCGGCTGCTGCAGCATCTCAAAATACCAGTGGTGACAACTCTGCATACGGTCCTTCGTGAGCCAGACGTCAACCAACTAATCGTCATGCAAGAAATCGCCGCGCTCTCCGATCGTCTTATTGTGATGAGCGAGCACTCTTCTCAGCTTCTGCAAGACGTATTTAGAGTTCCAGGCGAAAAGATTGACCTGATTCCTCATGGCATCCCCGACTTGCCCTTTGCCGAACCGGCTTTTTACAAACATTCGTTTTCGACCGAAGGAAAGACTGTATTACTCACTTTCGGATTGTTGTCTCCAAACAAGGGATTCGAAAGCGTGATTCAAGCCCTGCCGCGCATCTTGTCTCGGCACAGCAACGTTGTCTACATAATCGCAGGTGCTACTCACCCGCATGTCAGACGCCGCGAGGGTGATCGATATCGGCTCCAGTTGCAAGCCTTGGCCAAGGAGCTGGGAGTTGAGGAGAACGTGGTCTTCCACAACCGGTTCGTCAGCCCTGAAGAAATGGCTTCGCTGGTTGCTTCAGCCGACATTTACGTCACGCCGTACCGCCACGAGGCCCAGGCCGTATCCGGAACACTTGCGTATGCCTTAGGCGCCGGCAAGGCGATCATCTCGACTCCTTACTGGCACGCCGCCGAACTCTTGGACGATGGGCGCGGGGCGCTGGTTCCCTTCGAGGACCCAGCCGCTATCGCAGATACAGCAATTGAACTTTTAGACAATGATGCGGCCCGCCAGGCGATGCGAAAACGTGCTTACCTGTATGCACGCCACATGGTCTGGGACCGGGTAGCGCAATCTTATATGCGGGTCTTCGTACGAGCTCGCGCTAATCGCATGCCACCTGCCCGCGTGGCGTTCCCCCTCCAAGCTGCCGAAAGAACGCTACAAGCCAACTCCTAAATGTCTGAGCGCTTTTCCAGCGCCGATTGGGAGGAGGATAGGCCCATGGACAAACTAAAAGGTCGCGAAGAAGATCGGACGGCATACAACATGAAAGCAAGTCTGGGTCACAAGACGCTGACGGTGAGCTTGGGAGTGTACGCACAGGAGATTGCAGAGGGTGTGGGTGAGATGGTCGAACGGGATGAACGCGAAACACTGGCGGGGGGTCCTAAAGCGGTACGGCATCGTCCATCTTCCGCCGAAACTCTTAGGTGCAATTACAGCACTTTGCGAAGCCAATTTGGTTGCGCCCTAGTTGCGCCCTTTCGTAATTTCCATTTCCCCGTATCTTACTAAGGAGTATGGCGGGGACGACAGGACTCGAACCCGCGGCCTCTGCCGTGACAGCGAAAACCTCGACCGTAACCAACTGGAAACACGCGGCAGGGATGGTGCTACAGAAACGTTTTAATGACCTTCGGAAACAGTTCGTGGACTGTTAATGAACCATAATTTCGGGTGTGCTTTCACACGGCAGCGACCGGTCGAAACTGACGCTTGATCGGCGCGAATGTGTGATCTTCAGAGAAAAATGACGGGCTTTCTTCGGCGCTATTTGACGTTCGCGTTCGCGCGGCGTCGCCGCCCCCCCCGCAAGCGGTCCTTTACGCAACGGCTAGTAGGGCGACGAGGATGGCACTATTTTGCGGATGCCTACGGCGTTTTGCAGGAGTCACCTCGTGCCGATGAACACGCAATCTGGGATACTTTGCGATCCCGCAAGCCTGGTTCTCTACGGGCGGTGCCAAGCCAGTTCGAGACCTCATGCTCGATCTAGAATGGGTGAATCGCGGCGAACCTTGATCGAAGAGCGAAGAGCGAACCGTTTTCTCCATTCGAATCGAAACTTATGTATAATCCGCCGATGCAAGGAATACCCTGGAGCACAATTGCGCTCGGCTCGCTGTTGCTCATCTCGGCCCGCTCAATAGGAGGACAGGAAGTGCAATCTCCGCAACCTGAAAAGTCGAAGCCGCCTGTCAAAATGGAGCAGCGCGGGCGCATTCTTGGAATCGGCGGTGTCTTCTTCAAATCCGCTAATCGTGATCAGATGCGCGAATGGTATTCGAAGCATCTTGGACTCGCTGACAAAGGCCAAGGCGCGATGCTTCCGTGGCGCGAACACGACGAC
>Ga0209118_1001079_pt1 | contig 13319 bp, 8 predicted proteins | sample BlaSpr_A8_Ref_M1_FD_187988 | JGI IMG/M metagenome (GOLD analysis project Ga0209118, IMG submission 187988) | Forest soil microbial communities from Thunder Bay, Ontario, Canada - Black Spruce, Ontario site 2_A8_Ref_M1 (SPAdes) (version 2) | ecosystem: Environmental > Terrestrial > Soil > Boreal...
TCGGCGCACTCGAGGTCTTGCTCTGGCCGCCCGCCGCTGACGCCCACCGCGCCGAGCACCTTGCCGTCGCGCTTGATCAGCACTGAGCCAAGGCCGGGGACGATCGGCACCCGGACCAGGCGGTCGGCGACGCTGAAGAATCCCGGACGGTCCTTGGCGAGCTCCCCGAGCGACGCGCCGTCGCGGTGCAGCATCGCGGCTCCCACGGCCTTCGCCTCCGCAACCTGCGGTGTCAGCGGAGCGGCGCCGTCCATGCGCGCGAGCGCCATGAGATGAGCCCCCTCGTCCACGACCGCAACGGTGACCCGGATGCCGAGCTCCGCGGCCTTTGCATGCGCGCGACCGATCAGCTCGTTGGCGTCGTGGAGATTCAACGGCACGTGGAAAGTCTCGCAGTTTCACGCAGAGCGGCGTTAAGGACGGTACCGGCTGAATTGCGCGCAGAGCGGCGTTAAAGGATTGGACTCGCTGAATGCTTCCGGCTACTACTCATAGGTTGGCGGCGAACTGACTTTCGGACTTGCACTGCTCCAGGTGTGCCCTTAGTGTTTGCAACGGCCCCGAGGGAAACGTTCGAAAGGGCAGGAACAGGCCGCAAGGCCAGTACCGGTCCTCGAGAGGCGATCCGTCGGGGCCATTTCTGTTTTCGGGCAAGCTGATCCCCGTCACGCGCGTTAACCTGCCTCAGTGACCGTCGCCCAGCGAGCTCCCAGGCGCCCTGAAGCCTCTACGCCCGAAGGGGTCGAGGTTTCGATTGTCATGCCGTGCTTGAACGAGGCTGAGACGCTCGCGACCTGCATCCAGACAGCGCAGCAAGCGATCGAGGGCGGCGGCCTGGCAGCCGAGATCATCGTGGCCGACAACGGCAGCACCGACGGCTCCCAGGTGATCGCGAAAGAGCTCGGGGCTCGTGTGGTCCCGGTGGCGAGGAAGGGCTATGGCAGCGCGTTGATCGGCGGCATCAACGCCGCGCGCGGTCGCTTTGTGATCATGGGCGACGCCGACGACAGCTACGACTTCACCGCGATCGCGCCGCTGATCGAAAAGCTGCGCGGCGGCTGCGATCTGGTCGTGGGTAACCGCTTCATGGGCGGCATCGAGCCAGGCGCCATGCCGTGGTCACACCGCTGGGTTGGCAACCCGGTCCTCACGTTGATCAGCCGGATCTTCTTTCACACGCCTGTCGGCGATGCGCACTGCGGCCTTCGCGGTTTCCGCAAGGATGCCTATGAGGAAATGAGGCTCCGCGCCACGGGCATGGAGTTCGCCAGCGAGATGGTCATCAAGGCATCGCTCAAGCGAATGCGAATCGCCGAGGTGCCGGTGACGCTCCGGCCTGACGGGCGTTCGCGGCCCCCTCATCTCCGCACGTGGCGCGATGGCTGGCGCCACCTCCGCTTCATGCTGCTCTTCAGCCCGCGCTGGCTGTTCCTCTATCCGGGACTCGTCTTGTTCGCGGTTGGGATCCTGCTGTCCATCGCTCTCCTTCCGGGGCCTCTTTACGTGGGCAGCGTGCGGCTGGACATACACACGCTGCTGGTCGCCGGCTTTCTCTCCCTGCTCGGATACCAGATGGTGCTGTTTGCCCTGTTCACCAAGATATTCGCCATCAGGGCGGGATTCCATCCGCCGTATCCGCCGCTCGAATCGCTGTCGCGTTATGTGACGCTGGAGGTCGGTCTGGCCGCGGGCGCCGCCATGGTGCTGATCGGCGTGGTTGCGCTCGTCGTGGCGGTCGCCAGCTGGGGTGCGGTTGGCTTTGGAAGCCTTGACCCTTCGCTCACAATGCGAGAGGTGATCCCGGCCGTCGTGCTGCTGGCGCTAGGCTCGCAGACGGTGTTCGCGAGCTTCTTCATCAGCATCCTCTCGATCGACCTCAACTGAAGCGCCGGTCCGCGCTTGCGCTCGGGGTGACAACCCTGGCTCTCGCGCCGGTCGGGTTCTGTTCGATGTTCAGCGTCTTCCAGCTGTATGACGACGAGGGCTACTTCCTCTGGACCGTCCGCGATTATCTCGCCGGGCACCTCAACTACCAGCTGTACGGTCCTTTCTATTACGAGCTGATGGGCGGAGTCTTCCGCGTCCTGGGTCTCGCGGTCACCACCGACAACGGCCGCCTGATCACGCTGGGTCTCTGGCTGCTGGGAAGCCTTATCGGCGGGCTCGCGGTCCTCGGACTGACGCGAAACCTCTGGCTGGGAGTGGCCGGACAGTTCCTCACCTTTCACGCTTTCTCGAACTTCACGAACGAACCGATGCATCCGCAGGCCCTGGTCGGCGTCCTGCTCGTGACGCTCGCCGCGCTCGCCGCCTACCGGGCGCGCTTCCCTCCCGTGTCGGCGACGCTCATCGGCGCGGTGGTCGCCGCCATCGTGCTGGTGAAGATCAACGTCGGTGTGTTTGGTGGCCTGGCGGTGGCGTTCGCGCTCGTGGCATGCGCAAGCGGCCGGTGGCGGCGTTGGCTGGTCCTGGCGATGGGCGTGGTCCTGGTTGCGGCTCCGCTTCTACTGATGACGCGGTTGTTCAATCTGCCGTGGGTTTGGCAGCTGGCGCTGCTCATGTCACTGTCGGCAGCGGGCGTCGCGATCGCCGGTTTCGCAGCCGGCGTCCCGCAGATATCGCGCGGTGACACCATCCGGCTGATCGCGGGCGGCACCGCGCTCGCGGTCGCATGCCTCGGAATCGCTGCCGCGGCAGGCTTGCGGCCTGCAGACCTGGTGGGATCAGTCGCCGGCGCACTCGGTCTTCCGGACCTGTTCGTCCTGTCCGCGAGGGTCACCCTGCCCGACGTGGGGTGGGCGGCGCTGTCGCTTGCTTTTGCGGTTGCGATTCTCCTCAAGAGGTTCGGTGCGCGGACGTCACCGGCCGTCGCTGCCTTCGCGCGCGTCGGGATCGGAGCATTCACGTGGTTCTCCGTGCTGCTGCTTCCTTCGTGGTACTGGCTCCTGGCGCTCCCGCTTGCGTGGGTCGCGATGCTGCCTCCACGGGGCGACGCGGAAAACCCCACCGATCCCTGGGCACGCGTGCTCCTGCCTGTGCTGGCGGTGATGGCGGCGCTCCAGGTGTATCCGGTAGCCGGCAGCCAGGAGTTTCTCGCCGCGTTGATGCTCGTGCCGGTCGGCGCCGTCACCTTCAACGATGGGCTGAGCGAGCTAAGAGCAATTGCGCTGACGACGCAGAGCGAGTCCCTGCTGACGATATCGAGGTCGCTGCCGCGAGGGGCTGTGGTGGTGAACGTCGCCGTGTGGGGGTTGTTTGTCTACCTCAGCGGAATGGCTTACGCGTCAGGCACGCCCCTCAGGTTGCCCGGGACGGAGCTGATGAGACTGCAGTCCGCGGAGGTCTCGGCGTTGCAGTCCCTTGCAACCGTGGCTGACCGGGACTGCACGACCTTGATCACGTTGCCGCGCATGGAAAGCCTGAACCTGTGGACCGAGAAGGCGGGACTCAGGTCGCTCTACTCCGACGATGGGATCTGGATCTTCAGCCTTGATGCTGCGAAGCAGCAGTCCATCGTCACCGAGCTAAGCGGCCGGCAGGGCGTATGCGTGGTGCGAAGCCAGGTCGTGGTCGAGTTCGTAGCGCAAGGGCGCCCTGTGCCGCAGCGACCGCTCGTCGAATACATCGACACCGCCTTCCAATCCGCGGGGACCTTCGGGGTATACGAGCTCCTGGTCAGTAGACCGGCGACTCAGCCGTAACGGCCTCCAGCCACTTGCGGCAGGACGTCAGGAAACGGGCGGCCTGCAGGCCGTCGAGCACACGGTGGTCGAACGAGAAGCAGAGGTACATCATCGGCTTGATCCCGATCATGCCGTTGATCGCCACAGGTCGCTCCACGATCGCTTCCATCGTCAGGATCCCCGCCTGTCCGGGATTGATCACGGAATAGCTGAACAGCGTTCCGAAGGTGCCGGAGTTGTTGACCGTAAACGTTGCGCCCGCGAGGTCATCCGCTTTCAGCTGCTTGTTGCGGGCGCGCGTGGCGACATCGTTGACCGCCCGCGCCAGGCCCGCGAGCGAAAGGCCGTCCGCGCGGCGCACCACCGGCACCACCAGCGTGTCCTCGAGGCCGACGGACACGCCGAGGTTGATGTCGCGGTGAATGATGAGCTCGGTCTCGTTGAAGGTCGCATTGACCTGGGGATGCTCGCGGAGGGCTGAAGCAGCGGCCGCCATCACGTACGGCAGGTAGGTGAGGGAGAAGCCCTCCTGCTTCTGGAATGCGGCCTTGTTGGTGGCCCGGTTGGCGACGACGCCGGACATGTCCGCCTCCTGCGTCTGCCAGGCGTGAGGGATGGTCGTCTTGGAGCGGACCATGTTCTCGGCGATCAGCCGGCGGACCCGCGTGAGCTGAACAACCTCGTCGCCCGCTCCTGTCTTGACCGCAGGGGTCGGGGCGGCGGCGGGGGCCGCCTTGGCCTGGGCAGCGAACTCCTGGACGTCCTTCTTGGTGATGCGGCCACCGATACCGGTCCCGACCACCCTGGCCAGGTCGACCTTCAACTCCGAAGCCTGCATCTGCACCGCGGGCGAGAAGCGGTGCTCGCCCGACTCGAGCGTGGTCTTCTGCGCACCACCCTCTCCCCGACCCTCTCCCGCTGGCGCGGGAGAGGGGATAGCTGCTGCGGGCTCTACTTCCGCGGGCGGTTCGGCCTGCGGCTCTTCGGCTGGCTGGGCCGGTGGTGCCTTCTGAACTGCAGCGCTTTCCGGCGCAGCCTTCGGCGGTGCTGCGGTGGCAGCCGGCGCAGCCGACTCTGGGGTTGCTGTGACCTTTCCGTCGCCGATCTCGACGACCGCGATCTCCGCTCCCGCCTGCACCGTCTCGCCTTCCTTGGCCAGGATCTCGCGCAGGATCCCGGTCACTGGCGCCGGCACCTCGGCGTTGACCTTGTCGGTGTCGACCTCGAGCATGGGCTCGAACTCGACGACCTTGTCGCCGACCTTGACGAGCCACTTCGAGATCGTGCCTTCGTGGACGGACTCTCCAAGCTGCGGCATGACGACGCGGGTTGTGTTCGCCATCAGTAAGCCGCCAGGTCGTGGAGGGCCTTGGTGATCTTTTCCGGAGTCGGCATGAAGTACTCCTCCATCGGAATCGCGTACGGCATCGAGGGCACGTCCAGGCCGCCGAACCGCTTGACGGGCGCGTCGAGCCAGCTCCAGGCTTCGTCGGCGATCAACGCAGCCACCTCTGAGCCGACCGAGACGCTGAAGTTGTCCTCGTACAGGACCATGCATTTGCCGGTCTTCTTAGCCGAGGCGATGATCGCCTCCCGGTCAAGCGGGTAGACGGTGCGCAGGTCGATGATCTCGACACTCACCCCTTCCGCTTCCAGGTTCTTTGCAGCCTCGTTCGCGTAGTGCACCATCAGCCCGTAGCAGAAGACGGAGATGTCGGTTCCCTCGCGGAAGGTTCGCGCTTTCTGCAGCGGGATGATGTACTCGCCCTTGGGCACGGGTTCTTTGAACATTCGGTAGAGGCGTTTGTGTTCGAAGAAGAGCACCGGATCGGGGTCGCGGATCGCCGCCAGCAGCAATCCCTTCGCCTCATAAGGGCTCGAAGGGATCACGATCTTGAGCCCTGGCGTCGCAAAGCGCGCCTCGATCGACTGCGAGTGATACAGGGCGCCATGTGCGTGGCCGCCCATCGGCGCGCGGATCACCAGCGGCACCGACCAGTCGCCGTCGCTGCGGTAGCGGTACTTTGCGATCTCATTGGTGATCGAGTTGAACGCCATGTGCGCGAAGTCGGTGAACTGCATCTCGGCCACGGGCCTCTTTCCGTAGATGGCCAGGCCAAGCGCCACGCCGGCGATCGATGACTCGGCAAGCGGCGAATCGATGACCCGGGCTTCGCCAAACCGAGCGCGCAGTCCATCGGTGACGAGGAACACGCCGCCCTTTTGCCCGACGTCCTCGCCGAGCACCATCACGCGCTCATCCCTTTCCATCTCTTCGGTCAGCGCGGACCGGAGTGCCGCCACCATGTTCATGTCCTCGGTCTCGACCCCGGGAGCGGGTTCCATCGTGGCGGGCGCTCCTACGCCGTAGACGTTCTTGAGCGCGTCCTCGGGCTCCGGGTCGGGCGACTGCATGCCTTCCTGCGTCGCCTTTGACACCTCATCCTTGACCCGCTCCTCGTACTCGGAGATCTCCTTCGCGCTCAGCACGCCTTCGTCGAGCAGGCGCTTTTTGAATACCTCGAGGCAGTCGTTCTGCGCGAGCCGGTCGATCTCCTCCTGCGTGCGATAGCGGCGCTGATCATCTTCGGACGAGTGGGCGCCAAGCCGGTCGACCAGGCATTCGATCAGGGTCGGGCCTTCGCCGGCACGGGCGCGGGCGATCGCTTCATTCGCGACGACGTAGCACGTGACCGGGTCGCGGCCGTCGACCGTGACGCCCGGAAACCCGTAACCCGAGGCGCGCTGCGCGACGTACTCGATCGCGTATTCCTTGCGCATGGGAGTCGAGATGGCGAAGCCGTTGTTCTCGCACACGAAGACCTCGGGCAACTTGTAGATGGCGGCGAAGTTGAAGGCTTCGTGCGCGTCGCCTTCAGATCCAGCCCCCTCGCCATAGCAGGTCATCAGCACCTTGTCGGTCCCGTCCATCTTCAACCCGTACGCCACTCCGGCACCGCGCACCATCTGCGTGGCGACCGGAGAGCCGCCTGACGTGATGTTGTGGCGCGAATCCGAGAAGTGACCCGGCGTCTGCTTGCCGCCTGAGGCGGGGTCGGCCGCTTTCGCGAGCACCGAGAGCATCAGGTCGAGCGGGGTCATCCCCATTCGCATGCAGAGAACCACGTCGCGGTAATACGGCGCGAGCCAGTCGTACTTCGGCTTCAGCGGCCAGCTGACACCGATCTGGGCAGCCTCGTGCCCGGCGCACGAGATGATGAAGGGCGCCCTACCCTGGCGGTTGAGGACCTGGAAGCGGTAGTCGACCTGGCGGCCAAGCAGGATGTAGTTGAACCATTCCTTGAGCGTCTTCTCGTCCAGGTCGGTGTCACGCCAAGCGATCGGTTCCTGGAATCGCCAATCGGGCTTGAACTCAGGCAGGTTCTGCGCACCACCCTGCGCGCTAGCGCGAGTAGGTTCGGCCTTACTGATTGCTCCCCGACCCTCTCCCCTGCGGGGAGGGGGGGAATCGCCTGGCGCGCTCCCGGCGGCGGGTTCTCTCGGCTTGGTGGTCGACACTAGATGTGGATCGCGTGGCCGTCGACTGCCAGCGCAGCTTCCATGACCGCCTCGCTCAGCGTGGGGTGTGGGTGGATGTTGCGGCCAAGCTCCCACGCGTCACCCTGGAAGAGCTGGGTGAGCGCCGGTTCCGCAATCAGCTCCGTCGCGCTTGCCCCCACGATGTGCGTGCCCAGCACCTGGCCCGTCTTTCCGTCCGCGACGATCTTGACGAAGCCGCCGGTCTCGCCGTGGATGATCGCGCGCCCGAGGGCGCTGAATGGAAACTTGCCGATCCGCACCTCGTGGCCCTTCTCTTTGGCCTGCTTCTCCGTCAGACCGACAGAAGCGATTTGCGGATGCGAGTAGGTGCAGCGCGTAACGAGGTCCTGGTCCATCGGAGCGATTCGCTGTCCGGCGATGTCCTCGACCGCCGTCATGCCTTCGTGCGCGGCGGCATGCGCGAGCAGGAATCCGCCGACCACGTCTCCGATCGCGTGCACCGACTCGGCCGACGTACGCAACCACTCGTCAACCTTGATGAACCCATTGGGGTGCGTTGTCACGCCGACCTGCTCCAACCCGATGTCCTTCGACCTCGGCGCGCGTCCCACCGCGACGAGCAGCTGGCGGGCCCAGACCTCGCCCTGGTCGGTGTCGACGCTCACGCCGTCGCGGGCCTTCTTGGCGCCTTTCACCTTCGCGCTGAGCCGGCAGTCGATGCCGGCCTTCTTGAACGCGGCCAGCATCTCCTTGGAGATTTCCTCGTCCTCCAGCGGCACGAGACGGTCCAGCGCCTCGATCAGCGTGACCTTGACGCCGAGCTCGCTGTAGAGCGTCGCGAACTCAACGCCGACCGCGCCCGCGCCGATGATGCAGATCGACTCGGGCAGTGTCGTGGCCAGGGTTGCGTGGTCCGACGAGATGATGAACCGGCCGTCGAACTCGAGACCAGGAAGAGTCCTGACGGTGGAGCCGGTGGCGACGATCAGGTGTTGGGCCTTGATCTGCTTCGCGCCGACCTCGAGGGTGTTGCCGTCGCGCACGCGGCCGCTCCCGGCGACCACCTCGATCTTGTTCTTCTTCATCAGGTACTGGACGCCCTTGTAGAGCTGCGCGACCACCGAGTCGCGACGGGCGGCGATGCGGGCGTAGTCGAACTGCACCTTGTCGGCGTTGACCCCGAACTCTGGACCGCGCGCCGAAACCCGGTGGTACAGCTCGGACGACTCGAGCAGGGCTTTGGTCGGGATACAGCCGATGTGCAGGCAGGTGCCGCCGAGCTTGTCGGCCTCCACAAGGGCAACCTTCAAGCCGAGCTGGGAGGCTCGGATCGCGGCGGGGTAACCACCCATCCCGCCGCCCAGAATCGCCACGTCGAAGTCAAAAGCGGGCACTTCAACTAAGTGTAGAAGCCGGTTCGAAACGACTCAGCGGCACCCTGGTCGGACGAGGTTCTGTCGCGCGTGGTCGAAGTCGGCGCGATCGGTGACCGGGAGGCCCGCGATCGGGTCGCCGTAGCGATCGGTGGCCCGGTAGTAAGCGGCGGGATCGTTCACCTGGGGCATCACCAGCACATCGGCGGTCGCGCCCGGATTGAGGCAAGGGTCCGAGCGCTCGTAGGCAAGTGCCTGGAGGTCGGCCACCTCGCGCTGCATCTGGGCGTCTTTGGCGGCGGCGAACGTGAAGAGCAAAGCGGCGCTGCTGAAGCAGGCAAGGAAGAGGCACGCGGCGAGGGCGGGCCGCCAAGTTCCACGCCAGGGCAGGTTGCGCGCGGAATCCCCCAGGAGGATCAGCCAGAACGCGGCGCCTTCGTAGACGTAACGGCCGGCCCCGGCTTGCTGGTAACCGAGCTGGGCGCGCGTCAGGCCGGTCACGACATAGAGCGTCACCAACCCCGCCAGCACCCCGAGCGCCAACGGGTCGGGCTTCCGGCGCCACCACGTCAGGCCGACCGCAAGCGCGGCCGCCGCCAACACAGGCGGCCCCCAGGCGCCGCCTTCACCGATCAGGCCGGCGGCGCTCTGTCCCAAGCCCCACAGCGCGTATAGCGGCACGAGCACGATGTTGGCCGCCGTGGGCGGAGGGTTGGGAGGCACGCCGCTCCTGCCAAACACGAGGTACCACAGGCCGACAGCGATGCCCAGCGGGACAAACCACAGCACGTCGCGGCGCCGCTCGGGCGTCGACGCCAGCATCACTACGGCGGACGCGGCGAACATCAGGCCGATGCCTGAGAACATGAGCGACGTCGCGGCCAGCACCACCGCCAGAGCCAGGTGGCCCCGCGTTGGTCGCCCCTGCAGCGCGAGCAGCATCGACAGCCCGGAGGCTACTGACGCCAGCCATGCCATCTGGAACGCCCACAACAGGTTCTCCCAGCCTGCCCCCAGCACCATCAAAAGCGACGCCGCTCCCAGGGCAACCACATCCCCCGCCCTCCGGCGCACCACCTCAAAGAGCAGGACCACGTTGGCTGCATGGAGGACCACGAGCACTGCCATGTACGGCAGGTAGCTGCGCATCCCGACCGTGTTCAGAAGACTCGCGTAAACCAGGCGGAACAACATCGACGGGTGCTCGTTGTGCGGCTGCAGGTACGTTGTCCAGGTCCAGTCGGGTGCCGTCAGGATGAACGTCCACTCATCGAAATAGAAGGTGTAGGCATGCGACAACACGAGGATGGCGGCCCCGGCCACGAGAGCCATGGTCGCGACGATGAAACGTGCGTGCGTGAGACGGACTGACGAAACGGTCATCGTGCCGGGGCTGCGTGTGCGGCCGGTGCCTCGGGCAGCGTGAGGTAGGCCAGCCAGACCGTCAGCCCGATCAGGATGGGCAGAGGGGTCAACGGCCACGCCAGCTCTCCTCCGACCCACACGACCAGGAGCCACCAGCGCTGCCAGGCGGGCGCGTGATCGCGCCAGAAAAGCCACACAGCGCCGGCCAGGATCGCGTAATCCTGCAGGTGCCAGTAGGTGGCGCCGAGCGTGCTCGTCACGATGCCAAGAGCGAACAGCCGGGCGAGGCTCGAGTCGCGCTTGAGATACGCGCCTACCAGCCCGACCACAACCAGCACGGCCTGCACGAGGTAGCTGAGGGCGCCGCCGCCGAACACATAGGCAGGCGTGAAGTACCGGTTGTTGGCCACGTGCTGAGCCTCGGACAGCAACCCGCGATACTCGTTCAATCCCTGCTGGCCGATCAGGAGCGCTGAGAGAACGGCCATCACACCGACGGTGAGCGCCCAGGCCGCGGCGATCCGCCAGCGTCCGGAGACCAACAGGACCAGGGGAACGGCCAGCGTGAGCTGAGGCTTGAGCACCGATGCCCCCAGCACGACACCGGCCAGGTACGGCTTGCCTGTATCCGCCAGCTTCCAGCTCGCCACCGCGGCGAGCAGGACGATCAGGTCCGGCTGCGCCAGGCTGAGGCTGTACTGAACCGGGTACCAGGCCAGCGCCGCGATCAGCCACAGGATCCGGACTCGCCCGGACCCGGGTGCGGCGATCAACCAGGCCGCGACCAGCGCTGCTAGCGAGGCCGCCAGCCAGACGTAGACCGTGGCGGCCGCTCCAAAGATCGTGAGCGGCACCAGCACCAGGGCGCTTGGCGGAGGCGAGATGAACCGCTCCCCATCGTTGAACGGGGCGCTGGGTCGCAGCTGGGCGAACAGCTCGTGCTGCAAGCTCAGCGAGTAGAGGTGGCTCCAGCCGTGCTCGATTCCAATGCGCGCGCCGATGTAGGCCAGGGTGAGGTCGTTGTCGAGGATCTCCCTGTGAAGCGGGAAAACGACGACGAACCAAGCGATGAACCCGCCGACCAGGACCAAGAACCAACCGAGACCAACCGCGCCCAGGTTGAGGAGCCTGAGCCGGGGGATCGGCTAACCCCGCTCGGACAGGGGTACGGGCTTCCGAGGCTCCGGACCGATGTACTCCGACTGCGGCCGGATGAGGCGATTGTTGGCGCTCTGCTCCAGCACGTGAGCAGTCCAGCCGGATGCGCGCGACACCGCGAAGGTGGGCGGGAAATACTCCTTCGGCAAGCCGATGCCCTGCAGCACACCAGCTGAATAGAACTCGACGTTGGTCGCCTGCGGCCGCTCGGGGTGCTCCTCATGGAGGATCTGCAGCGCCGTTTCCTCGACTTTCGAGGCCAGCTCGTAGAACTTGGGATTGAGCCGGGCGCACAACTCTTTGAGGATCTTCGCGCGCGGGTCATAGGTCCGGTAGATGCGATGGCCGAACCCCATGAATCGCACCTTCTCTTTGCGGGCCGCGCGCATCCATCGTTCCGCGTTCTCGGCCGTGCCGATCTGCTCGAGCTGGTCCATCACCGCCGACGGCGCCCCGCCGTGAGCCGGGCCCTTCAACGCGCCTATCGCGCCCACCAGGCAGGAAGCGAGGTCGGAGTCCGTTGAAGCTATGACCCGCGCTACGAACGTCGACGCGTTCATGCCGTGGTCGGCGAGCAGCACGAGGTAGGTGTTCAATGCGCGCACGAGCTCGGGGCTCGACTCCTTCCCGTTCATCATGTAGAGATAGTTGGCCGCGTGGCCGAGATCGGGGCGAGGCTTGACGGCCGCGAGCCCGAGCTGCCGCCGATGGAACATCGCCAGGATGGTCGGGAAGGACCCCGTGGCGTGAATCGCGAGCGGGATGGTGGGCTTTTCGAGCTTGTGCTCGACCCCCTGGACGGACACGACGCTCCTGAGCACATCCATCGGATCGGTGTCCTCGGGCAGCGCATCAAGGGCAGTCGTGGCGGCCTGGGTCAAGGACCGCGATGCCGCGAGCTCTCTTGTAAGGCCCTCGAGCTCGACTCGATTCGGCAGGTGCCCGTACCACAAAAGGTAGGCCACCTCTTCGAAGGACATCTCCTCGGCGAGGTCGGCGATCACGTATCCGCGATACACAAGGCGTCCGTTCGCGCCGTCCACCATCGAGATCGCCGTCTGCGCCGCGACGATGCCTTCGAGGCCTGGAACGTAGGTGCTCATCGTTTGGCGATGGCGGCCGGCTTCTTCCCTGGCTCGGGTCCGATCCACACGGAGGCCGGCCTGATGATCCGAAGATCGGCCAGAGATTCGAGCACGTGAGCGGTCCAGCCAACCACGCGTGAGGTGGCGAACATGCACGTGAACATTTCCTTGGGGATCCCCGCGCCGGTCAGCACGACCGACGCCCAGAAGTCGACGTTGGTCGCGTTCGGCCGTTCCGGATGGGCTTCGTGGAGGATGTGAAGAGCAAGCTCTTCAGTCCGTGCCGCCGTACGGTGCAGCTCAGGCGCAGCGCCGGCCGCCATCTCGCGCAGGATCTTGGCCCGCGGATCGTACGTCCGGTATACACGGTGGCCGAAGCCCGCGAAACGCTCGTGACGTTCATGAGCCTCGCGGAGCCATTTCTCCGCGTTGGCTTCCGAGCCGATCTTGTCCAGCATGGTGCGGGCGGCAAGCGTGGCACCGCCATGCGCCGGACCCTTCAAGGCGCCGATCGCGCCGACGACTGACGACGTGAGGTCGCTTCCGGTCGACGCGATGACTCGCGCTGCGAAGGTCGAAGCATTGAGGCCGTGATCGGCGAGCAGCACCAGGTATGAGTCCACCCAATGGACTCGTTTGACGTCGGGCTCCTTGCCCTCCATCATCCAGATGAGGTTCGCCGCGTGTGAGAGATCGCCGCGTGGATCGACGACCTCGCGGCCCAAACGCCTGCGGTGTGCTGCCGCGACGATGGTTGGAAAGACGGCGGTCAAAGCGATCGCCTCATCGAGAGTCGGCTTGACCAGGGTCTTGCTCGCGCCCTGCGCCGAAACCACCGTGCGAAGGACATCCATCGGGTCGGTTGCCGGGTCGGTCGACATGAGGGCGCCGCGCGCCGCCTTGTTCAAAGCACGACCTGACGCCATCTGCTTGTGAAGCGCATCGAGCTCCGCCTTGTCCGGTAGCTCGCCGTGCCAGAGGAGGTAGGCGACCTCCTCATAGGTGACAGCTGGAGCGAGGTCCTCGATCAGGTAGCCGCCTCGATAAATGAGCCGGCCATTGGCGCCATCGACCTCGCTGACCGCGGTCTGCGCGGCGACGACTCCTTCCAGCCCTGGGCTGAACTCCGGCACGAGGTGTAAGTGTACGGAGGG
>Ga0209118_1001080_pt1 | contig 13309 bp, 11 predicted proteins | sample BlaSpr_A8_Ref_M1_FD_187988 | JGI IMG/M metagenome (GOLD analysis project Ga0209118, IMG submission 187988) | Forest soil microbial communities from Thunder Bay, Ontario, Canada - Black Spruce, Ontario site 2_A8_Ref_M1 (SPAdes) (version 2) | ecosystem: Environmental > Terrestrial > Soil > Boreal...
AAACTCCACACTCGGCTTGCTCCCTGCGATGGGTGACCGTTTCACGGTCAGACACAACGGAGAACCGCAACGTGCGGAAAAAAATGGGCCTTCGCTTACAGCGAAACTGCCTGGGGCTTCTGCCCCGCGTGCCGGGCCAAACCCGCGGCATCCCGGTACACGCGCAACTTCTTCGCTCGCCGTGCACGCAGCTTGTTCTTCGGCAGCATGCCGAGAACCGCTTCGCGTATCATCCAGTCCGACTTTGCCTCGCGCAACCTCTTCGCCGGCACTTCCTTTAATCCGCCCGGATACCCGCTGTGCGAGTAATAAATTTTCTGCTCGACCTTGTTGCCGGTCATGCGAACTTTGTCCGCATTAATCACCACTACGTGGTCGCCCGAATCCAGGTAGGGCGTAAAGCTCGGATTGTCTTTGCCGATCAGCATGCGCGCCACTTTGGTCGCCAGGCGTCCCAACACCACGTTCGTCGCGTCCACTACAAACCAGTTCGCGCCCACTTTCAGCGCTTCGGCTGCTTCACCTTTGGCTACGTACGTCCTCATTGCGCTCAGTCACACCTTTCCCTGTAGAGACAAACTCCAATCTTAGAGTTTGCTCCTTCTTTTGTCAACGAAGAGTTGCCTTTTGGGGGAGCCTGCTCGCATCGTATGGCCCTGGCGGAATTGAAGTGCGCGAGTCCGGAGAGGTGCAAGGATGATAACTGCCTGGCTGGCAGAGAGCCGGGAACTATCGGTTTCCGGGGCCGTGCCTCCAGCCACCTTAACTCGCTACTTCGACCGGCAGCTTCAGCCAAGCCAGCACAAAGATAAGCAGCGCGGCCGCGAGAAACGAAGTTGGCGCCGCAAAAAAATAATGCAGAGAAACGGCGGTCATCGCCGCCAGCCAGATGATATTTATCAGCGCAACGCGCTTCAACAGTCCGGCCCGCTCGCGGCACAGCAACAGATCGAGCACCCCAAAGCCGAGCGCCGCAAGCATGAAGGCAACACTAAACCCACGCATCAATTCGTCCATGCTGCGGACCGATCCCATGAGATCGAATTTGTAGTTGGACATCAGGTCCAGCAACTGCCTCTCGGTATCATTCGAAGGGACCTGCTTTTGGAACAGAGAAAGTGAGTGCACCAATCCGAGGATGACCAGCGCCACCGCGCCCGTCTTGAACAGGCGTCTTCCCCATTTGTCTGTCATGTCCTGAACTTATATCACAAACCGAGGAGCGGTTGCCCCGCGACCACCCGGGGAGTAGATGCGGATTATGAATCATTTGGAAGGAACTGCGTTTCGAATGGCGCGATTCGAACTTCATTTCTGGCTTTCAGTCCGTTCCCCGGGCTTCGAACCTTTGGGACCGCCGAGTCGAACTCCAGGCCCATGAACGCGGCTTATGGGCTAAGTGACAATAATCGGATAAATCGCTGAAACCAAATTCGAGTAAAAATTGATTCAATCCACTCTTCCTATCGACGCGGAGAAGCGCATCGATTCGGCGATTCTAGAAGTGCGTCCTGCCAGCGCCGATGCGTTCTGCGGATAACAGTAACCACGTACCGGAGCTGGATGGCTTGCGGGGGCTGGCTGCGCTCCGAGACGATGCGCGGATTTGGAAGAATTACTTACTGCCTGTACCTCGTCCATTGAGGAGTGCTCTGGTTCATCATACGCTTTGTCGTACATAGCAGATTCGGCGACTTTCCGCGGCTGGAACTTGCGGCGGCTCCTTTCGCTCGGGCCATTTCCTTCGCCATCGCGAAGATGTCCTGGAGATTCCTCGAGTCGACCCAGATTCGTCGCGCTCGTCGCGCTCGTCGCTTCACATACTGACGATTGCGATTCTGTGCGGTTTTTCCGACTGTCCTCCACCTGGGCTGGCGGCCGCAAAATCGCTATTCCCAGGAGGCCTGGATTTTGGTATTGTCCTCAGTAAGCGGTGTCCCCCCCGTGGTCGGTTTGACATGCTACGAACTGATCTCGACACGCCTCTCTCGATAGGCCCCTCGACCGCCGTAAGGCCGTCGGTGCACTTCCTGCGTTTGAGCTCTCCCGGAATTCTTTTTCTGACCTGCGCCCTTTTTGGCGCCACGCATTGTTCCGCTCAGGATGTCGCCGAAGCGGCTCGCCAGGAACGCGCCCAGAAAGAAAGCCAGCAGAAAAAATTCAAGCATGTCTACACCGAGCAGGATCTAAAGCGCGCACAGATTCTCACCCCGGAAGATCGCAATCAGATGGAGGCAAAGAAAAATCAGACGGCGCCTGCGGCGGCGGAAAATCTCCAGGAACCTTTCGACGTGCAGTCGCTTCCTCCCGACGCTTCCCTTGGTGACGTGGCACGCCGCTTCCGCAAACAAAAAGAATCGCAAAGACTTCAGCGGTCCGCGGAATTCCATCTCCCCTTCGCCGATGCGCCTGTGCTAGCTTCACCGAAGCCTTCCGTGATGCCGCTGCGCCCGCCGGTTTCCAATCCCGCTCCACCGCGCTTCGCTCCTTACCAACCGCCGGTGAAGCGCTCGCCTTTCCAGCGCCCAAGGGTTTTCTTCTCGGCTCCTGCGCTCGTTATGCCTTCGCGTCCTCCTGCCATTCGAGTAACGCCTCCGCAGCCGGCCGCTCCCGCTCCGATCGCTCCTGTGACACCGATCGTTCCACTGGCACCGGGCGGCGCGGCGAGATTCAACACGGTGGTCGTGAAGCCCGGAGACTCGCTGTGGAAGATCGCGGAACAAAATTTGGGGAAGGGGCTTCGCTGGCACGAGCTTCTCGCTACGAATCCGGGAATCGTTGATGCCAACCACATCGTGGCGGGCTCTCAGGTTTACCTGCCGGTCGCCATCTTTCCCCTCGAAACCGCAACCAAGATCACGGTGCGCAAGGGCGACACTCTCTCCAAGATCGCGCGAAGGCAGCTCGGCCATGCTTCCTTGTGGTCTTGCATCGCCCGCGCAAATCCGGCCATCAATGATGCAAACTTGATCTTCGCCGGCCAGCAGTTGCTCCTCCCCGGAAGTTGCAAACCGTAGCGTTTCTTCTCCACTTCCATCGCGCTGTAATCTAAAGGAAAAGTAAATAATCTTCAGTATTTAATAAGCCACTTCTGTTTTTGGGAGATCATCACCGCCCGGTCCCTCGGGTCCCTGATCGCTCGTCCATAAGTCATTGAAATCTCTGCCTTTCTGTAAAAGTCTACTTTATATACTTCTGGCACAGAGATTGCGAAAACACACCGAGAGGATGCATAGGCTTCACACAGGTGGCTCCGGCCGAATGCGAACAATAGCCTCGAACTTTGAATGCCTCGCTGCGGTTAGGTGCGAGGTCAACGCCCGGAAATCGGATCGCACAATACTCAATGTCACCTGAAATCGTATTTTTATCTGGAGGGAAAAAATCATGGCTTTTGAATTGAAGAGATCTTCGTCTGCCCGGAAAGTATTCTTGCACCTCTCCGTGTTGGTCCTGCTCTTGACAGGCTATTGCGGAGCCGTGCTGGCGCAGTCTACTGCCGCGCTAAATGGCACGGTGACTGACGCCACGGGAGCGGTCGTTGCAAACGCGAAAGTCGTCGCGACCACCCAAGCCACGGGAGTCGAATCCGCCACTCAGACAGACACAGCCGGGGCCTATCTCTTTCCCTCGTTGCCGATCGGAATGTATCGCATCCAGGTCACCGCTCCAGGTTTCCGATCCGCAATCATTTCAAACCTGAAGCTCGATGTGGCCTCGGCCGTCACGCAAAACATTCAATTGACCGTCGGTGAAGCTGCGGAAAAAATCGAAATCGTGGCCGATGCTGCGCTCGTCGAAACCGCCACGACAAGCATGAGCCAGGTTATCAACGACAAGACCGTGCAGGAAATTCCGCTCAACGGCCGCCACTTTACGGATCTCAGCCTGCTGACGCCCGGCACAATGACGCCACCCGCCAACGGTTTCCTGTCCGCTCCGCTCCGCGGCCAGGGATCATTCGGAATCAATACCGCGGGCCAGCGCGAAGATACGACCAATTGGCTGGTCAACGGGATCAATCTGAACGACAACGTGCAAAACCAGATCACCTTCCAGCCTCCGATTGACACTCTCGCGGAATACAAGATCGATAATTCATCCTTCCCCGCGGAGTACGGCAGGAATTCCGGCGCCATCGTGAACCTGGCCACCCGTTCCGGAACGAATGAATACCACGGCGAGCTGTTTGAGTTTTTCCGAAACAATGATCTGGACGCGCGGAACTTTTTCAACCCGGCCATGAGCGCGACTGGTGCGGCGCTTCCTCAAGCTCCATTCAAGCGCAACGATTTCGGTGTCGACTTCGGCGGACCGATCAAGAAAAATAAGGTTTTCTTCTTTCTCGCCTACGAAGGACTCCGGCAACATCAGAGCCTGACCGTCTCGACAACCGTTCCAAGCCAGAATGACCGTGCGGGTGTCACTTCCCCCGCAGTTAAAAGCCTGCTCGCGTTGATCCCTGCGGCCAACCAAGTCGGATCGGGGACCGCCGGGAATCCTGCCACATTCAACTTTTTCACCGGCGGTGCACTCGCCAATGTTGCCTTGAACCAGGGCTCTGCGGACCTCGACCTCGAACTGACGGACAAAGATCGCATGCATGGTTACTACGTCGTTCAGAAGGACCTTCGGCAAGAGCCGACTGCGGGAGGCGCGATCGGGGCAGACATTCCGGGATTTGGGGATACGCGCAGCGGCTTTCGCCACCTGATGACATTCAGCGAAGATCATACCTTTGGCTCGACGCTTGCCAATACGGTGCGCCTTGGTTTCAACCGCATCCACTTGACCTTCACGCCTAACGGGCTCTTGGATCCCGCAAAATTCAACATCACCATGCCACCGGGCTCTCCGGCGGCTACGGGATTGCCATTTTTCAACGTCGCCGGCACCTTAGGTTTTGGCGGCCCGACCGGCGAGCCGCAAGGTCGCGGGGACACCACCGCCGTTTTGAATGACACTCTGAGCTGGCTCAGAGGCCGCCACTCGTTCGCATTCGGTGGAGAAATCCGGCGTGCCTACAACAACAACATTGCCGAAAACGTGGGGAGCTTCAGCTACACGACGTTTGCAAATTTTCTGGCAGACAAGTCCAATGCGTTTACGGACCAATTGGGCGCCGGAAACGACAAGGTTCTGCAACCTTCTTATGATGTTTTCGCACAGGATAGTTATAAATGGAAGTCGAACTTTACCATCAACTTCGGCCTGCGGTACGCTTGGAACTCGAGCCCGTCGGAAGCCAGCAATCACTTCACCAATTTTGATCAGGCGACTGGCACACTGATCTCGTCTCCTCAGCCGTACCACACCAACAACAAGAATTTTCAACCGCGTATCGGATTTGCCTGGGATCCCTTCAAAGACGGCAAGACCTCTTTGCGAGCGGCTTACGCGATCATGACTCAGGATCCGACCACCAATATCATCACCGGGCTTAGTTCCAATCCGCTGTTTGCGCTGCCTCTTTCTGCCAATTCCGCAACGAGCAGCATTACTCTAGAGAATCCTGCTGCCGCGGTCACCGGCGTAAGCCTTGGTCCATCGGCAATCAATCCTAACTTTGATGACATGTATGCGCAGGACTGGAACCTCACGATCCAGCGTCAGATCACTCCCACCCTTGGACTTGAAGTATCCTACGTGGGCCTGAAGGCAACCCATCTGCAGCTTTTGCAAAACATCAACCAGCCTTTCGTCACCGGCGGCATTTACGGGTCCACCAAGCCCTTTCCAACCCTGCCGCTGACAAGCTCTGTACTCCCGCCACAGTGCCAGGCTCCCAATCCCGTATGCCCGTTCGGCACCATCAATCAAGTGAACAGCGGCGGAAACTCGAACTACAATGCACTCTGGGCTACGGTCAACAAGCATTTCTCGCACGGTCTCCAGTTCCTCGGTTCCTACACCTTCTCGAAGTCGCTCGACTACAACTCCCTTTCTACCGGGGAGACGTACATCATCCAAAATGCTTATAACCCGCGTGGTGACTACGGCCGGTCGGAGTTTGACGCCCGCCACCGGTTTGTCCTCAGCGGCTTCTACGAACTGCCATTCAAAGCCAACCGTCTCGTGGCCGGCTGGCAGCTCGGATTGGTCACCCAAGCGCAATCCGGCAATCCGATCAATCCAACTCTCTCCATTGGCCCCGGACCTGGGATTTCTCTCACTGTCAGGCCGGACTTAACGGGTACGGTCCAAACAACCGGAGACCCATCGCAATGGTTTGTGAGCAAGACCGTTTTCGCCTCGCCGTGCGTTGCCGCAGTACCTCCGGCAACCTTGCCGACTTGCCACCCGGGCAACTTGGGGCGTGACGCAATCACGGGCCCAAACTTCGTCAATACCGATTTCTCGGTCACCAAAAACACGAAGATTACGGAGCGAATCACTCTCCAGTTCCGGACCGAGATGTTTGACGTTTTGAATCATCCGAACTTCGGTAATCCGGTCCTTACCGTCACCAGCGGTTCATTTGGCAAAATCCTGAGCACTCGCTTCCCGACCGGCGATTTCGGCTCCTCGCGCCAGATCCAATTTGCTCTTAAACTGCTGTTCTAAGCATTCGTCAATCCTGTTTCCAACGAGGGCGGGCTTCGACCCGCCCTCGTTGTTTTCCCTCTCGTTGAGCGCTGGCGGCACCTCTCCTGCCCGGCTCAAATTATGGTTTTCAGATACAATAGAAGACTGTTTCGAGCTCTTTTCGTGAGGCCTAGGTGATTCACCAGAACGTTTTTCATAACGACACCCTGCAGCCCATCGAGAAAGTTCGCCTTTCTCCTGGCCAGGCCGGGCTGATCTGCGGCTGGGGCATCTTCACCACGCTGCGCATCTCCCGCGGCGAGGCCTTCGCCTACGAGCGCCACTGGCGCCGCCTCGAAAAAGACGCCGCCATCACCCGCCTCCCCATGCCCTACACCGCAGCCAAAGTGCGCGTCCATCTCCACGAAGTGATTCGCGCCAACTTAGTCACCGAAGGCTGCGCGCGCATCTATCTGGTCTACAACACCGTGGGTTTCTGGCAGAGCGACGAAAAACGTCCGCAGGTTGACCTCATCATTTACTCCGCCGGTCTTCCCGAACGTCGCGAAGTCGTTCGCCTGGCCCTCCGCGAAAACGGCCGCCACGCCGCGTCTCCCCTGTCCGGCGTCAAGAGCATTTCCTGGCTCAACAATGTTTGGGCTGTTGGGGAAGCGCTCAAAGAAGGTTTCGACGAAGTGGTGATGCTCAACGAACGCGGCGAAGTTACCGAATGCACTTCCGCGAATATTTTCGCCGTGAAGAACGAGAAAATTCTCACGCCGCCGCTGAACTCCGGCTGCCTTGAAGGCGTCACGCGCGGCATCCTCATGGAAATCGCGCCGGAAGCCGGCGTTTCCGTCCTCGAGCAGCCGCTTCGTCCCGAAGACTTGTACTCCGCCGACGAAGTCTTTATCTCTTCCACAAACCGCAATCTCATCAGCGTCGGCGAAATCGCTGGCAACAAGATTCCTGCCCCAGGTCCCGTCTGCGAGCGCCTAAATGATCTTTTCGACGCTTACGTCGCTGAATATGTCTCGCGCCGTCTCGCGTCAGCGGCGCGGTAAAAACAATGTGGCCCTTCCTTAGTGGTTCACGGACCCCGGCACTAGATGGCTAGCGACACAAACTTGACTGCAATTCGAGCGACTGCTCCTGCCGACGCTGGCGAGAAGACCGTCTTCAAAATTCTTCTCACCATCAGTTTCTGCCACCTCCTGAACGACACGATTCAGTCTTTGATGCCGTCGATCTATCCCCTGCTCCAGAAAACCTTTCATTTCAATTACTGGCAAGTAGGCCGGATCGCTCTCACTTCTCAGATGACCGCCTCGATTCTCCAACCTCTCGTGGGGCTCTATACCGACCGCCGCCCGAAGCCCTACTCTCTGGCCGTCGGCATGGGGATCACGATGATCGGTCTGCTGGCCTTCTCCATGGCTCCCAGCTATGGCACCATTCTTGCTGCCGCGGCGCTTGTGGGCATTGGCTCCGCCGTGTTTCACCCGGAGTCCTCCCGCATCGCGCGCATGGCCTCCGGCGGACAGCACGGCATGGCGCAATCGTTATTCCAAGTGGGCGGCAACGCCGGTTCTGCGCTCGGCCCTTTGCTGGCCTACGCGTTTATCACCGGGCAATCCAGCATTGCTTGGTTTTCGCTATTAGCCCTTTTCGCTATCGTCCTGTTGACCAACGTCGGCACCTGGTTCCGCAATCATCCGTTTCATCGACCGCAACCGGTCTCTATGGATCCCGCTCATCTGGTGTCCATGGACTCTGCTTCCCCGCATTCGGCTCTGGCTCCTAAAAAGGTCGCCTTGGCTCTGGCCATTCTTGTGGCTCTCATGTTTTCAAAGTTTTTCTATCTCGCCAGTTTGATGAACTACTACACGTTTTATCTCATGGGTAAGTTTCACCTTTCCGTTCAGAATGCGCAGCTCCACCTGTTCCTCTTTCTCGCCGCTGTCGCCGCGGGAACTTTCATTGGTGGCCCGGTGGGAGATAAAATCGGCCGCAAATACGTCATTTGGTGCTCGATCCTGGGCGTTCTTCCTTTCACCCTGGTTCTGCCCTACTCCAATCTTTTCTGGACCAGCATTCTCAGCGTGGCCATCGGCTTCATCCTTGCTTCCGCTTTTTCCGCCATCCTCGTCTATGCCCAGGAACTCATGCCCGGACGAATCGGCGCCGTCTCCGGACTCTTCTTCGGATTCGCCTTCGGCATGGGCGGAATCGGCGCAGCGCTCCTCGGCAAGCTGGCCGACCTGACCTCCATCAACTTTGTTTACCATGTCTGCGCATTCCTGCCCGCCATCGGCATCCTCACCGCATTCCTCCCCAACCTTGAGCCAGTTAAGCTCAAAACGCCCGCGCCGCAAAGGTCCACGGCGTGACGATTGCAGTTCAACATCCTCAATGCCATTGAAAGTTGGGTCCGCCCATTTCATGATGGCATCATGACCACCAAGGTCAGCCCTGACAAGGCCGGTCGCTTCGTCTTCCCCAAACCCTTGCGCGATCAGATGCAGCTCGTTTCCGGCGACATTCTTCAACTCGAAAGCGAAGGGGAATGCATCACTATGCGGCCCGTCCGTCCCAAAACCGCTCTCAAGAAAGAATGCGGCATTTGGATTTACCACGGCGAATTAACGGATACTTCCATCCCCGATCTGCTCGACCGCGAACGCGACAAGCGCCTGTCTGCGTCGAGGGAATGCAGGAGTTTTTCGACAACTCTGTATTGATCGCCGCCTTTTGGGGCGGTCACGTAAATCATCAGGCCAGCGTCAGTCGCTTGGGAACGCAAGCAAGTAGCAATCCGCTTGCCGCGTCTATTCTTTGGCCGAAGTCTCTCTGGTAATGACCGCACTACCCGTTAAACCCTTGATTCCACCGGAGCAGGCCCTCCTCTTCGTCGAGGAAGTTCGAGACCGCCTAACTCTGGTTTCACCCAATAGCAAGGAGTACTTGGCGGCCATCAAGAAAACCGCGGAATGCGGTTTTACCAGCGGCCGAACTTACGACGCACTGCAGTTGGCCCGTGCCGCGAAGCTCAAAGGCCGGACCATCTGGAATCTCAAGCACTATCATGCCCTTGCTCCGGAGCTCTCCGCCTGCATCCGTAATCCCTGATAGTACTCCTACCTCCCGGGCTCCTCTCGCATGCTACAATTCCGCACCAAGTGGACCATGCCCGACACCGTACCCCTTGCCGGCGAAGCAGTTCTCGAAGTCGTCTCCCCGGACGGCGCGCGCCGCTACGCCCGCATTACGCAAACACCTTTTATGATCGGCCGCGGCGCCGAAACCGGCAACCACCTGCAGCTCTCCGACCGCCGCGTCTCCCGCAACTGCGCCGCCGTGGTTATCGAAGCCAATCGCTTCTACGTCGAGGATCGCGGCCAGCGCCGCGGCCTTTTCGTGAATGGCGAAAAAATCGAAAGCCGCGAGTTACAGGATGGTGACTCGATCACCTTCGGCCTCGACGACTCTTACGAGATCATCTTCCGCTCTGCCAAGAGTTCGGAGGACGATTCTCTTCCGCAGCTCCTCACGCGCATGGAGCACATCACCAGCTCGGAGCCGACGGGTGGCGGACTGGTCAAGCTCAAACGTCTCTTGGAAGCGACCTCTCTGCTCCACTCCCAGCTCCCCCTCGATGTCGTGCTGGGCCACATGCTGGATCATGCCGTCTCCGTCACCGACGCCGATCGTGGCTTGCTCCTGGAAGCCGACGCTGGCGGCGCTCTCAAAGTAAAACTCGCCCGGCGCAGCGGCGGACTTCGCCTTCCTCCCGAAAGCCTCAAGCCCAGCCAGACCGCCATCCAGCTTGCGCTTAAGCAGCAATCTCCGGTCATCACCGAAGACCTCGCGCAAGCCGACGTGGATTTACAAGCCGCTCAGAGCATCGTCGCTCAGCGGCTCCGCGCGGTTGTGGTGATTCCTCTTTTCGGCATGTCCCGCGCGAGCACGCAGGAATCCATGGTCAACATCAAGCGCGGGGATTTCCTCGGCATTCTTTATCTGGATTCGCGCCGGCCCGCCGCCTTCTCAAAACTTGACCGTCAAATCCTGGACGCCCTGGCCGGCGACGCCGCCAGCATCCTCGACAATGCCCGTCTCGTCGAACGCGAACGCGAACGCCAGCGCCTCGAGCAGGAGATCAACATCGCCCGCGACATTCAGCAGGCCCTTCTGCCTCGTGATTTCCGCGAATACCCCTACCTCGCCGTTACTGGCTTTAATCTTCCCTGCTTGTCCGTCGGAGGCGACTACTTCGATGTCTTCCCTCTCAGCGATGGCCGCACCGCGTTTCTCATCGCCGACGTTTCCGGCAAAGGACTCGGCGCCGCGATTCTGACCACCATGCTTCAAGGCGCGCTCTCCGGCATGACCCTGGGCATTGATCCCGCCCGCGTTTTCAATCACGTAAACCGCTTCCTCTGCGACCACTCCGAAGTAGGCCGTTACGCCACCATGTTCTTCGGCATTCTCGATCAGGAAGGCCATCTGGAATTTATCAACGCCGGCCATCCTTCGCCTTTCCTGATCCGCCGCGGTACTGCCGAAGAGGCCTTCACGGAAGGCTCCTATCCCGTTGGCCTCGTTCCCGAAGCCGAATACACTGCTGTTTGCCTGAAGCTGGAGCCTGGAGACACGCTGGTGCTGTTCAGCGATGGCGTCACCGAGGCTATGGATCCCGACGAGGAGATGTTCGGCATCGAGCGCCTCAAGGAACTCCTCACCGGCCAACTCGAGTGCCCGCTCGAGCAGCTCCAAAAATGCGTCCTCGAAGCCGTTGAAAACTTCTCTCGCGGTGCCCACCAGGCCGACGACCTCACTCTTCTGATCGTTCGCTACAGCGCCACCGCCGCATCCGGGCCTTCGGACACCGATCTCTCGATTTCCACTTCGCCCTCATCCTCCGCCTCCGCAGCCGCTTCCGCTGCGTCACCGTCGGTTTCTACTCCCCCCGCTTCCGCCACGTCCGTCTAATTGCAACCCTGACGCGTTCGTCACGAGAGTTTCTGCTGATGACTCTTGAATTCAAAAATTAAGGGCGAAAGCCTTTGTCATCGGCGTTCGCCCTGTTTCGATTTTGAGATTTTTTTTCGGCCTTCGCCGAAAAATCCATTCAATCGCGTTGAGAGTTTTCTCCGGCTTCGGCCTTACGCACCGAGATCCTTGAGATCGTCCTTGGCCTGCTTCTCGGCGTTCTTGGTTGCTCCCTTTGCGTCCGCATTGGGATTCATTTCATGGATCGACTTGTTCAAGCTCTGAGCCTTGTCGCCGATAGCACCTTTGCACCCGGACAGATCAGCGTTGGTCTGTACGCCTGTCACGTTCGCGCGCAGGCAGTTGAACCCCAACTCAAGATTGTGGCTGGCGTGGAGCGCGGCCAGACACTCGTTCAGTGCCGTAAAAGGAGCGCATGCATCGGTGGCGTTCGAATTGGCCGGCAACAGTCCCTGAGCCTGCAGCTTCGGCGTCAGCTTCTTTTCGATGTCGCTTCTGCTGCCGTTCGAATCGGGAGAGTTTTTGGAATTCTTGTCTTTCTTCACCCACTTGATGGGATTGAGGGAATGGGAGCTATGCGAACCCGAAGAACCCGAACTTCCCTTCGCCGCGGTGGAAGCGCCGGCGCCCGCGGGACCTTGTGCCCCCGCGCGCTGCGCGCCCACGGTCAAGAACAGAGAAACACTTACAATCAACACTGCCACTACCAGGAATGATTTTTTCATAGTGACTCCTCGGTGGAAAATCTTCGGCCAAGGCTAGGGGAGGCGGCCTCACCCTCAGTAGGCCACAGCGAGTGAGCGGGAGTGTGCTTTCGAAAGGATGGTACTCCCCCAATCAGTCACGCTGGCCATTCGAACAGGTTCCTTGTTCGAGCAGTGTTTCCTTTTTTGGCATTGGGATAGCCTGGCTGGTTCGAATGCCACCGCCAATGCGGCGGTCGTGGTTCAGGATCTGATTTTGAGAAACAGGCCGTAGAGGGTCAACGCCAGGCCGCCAAGGAAAACCAGTGGCGTGAGGTATTGCGTGACGAGTGGAAGGACAGGGGCCGGCAGAGGAATCTGAAAGGGAGCGCCGTAGCCTGCAGCGAAATAGTGAACGACGCCCGCGAGAAGCATGTAAAGCAGGCCGCGGCGAATCTGATGCCGCCCGTTCGGTCCGGTACGCCGAGACAGTTGCACCTGCGGAACCGCCTCCCGGCAAAAAGGGCACTGCGTCAGACGGGCCGACATGTACTTGCCACAAAATGAGCAGCGGCGCATGTCCGCGGCCGGTTTTCCGGAAGCGCTCATACAGTTCCCGATATCCCTCTCCCCCTAGGCTAGATTCGCAGTCATGGAATCGTCAAGGGACGTCATGCTGAAGAGTAATACACGGATTTGAAAATGACGCCAAATAGTTGGACATGGGTTCCACTTCACGGCGAGTTTGAGCCCGCTCCACGGCGGCGCGCGGAACTTTGAGGAATGGATCAGAGCGATCCAATCGACACTGGGGTGTACGTACCTTTTTGCGAACAGAAGAGTTGACCCCCAGCGTCCGTATTCCTCTGATTCGTGTTACAAGAATGGTGCAGACGGATGTTCACGTGAATTCAGGCGCCCGCGGGAAATCCCTCTTCGCGAGCTAAGGAGTAACGATGACCTTCCCTTCCCACAGAACGATCCGGCCCCTCCTTGCCTTGGTTTTTGCATTCCTTACGGCCTGCGCAACCGCCGTGCCGGCATCGGCGCAAGAAAAGAAGACGGCACAAAAGAATGGCGTGGATATC
>Ga0209118_1001081_pt1 | contig 13302 bp, 12 predicted proteins | sample BlaSpr_A8_Ref_M1_FD_187988 | JGI IMG/M metagenome (GOLD analysis project Ga0209118, IMG submission 187988) | Forest soil microbial communities from Thunder Bay, Ontario, Canada - Black Spruce, Ontario site 2_A8_Ref_M1 (SPAdes) (version 2) | ecosystem: Environmental > Terrestrial > Soil > Boreal...
AGGCTCCCGTACATCCTTTGTTTCTGATCAAGCCAGGCAGTTCAGTGGCCGGGCCCGGCGACCTGATCCAGCGGCCCGCAAACTACAAGGGCAAGATCGCCTACGAGGGCGAGCTGGGGATTGTCATCGGCCGGCATTGCAAGGATGTACCGGAGAGCGAAGCCGCGAACTACATTTTTGGATACACCTGCGTTAACGATGTCACGGCGGCGGAAGTGCTGAATGAAGACGTCAACTTTCCGCAGTGGTGCAGATCCAAGGGCTACGACACCTTTGCCTGCCTCGGTCCGGTCATCGTGCCGGATCTGGACTGGTCCCAGGCACGGGTGATCACCAGGCTCGACGGCGTCGAGCGTCAAAACTACGCGCTCTCCGACATGATTTTTTCGCCCGCAGCGCAGGTGAGCCGGATTTCCCACGATATGTCGCTGTTGCCCGGCGATGTGATCGCCTGCGGGACATCTCTGGGTGTCGGATCGATCAAGGATGGGTCGACGGTCGAGATCACCATCGACGGCATAGGCTCGCTGGTCAATGCGCTTGCAGCGAGCCCGGGTGCTCTTGCGCCAGATTCGCGCCGCGCGTTTGTTGCCGGGTAACGTGTAAACGAAATACATTCGCGACAAGTGAAACAACATTGCAGGAGAAATGACCATGGCAAAGATGAGAGCGATTGAAGCCGCAGTTCAGGTGCTGCTGAAGGAGGGCGTGACCGCGGCCTTCGGATTGCCCGGCGCCGCAATCAATCCGCTGTACGCGGCGATGCGCAAAATCGGCGGGATCGATCACGTGCTGGCGCGGCATGTCGAAGGTGCCTCGCACATGGCGGAGGGCTACACGCGAGCGAAGGCCGGCAACATCGGCGTGTGCATCGGAACGTCGGGACCGGCGGGCACCGACATGATCACCGGCCTCTACTCGGCGTGGGCCGATTCGATTCCCATTCTCTGCATCACCGGACAGGCGCCGCGCGCGCGGCTCTACAAGGAAGATTTTCAAGCGGTGGACATCGAATCCATCTCCAAGCCGGTCACCAAGTGGTCGGTCACCGTGCGTGAGCCGGCGCAGGTTCCGCGCGCGTTTCAGCAGGCATTTCATCTCATGCGCTCTGGCCGTCCGGGACCGGTGCTGATCGACCTTCCCTTCGACGTCCAGATGGGGGAGATCGAGTTCGATATCGAGACGTACGAGCCGCTTCCTGTGTACAAGCCCCGCGCCACCCGCGCCCAGATCGAAAAGGCGCTGGCCATGCTCAGCAAGGCCGAGCGGCCTCTGATCGTGGCGGGCGGTGGCATTATCAATGCGGACGCATCGGAGTTGCTGATCGAATTCGCCGAGGAGACGGGTATCCCGGTCATACCCACGCTCATGGGCTGGGGCGCGATTCCCGACGACCACCGGCTGATGGCCGGCATGGCAGGGCTGCAGACGTCGCATTTGTACGGCAACGCGACCATGCTCGCGTCGGACTTCGTGCTCGGGATCGGCAATCGCTGGGCGAATCGCCACACCGGTTCGATCGAGGTCTATACCAAGGGCCGCAAGTTCGTGCACGTGGACATCGAGCCGACCCAGATCGGGCGCGTGTTCGGCCCCGATTACGGCATCGTCTCCGACGCCAAGGCCGCGCTCGAGCTCTTCGTGCAAATCGCCAAGGAGTGGAAAAGCGCAGGCAAGCTCAAGGACTGGAGCACGTGGGCGGACGAATGCCGCGAGCGCAAGCGCACCATGTTGCGCAAGACCAACTTCGAAAATGTGCCGATGAAGCCGCAGCGCGTCTATCAGTGCATGAACAACGCCTTCGGCAGGGACGTCTGCTACGTGAGTACGATTGGTCTGTCGCAGATCGCCGCCGCGCAATTCCTGCACGTGTACAAGCCGCGGCACTGGATCAACTGCGGCCAGGCCGGCCCCCTGGGCTGGACCTTGCCGGCGGCGCTGGGTGTGGTCAAGGCCGACCCCAAGCGCAAGGTCGTCGCGCTGTCGGGCGATTACGATTTCCAGTTCATGATCGAGGAGCTTGCGGTCGGCGCCCAGTTCCAGCTGCCGTATCTGCATATCGTCGTGAACAACTCCTACCTCGGCTTGATCCGGCAGGCGCAGCGCGGCTTCAACATGGATTACTGCGTCGACCTGTCGTTCGAGAACATCAACGCGCCCGGCCTGGGCGAGTACGGCGTCGACCACGTGGCGGTGGCCGAAGGATTGGGCTGCAAGGCCATACGCGTGCGCAAGCAGGAGGAGATCGATCCCGCCATTGAGCAGGCGGACAAGTGGATGGCACAATACAAGGTGCCGGTCGTGATCGAGATCATTCTGGAGCGCGTGACGAATATTTCCATGGGCACCGAGATCGACAACATCACCGAATTCGAAGAGCTGGCACAAAACCGTGAAGACGCGCCTTCCGCGGTCGGGCTTCTCGACTGAATTACATCCGCTAGTTCGAAGGGAGGAAGCCGATGAAAGCTCATCGCTATTGGAGACACGCAAGTCTCGTCATGGTGTTATCGGTATTCACCTTTCCTGCGGGAGCAGGGCACCTCGTGGTGTCCGCGAACGATGGCAAATGGCCGAGCATCGATGGTGACTACTACGCCGCTGATCCGCCCATGCCCGACACGCTCGTTATTCTCGATGCCGCGGTCTTTCCGCCCAAGGTCGTTGGTCAAGTCGAGGTGCATCATAGTGTTATAGCTCCGCCGATGGCCGTGGCGATCAGCCCAGATGAAACAATCGCTCTTGTCTCGGCACCCAATAGGCTTAACCCCGACGCCCAGATTGTGCATGGGTCGCGTGCTTCGAACTCATGGTTTATTCGTGAGCCGTTCATTCAGGTGATTGATCTCGAGGCCTCGCCGCCGAGGCTTATCGATCGCGTCGCGCTCAGCACCCAGGCCTATGGTGTCTCGATCAACAAGGCAGGCACTCTCGCGCTTGCGGGCCATATCGAGGGTACCGTGTCGGTACTCGTGATCGAGGGCAAGAGGGTTACGCTCGTCGAGACGCTTAAGATTGGCGAGCCGAAATCCCGCCTGAGCCACGTCGCGTTCACGCCCGATGGCAAATGGGCGTTGGCGACGAAACGGGGCGAGGACAAAGTCTCGGTTCTCAAGGTGGACGGTACAAAAGTTACTTGCACAGGGCGCGACATAACGGTGGGCGTGCAGCCGTATGGGATGGACATTTTCCCGGACGGCAAGCTCGCCGCAATCGCCGACCATGGCGACGAGGGTGGCGATGCCGATGAGATTACGTTGGTCGATCTGACGCGCGAGCCGTTCCGTGCGATCGAGCACGTCACGGTCGGGCAAACACCCGAGGGCGTGGCGATCTCGCCGGACAGCAAGTGGATGGCGGTAAGCAACATCGACGGGACCAACCTGCCGAAGAAAACCAGCCCCTTCTGGACAGAGCACGGCAGCCTGATGCTGTTTTCGATTAAGAACGGTCATGCCACAAAAGTCGCCGAAGCGCCGGTGGGCAAGAACAACCAAGGCGTCACGTTCACACCGGACGGTAAGTACATTCTGATACAGAACTACGCCGAGAATGAGTTGGCCGCCTTCCGAATGACCGGAACCGGCATGGAGGATACAGGGGTGAGGATCAAGATGCCAGGCAGCCCGGCCTCGATTCGCATCGCACCACAATAGAGTCTCTGCAGATCAATGCATTCGAACCGATATCTTGAATCAGATTGACGAGAGGGAGACATGCCGAAATTCAATGCCAATCTGACGATGCTGTTCAACGAGGTCGACTTTCTCGACCGATTCAAGGCGGCGAAGGATGCGGGCTTCAAGGGCGTCGAATACCTGTTCCCCTATCCTTATCGCAAGGAGGACCTGGCCGAGCGCCTCGCGGCGAACGGGTTGACGCAGGTGCTGCATAACCTGCCCGCCGGCGACTGGGCCAAGGGCGAGCGCGGCATCGCCTGCCTGCCCGATCGCGTCGGCGAATTTCAGGACGGCGTCGGCAAGGCGATCGAGTATGCAGGTGCGTTGCAATGCACGCAGATAAATTGTCTCGCCGGCATCGCCCCGACCGGCGCCGATCCGGCCAAGACCCGCGAGACGTTCGTCCGCAACCTGCAGTTCGCGGCAGGCAAGCTCAAGTCAGCCGGCATCCGGCTGCTGATCGAGCCGTGCAATACGCGGGACATTCCCGGCTTCTTCCTCAACCGCTCACAGCAGGCGCTCGACATCATCAAGGACGTCGGCTCGGACAATCTGTTTCTGCAATACGACATCTACCACATGCAGATCATGGAAGGGAATCTGGCGCCGACAATCGAGCGCAACCTCGGCAGCATCCGCCACCTGCAGCTCGCGGACAATCCGGGCCGCAACGAGCCGGGTACGGGTGAAATTAATTACCCGTTCCTGTTTCAGTTCATCGATAAACTCAACTATTCCGGCTGGATCGGCTGCGAATACAAGCCGGCGAAGTCAACGCTGGAAGGGCTGGGATGGATCAAGCCCTATCTTTGAAAATTCAAGCTGGCGCCAACAATTCATCCGAACCGCAAAGGACAGGAGCATGAGCAAGGTTGGATTCATCGGGATGGGCATCATGGGCAAGCCAATGTCGCTCAACTTGATCCGCGGCGGCCATGAGCTCTACGTCCATTCGCGGCACGGTGCGCCGCAGGAGATCCTCGCCGCGGGCGGTACGGCTTGCGACAGCGGCATGGAGGTCGCCCAGAAGGCGGACACGATCATCACCATGGTGCCGGACACGCCGGACGTGGCTGCCGTGCTGTTCGGCGCGAAGGGCGTCGCCGAAGGCCTCACGCGCGGCAAGATCGTCGTCGACATGAGTTCGATTTCGCCGGTCGAGACCAAACAGTTCGCGCAGAAGATCAATGCGCTCGGTTGCCAATATCTCGACGCACCGGTGTCGGGCGGTGAAGTGGGAGCAAAGGCAGCGAGCCTGACGATCATGGTCGGCGGACCCGAAGATACGTTCAACAAAGTCAAGCCGCTCTTTGAATTGATGGGCAAGAACATTACCCTGGTCGGCGGTAATGGCGACGGACAAACGTGCAAAGTGGCGAACCAGATCATCGTTGCGCTCAACATCGAAGCCGTCGGCGAGGCGCTGCTGTTCGCCTCCAAGATGGGGGCGGATCCGGGCAAAGTGCGCCAGGCGCTGATGGGCGGTTTCGCATCGTCACGCATTCTGGAGGTTCACGGCGAGCGGATGATCAAGCGTACGTTCAACCCCGGGTTTCGGATCGTGCTCCATCAAAAGGATCTGAATCTGGCGCTGACCGCTGCGCGCCAAGCTGGCATATCGCTTCCCAACACCGCCACGGCGCAGGAGCTCTTCACTGCCTGCGCAGCGCACGGCGGCAAGGACTGGGATCATTCGGCTTTGGTGCGTGCGCTTGAGCTTCTGGCGGGCCATGAAATCGCTACCACGTAGCGAGGATCCGAAAACGCAAACCCACGCCCTGACCGACACAAGTACGGGTATCGCCTTGACCCGTTAACCCCGATGTTTCGTGACCTGTGGCAAGGCTTTAGCCAGACGTTCCCCAGCGGCCAAGGGTGCGCGCTTGGTTCGCACCGGTGATTTCGCTGAGATATATCGGTCGATCCGGGGCCGGAAGCGCCCGATCGAATGCCGCCGACGCCATGGCAAGCAAGCCCGCGCGTGTATCGGGATTCGACGCCGCGCGCTCCAGCGCTTCCCGATCAGCCCACACGGGTTTCCCGGAGACAATCCTCAGGTAGATGCGCCCGGTATCCTGATCCGCGAAGTTGATCTCACGAAATTTGTCGATGCATTGCTTGAGAAATCCAGTGTTGTTCTCCGACGCCAGGAGGCTCTGGTCGCTGTAAAGCAACTCCGGAGCGGTGGCATTGACGTTTACCCTTCGGTATCGCTCGACATCGAGCGCGCACTTGACGTCCAGCACGTTCAAGGTGTCGTTCCAGCCGAACGCGATCGTGCGCGGACGCTCGCCGAGCTGCACGCTGTTGTCGAGAAATTCGAAGTGCACGCGCTTGTCGGTACGTTGTATCCAGGTAAAAAAAAGCTGCGGCATTCCCGAGTACGCATCGACGCTGTGCGCGAGCGTGTCGTCGACGGCTTTATAGCGACCGAACTCGAGTCCCCGCTTCCAGGCGCGCTCCACGAGCGAAGCGGGCGGTGTGATCACGAAAAAGAGATAGACGATTTGACCGAACCTGGTCAGCAGATTGCTGCCCGCCTCGTTCGAATCGGGGGCGAAGCTGTCGAAACGGAACCGATCGATCAGCAGGTGCGACATGTCTCCGCGCCCCGCTTTTCGCGCCATATAGCGATCGAGTTTCTGATCGATTATCTGGAGCTCCTCTCCGGTGAACGAGGCTGCATACCTGAAGACCGGGCCAAGACTGTCGTAGTCGATCAATTGTTTGCGCCAGATGTCCGGACTGATCAGCGCAAACTCACTCCAGGTGACCCCGATGTCGCCGGCAAGCGTCTTTTGCAGCGGACGCAAGGTACTCTTGCCCGAGGCCGAAGGTCCTTTTGTATTCATGACGACCGGCCGTTCTTGTCGCGGCAGCAGGCTGTAGCCTTCGATCTCGGCCGCATTGGTCATCCACGGCTCGATCAGCCGTCCGATTTCGTCACTGCCAAAATGGTTGCAAGCCATGTCGGTAACGAGTGACGCAATAAGCTGGCGGCTGCCCCAGACGCTGCCGTGGCGGATAAGCAACGCGGAGACGACCGTCGACAGCGCGCGGTATGCGGCTTGCTCCGCACCGTCAGGGAGCGAGCGCGCCTTGGCCCCCCAAGTCGCGATGAGCTGCCCTGGGTCGCGCGCGCCGGAGTCGGTCACCATGTCGGGTGCCCGGGCGCGTTTGAAAAAGCTCAGGAATTCGCGCTTGGCGGTCGGCAACACAGGAGTTGATGCCGCGGCGGGCGCGGCATCAACGCTCGCCAGCTCGTTGGCGACGATTTCCGACAGCCTGCGCTTCGCTGCATCGTAGATTGCATCGATCTCGCTCATTCTGGGCTCGATGCACTGCTTCAGAAGAATCCCGGTCATCTGCCGGAAATTGATGCCGAGATCTTCGATGCGCGATCCATCGGGAACCGAGAGATCGGCGGTTACGCGAATCAGCACTTCATGGAGGGCAAGCCGCCGCGGCTGGAAGGTCACGAGCTCCGTGAATTCCAGGCCGGTGAGATCACGCATTTCTTCGGCGTCGGCAAGGGACGTGAAGACGTTTTCCGGTCGGAAGATCGTGCAATAGTGGCGCAAGTGCGCTGGAATCTGCGATTGAATCCCGGGATTCCAGGGGCCGAATTGCGCGTCGCCAGCATCTGCGATGAAAGTCATCTCCGACACTCGTGGCGAACCTTATTTCTGTTGCAGATTCTCGAGGATGGGCTTCATACGGATTTCCGTGTCCATCCAGAGCTTGGTGTAGGCGGTGGGATCGAGGTAATACGGCGTAAGCGCGAGCTCCTGCAGCTTCTTCTGATGCTCCGGACTGTCGATCACTTTTTTCATTGCCTTGGTTAACGCATCGACGACGTTTTGCGGTGTCCCCTCCGGCGCCACGATCCCGGTCCAGGAAGCGGCGGCGACGTCATAGCCCTGCGATTTCATCGTCGGAACTTCCGGCATCGATTGGTCCGGTTGCTCGGCTGCGATCGCCAACACGCGAAACGCGCCGCTCTGCTTGTGCGGCAAGGCGTCGGCGGTCGCACCGGCCAACGCGTCGACATGTCCACCGAGAAGCGCAGTGACCGAAGGCGCGCCGCCGGTGAAATGGATGGAGACGAAGCGCACCTCGGCCGCTCGTTCCAGCATCAGCACCCGCGTGTGGGGCACCGCCATCAGGCCACTATCGCTGATCGAGATCGTTTCCGGGCTCTTGCGCGCGGCCTGCACCAGGTCGTGCAGCGTCTGGTAGCGACTGTCTGCGCGCACCGAGATCGTCTGGGGCACGTAGTGGTGCATCGCCACCGGCTGGAAGCTCGATCGCGAATACGTCACGTCGCGGCCGGGCACCGTGTAGTGCGTGACCACCGTGGGAAGCACGACGTATGAAAGGGTGTAGCCGTCCGGCTTTGATCTCAAGAGCTCCATCAAGCCAACTTGGGAGGCCGCGCCAGGCTTGTTGGCGACTACGACCGGCGTCGCCAGCTCCTTCTCCAGGGCTGCTGCCATCAATCGCGCACCGGTGTCGGTGACCCCACCGGCGGCGTAAGGCACGATCATCGTGATCGGCCTGCCGCGCGCCGGGAACGCGGTGCCCTGAGCAAGCGCCTCGACACACGACAAGCCGACGACGGCGCCCGCGAGGGCCGCCATGAGCGCGGCCATCCAATCGGGGCACCACCGCTTGTTGCTTCCTCCGGATGAGAACATGAGGTCTTCGCCTGGCTCTGCCAACTGACGCGCCCAGTGTACCCGCAGGTCGCTAGCGCAGCTTCCCGACGGGCGTGCGTTTTTCGTTGAACGCGCGAGCGCCCTCCGCGCCGTCTTCGCTCTCCGCGATTTCCTGATCGAGATGGCGCGCATAGGCCGACAGCGACGGCGGAAACAACGCAGTCAGCCGGTACAGCCGGATCGCGGCCTGCACCGCGAGCGGAGAGCCAAGGCAAATCATTTCGGCAAGCTGCTCGGCCGCAGCCATCAGTTGTTCCGCCGGCACCACCTTGTTGACGATCGCCTGTTGCAGGCATTCCTGGGCGGTCAAACGGCCATTGCAAAGCGTGAGATGGGCGGCCGCAGTGCGCGGCAGCGCACTGTACATCTCGTGCGGCGCGCCTAGACGGCCAACGTTGGTATGCTGATCGCCGATCCAGGCGCCGTCCGCCATTACCCGCAGTTGGCACTGCAGGATGATGTTGAGTCCCACGCCTACGGCGAAGCCAGTGATGGCGGCGATGAGCGGCTTTTCCAGGTTCACGTCCTGCGGCTGCCCGCCTCCGCCCCAGTGGAACAACGGATCATTCGGGTCCTCGTGTGGCGTACGCCTGCCCTGCGCCTGATATTGCGCCAGGAACTTGACGTCGCGCCCGGCGCAGAAAGCTTGCCCGGCTCCGGTGACGATGCCGACGTAGATGTTGGGATCGAGGCCGATGTCGCGCCAGCAGGAGCGCATCTCCGCGTACGCGTACGAGTGAAGGGCGTTGCGAACCTCGGGCCGATTGAGCGTGACATACGCGACGTGGCCCTTCTTTTCGTAGATGACGTGCTCCAGCTTGCGCGGCATCGTGGCTGGGTCGTACGGCGAGTCGTAGCGCGGCATCGGTTCCTCCTCCCTGCGGTGCGTTCAAGGGATTGCGAACTCGATATTCACCTGGAATCGGCGAAATGGCGAGTGGATCGCATCAGGAAGTCGAACCGCGCGCGGCCGTGCCGCACGCAGCGTCGGGTCGGCTGAAAATGCTCGCGGTGTCCTCGGCCAAGCGCTCTCCCGGCAGTACCGGATGTGCCCACGGTCGAGGAGGAATTGGCAACTCGAAAAAAGCCTCGTCACGAGTGCGCGCGACGGTGGAGATTTGGCAACCGGCCTCGCGAATGCCGGCCGATCTATACGGCTGCCGAGGTGGAATTAAGTGCTTCGTGGACGCGAGTAAGCCGGATCGTCGGCGCGCGCCGACCCGCGCCATGCGCACCTACGTCACGCGATCCACGCTACCAGGGAAGTCCATTCAAATCCGGCACATGCGCCGATTGCTCGGGTAATCCGCCCGCCATTTGCATCAACGTGATGACCAGTACGCCCGCGCACCCGCCTCCGATAAATGCCGCCAACACCCACCAAAACGAAACCATTGGGTCGCCCCCTTCTTGCCCTCATGGTTGTCAGAAAAGATCGCGCCCCGGTTGCGCCGCCCGATTCCATCGCACTCAGAAAGGGAATCGAGGGTCCTCGCCGTTTGCCATCAGTCGCATCGTCGCTGACTTGCAGAGCAGCAGCGGCATCGATTTTCCCGGGATGTAAGGAGAGCCCACCGATCGCGCTACTAGATTGCGCCCCGTTCGATTTGTTGTCCGTCGGGTGGCATACATAGTGGTTAGCATATTGTTGCCCCTCACTAAGAGCGGGTACTAAACCATTTCCTGAGTGGGTCTATTGCCAGGGCGGGCGTACACGCGCGCGACTGCTGGGGGCAGTTCGCTATACCAGCGCCTGCGTGTCCGCATCGACGGGCAGCGCGTGGCCCGATATGTTCGCGCCCAACTTCGAGGCGAGAAACACGATCGCATGCGCAATGTCGTCGGCGGAAACAAGCCGGTGCAGCGACGTCTTTGCCAGTGCCTCCTCGCGCACGACATCGGCGGCGACCCCGCGCGCGGCTGCCTTGCTCGCGAATACGGCGTCGATGCGCGATCCCGCGACGGAGCCCGGGCACAACGCGTTGACTCGGATGCCGTGGATACCGAGCTCGATCGACAGCGACTTGGTCAAGCCGATCACGCCCCATTTCGTCGCCGCGTACGGCGTGCGCAGCGGAAATCCGAAGCGGCCCGCCGCGGAAGACAGGTTCGCGATGCTCGCGTTGGAGCTCTGCTTGAGCATCGGAATCGCCCGCTGCGCGCACAGGAACTGTCCGGTGAGATTGACCGCGAGCGTGCGTTCCCAGTCGCGCAAGGTGATGTCCTCGCACGCCGCCGTGGGTCCGGCGATGCCCGCGTTGTTGACCAGTGCGTCGAGGCCGCCGAGCGCGAGTTGGGTCTCATGGAACAGACGGGCGACGGACGTCGCGTCGGCAACGTCACATGTGCTGCGGGAGATGCCCGGGTCGCTTGTCGCCAACGAGGCCAGCGCTGCCTCATCGATATCGCAAAGGTGCACATGCGCGCCTTCGCGCGCGAATGCGCGGGCGGTCGCGAGGCCGATGCCTGATGCGCCGGCGGTGACCAACACGCGCAATCCCTGCAGGTTCAGGTCCATCGCCGCTCCTTAAGCATCAGCCCGATCTGCAGCCACAGGTTTACAGCGGAACGCGGCGGGATTATAACTGCCATCGCAGTTGGGCGCCCCCGATCGGCCACAGAGCCGCAGCGTCCGATTCCATTCCTCGAGGAATTGTTCGAGACCTTCGATCGCCTGCGCGGGGAAGTCGCGATGGTCACCGTCGAGCATAATCTCGATCTCGTGCTGGCCCTGGCCGATAGCGCGTATGTGCTTGAGCGCGGCACGGTCGTGCATCATGGACCGGCGGCCGCCTTGCGTGAAGATCTCGACCTGCGCCGGCAGGTCCTCTGGATGTGAGATGAAAACTAATGCAGCGATGATAGGGGGCGGCCTGATCGGCCGCGCGTGGGCGATGGTCTTCGCACGCGCGGGCTGGCAGGTCCGGCTCTTCGACAGCGTGCCCGCCCAACGCATTGCCGCCCACGACTACATGGCGGCGAGCCTGGCCGAGCAGCAGGCCTACGGCCTGGTCGACGACGCGGCTCGCGCGCTGGCCCGCATTGCCATCGTCGATCGGCTGGAAGACGCCGTTGCGGACGCGACGTGGATCCAGGAGAATCTGCCGGAAGTCCTGGTCGTGAAGCGCGAGGTTTTCGTCGCGCTGGATCGACTCGCTCTACCTTCGGCGATTATCGCGAGCTCGACCTCGGCGCTGCCGGCGTCGCGCTTCACCGAAGCCTTGCCAGGACGCGCGCGGTGCCTCGTCGCGCATCCGGTGAATCCACCGCATCTGGTGCCGGTGGTCGAATTGTGCGGCGCGCCGTGGACGGCACCCGAAATCATCGCGCGTGCCCGCGACGTGATGACCGCGGTCGGCCAGACACCGGTGACGATTCACGACGAGCGCGACGGCTTCGTGCTCAACCGTTTGCAGGGGGCGCTGTTGTCCGAGGCAATGCGGCTGGTCGGCGAGGGCGTCGTATCGACCGAGGACCTCGACCGGACTGTGCGTGACGGCCTCGGCTTGCGCTGGTCGTTCATGGGTCCGTTCGCCACGATTGCGCTCAACGCGCCGGGCGGTGTCGACGATTACTGCGCGCGCTATGGTGAATTCTTCCGCCGTCTCGCGGCGGACCCCGCGCGGCCCTCCGTGTGGGACGACGCCAACGCTGCCAGGGTGGCGGCCGCGCTCGGCGATCCACCGGACGCGACAGAGCGCGACGCCCGCATGCGCTGGCGCGATCGGCGCCTGCTTGCGTTGCGCCGGCATAAGGCATCCGAAACGGATTGGACATCCGAAACGGATTGAGCATCCGAAGCAGATTAAGCATCTGAACCAGATTGAGCATCCGAACCTGATTTCGATGAAGGAGATACCGGAATGAGCGCGTCCCGCAAGGTCATCATCACCTGCGCCGTCACCGGCGCGATCCACACGCCGTCGATGTCGCCGTACCTGCCGATCACGCCGAAAGAGATCGCGGATGCCGCCGTTGCGGCGGCCGAGGCGGGGGCCGCCATCGTCCACCTGCATGCGCGCGATCCTGTGGACGGCCGGCCGACGCAGGACCCCAAGTACTTCCGCGAATTCGCGCCCGACATCGCGCGGCGCTCGGACGTCGTCATCAACTTCACCACCGGCGGCGCACCGACGATGACGATAGAGGAGCGGTTGCAGCCCGCGCTGCTGCTAAAGCCGGAGGTCGCCTCGCTCAACATGGGGTCGATGAACTTCGGCTTGTTTCCGATGCTCGCCCGCTTCCCGACCTTCAAGCACGATTGGGAGCGACCCTATCTCGAAGGCTCGGTCGACCGCATCTTCCGGAACACGTTCAAGGACATCGAGCACATCCTCACTTCCTGCGCCGGCAACGCCACCTGTTTCGAGATCGAGTGCTACGACATCGGCCACCTCTATACCGCCAGGCATTTCTTCGACCGCGGGGTGGTCAAGGCGCCGCTTTTCATCCAGAGCGTATTCGGGATTCTGGGCGGCATCGGTCCGCACCCTGACGATGTCGCGCATATGAAACGCACCGCGGATCGCCTGTTCGGGGATCAATACCGGTGGAGCGTGTTGGGCGCGGGGCGGAACCAGTTGCCGATCGCGGCCATGTCGGCGGCGATGGGCGGCAACGTACGCGTCGGCCTGGAGGACAGCCTGTGGCTCGGACCGGGAAAGCTCGCGGAATCGAACGCCGCGCAGGTCCGCGCCGTGCGGCAGATCATCGAGGGGATGGGCCTCGTCATCGCCACCCCGGACGAGGCCCGCGAGATCCTGAAGCTCAAGGGCCGCGCGGCGGTTGGATTCTGACTGCAGCGAGGATCGAAATGGGGCACTCGAGCGAACGATGGAGCGAACTGCTCAGGCAAGCAGCAACGGTTCGGAAAAAAACTTGAACTGCTTGCGGCCTGCCTGCTT
>Ga0209118_1001082_pt1 | contig 13286 bp, 10 predicted proteins | sample BlaSpr_A8_Ref_M1_FD_187988 | JGI IMG/M metagenome (GOLD analysis project Ga0209118, IMG submission 187988) | Forest soil microbial communities from Thunder Bay, Ontario, Canada - Black Spruce, Ontario site 2_A8_Ref_M1 (SPAdes) (version 2) | ecosystem: Environmental > Terrestrial > Soil > Boreal...
TCGTCCTCGATTTTGATTTCCGTACCGCTGTACTTGCCGAAGAGGACGCGATCGCCGGGTTTGACGTCCAGCGGGATCAGTTCGCCCTTTTCGCGCTTGCCAGCACCGACGGCGATGATTTCGCCCTCCATGGGCTTTTCTTTTGCGGAGTCAGGGATGATGATGCCACCCTTGACACTTTCCTTCTCTTCAATGCGCTTCACGATGACACGGTCGTGGAGCGGAGTCAGATTCACTGCCATCTTGAAAAACCTCCATAGGTGAACTTGCGGTTTATAGTGTAGCTGCAAGGAAAAGGGGAATTAGCACTCCTCGCAGCCGACTGCTAATATAGCAGAAACTTCTGCCATGTCAAGTATTTCCCGGACAGATCGGCTGATCTCCCGTGGATTTTTGATCCGGTTAAGCCGTGTATTTAGAATAGTTTACGTGGTGCAAGAAAAATCTTGCACATGGCGATTGTACTGCAGCTGGGCCGGGCGTAAAATCCGACACGCGGAAGGCTCATGGGATCGCTGGTATACATCCGGCTTATCGGCTACACCTTTGGCACGCTGCTGCAACTCTTTTGGATGGTGGTGATTCTCGGGTACCGCCGCCAGCGAAATTTTGAGCGCGTTTTCTTTTTTCTGTGTTTGGCGTTGTTCTTTTTTTATGGCGGGTCGCTCCTGGCGCTGAACTCGCAGATCTACTACCACCAACCGCCAGTGGCGCTCAATCAATTTGCAATCATAATCATTTCCCTCGGACTTTGCATGTTGCCAGCGCTCCTTATGCATCTGCACATGGAATACGCAGAAACGCGCGGCCTGCTCAAAAATAAGCGATGGAAGCTCGCAGTATTATTTCTTTTTTATGCTGCCTGTTTGCACCTGGCAGTCCATCGGATTCCGCTCCTCGTGCATGCTCCTCAATTCAACTTTCTCGCGCCCGGCAGTTCGTTGGGGGAGGGTTTCGCCATCGCGCTGGCGATCGCGCTGGCGTGGTGCGGAGGCTGGCAAAGACGATTCGCAACGGCCGCCCCGGATAACCCTCAGCGGTATTTTCACCGGACGCTGTTCGCATTTTTCGTCGCGTCCTTCCTGGCGGTCGATGGCTTGCATTTAGGACCGCTTCCTATGCAGGCGCGGACGACAGAGGCGCTTGCTACCGCCTTTTCGTTGCTCCCGATCTTGCCTTTCAGCGTGCTTATCTATCTTGTATTTCGGCATAACTTTTTGCAGATCGGCCGGCAGAAGAATCTACTGTACGCCATTTCGGCTACTTTCCTTGCCCTGCTGTACCTGAGCCTCGTCCGTCGTGTCGGCACCTGGCTGGAACCGCTGCTTCCGCCGGAGGCTTCGGCGTCCATTCTGCTCTTTGTGCTGGTAATTTTCATCGAGCCCTTGCAACGGGTCCTTGGCCGCCGGCTGGAGGAAACGGCGCACCAAGAAATGGACCGGGTACAGCGACTTTCCGCGGAGATTCAACAAGAAGCCCGGCAGGGTGACTTGCGGTGTTTGGTCCGTTTCATCGAGCGACGCGTAAAGGAACAGTTCGAGTTTGAAGCCGCTTGTCTAACCGTACTTCAGCCCGACTTGGGAGCCAGTTTCTCAAAGAAACAAGGATCAGAAGGCGAGGAATCTTTTTCCGTCTACCAGCCTGGCAGGCTCGATGCCGTTTTGTCCGTGCGTCCGCACGGGGCGATGCTCTCAGGCGAAACGCGGGCGGCGCTGGAGTTTCTTTGTGAGCAACTGCCGGGGGCGCTGGATTTGTGCCGGCTGATCGAAGAAAAGCTGCAGTTGGAGAGGGAATTGGCGGAGCGCGAGCGGCTGGCGCTGATGGGACAGATGGCGGCGAGCATTTCGCATAACCTCAAGAATCCGCTGGGATCCATGAAGACCATATTGCAGATACAACTGGAGAATCCGGAACTTCCCGACTCGATGCGCGCCGAAACGAAGATGGTGCTGGAAGAAGTGGGCAGGCTCTCGACGAAGTTGAATCAGTTGCTGCAATTCAGCCGGCCAGTGGTGCGAGGAGGAAGCGCCATTGGCAGTTGCGATGCCCGAGTGGTCGTGGAAGAGGTGGCGGGCCTCTTGTCGCACGAGGCGGAACGGCGAGGCGTGCAGATGCAAATAAAAATTTCCGGCGGGAGCGCATTTGTGGCGGCTAGTGCGGAAGCGGTGAACGACATCGTGTCCAACCTGGTGGTGAATGCACTGGAAGCCACGCCGCGTGAAGGACACGTCATTGTAACCGTTGCTTCGCGCGACGGGGCTTGTATCCTTGCGGTCGAAGACGATGGGCCGGGGATTCCGGCAGCGCTGCGAGAAAAGATTCTCCAGCCTTTCTTCACGACAAAGTCGCAGGGAACAGGATTGGGTCTGGCGATTGTGTCACGACGCGTGGCCGAGTTCGGTGGCAAGGTCGATTGGGAGAGCCCCGTGCGAAATGGGCACGGCACGCGGTTCCACGTGACGCTGGGGATGGAAGCAACAAAGATGTAACGGAGTAAGGAATGAAGGGAATAAGGAAAAGCGAATGCTGAAGACCATTTTGATCGTGGATGACGAACCCGCGGCGAGATACGGGCTGCGAAGGGCGCTGGAGGCCAAGTACCGGATCGCGGAGGCGGATTCGGCCGAAGCGGCGCGAGAAGCACTTGCCCGCGAGCAACCGGACCTGGTGTTGTTAGATGTAGTGTTGCCGGGACAGGACGGGCTATCGTTTCTGCGCTGGATGCACGAACAGGGAAGCGCAGTGCCGGTGCTGATGGTTTCGGCGCTGGACACGGCGAAGACGGCAGTCGAGGCGCTGCAGCTTGGCGCAGCGGACTACTTGGTGAAGGGTTTCGAACTGGAAGAGCTGCGGCAGCGCGTGGCGAACCTGCTGAAGCTAGTGACGCTTGAAAAAGAAAATGACGCCCTGCGGCGGCGTTTGACGACCGAAGGGCAATTCGGCCAGATGATCGGCCGCTCGGCGGAGATGCGGCGCGCGTTCGAAATGGGGGACCGCGTGGCGGCGACGGATTCGACGGTGCTGATATTGGGAGAGAGCGGCACGGGAAAGGATTTGCTTGCGCAGGAGATTCATGCGCGCTCGCCGCGAAGTGGCAAAGCATATGTTGCGGTGAATTGCGCGGCGCTGCCGGAAACGCTCATCGAATCGGAATTATTTGGTTTCGAGCGCGGGGCCTTTACCGGCGCAGCGCAGCAGAAAAAAGGGAAATTCGAACTGGCCTCGGGCGGGACAATTTTCCTGGATGAAATTGGCGACATGAATCCGGTGACGCAAGCCAAAGTTTTGCGCGTGCTGGAAAATCGCACGATCGAAAGGCTTGGTGGCACGCAGTCGATTCCGGTGGATGTCCGGGTGATCAGCGCGACGCACCGCAATTTGCAGGCGGAGATTCGCGCGGGAAAGTTTCGCGAGGATTTGTTCTACCGGCTCCGCGTGGTGACCATTGACCTGCCGCCGCTGCGGGCTCACAAAGAAGATATCGCGTTGCTGACGGAAAGCTTTTTGCAAATGCATGGTGCGCGGCTGGGGCGGACCGCGGGGCTCAAGCGCGAGGCCATGGCCACAATTGAGAAATATGACTGGCCGGGCAATGTGCGCGAGTTGAAGAATGCACTGGAACGAAGCCTGGTGCTTTCCCGCGGCGACGAAATCGGTGTCGAAGATTTGCCTGGTGAGGTGGTGCACGGGGAGTCGACCTCGCTGAAGCATCGCGGCGACGAACACGACAACGGAATTGGCGAACGGGATTTTCGCGAGGCCAAGCGAAAATTCGAAGTGGCCTACCTGACCAGGCAACTGGCGGAGCATCGCTGGAACGTCTCGCGAACGGCGGCGACGATCGGACTGCACCGGCAGAGTCTGCAGGAGAAACTGCGCGAGCTGGGGATCCGGCGGCCGGGACGCGAACCGCTGGAAGAGGAATAAGAATTAACACGGAGAACACAGAAGGCCCAGAGAAGAGAGATGAAACAGAGAGCCAAAGAATGACTGTCGGGAAAAACGAGGCGGGAGTCGTTGGATACATTATGGCGGGAGGCGGGAGCACACGATTTGGGCGGGATAAGGCGCTTGTCGAAGTTGGCGGGCTGCCAATGATTGCGCGCATGATCGAACTTCTGCAGAGCGTCACGAGCCAAGTGAAAATCGTTGCCGTGCCAAGCAAGTACGATGCATTCGGAGCGGAAATTGTCGAAGACCGCTGGCCCGGACAAGGACCGCTGGGTGGAATCATCACCGCGCTCGAAGATGCAGCCAAGAGTCCTGCGGATAGCGGATGGAATCTGATCTTGAGCTGCGACATGCCTTTTTTGACGCGGGATTGGCTAGCTTTTCTTAGCGAGCGCGCGGCAAAAAGCAATGCGCAAGTTGTTTTTCCGCACTCGGCGTCTGGGCCAGAACCGCTCTGCGCCTGCTGGCAAACGGGCGCCGCGGCGAAGCTGCGCTCCGGGTTCGAACGCGGCGTGCGCAAAGTGACCGAAGGAATCGCACTGCTCCGCGCGGAAGTGCTTGACGAGCAAGACTGGAAACGATTTGATAGCGCTGGGCGATTATTCTGGAATATGAATACGGTGGCGGATTACGAGGAAGCGCGGCGGATTCTAGAAGCGGAGCGCCCGTGAGCGAAGAGAAGCCGGTCAACTACTTCGAGTTTCGCGACGTGTGCAAGAGCTTCGACGAGCGCCTGGTGCTCGATCACGTGAGCTTCGCGGTAAAGCGCGGAGAGACCTGCGTGATCATGGGCCGCAGCGGCGTGGGCAAGTCCGTTTCGCTGAAGCACATCATGGGTTTCCTGAAAGCGGACGCGGGACAGATTTTCATCGATGGAGAGGACGTCACCGAATTCAAGGAAGCGGACTTCGCAGAAATCCGGCGCAAGGTAACCATGGTCTTTCAATCCGGCGCGCTCTTCGACTCGCTCACGGTTGGCGAGAACATCGCATTCCCGCTGGAAGGGCAGCCTGGTATGACCGATGAGGATGTCGAAGAATACGTAAAAAAAATCGCGCAGATGCTGGAAGTAGACGACGTCCTCGACAAATTACCCAGCGAACTTTCCACCGGAATGAAGCGCGCGGTGGCCATCGGGCGCGCGCTGGCGCAGAATCCCGAGGCGATCTTGTTCGACGAGCCGACGACCATGGTCGACCCGATCATGGTGGGCCACATGGGCGAATTGATTCTTCGTCTTAAGAAGGCGTTTCAAAAGACATCGATCGTCGTGACTCACGACACGCATCTGGCAAGAAGGCTTGCCGACGTGGTCGTCTTTCTCCAGGAAGGCCGGGTAACCTTCTTCGGACCCTGGGCCGATTTTGAGAATTCAACCGATCCCTTCCTCAAGAATTTCCGCCTGCTGGATGAACTGATTCCCGCGCTGGACGTGAACCTGTGAATCAGACGGCTGACGGCTCTCTCGATCCGATCAAACAGCTTCGCAAGGAGATGGGCTTCTGGGACGTCCTACTGTTCAACATCGCGACCGTTCTAGGTCCTCGATGGGTGGCGGCAGCAGCGCACAATGGAACTTCGTCGATCAGTTTGTGGATTCTTGCGGCGCTGTTGTTTTTTGTGCCCTCGGCGCTGGTGATCAATGAATTGTCATCGCGATTTCCGGAAGAGGGCGGACTGTACGTCTGGGCCAAAGAGGCGTTCGGAGATTTTCACGGCTTCGTGGCTGGCTGGAACTACTGGATTTACACGGTGTTTTATTTCCCTGGGTTGTTGCTGGCCAGCGCGGCAATGAGCGCTTACATCATCGGAGAAAATGGAGCGGTGCTTTCGCAAAACCGGACGTTTTTGCTTTCCGTCTCGGTCGGCATGCTGGTGGTGGCCGTCGGACTGAATATCATAGGATTGAACGTCGGCAAATGGCTACAGAATGCGGGGGGCGTGTCTACTTATTTGCCGCTGCTGGCACTGCTGGGTATCGCAGTGATTCTTTGGGCGAAGCACGGACCGGTGACCCATATCACGTGGTCCAACATGTTGCCGGTCTGGAATTGGGACACCGTGAACTTCTGGTCGCAAATTGCGTTTGCGTTCAGCGGGCTCGAGCTAGTTTCAGCGATGAGCCAGGAAGTGCGCAATCCGCAGAAAACGCTGCCGCGGGCGGTGTATGCATCCGGAGTGCTGATTGCGGGGATGTACATCGTGGCGACGGTTGCGGTGCTGGTGTTGGTGCCCGCGGCCGAGGTATCCACCACCAGCGGTGTGTTCCATGCGATTACCGTGGGATCGATTGCGCTGAAAATTGGCGCGCTGGGAATTCTTGCCGCAGTAGTGGTGACCGTCGGCAACGCGGGCGGCGTCGGCAGCACGGTGGCCGGGATTGCGCGCGTGCCTTTCGTGGTTGGCATCGACCGCTACTTGCCGGCAGCATTCGGAAAAATTCATCCGCGCTGGAAGACGCCCTACGTTTCGATCCTGGTGCAAGCCATTGCATCGTGCGCGATTCTGCTGATCAGCCAGATCAACGAGACAACACGCGGTGCCTATCAGTTTCTCGTGGATGCCACCATCATTCTGTACTTCATTCCTTTCATTTATATGTTTGCGGCGGCGATTAAGCTGTATCCACGGCCGGACCGGAGCGCAAACAAAGACGCCGTGCTCATCCCGGGAGGCAAAGCAGGCGTATGGATTGTCTCCGGAACGGGCTTGACGATCGTATTGATTGGCATTCTAGTTTCGCTCGTTCCGCCGGGAGACTCCTCGGACAAGCTGGGTTTCGAATTGAAATTGGTCGGTGGAACAGTTGCGGCCATAGCCTTGGGACTAACGTTGTACTGGCGCGGGGCACGACAGAAGAACGCCGAACGGTCAGAAGTCTAGAAGCCTTCTTCCACGAGGCGCGCGACCGTTAACTGTTGTTGCCCTAGGGCCGAGGAGCTGCGCGCTTCCAGATAACGTTCGACGTATTTTCCCAAAACATCGCCTTCGAGGTTGACCGCGTCGCCCGGTCTGCGGTCGCGAATGTTGGTGTGTTCGTAGGTGTAGGGAATCACGGCGACTTCCGCGACGTTGTTCCGCCAACGGGCCACGGTGAGGCTGATGCCATCGACGGTGATCGAGCCTTTTGGCACGATGTAGCGGGCGAATTCCGCTGGGACCCGCACTCCGAACCACCAATTTTCTCCTTCGGGGGTGAGATGCGTTACCCGGCCGATGTTGTCCACGTGACCCAGGACAAAGTGTCCGCCGAATTCCTTCCCCGCGGTGAGCGGCTGCTCGAGATTGACGCGCGCACCCTCTTTCGGCTCGCCGCCCTTTGCGCCAAACGAAGTCTTGTGGATCGTTTCACCTGATAGATCCGCGGAAAACCGATAGTCGTGGAGAGCGACCACCGTCAGGCAGCAGCCATTCACGGCGATGCTGTTCGAAACAGCGAGCGACGGCGCGACACTCGGCGCATGGATTGTGACGCGCGCGCCGTCCTCTTTGAGGTCGAGTGCTTCGATCGTGCCGGTGTGCTCAATGATTCCAGTGAACATGTGATTCCGATCGCTCTCGAATCCGAGTGTACAGTATTTCGCGTCCAGGGCAGAAAGCACTAGACTGGTCCGCATCGGAAGGGGAGATAACGCCGAGGTTTTCACGATGAAAGCATGCTTGTTGCGCGCGCCGGCTGCGATTGAAACGGATCCGCTGAAATATACGGAAGTCGCGGCGCCGCAGCCGAAGAGCGGTGAAGTGCTCCTGCGTGTGCGCGCCTGCGGCGTGTGCAGAACCGATTTGCATGTGATCGAAGGAGAATTGCCAGGGCGCAAGTCGCCCGTGATTCCGGGCCACCAGGTCGTGGGTACCGTCGAGAGGCAAGGGGAGAACACACGGCGCTTCGGGATCGGCGACCGCGCTGGCATCGCCTGGCTACATCGGACGGATGGAACCTGCGAATATTGCAAGACGGGCGCGGAGAATCTTTGCGACAACCCGATGTTCACGGGCTACAGTGTGGATGGCGGATATGCGGAATACATCGTTGCGCCGGAAGATTTCATCTACGCCATTCCAGCAGGATTCCCCGATGAACAGGCCGCGCCGCTGCTCTGCGCGGGAATCATCGGGTTCCGGTCGCTGCGGCTCTCCGGGATCAAAGCAGGCGGACGTCTGGGCTTTTACGGCTTTGGCGCAGCGGCGCACGTGGCGATTCAAGTGGCACGGCACTGGAATGTGGAAGTGTTTGCTGCCACGCGTGACGTTCGTCACCAAAAACTCGCGCTGGAGTTGGGCGCGGCGTGGGCCGGAGGCACGTATGATGAACCTCCGAAGAAGCTGGACGCCGCGATCGTATTCGCACCGGCCGGAGAAATCGTTCCGGCAGCGCTGAAGGCCCTCAAGAAAGGCGGCGCGCTCATTCTCGGCGGAATCCATATGAGCCCCATTCCATCGTTCAGTTACGACCTGTTGTATCAGGAGCGCGTGATCCGCAGCGTGGCGAACAATACGCGGCGAGACGGGGAAGACTTCCTGCGCGTTGCTGCTGAAATTCCAATTCGAACGCACGTCCAAATCTTTCCTCTCGCGGAAGCCAACCGTGCGCTCAATGCCCTTAAGAACGATGCCATCCCCGGCGCTGCGGTCCTTCGCATTGGAGAGTAGCCCGGTCTATTTCTGGTATACGTCTTGCAAATAAGCTTCGATCGCGAAATCGGGGCCGAACTGCTGCGTGCGAAAGATGGTTAGCCGTGGAAGACTGAGCTTCGGAGCGAGCGCGAAGGGGACGCAATTCTCGCCGGCGATTTTCGGCGCGTAGAAGAGAAAAAGTTTGTGAACGCTACCCGCGCCGAGTGCCGCGCCATTCAAGAGCGGGCCAGCTTCAAGTAAAACACTGAGAATTTCGCGGCGTCCGAGTTCAGCGAGCACTGAAGATAGGTCGATGCGGCGATTCTTTGTCTTTGCGTGGATAACTTCGACGCCTCCGTCCCGCAATCTACGAGCTTTCAGTGAATTGGCTGGAAGAGTAGTGAATACCAGCAGATCGTCGTCGGAAGTTTTTACGATGCGTGAGCTGAGCGAAAGGCACAGCTTCGAATCGAGAACGACGCGAAAGAGACGTTTACGGCGCGGGAGACCGCTGCGATCGGTAAGCAACGGATCATCGGCGAGAATCGTGCCGATTCCAGTGAGCAACGCGTCCGAAGCGTGACGCATGCGATGAACTTGCGCGCGGGATTCTTCTGAAGTAATCCAACTCCGGCGCTTGCCGGAGTTCTTGCCGCTCCTTTTTTCGGACCGCGGAAGATCCAGCTGCCCGTCCAGCGTCATTGCCGACTTCAGCGTGACGAAGGGTTTCTTCGTTCGAATCCAGCACGCGAACGGCTCATTGATACGGCGCGCCTCTTCTTCGCAAATACCCGTGAAAACTTCGATGCCCGCTGCGCGGAGACGTTCAAAGCCGCGCCCGGAATTGATGGGATTCGGATCATCCATGGCCGCGACGACGCGCTGAACGCCTGCGGCAATGATTGCTTCCGTGCAAGGGCCTGTGCGCCCGGTGTGATTGCAGGGTTCGAGCGTGACGTAGAGTGTTGCACCGCGCGCCTTATCGCCTGCGGATTTGAGCGCGACGATTTCCGCATGGTCGCGCCATTCGTATTGATGAAATCCTTCGCCGACGATTTGACCTTCGCGCACGATGACGCAACCCACCATGGGATTGGGGCTGGCAAGGCCGGCGCCTTTGCGGGCCAGGGCCAGGGCGTGTTGCATGAAGCGAATGGCGTGTGCGTCCATGGTTCAGTCGAAGAGGGAATTGGCGTAGGTTTCCGCGTCGAAGGGAACCATGTCGTTGATCTGCTCGCCGATGCCAACAAAGCGGATGGGCAGGCCCAGCTCGCGCGAGATCGCGACAACTATGCCGCCCTTGGCGGTGCCATCAAGTTTTGTCAGGATGATGCCGGTGACGGCCACCGTGGAAGTGAATTCACGGGCCTGAGCTAGCCCGTTCTGCCCGGTGGTGGCGTCGAGAACCAGCAAAACATCGTGCGGCGCGCCGGGAATCACTTTCGCGGCGGTGCGCTTCATTTTTTCGAGCTCGGCCATCAGATTGGACTTGGTGTGCAGGCGTCCGGCCGTATCGACGATCACGACGTCGGCGGCGCGCGCTTTGGCGGCGGCGACGGCATCGTATACGACGGCCGCCGGATCGGCGCCGGATTTCTGTTTGATGACCTCGATTCCGTTGCGCTGCGCCCAGATTTCCAGTTGCTCGACGGCGGCGGCGCGAAACGTGTCCGCCGCGCAAAGCACCACGCTACGTCCTTCCTGGCGAAGCCGGTTCGCGAGTTTCCCAATGCTGGTGGTCTTGCCCGCGCCATTGACGCCGACAATGAAAATCACGCGCGTGCCGCTGCCATTTTGTGAGCTGGAAATGCCGCTCCCAGCGGCCACATCCGGCCGGGCGGGCGCATTCAGAATTCGAATGATATGCGACTTGATCTCGCGCTTGAGCTGCGCGGCATCCGAGAGCGCGTTGCGGTCCATTTTTTCGCGCACTGCATCCAAAATTTCCCGCGTCGGCTTCACGCCCAGGTCAGCGGAGAGGAGCGCCGTCTCCAGATCCTTGAGGATCGATGGATCGATCTTCCGCTCGCCCAAGAATATCGTATCGACGGTTTCGGAGAGCGCCGCCTTTGTTTTGCTGACGGAAGCCTTCAGGCGTTCCGCGAGAGTTGGTTCGGGCTTGCCGAAGAGAGAAATCATATGGTCGCGCGCGCTACTCCAATCGCAATCTAAAATTGTAGCAGATGCCGCCTCTTGGACTGTTACCAAGCACGCGTGGAAGCTCAGCAGACTGTATCAAAGACACTGAGAGCAGAGAGGGTGAGACGAGTCGGGAAGATTAACGCTAAACGTGCACTTCAACGGCGCTGAGGCGGAGCTTGCCGGCGTTGACGGCGGATTCGAGAGCAGTCACCACTACGTCATCGAATTTTGAACCGGTCAGGGCGCGGATGCGGTTCATTGCGTAGTCCAGTTCCATCGCCGTCTGGTAAGGGCGGTTGGTGGTCATGGCATCGAGGGTGTCGGCCACGCCGATGATGCGCGCCATCAGCGGAATCTGTTGGCCCTGCAGGCCGTAAGGATAACCCCGCCCATCCATGTGTTCGTGGTGCAGCTCGATGCCCGGGAGCATCTCCTTCAGTTGCGAAACCGGGCGCATGATGTTCGCGCCCTTCACGGTGTGCTGCTTCATCAACCCAAATTCCTCGGGCGTGAGCGAGCCGGGCTTTTTTAACACGCGGTCTTCGACGCCGATTTTTCCAACGTCGTGCAGCAAAGCCGCGATGCGCAGCTTGTCCAGTTCCTCCGTGCTGAGACCAAGTTCCTGGCCGATCAGCGTCGAGTACTTCGCCACGCGGCCGGAGTGACCGCGCGTGTACGGATCCTTTTCGTCGATGGCCGCAGCGAGCATGCGGATCGATCCGATAAACAGCTCGCGGTTTTCCTCGGCGGCCTCTTTCAGCCGCTCGATGTATTCCTCGATGTCGCCGGCCATCTTGTTGAAGTTTTCAGCGAGCTCGCTGATCTCCGAAGCCCCGCGCACGGGTGAGCGTTGGTGAAATTCGCCGCGGCTGATCGCGCGCGTGGAGGCCGCCAGACCGCGGATGGGTCCGCTGATGCCCACCGCGAAAAAATAACCGACGAGAATGGCGGACAGAATGACCACGCTGACGAACGCCAGCGCCTCCCGGTTCAGCTCGGTGACGCCGGTGTCGCTCTGTGCCTGATCAAGGCTCCGTTGCGCAATAACCGCCCAATTCACTTCAGGAAAAGTGCTGTACGTTCCGATCATCTCGACCGGATGTTTCTTGTCCGTTTCGGTAAAACGCACCGTTTCCGTGTTGCGCAGCTCCTGCGGCAGCGCCTTCACTTTTGCCACCAGTGAATTACTGCTGACGTCCGCGCCAGGAACGAAGTTTTTCGTCTCCGGGTGGGCCACGAGGTGGCCGTTATGATCCACTAGAAAAACGGTGCGTCCCCGCACGCTGGCTTCCTGCAAACGATGAAGGATGGGTTCCAGGGAAACGACCGCGGCCAGCATTCCCGTAAAGTTGTCGTCCACGTCTTTCAAGGGCACGGCCACGACGAAGGCCGGCCGGTTTTCCGGAGCCAATGCCAGAGGATCGCTGCGAAACTTGACCACCTGCAGTTGCTTCGATTGCAGGCAGGTGACGAAGGCCCGCTGCAGCGCTCTCGCCACGAACGGATCCTGCTCGGCCCGGAAATTTCCCTGTGACGCGCTCGTGCCTTTTCCGGACCTCCCGACCGCCGTCAGGTAAATGAATGTATTACGATTGCTGTCGACAAAATTTTCTAGCAGACGAGTGACCTTTGGTTCTGCCGCCGAATCTTCCACGTTGTCGATGAGGCCGGTCAGCGCCAGAATCTGGCGTTCGCTCATGAGCTGTTGCGTCAGGTTGGATTCGAATAACTCGATTTCTTGCGCCAGTGACCGGGTCAGATCGGTTTGCTGCACGCGCTCGGTATCCACCAGCTTGTCCTGGCTAAGCTGCAATACCTGGCGGTGGTAGAGGCCAATGGGAAGCGCGCTGACCAGCAAGAGCGCACCCAGAACGAGCCAAAGGATTCGCACGCGACCGGCGCGCACCCGTCCCCAACGAGATTTGACATCTAGCGGCATCTCCACTATCCATTCTAGGAGAATCTGAGCTACTTAGGCGGCCCGATCGCGTTCCGCGTCGCGCATGTGCAACTGGAACTTTAGTACTAGAGGTCCAAAAACTGGACAGTTATCGGTTGCCAGTAATCAGCGGGTGCAATCGGATACAACAGCCTCAGTTCATTGTCAACTGATAAGCAAAACCTGAAAACGGATTACCGACTTTCGTGCTAGGAACCGTCAAACCCAATTCCTCCACTTCTCATCGGCAACTTAAGACTAGAACGCATTTTGAAACCTCATTTGGCATCTTTAGAATCAATGACTTAGAAGGGCCAAATGGGAGTCTTGAAATAGCTTCTAACAACTTAGGACTGAAAACTGACGACTGAAAACCGCGCCCCGCGCTTATTCCCGCTTCAAAGGCCGTTCCATGATGTCGCGAATGGCGTCCTTGGGAGACTTGCCCGCGTGCAAAATAGCGTCAACTTGTTCCGTGATGGGCATTTCGAACTGATGTTCGCGGGCCAGCGCCAGCAACGGCGCAGCCGTGTTCACTCCCTCGGCAACCATGCGCATATTCGCGAGGATTTCACTCAGAGTACGTCCTTTGCCCAGTTCGATTCCCACGAATCGATTGCGGCTGAGCGAGCCCGTGCAA
>Ga0209118_1001083_pt1 | contig 13283 bp, 12 predicted proteins | sample BlaSpr_A8_Ref_M1_FD_187988 | JGI IMG/M metagenome (GOLD analysis project Ga0209118, IMG submission 187988) | Forest soil microbial communities from Thunder Bay, Ontario, Canada - Black Spruce, Ontario site 2_A8_Ref_M1 (SPAdes) (version 2) | ecosystem: Environmental > Terrestrial > Soil > Boreal...
TGCTCGCCATACTGGCGGACGAATGGGAAAAGATTGCAACGCTGCGTGTCAACGGCGTGGTGCCCGGTCCGATGCGATCGCCGCTTCGTGCGCAGACGCATCCGGGCGATGACATTCGCCGACTGCCCTCGCCGGAGGTTTTCCTGCCGCTATATCTTTATCTCATCAGCGGCCAACCGAAGCGCGAAAGCGGCGCCGTCATCGACGGCGAGCGCTGGTTGCGAGATGCGCAGGCTATGAATTCGCCGCCGTAGTCGAACCGTGCCCCAAACGCAGTAGCAAACGCAGCCGCCGGAAGTCGTCCGCGGGCAGCATGTCGGGCAAGATTGCAACGGTGCGCAGGCGACGCTTGCCGTCAGGGCGCACGACCAGGGTGGTCAGCAATGCACCGACATACGAGTCCGGCTGCACCATGCCTTCGATCCGGCAGCCGGTGCGTTCGGTGAGGCGCACGGCACGATCGGAGTTGAGCTCGACGCCGATGATCGCGCGTGATGCACTACGTGTCGCCCAGTGTCGCATCGTCAGGATTGCGTGAGTGCCGATACCGATCACCAAGGCGCCGCGAAGCGCAGCCGTTCCCGGCAACCACGCAATCAGCGCAGCGGTTGCCAGCCACGCGACGCAAATCAGCGCCGACGCCGATCGCGAAGGCCCCAGCGAGATACATAGCGCGGGAGTCGCCTTCATGGCGCCGATTGGGCGCGCGCGAACCGCAGGCGTCAATCAGTCGGATGGACGACGCAGCGCGCCGCGATCAGCGCTATTGTTCTTTGCCAGCGTGAGCCAGGTATCGACGACGGTGTCCGGATTCAGCGAAATACTCTCGATGTGCTGCTCGACAAGCCACTGCGCGAGCTCCGGATAATCCGAGGGACCCTGGCCGCAGATGCCGGCGTACTTGCCGGCCTTTCTGCACGCGGTAATGGCCATCGCCAGCATGGCTTTCACCGCATCGTCGCGTTCGTCGAAAGTCGCCGCAATGGCGCCACCGGCGTCGCGGTCGACCGCCAACGTCATTTGGGTCATGTCGTTGGAGCCAATCGAGAAACCGTCGAAAAGCTCCAGAAAGCGATCGGCGAGAATCGCGTTGGAAGGAATCTCGCACATCATGATCAGCCTCAATCCATTGTCGCCGCGCTTGAGGCCATTCCTCTCGAGCATGGCAATGACCTTCCCGGCTTCGGTAAGCGTGCGCACAAACGGGATCATCACCTCGACGTTGGTCAATCCCATGGTGTCGCGGACGCGCTTCAGCGCCAGACATTCGAGCTCGAAGCAGTCGTAGAACTCGGGCGCGACGTATCGCGATGCGCCACGGAAACCGATCATCGGATTTTCCTCGTGCGGCTCGTACTCCGCTCCGCCGAGAAGGTTCGAATATTCGTTCGACTTGAAGTCCGACATGCGCACGATCACCTTTTTCGGCGCGAACGCGGCTGCTATCGTGGCGACGCCCTCCGCGATCTTGGACACATAGAATTCCGTCGGGCTGTCGTAGCCGCCGATTCGCTCGCTGATCTGCGCCTTGAGGTCCGCCGCTTGCGTATCGAAATTGATCAGCGCCTTCGGATGCACGCCCACGTTTCGGTTGATGATGAACTCGAGCCGCGCCAGCCCGACGCCGTCGTTGGGCAGCTTGCAAAACTCGAACGCCAGCTCCGGGTTGCCGACATTCATCATGATCTTGGTCGGCGCAGCAGGCATCTCGTCCAATGCGACATCGACGATTTCTATCTTGGGCAAGCCCTCGTATATGTGTCCAGTGTCACCCTCTGCACACGAAACGGTGACCCCCTGCCCTTCGGTGAGTACGGTCGTCGCATCGCCGCAACCGACCACCGCCGGAATGCCCAGCTCGCGGGCAATGATCGCGGCGTGGCAGGTACGGCCGCCGCGATTGGTCACGATGGCAGCCGCCCGCTTCATCACCGGCTCCCAATCGGGATCGGTCATGTCGGTGACCAGAACGTCGCCGGCGTTGACCTGGTCCATTTCGGCAGCGGAGGGGATCAAGCGCACGGTTCCTTGTGCGATCTTCTGGCCGATGGCGCGGCCGCTTGCCAGCACCCGCGTTGGGGCGTCGAGCCGGTAGCGTCGCAACCGCTGCGCGTCCTGCCCGGCCTGCGACTTCACTGTCTCCGGCCGGGCCTGCAAGATGTAGAGCTTGCCGTCGATGCCATCACGCCCCCATTCGATATCCATCGCACGGCCGTAGTGTCGCTCGATGATCATCGCAAAGCGCGCCAGCTCGGCGGCTTCCGCGTCGGTGATCGAAAAACGACGTTGATCCTCGACCGGCACATCGATGGTGGTCACCGGATGCCCTGCCGCAGCATCGCTGAAAACCATCTTGTGCGCCTTGGAGCCGCGCTCCTTGCGCAGGATCGCGGGCCGGCCGGCCGTGATGTTCGGCTTGTACAAATAAAACTCGTCGGGATTCACGGCGCCCTGAACGACGGTCTCACCCAAGCCATAGGCAGAGGTGATGAACACGACCTGATCGAATCCTGATTCGGTGTCGATGGTGAACATGACGCCGGCGGCGCCGAGATCGCTGCGCACCATGCGTTGGATGCCGACGGAAAGCGCTACGTCGGCGTGGGCAAATCCCTTGTGCACCCGGTAGGCGATCGCGCGATCATTATAGAGGGATGCAAATACCTCTCTTATTGCGCGAAGAACATTATCTAAGCCACTGACATTCAAGAATGTTTCTTGTTGTCCGGCAAACGATGCATCGGGCAGGTCTTCAGCGGTCGCCGATGAGCGAACGGCAACCGGTGCATCCGATGACTGCCCAAGGAGTTGGCCATAGGCGGCTTCAACATCGCGCTCCAAGGGCGCCGGAAGCGGCGCCTGGACGATCCAGCCGCGGATTTCGGCGCCCGCGCGAGCGAGCGCCTTTACGTCATCGACATCTAGCTTCGCCAGCGCAGCGTCGATCCGCGGCCGCAGCGCTGACGCGTCGATGAACTCGTGGAAGGCAAATGCGGTGGTCGCGAATCCGCCGGGGACGCGGACGCCCTCCGACGTGAGATGCCGGATCATTTCTCCGAGCGACGCGTTCTTGCCGCCCACCTGCGCCAGATCGGACATGCCGAGCCGATCGAGGGCCACCACACGTTGTTGCTCGGCCATCCGCCCTGTCTCCTAGATGAACGGCGGGCGCCAGCCGGATCGAGCGCTTGCGCGAAGGCCGAATTCTAGCGTGGCGCTTTGAACAAACGAAAAATTATATCAACGGGTGGCGGCGCAACGGTGATCGCACCGGTGGGCGCTCGTAGGCGAGCTCGGCGTTACCGAGGAGGGACAACCGTTAGTTCGGCCCAGTGACGTCCTCGGCTGACGCTTCGGCGTGAACGCGCATGACGCTGTCGTCGGCGAGAATCCCAGGCTCACCGTCGGGCCGCTTATGCTTGCTGCGCACGGCGCGACGCAGGCTCCGATAAAGGTCAGGATGCGATTCCTTCAGGTAACTGATGATTTCGAAATCGACCCGCTTCACCTGCGACAAGTCGATTTGCTCGACGTGGACTAGTCGCAGCAGCTCGCGGACTGGCTTGGGCATCTCGCGTCCGCTTTCGTAGCGCGAGCCTCCGCTTTGCGTGACGCCGATCTGGGTCCAGAATTGTTCCTGGTTCAATCCCAGGCGGCGCCGGATTTCACGCGGATTCAGCACTCGGTCGAAGAGTTTCACGAATCGTCCGTTGAGATATATAAGCGATGGTAATGCAATTCGGGTCTAAAAGGCCGCCGTTTGCAATACCATTGGCATAATTGTTGACTAAATGTGGCGCCGACGCAAGCGCGCTGGGCGGTTCAAGAGCACCGCCCATGCCGATTTCCCCCAGTTTCGAGGCTATCCTGCGCCCTTGGAAAGGAGGTAGTCGTCGTAAGAGCCGTCATATTCGGTAAATTGGCCCTTTCCTAGCTCGATCACGTGCGTCGCCAGCGACGATACGAACTGGCGGTCGTGACTAATAAATATGAGGGTGCCGGCGTACCGTTCAAGCGCCAGGTTCAGGGATTCGATCGATTCCATGTCCATATGGTTGGTCGGTTCGTCCATCATCAGGACATTGGGGCGAGTCAGCATCAATTTCCCGAACAGCATCCGGCCCCTTTCGCCACCGGAAAGGACCCGCAGCGGCTTGCCGACGTCATCGCCGGAAAACAGCAGCTTGCCCAGAACGCTCCTCACCGCCTGATCGTCATCGCCTTCGAGGGCCCATTGTTTCATCCAGTCAAATACCTCGATGTCGCTTTCGAATATGGACGATTGGTCCTGCGGGTAATAGCCGACGGTCGCCTTTTCCGCCCACTTGACCGTTCCCCGGTCCGGCGCGAGCTCGCCGAGAAGCGTTCGGAGCAGCGTCGTCTTGCCGGACCCGTTGGCGCCGATGATCGCCAAGCGCTTTCCCGCCTCGAGCAGCAAGGATAGATCCGAGAACAGTGGCTGATCGAAGCCCTTGCCGAGCTTGGCGATCTCGACCGCCGTCCGGTGCAGCTTGGCCTTCGGATCGATCTCGAAGCGGATGTACGGGTTCTGCCGACTCGACGGCCTGACGTCCTCGATCTTGATCTTCTCGATCGCCTTGGCGCGCGAGGTCGCCTGTCGCGCCTTGGATTTGTTGGCCCGAAACCGGCGCACGAATTCCTCGAGCTCGGCAATGCGGTCCTTGGCCTTGCTGTTTTGCGACAGTAGACGCTCGCGCGCCTGCGTCGACGCGATCATGTAATCGTCGTAGCTGCCGGGGTACACGCTGAGGGTCCGGTAATCGAGGTCCGCCATGTGAGTACAGACGCTGTTCAGGAAGTGCCGATCGTGCGAGATCACTACGATCGTCGACGATCGCGCGTTGAGCACGCCCTCGAGCCAGCGGATGGTATTGATGTCCAGATGGTTGGTGGGCTCATCCAGCAGCAGGATATCCGGGTCGGCAAAGAGCGCCTGCGCCAGAAGCACCCGCAGCTTGTAGCCGGGCGCGACATTGGCCATCGGGCCGTCATGCAGCCGCTGCTCGATCTCGACGCCGAGCAGCAGCTCGCTCGCGCGCGCCTCGGCCGTGTATCCGTCGAGCTCGGCAACCTTCGCCTCCAGCTCCGCCGCGTGAAGATAATCGGCGTCGCTTGCATCGGGGTTGGCATAGATCGCGTCGCGCTCCTTCAGAACGTTCCAGAGTCGCTCGTGACCCATCATCACTACGTCGAGCACGCGCAGATCCTCGTAGGCAAACTGGTCCTGCTTCAGCTTGCCGAGCCGCTCGCCGGGGTCGATCGATACATTTCCGGCGCTGGGTTCGAGGTCCCCACCGAGAATCTTCATGAACGTCGACTTGCCGCAGCCGTTGGCGCCGATCAGGCCATAACGATTGCCTTCGCCGAACTTGATGGAAACGTTTTCGAACAGCGGCTTCGCGCCGAACTGCATGGTGATATTGGACGCCGTCAGCAAGAAATTTCCGTTCGGTGAGCGAGTCGCCCGCCGGACGGCAGGGACGCGGGGGAAACCCGGCATTTTGATGCCGCCGACGAAACTTAGCAAGATCGGCAAGCGGCCCTGCGCATATTCGCTCAGCCGCCGCTTCGGACGCGGCGCCTTGCGTCGTCGTCCTGCCTAACTGGCCGCTTTCGCCTTGCACCCGCGACGAGAGCGGCATACGATCTTTACTTTGATCGGGATGACTGCCGTGCGCCGACCACCGGTTTTGTTGACGATTGCTGCAATGTTGGCCGTGTCAGCGGGCGCGGCCGAGGCGGCCACCTGCTACGTGCTGTTCGACCGCTACGACAACGTCGTGTATCGCAACACGGTCTCGCCGATCGATCTCAGCGATCAAGGCGCGGCGGCACGGGCTGCGTTGCGTCAGCGCGGCGAATACCTGTTGGTGATGGATTCGGATCGCTGTGCGCCCGTCACCTTCGTCTTCGGAGCAGCGGGTTCCAAGACGCTTTCGCTCGACGAAACCGTCGGCGGTTTTCCGGCCGAAAACCCGCCCACCGGCCGCCCCAGCGCAAAGGCACGCACAGGCTCGAGCGCCGCGCCTGCCGCAGCGTCCCCCGATCGGTCCGCACCCGCAAACGCCAAGTAGTACCAACCAACGGGGTGGGGGTCCGGAATCGAGCTCGTCAGCCTCCACACGCTCCACGTATTAGGAACCCGGTGACGCTGCGCTACGACCTTCACTGCCACTCGACCTGTTCCGACGGCTTGCTCAAGCCTGCGGAAGTCGTTCGGCGCGCGGCAGCGCGCGGCGTGGACGTGCTCGCATTGACCGATCACGACGAGACCAGCGGACTGGCCGAAGCGCGCGCTGCCGCGCAGGCGGCAGGCGTTCGCCTGATCGACGGCGCGGAGCTATCGGTTAGCTGGCGTGACATCACCCTGCACGTCATAGCGCTTGGCATCGACCCCGACTGTGTCGTCTTGTGCGAGGGACTCGAGAGCATACGGTCCGGCCGCACTCATCGCGCGCAACGCATGGGTGAAGAGCTTGCCGTGGCGGGCATCGCCGGCGCATACGCCGGCGCGATGAAATTCTGCACCAGCGCCCGGCTCGTCAGCCGCACCCATTTTGCCCGGTTCCTGGTCGAGGCCGGACATGCGCGCGACACCCGGGATGTTTTTCGGCGCTACCTGGTTCGCGGTAAACCGGGCTACGTGGCGCATCAATGGGCAACGCTCGCGCACGCAGTCGGATGGATACACGCCGCCGGTGGCCAGGCGGTCCTCGCGCACCCTGGACGATATGAAGTGCACGGAAAGATGCGCGAGCTGCTCTCGGAGTTCCGGGACACGGGAGGCGATGCCATCGAGGTGGTCTCGGGCAGTCACACGCCGGCCCAATACACGGAATTCGCGCGTTACGCGCGCGTCTTCGGCATGCTGGCCTCGTCCGGGTCCGACTTTCACGGGCCGGGTGAGAGCTGGGCGGATCTGGGCGACATGCCGCCCTTGCCTGCGGGTGTCACACCGGTATGGAAGGATTGGTGAGCCTGCCAGCGCAGCGCACGGTGTTCTTTGTCTCGGACCGCACCGGGATCACCGCCGAGATGCTCGGCAACAGTCTATTGTCGCAATTCGAGGGCCTCAATTTTCAGCGCCGCACGATTCCATTCGTCGACACGCCGGATAAGATCGACGACGTGTTGCGCCGGATCGATGAGACCGCGGCAGCCGAGGGCAGACGTCCGCTGGTCTTCAGCTCCATCGTCGACGAGGTCATGAGCGCGCAGTTGGGGCGCGCCAACGCGATGGTGCTCGACTTGTTTCAGGTATTCATCGCACCACTCGAAGCGGAGCTTGCCGCGAAGTCTTCGCACGCGGCGGGCCGATCGCATGGCATCGCCAACAGCCATGAATATTTCGCGCGCATGGAGGCGATCAACTTCACGCAAACGCACGACGATGGTGCCACGACACGCGATCTGGTCAAGGCGCAGATCATCCTGATCGGCGTCTCCCGCTGCGGCAAGACTCCGACCGCACTTTATCTCGCCTTGCAATTCGGTATTCTCGCGGCCAACTTTCCGCTGACACCTGACGACTTTGTCGACCGCCAGCTGCCGCGCTCCATCGTGCCGTTTCGGGATAAGCTCTTCGGTCTGACGATCGACCCCGAACGCTTGCAGCAGCTCCGGGAGGCCCGCCGCCCGGCAAGCAAGTACGCCTCTCTTGCCAACTGCGAGTTCGAGGTTCGCGAAGCCACATCGCTGATGCAGCGTGAGCGGGTGCCGACGGTCAATACCACCAGCCGGTCGATCGAAGAAATCGCAACCACGATTCTGCATCGCGCCGGGCTGCAGCGGCACATCTACTGACGCGAGCCCGCGTCGTAAACGCGCGACGCGCCGCGGGCATGGTGTCAGGGCGACGCGTCTTGCGAGAGTGCCGCGAGCGTCTGCTACCATGTCAGCGGTCCCGAAATCCATGGATGCGGCGTTGGCGAATCCCCTCCGTCCGGTGCAGGGCGTCTGGTGCGCGGTCCTCACGCCGTTCGACGCCGCGGGCTTGCCGGACCACGCACGACTGGCGAACCACGTGCGCCGCATTCTTGCCGCCGGCGTCGATGGAATCGCCTTGTTCGGTACGACCGGTGAGGGCCAATCGCTGTCTCTGAATGAGCGTCGCGCGGGCCTTGATGCCCTGCTCGCCGCGGGGATCGCCTCCAATCAAATTCTCGCCGCGACCGGATGCGCCTCATTGCCGGAGACGATCGAGCTGACCCGTCATGCCGTGCAGTCGCATTGCGCCGGCGCGCTGGTCCTGCCGCCATTTTTTTTCAAGGCCGTGAGCGATGAGGGCATATTCGCGAGCTACGCGCAGGTCATCGATGACGTCGGAGACCCGCGGCTGCGGCTTTATCTGTATCACATCCCCCAAGTCAGCGGCGTACCGATTTCGCCGACGGTCATCGAGCGTCTATTTGCCGGCTATTCCGAAGTGCTGGCAGGCGTGAAGGACAGCGAGGGCAACCTCGATCACACGAGAAGGCTGCTCTCGCGCTTCCGGGAACTGGCGATTCTGGTCGGCTTCGAGCCGCACCTGCCTGCCGCGCTCGCCGCCGGTGGTGCCGGCACAATCTGTGGAATCGCCAATCTGTTCCCGCGATTGATGCGACGGCTTTACGACAACGCGCTTGCGTCGAACCACGGCGACGATCTCAAACGCATCGAGAGCTTTATCGCAGCGCTGGAGCGTTATCCCTTGTTCGCAGCTTTCAAGGCGCTGCAGGCGGAGCTGACCGGCGACGCTGGCTGGGCCGCGCTACGGCCACCGTTGGTTGCGCTAGATAGCGCGGCGCGGCGCGCATGGCTCGCGGATGTTGTCGGGAGCGGAGCGGCCGCTGATCGCGATGCCGCCGGTCCTTACTGAATGCAGTGCGCGCCGCTATGTACGTCAGGCTGCAAATGCTCGACCTCGCCAGCGAGCGGCCACAGTGAGCTATGATTTGCACTGATCGCGAGCTTCACAAAATCGAGACGCGACGTCATCACCACCGACGAAGGAGGAGACCATGAGCCAACCGATCCATGACGATCGTCCCGACGCCGTGCGCCGCCGGCTGCTGGGTGCCGGCGCAGGCGCCGTTGCCTTAGGCGCCCTGCCCGGCGCTTCGCTCGTTCAAGCTCAAGGATCGGGGGCGTTCGACTGGAAACGCTTCAAAGGCGAGAAGATCGAAATCTTTCTGGTCAAGAGTCCCCGCGGCGATCTGTTGACCAAATTTCACAAGGAGTTCGAGGACCTGACCGGCATCGTTGTCGGATCGGAAATGGTCCCCGAGCAACAGCAGCGGCAAAAGGCGGTCATCGAATTCAATTCCGGCAACCCGAGCTTCGACGTGATCGCGTTGTCGTACCATGTCCAGAAACGGCAATTCGCCAAGAATAACTGGCTCACCGATCTGCGGCCGATGATCGCCGACAAATCCCTTGCCGACCCGGCGCTCGACTTTGCCGACTTCGCTCAAGGAGGCTTGAACTACGCGGTCGAGCCCGACGGGCGCGTCAACAGTCTGCCGCTCAACCTGGATCCCTGGGTGGTTTATTACAACAAGGAATTGTTCGACGCTAAAGGCATCGCCTTTCCCAAGACGTTTGCCGAGATGCAGGATGCCGCCGCGAAGCTGACTGACAGCGGCAAAGGGGTCGCGGGCTTTGTGGCGCGCGGGCTCAAGAACGCGAATGTCCCGGTTTGGACCAGTTTCCTGCTCGGCTACGGCGGTAGCTTCATTGACGGCAAGGGCAAGCTTCTAACCGACAGCAGCGAGGCGATCGACGCGGGCAAGATGTATCAGGTAATGCTTGGCAAATATGGGCCGCCTGGCGTCGCTGGCTTCAACTGGAACGAATCGCAAAGCTTGTTCCTGCAAGGCAAGGCCGCCATGTGGCTGGACGGCATCGGATTCGCGCAGCCACTCGAGGATCCGACCAAGTCGCGCATCGTAGGCAAGGTCGGATACGGCGTGATGCCGGCTGGACCCAAACGACAGGTTTCGGCACTGTTCGGCGACGGCGAAGGCATTTCGACCTACAGCAAGAAAAAAGGTCCGGCGTGGTTCTATTTGCAATGGGCGTCGAACAAAATGAACCAGACGCGGATGCTGCAGGCGGCTGCCGGCGCTCCGGTGCGAAACTCCGCCTACGCCGCGGCACAGTCGTCGAGCGATTTCAAGGCGCCGAAGCAGTGGGTCGAATGCATGCTGACTTCGGCGCGCATTGCCCAGCCGGGCTTGCCGGTGATTTCGCCAGTGACTGAATTTCGGGATGTTTTCGGCGTTGCGCTCACCAACATGATCAATGGCGCAGATCCAGCGGCGGAATTGAAAAAAGCGACCGCCGATTTTCAGCCAGTGCTCGACAAGAGCGAAAAAGCCTGACGCCGTCTTCCGCGGGCCTAGAGTCGCCTTGGCAGCCCCAGCGCGCCCGCGACGAAGCGCATTTCCAGCTCGCGCATCGATGAATTCGTCTGCGCTTCCGACCGCTTCCCGGCCGGGTTTTCTCGCTCGCCGCCGGCGGGCGTATTACTTTTTCGCCGTGCCGGCGCTGGTCGTGGTTGGCGCGGTGATCATTTTCCCGTGGCTCTTCACCGTCTGGATGAGCGTGTTCGACTGGCGCATCGGATCGGTCGCGCACTTCGTCGGACTGGAGAACTACGTCAAGCTAGCGACCAATCAGCGTTTCCTCGAATCGATCGTGCACACGTTCTACTTCACGCTGCTCGCGGTCATCCTGCCGTTGATCCTCGGTACTGCGGCGGCGTTGATTTTTCATCGTGAATTCCCTTTTCGCGGAGTATTGCGCGGGATCTTTACGATGCCGATGATGGCCACCCCGGTCGCCGTTGCGCTGGTGTGGACGATGATGTTCCATCCGCAACAAGGCGTTCTCAATTACCTGCTGTCGCTGGTCGGCCTGCCGCCGTCGCTGTGGGTTTATTCGCAGACGCTGGTGATCCCGAGCCTGGTGCTGGTGGAGGTGTGGCATTGGACGCCCCTGGTGATGCTGATCGTGCTTGGCGGACTGGCAGCGCTTCCGACCGAACCTTACGAGAGCGCGAAACTCGACGGCGCTACCGAGTGGCAGCTTTTTCGCTACATTACCTTTCCGCTGCTCGCGCCGTTTCTGATCGTGGCAGCCGTGATTCGAACCATCGACGCGTTAAAGGCGTTCGACACGATCTACGTCATCAGCCAGGGCGGCCCGGGGACCGCGTCGGAGACCATCAATCTCTACCTGTACCTGCAGGCGTTCGCGTTCTACAACGTCGGCAACGCGTCCGCGGTGGTTGTCGTGTTCTTCATCATCATTCTCGCCCTTGCGCTGGTGCTCCTGCACGTGCGCGAGAAAACGAAATGGGTCTAGACAAATGGGCGTAGACACACGCCCTTCACCGACCGCATCCCGAGCGCGCTTTCGAAGGAAGCTGCGCAAACTGGGATTCGCGCTTTCCGTAGTCGTCATCGTCTCTCCCGCGATTCTGGTGTTTCTATGGATGCTCTCGCTGTCGCTCAAGAATGAGATCGACAACCTCGCTTACCCTCCGGTGTTCGTGCCGAGTCCGCCGACCCTGGCCAACTTCGTGCAGGTGTTCTCGGAAAACTCGATGGGCCTCTATTTTTGGAACAGCATCGTGGTGTCGGGGCTGGCGACGCTCGTGGCATTGGCTGTCGGTATTCCCGCAGGCTATGGAATCGCGCGCGCGAATGCGCACAAGCTGACGGTACTCATCCTCATCGCTCGCATGACCCCGGCCTTGTCGTATCTGATTCCGTTGTTCACGGTGTTTCAGCTGCTGGGCCTCAACAACACACTGACCGCGCTGGTCATCACGCATCTGGTGATCACGGTGCCGATCGTCGTCTACATTATGGCCGGGCACTTCGAGACGCTGCCGCGCGAGCTGGAAGAAGCGGCCCAGATCGACGGCGCAAACGTATGGACGGTGTTTCGTTATATCGCGTTGCCGCTAGCCAGACCGGGCATAATCGTCGGCACCATTCTCGCCTTCATTTTTTCCTGGAACAATTTCGTCTTCGGCGCGGTGCTCGCCGGCCGCGCGACCCGGACCCTTCCTGCGGCGGTCTACAACGTGCTCACCTTCGAGCAATTAGCGTGGGGTCCCTTGGCCGCCGCAGCCATTGTGGTGACGCTTCCTGTATTGCTGCTGACCATCGTGATCCAGAAGGAAATCGTCGTCGGTCTCACCCACGGCGGCGTCAAAGGAGGTTAGTGCGCTTGCTCATCGATAGTCCGGGCTCACGCGCCCGGTCGTCTCGTCTTCCTGCTGAGCCGGGCGAAAGCGTCCAATGAAATCCTGTTCGAATCGCTGAGGCGCACGTGGTCCTCGTATTCGGTTCAATCAACATCGATCTCGTCACCCGCGTCGAAAGATTTCCCGGCCCAGGCGAGACCGTTTCCGGGATCTCCTTCGCGATCTATCCAGGCGGCAAAGGCGCCAATCAGGCGCTGGCGTCCGCGCGCGCGGGCGCGCCGACATGGCTCGTGGGCGCTGTCGGACGCGACGCGTTCGCTGCGACGGCGCTGGCGCTCGTGAGCGAAGCCGCGGTCGATCTCGCCTATGTCGCCCGGGTCGACCAAGCCACCGGTTGCGCCACGATTCTGGTCTCGGCCACCGGCGAGAATCTGATCGTATCGGTGCCGGGTGCCAATGCCTGGGCCGATCCCAGCACCATTCCCGACGCGCTGCTCACCCGCAGTTCGACGGTATCGCTGCAGCATGAGCTTCCCGCCGCTGCGAATCAGGCGCTGGTGGGGCGGGCGCGCCGCAACGGATCGCGCGTCGTGCTCAATGCATCACCGTGGCAACCACTGTCGCATGACACGCTGTGTTCGGTTGACTACTTAGTCGTCAATCAGCTCGAAGCCGCTGCGCTGGCGGCGGCCTTTGGTTGGCCACCGTCGCCAGGTGAGCTTGCGCTCGCCGCGGCCGGCGCAGTGCGTGGTCTGATGGTAGTCGTGACCTTGGGCGAGCACGGCGCGCTCGCGGCTCGAGACACGACAGTGCTGCGCGTTCCGACCCCGCGTGTCTGTGCGATCGATACCACCGGCGCAGGTGACGCGTTCGGAGGCACACTTATTGCGATGCTGGACGACGGCGCGCCGCTTGAGGAAGCGCTTCGACGCGCAGTGGCAGCCGGATCGCTTGCGTGTACCGCCGCCGGCGCCCAACCATCATTCCCGGAACGCTCCGCCGTCGAGGTGGTCCTAGAACGGAGCGGGCCGCTGACCTCGTGATCGTCGTAACTTTTACAATTCAG
>Ga0209118_1001087_pt1 | contig 13260 bp, 10 predicted proteins | sample BlaSpr_A8_Ref_M1_FD_187988 | JGI IMG/M metagenome (GOLD analysis project Ga0209118, IMG submission 187988) | Forest soil microbial communities from Thunder Bay, Ontario, Canada - Black Spruce, Ontario site 2_A8_Ref_M1 (SPAdes) (version 2) | ecosystem: Environmental > Terrestrial > Soil > Boreal...
TGGCCGCATGAGTTCAAACCGTGTCTGCCGCCTCTCGTCCATGAGGATCAAAGCGCCTTCGCCTCCGGTTGTAACGTAGTACTCGGAGCGATCTCGCAGGACATGAAAGTGGCCCTTCGTCATGAAGTATTCGTCGCCCACCAGACCCGGTTCCACGAAGGTGGTCCCCCAAAACAGGCCGCCAACCACGCCTTCCGCAACCGGCCGCAACATCTGTACACGGTAGACAAGTTGGGCGGGGCTCATGAGGCCCCATGCTTCGTTATCGCGAAATAGACCCTCGAGCTGCCCGAGGGTCCGGCGAACTTCCTCGACGCCTTCGCCAGCCAGCTCGCCGGTGGAGAAGTCAATTCGAATGGGTTCGCTGATCACGAGAATTCAGTCCTGTTTTCTTTCAGGCTCGACGAGCTTGACGTAGCGGCGACTTTGCGTGGACCCGCCGACGCCACTTCCCCGGTACTCGATGATAGCCCGCAAGAGAAAATCGCCAGTGGCTTGCGGGAATTTGAAATCGTTGTAAATGGTCGCCTGACCGAGTGGTGCGATTTTGAACTTTGCCGTAAGAGTTGCTACTCGGTCATTCTTTACATTTTCGAGCGCCAGGGTAAGCGTGCCCTCGACTTGTCGATCCTCGTCGTTGACCAGCATCACCGGTAGCGAGCGGAGGCTTGCGGCGTCGACGGCCGGCTGCCAAAAGCCGAGGTATACTCCCACCGGCGCAAACGCATTGCTCATGTAATCAAGGAACTCGGGATGAAGTTCGAGTTTCCCCACGTCGCGGAAATGGTCCGATGTAGCGCCTGCAGGATCGCTGCTGGCCAGATACACAAAGTGGAGCACGGCGGCATATTGGCGGTACGCACGCCAGTACTCCGTAAGGCCCGCAAGCAGGTAGGCGTTAAGGGCCAGCCGTTGTTGTGCAGTCGAATCCTTGCCGAGCAGAGCCGGGTAGAGTTTCTTGGTGAGTTCGGTGGGGGTGCCGTCTCGATTCAACCAGAGCCAGCCGTATTCGTTCAGGATCAGTGCGTGTCCCGTCTGTGCACCAGGAGCCTCGCCGTTCGGGTTCTCCAGCGTGGTCATGCTGAACGGCGGACCACCATTCGCCATGATCTGGTACTCGTATGGGTGATCTTCAACTGGGTCGTCCGGACCTTCGGGAGGGTTGTAGCTGTTCTCCCACGGACGTTTTGAAAGGTCGAGGCCGCGAACTGCAGGGATGATCTTCTCGCCGAACGTTGGGTCCCAGGTTTCGTTATTCGCATCCCAGATGACGACGCTCGGATGGTTCCAGTTGTCCCGCATCCATTCTGTATATTCGCGGATCATTTGATCCGTGTTGAAATGGACCTGGTTTTCGGGGCCATGCCAATCATGGCCGGTCCAGACGAAGTATTCGTTCTGAATCAGTAGACCCGCTTCGTCAGCGATCTCAAGCCATTGATCCGGGACGGGGCCGATGCAAAACCGGAAGCTGTTCCAGTGCATCTCGTGGGGGATCTCGACGAGCAGTTTCCTCACCCACGCCTCGTCCCACGGCAAAGTGCCGGAAAGTGGGTCTTCAAAAAACCGGTGCAGTGTGATGTTAGAGCCGCGCATGAAGTAGACACGGCCGTTAAGATATGCCCGTTTGGTGACGGTGTCGAAGCGGAACTCCCGCATGCCGAAACGAGTAGTGGCAGTGTCGCCGCCAGTGATGGTCTCGAGCGCATACAGGTTGGGTGACTCAGGAGACCACAAACGTGCGCCCGCCACCGTCACAGTCTGGAGAACCACTTTGCTTTCGCCGGGCGCGAGCCTGATGCCCTTCGTCACGGAACTTGCCACCGTCACGCTCTCCTTCCAGACATGCACCCGGTACGTGAGGCTAAACGACGCAGGGTTCTTTCCAAAATTGCGCAGGGATGTCTGCACTAAGATGGAGCTGTCTGCGATCTTCGGGGCCACCTGGACGCTCTCGATCACGGGATTTTCGCTGAGCGTGAGCGAAACATTGTCGTAAATCCCGGGGGTCCAACGGAGCTTTTCGTAATCGGTGCCGCCGGAAACAATCGGTGGCAGCACCCCGGGGTGCGCGCCGACCCGCACGATCAATTCGTTCTGACCTCGCCGGATTGCCTTGCTAACGTCAAACACGGCGGCCGTGAAACAGGGTAAATGGTCGCCAATCTTTATCCCATTGAGCCAAACTGCTGCTCCGAACTGCGCTTTGTTGATACGGAGGATGGCTACGCTATTTATGGTAGAGACTGCCAACGTGCGGTGGTACCAAAACCAGTTGCGGTCCTGCCGCGGTACGCCCGCGTTATAGACGATGGCGCTCTTGGGAAGTTTCCCGTCGCCGACCCGGGTCTGAATCAGCATCCTGCTATCGAACAGGTCTACCTGCGGGAAGGCGGGCTTGGCAGAGTGCACGAGGCCCGGTACCGGAGCCTTGTGGTTCCATGCAACAGGGACCGCCTCCGCTTCTCTGGAATCCTCGATGTCCCAAGTCCCGTTCAGTGAAATTGTCGTTCTCTGGGCCCCCCTCATCGAGAGTGGGAAGGCCACTACGAAAGACAGGATGATGAGCGACTTGAAAAACCAGTTTGTTATTCTCGGCATTTCCCGTTTCCAGAGGCCCCAAAAAGATCTGTCAACCCCTTTGAGCCAGCCACCACTTCTCGATTTCCTCCAACGTCCGCCCCTTGGTTTCTGGAATCCTCCGCCAGACAAAGAGGAACGCGGCGATCGAGACCGTTGCGTAGAGCAGAAAAACACCAGAAGCAGTAAACAGGTTAACCAGCGAAAGGAATGTCAAAGTAACCAGGAGTGTCCCGCACCAAAGGGCGACGGTGGCGACCGACATCGCGCGGCCCCGTACTCGCGTTGGGCAGATTTCCGACATCATCACCCAGGTCCCGGTGCCCACCCCGACCGCAAAGCATGCCACGTAGGTAAGGACAAAAATCAAGACGATTGCGCCCGCGGCTTGAAAATGAATTGCCACTGAAACAGCGACGAGGGAAAGAGCCATTCCCGCGAAAGCCGACATCAGGAGTGGCTTTCGTCCTGAGCGGTCAATCAGAAGCATTCCCACGATGGTAGCCACAAAATTGATCGCCCCGATAATGACGTTCGCCCACAGCGCGGTGCTGGCCGTCTGGCGCGGTACATGCTCCAGGAAGACGAGCGAGCCGTAGTAGATGATGGTATTGATGCCGGTGAACTGGCTGAAGAGGGCGATCGCTATGGCAATGAGCAGCGCCTTCCGAAACGCCGGATCCAGCAGGTCTCCGCTCTCTTCTGAAATGGCGGCACGGATGGCTTCAATTTCTCCGGCGGCGGCTTGCGGACCAACGATCTGCGCGAGAAAGTGTTCCGCTTCTTGCTCTCGGCCTTTTTGCATCAGCCAGCGTGGACTTTCGGGAATGAAAAGCAGCGTTAGGAAGAAAAGTACGGAGGGAAGCGCTGCTGCTGCGAACATCCATCTCCAGTTTGCGGGTCCCACACCAGTAAGCAGGTAATTGACGCTGTAGGACGACAGAATTCCGCTGACAATCGCCAACTGATTGAGCGACACCAGCAGACCGCGCTTCCGTGCCGGCGAGATCTCTGCGATGTACAAGGGCGAAAGCGTTGAGGCGATTCCGATGGCTACACCGCCCAGGAGCCGGGCGACGGCAAACTCAATCAGATTACGCGGAAGCGCCGCACCTAGGGAAGAAACTGTGAACAACGCCGCCGCACCCAGCAGGACCCGCTTCCTTCCAAAGCGGTCGCTGGTGAAGGCCGCCACGCTGGCTCCGACAACGCATCCCAGAAGAAGGCTGCTGGCGGCGATTTCGGTTTGCGAATCGCTCAACCCGAACTGCTGTTTGATGAAGACGATCGCGCCGTTAATCACAGCCGTGTCAAAGCCGAACAGCAAACCGCCAATAGCGGCTACCATCGCCGGCAGGTAAAGGTAACGGGCTGAGCCTTTCCGCACCTGCTCAACGTATCCGGGCGTCTGTGTAGTTGAATCCATAGTCACATTGTAGCCGCGACCGTTCTTTCACTCCGCTGAGGACGCGCGCGCCCAATCTTCGCTTCAAATTGCCAATAACCCCTGCTCCAGAAAAACCAGCCCCGCCGCTCCGGCAACACCGCCATAGCCGACAATTTTCTGAAATACAATCGGAACTTCCCGGCCCAGCAATATTTTTGTCCGCCGCGCGATCTTGTCCTGAATCGGAGCGATCAATTGCGGTCCGGCAGCCGCGATATTGCCTCCCAGGATGACAATCTCGGGATCGAAGGTGTGCAGGAAACTCACCAGCGCGGCCCCCAGATACTCCAGCGCCCGATCGATGACACAGCGCGCGCTTTCGTCACCCTCGGCGGCAGCACGGAAGATAGCCTCGGTATCAGGCGGCTGGCCCGTGCTGCCCTTCGAAAGTTTCACGTTCGCGGCGCGGTGCATGTGGGCCCAATAATCGGATTCGATGGCGCGCGACGAAAAGTGCGTCTCCAGACAGCCGTAGTTGCCACAAATACACAGCCCGCCCCGAGGATCAAGCGTCACATGACCAAGGTGGCCGGCGGCACCCCCCGCTCCACGAAGGATCGCGCCATCAACCAAGGCCGCTCCGCCAACCCCGGTGCCCAGCGTCAGCATGACTACATTTCGCCGTCCGCGGGCGGCACCCCAGAGCACTTCGGCAATTAGCGCGGTGCGCGCGTCATTCTCGGCACAGACGGGCACATCACCAGCGGCGATCACCTCGCTCAATAGCTGCCCTTCCAGGAAATGCAGGTCTCCCGGCAAGCTCTTCACGCGGGAGGAGCCGGCATCGATGATCCCTTTGCAGCCAATGCCGATTCCCCGTACCGGAGCCTTGGCGGATTTCAAAACCGAATGAACGAAGGCACGCAAGGCAGAGGCGGTGGGCGGCGAGGGTTCAAGAAAGCTCTCGAGCAGGTTTCCCCGTATTCCGACGATAGCCGCTTTGATTGCGGTTCCGCCAATGTCAACGCCAATTGCCAGCGGGTCACGAGAATCAGCGCTAGTGAGTTTTTCGCTCACGATGGTTTGTGCATTATACCCACTTTGTGCAATTCTACCGGGCAATATGGAGATGGCCGAAGACGCGCCGCGCGGGCAGGGTGACGTCCTTGCGCCTCCTCCTCCTGCGGCAAAGGAGCCAAAAACTAACCGTGCGTGATCCAGCCCCCAACAGCACTGTCCCCGCCGGCAAGCAGGCAGGCTCGGCGTTCTATGACCATGCCATGAACCTGCTTCAGGAGTTGAAGCGCACGCAAGCAGACGTAATTCAGAAAGCCGCGGAATTGTGTGCGGACCGGATCGCCCGCGGCGGGCTGGTCTTTCTTTTCGGCAACGGCCACTCCCGGATGATGTGCGAGGAGATGACCCCGCGCCAAGGCTGTTACCCCGGCTTCGTGGCCCTGGTGGAGGCCGCACTTTCGAATCATGCAGCTATTATCGGAGCCAATGGCTTGCGCGCCCCGCTTTATCTGGAGAATTACGAGGGCTACGCCGAGCAGATTCTGCGGAGTTTTCATTTTGGCCCGAATGACGCCTTTATCGTTATTTCGACTAGCGGTATTCGGCCTGTAATTGTCGAAATGGCGATGGGCGCTCAAGCGCGGGGATTGCCAGTGATCGCTATCGTTTCCAAGGCGCACTCTGAAGAAGCGAAAGCGGCGCACTCTTCCGGGAAGAAGCTTACTGATAGCGCCGACCTCGTTATCGACAATCTTTGTCCGGCGGGTGATTGTGTCCTCGAGTTGGATGGGCTTGAATGGAGAACGGGGCCAGTTTCCACGATCACAGGCGCAATGATCATTAATATGATCCGCTGTGCAGCCGCAGAGGCGCTGCTAAAGCGCGGAGTGAAGCCGGTCATTTTGCCGAGCCATCAGTTCGTCGGCAATACCAGCGCCTCGGAGCAACTGGAAACGTTCTACGAGGCGTATCGGCAAAGCCTCAAGCACTTGTTTGAATAGGGCGCAGTGAAGGAAGTACTCCTAATCACCGGCTCGTCGGGAATTGCGGCTGCCACAGCGCGCTTATGGGCAGCCGAAAATCCAGTGTTTGTCGTTGGGTTAAACGAGCAGGAATGCCGTTCCCTGGCGACGGGGCTGCGCGAAGCGAGCGTCGCGGTCGCAGATGTAAGCGATGAGCCTGCGGTCCGGAATGCGGTTGCTGCGTGCCTGGACCGATTCGGGAGAATTGACGCTCTCTTCAACGTGGCCGGTATCAGCGCGCGCTCGGCCGGAGATGGCCCGCTTCACGAATGCAAGTCTGCAGCCTGGGACCTGGCGATGGATGTGAACGCCAAAGGCACATTCCTGATGTGCCGTGAGGTACTTGGCGTGTGGACGAAATGCGCGCAAGCGGGAGCTATTCTCAATTGCGGAAGTGTGCTGGCGCGTCACCCGCAGCGCGACCACTTTGCGACCGTAGGTTACGCCGCCAGCAAAGGAGCGATCGAGGCAATGAGCGTGGCCGCGGCAGCGTACTACGCTCCTGACGGCATCCGAATCAACGTGATTGCGCCTGGCCTGGTGCGCACTCCGATGAGCGCCCGGGCGCAAGCAAATCCGAAGATCACAGAATATATGACCCATAAACAGCCTCTGACCAAAGGTTTGCTCAGCGCCGAGGACGTCGCCAAGACCGCTTGCTTCCTGCTGCGCAGTGACTCCGGCCCGATCACAGGCCAGATCGTTACAGTCGACGGCGGCTGGGCGGTGAGCGAATGAGTCCCGCAAGAAAGAAGGCGACGGTTTCGCCGGAAGCCAATTCCATGGGCCAAGATCGGGGAAAACAACGCCGTCCTTTGCAAACCACGGTGATCGGAAGCTATCCGTTTCCGGGATGGCTCGAGTTTGCGTCAGCCCATCTGGAGCAATTCGGTGAGGCCGACATCGAAGAATTTCGCACTGACGCCGTGATAGCCGCGATCCACGATCAGCTCGCCGCAGGATTAGACGTCATTACGGATGGCGAGCAGACCCGTTACGATTTCAACCTGTCGTTCTATGGCCGGCTGGAGGGCCTCGATTCTACACCGGCTTCGCCGCGCCGTTTCGGCCCACCCGCCCACGATCAACGCGGAAAATATGAGGTCACCGGACAATTGCGTTCCAAGCACGGCCTGGGAGCGGTGGCGGAGTTCAGGCTACTGCAGAAGATCGCGCCGCCCGGCCCGGTGTTGAAGGCCAGCGTGCCGGGGCCCTATACCTTGAGCGGCCGAATCAATCCGGGCGGTACTTACGAGGACCGCTGGGACATAACTGAGGCCTTGATTCCGATTGTACGGGAAGAACTTGAGCAGTTGGTGCATTGCGGTTGCCGCGAAATCACACTGGACGAGCCCTCGATGAGTTGCTACGGGCACCGCGAAGATCCTCGCCGCTTCGTCAAGATCTTTGCCGAGACCGTCAAGCCGATCCTCGGACAATGCCGCCTTTCTGCTCATCTTTGCTTCGGCAATTACAAAGCCCGCGCGGTTGGTCTGCGGCGGTATGCGCCGCTCTTCCCGGCATTCTTCGAACTGCCCGTGGATGAAATGCACCTGGAAATGGCAAGCCGTGAGTTCGCGGAAATTGAGCTGATTCGCGAGATCGCGGATCGGGGTACTGACGTGGCTGTCGGAATCATCGACGTAAAGAGCTATTACATCGAAACCCCGGGCGATGTCGCCGAGCGGGTGCGCCTCTGCCTGAAGTACGCGCCTGCGGAGAAACTCTCCTTCGCGCCCGATTGCGGACTCAGTCAAACGGCCCGTTGGGCAGCAAGGCAGAAGTTGGCCAACATGGTGAGTGGTGTATCCATCGTGCGGAGAGAACTTGGACTCTCGTGATCCGGCCCTTCCAGTCCCACGCCGCGCTGCTCGCAGACATTCACGCCTCCGATCGGCGCGACGGCAGTTTTCGTTTGTGGTGGCTGGGACAGAGTGGCTTCCTGCTGCAATGGCAGGGAATACATGTCCTGCTCGATCCCTATCTTTCAGATTCGCTGACCAAGAAGTACAACCAAACCGACAAACCTCACGTCCGGATGACGGAGCTGGTAATTGATCCCGCGCGTTTCTCGATGGCGGATATCGCCGCTTCCACGCACAACCACACGGACCATCTCGATGCGGAAACACTCCGTCCGATCCTTGCGACAAACCCAAGCCTGAAACTTGTGGTTGCGGAAGCCAATCGGGCATTTGTGGCAGATCGGCTGAAGATTGACCCTGCAATTCCGATTGGCGTAGACGATGGAACTTCGGTCGAAATCTCGGGGATCAGATTTTCCGGCATCGCGTCGGCCCACGAAACAGTGGAACGAGATGAACACGGCCGCGCGAAGTACTTGGGATATGTTCTCGAATTCGGCGGCTGGACGATTTACCACAGCGGTGACACCGTCCGATACGAAGGAATGGCAGAAAAACTGCGGCCCTTCAGAACAGACGTCGCGCTCCTTCCCATTAACGGACGGGCGCCAGAACGGCGCGTTCCGGGCAATTTATTCGGACGCGAAGCGGCCAAGTTGGCAAAAGACATGGAGGCGAAACTGGTCATACCGTGCCATTTCGAAATGTTCGAATTCAATAGCGCTTCGCCGGACGAATTCATCCACGAATGCCGCAAGCTAGGACAGCCCTTCAAGGTGCTACGCTGCGGCGAACAATGGCACAGCTAGCAGATCCAATGACTGATATGCGCTAACCGGAAACTGACACCACTTCTCTGGTAACCCGACTGCACCTCCGACGCAATGGCCCGAACGGTGATACCTGCATTCACCGATTACGTACGCGATGTTGCTCAGTTCCGAGAGTTTGAGCGCGAGCTGCTTGTGCTGGTGACGGAGGCGCAGAGGGAATGATGAGATAGCAGACACTCCTACGCGGACTCATGGCAGGACGGGTGCAAGAATCCCCGGTCAAGTCAAAACGCTTTGTCTCTGAGTGCATCTAAGGGAAGCGGCCTCCATCAGCCAGCAACCTCCACAGACGCTTTCTTGAGACGAATCGTGGCATTGTTGATCATCGGCCGTGCCCAGAAGCCAACGCTGAGGACAAACCCAAACGTAAAGTAGAGAAATGCCAAGCCGCTGCGGAGTCCAGCGTAGTCTCCGATCCTGCCAATGATCACCGGCACTACCGCTCCGCCTATGATTCCTGTACCTAGAATGCCCGAGAACGAACCGTGGAACTCCGCGACGGAATTGAGCGCAAGTGACACAATAATCGGCCACATGACCGAAGCAAACAGGCCTATTGCGGGAAAAGCAACTACGGAAACCTTTGCGGGTCCAAACAAGGCTGCAGACAGACAGAACAGAGCCCCCAGGGAAGCGCAGATGAGCACCCTGCGGCTGTCGAATATCTTGAGCAATAACATCCCGACCAGACAGCCAGCGGTGAGCAGGCCCCAGAACCAGGAAACCGCGGCCGCACCCGTGGTATGCGGATCCAAACCGTGATACTGGCGCAGAAAACTCGACATCCAGTCGGCGGTTCCTTGTTCGCAACCAACGTAAGCAAACATCGCCGCAAAGTAAAGCCACACAACCCGTTGGCGCGCCAGGGATCGGTACATGTCCAAAGAGCCCGCGCGCTCTTCGGCGGTGTGCTGAACTCTTGGGAACTTGGAAAAGAACAAAACGACCACCATCACCAGCGCGGAAACAGCGAAAATCCAGTAGATCGAGGCCCACGGCAACTCCGCAGGAGTCAGCCTTCGCAGGACGCGCAAGACGATATTTTGACCGGGCGAAGGATCCTTCAGATTCAGCACCAAATAAGAGTAAATTCGCGGACTAATAAATGATGCGCTGCCGAATACCAATTGGGCCAAAGTCGAATTAAATGCGTAGTGTTCTTCCCCGCCAGCAACCCGCAACAATGGATTGATGGCTACCTGCAGAACGGCCATTCCAGCGCCGATGGTGAAGTAGGAAATGATGGCTACGCGGTATCCGGGGAATAGCGCGAAACTCAGCGATCCCAGCGTCCCAGCCAAAAAGGCGAGGACCATCACAGGTTTTTCGGTGAACCGTTCCACCAAAAAACCGGCGGGGATGGACATCACCCCGTAGGCAATGAAGAAAGCGAAAGCCAAAAATCCCGCGGCAGTCAGACTGACGTGAAAGCTGCTGATGATGTCCGGGACAATGGGACCAAGAATATTGGTCAGCAAGGAGATCACGAAAAAAGTGAGGAAGACCAAGCTAACCGTGTAGCGGCTTCTCGCCATGAGCTGCCTTTCTCCTCATCGTTTCGCGGAGCTGCCGTCCTGCTTCGCACGCTCTCCCAACTGATCCCCGCCTGTCCTGCAACACCGGGGATTGACTGAACACGTCTCGCAAATGTCCGCCGCTCGCGGCGGTAGATCAGGAAGGCTGGCCGGCTACCTGCCTGAACCGATGGTGCCATACCCGCGCTGCACCTATGAGATTGGCGTCCTCTCCCAGCGAAGCCAGCGCCAGCTCCGTCTTTTCAAACGGAACGAACCGGCAACCTTGGCTAATTACTTTGCGGATGCCGTCAAGAAAAAGGGTCGCGCTCTTCATCACGCTGCCACCTAAAACAATCACGTCCGGCACAAAAAGATTGACCAGATTGGCCAGACCGAGACCCAGGTAGTAAGCTTCCTGCTCAACCGCCCGCCGAGCCAGCTTGTCTCCCTGTTGCGCAAGCTGGCAGATTTGTTTGGCAGTGAGATCCGCGGGATAGCGGTGCCCTGTTGCTGCATTTATTTTGAGCCATGCAACCATGGCCGGACCGGTCGCCAGCGATTCCCAACACCCTCGGAATCCGCAGGAGCAAAGCGGTCCGGATGGGTCGATAACGTGGTGACCAATTTCGGGATGGGCCATATCCGCGCCGCGGTAAAGCTGTCCATCCAAGATGATCCCGCCGCCGATGCCCGTGCCGACGGTTACATAGACCAATCGCGACTTACCTTTTCCAGCGCCCCAGCTTGCCTCCCCGAGGGCTGAAGCATCTGCGTCGTTTTCCAGTGCCACGGTCACGTTGAACTTCCGCGCTAGATCTTCCACCGGGTTGTTCCCTTGCCATCCCGGGAGAAAGTCAACGTCGCCAAAAGCGCCGCTGATTGGGTACACCAAACCAGTAGATCCAATGCCAATGCCGGAGATTTCGACGCCGGCATCCCGTGCCGTTTCTCGCAGCATGCCGACGATCTGCTCGAGTCCGTTTGAATAGCCACGTTGAGCGTCGGTCGGAGACTCCAACTTGGACAATACCCTCCCGGTGTCATCCACCATGCCGACCGCTATCTTTGTTCCACCGATGTCAACGGCGCCAATCACGATCTTCTCTTCGGAGCCTCATTTGGTTTTGTTCACTAGTAACCGAGGGCGCGGCGCTACTTCTCATCTTTGGAGGCTCCAGCTTCTTCGCGTAACAAGCCATACTCGTCTTCCACAATGAAGGAACAAAAACGAAAGGAATCGCAATCAACTCCTGAGAGCCGCGCCAACCGTTCGGCTGCGAGTTGCGCCGGGATGATGTCGATCAGAAATTGCCAGTTGGGTGGCACGTCCGGAAGCTGGAACACCAGGTCTCCGGCATCCTTTGGCAGGTCTCGGCCGATCAACATGACGGAGGCCCCGAGTTTCCGCAGATCCCGAGCCACGGCCAGGTCCTGCCCACGCATACGCTCCCCATCAATCCACACGCCGAAACGCATATCTTTGGTGACCATTTCCTGGGGCCCATGCCTGAAGCTGCCTGTGCCCATGGCGGTCGCAGGCGACTTGACACCTTCCTCCCAAAGGAGCCTGGCCTCTTGGCAACTCCCCAGACTGGAACCACGAGCCAGAAAGTAATAAACGGCTCCAGGCGCAAGCCAAGGCGTGTTCGCAATCTGTGCCTGCCAGCCTGCCATGGCCGACGCGGTCTCTTCGACGACACGTGATAGCAAGGTTGTGAGACTGGCGTCCCAGGAATCGGCAACGGCGCTTGCTAGAATCCCGACGGCCGCTGCCAATGTAGAATAGGTGTTGACGGAAATCGCGTGATCCATCTCGATGGGCACCACAATGGAAATCTGCGCTTCTCGTGCCAGCGGCCCGTCCTCCGAATTGGTGATGCCGATGACGGTCACGCCGCTGTTGCGCACTTTGGCGAGCAAATTGACAATTTCCACGCTACGGCCACTGCGCGAAATCACGATGATTGCTGAGTCCGGCGGCACCGTGGCGAACTGCAGCAACTCGGCTGCGTCCTGCATATAAACGGGGCGAGCGCCAAAGTAAAACAGCGGCCCGGCACTCAGTGCCGCGTGCCAACTGCTCCCGATTCCAGTCAAGTAGACGTGGCGACCGCCGCGGATTGCAGCCGTCGCCGCGTCCAAAGCAGGCCGGCCCGCTCCCAAAAGAAAGTCGATTGTCCGCTGTAACTCGTTCGGTTGGCGAAGAATGTCGCGCAAGAAATGAGTCATTGGTCGTTCCCAGGCGTGCTGATCCTTGCTACTTCTCCGCTGGTGTGATGACAATGCTGCGATAACCTACGTGTCCCTTTTCACTGCCTTGAAGATAGATGGTGCCCGGCAGTTCTTCGTGGCTGTCCAGGGCGCCACCCGTGATGCCCGGGATTTCCTTGTTATCGATGATCGTCTGGCCGTTTTGGACCACGGTGATCCATCGTCCGATCAGCGTGATATCAAAGCTCTGCCATTCTCCCGTCGTGCGGGGAAGTTCCGGTGAAGCGGCCAAGAAACCGTATACGCCGCCCATATGGTGACTCGGTGGTTCCTCGATGGAGTCAGTTTCGATCTGGACTTCGTATCGTCCACGCAAATAGATGCCACTGTTGGAATTAGCGGCGCAGTTGAATTCGACATGCAACTTGAAATCTTCGAACTTGGAGTCATTGATTAGTTCAGGACCGTTTCCAGGACTTACCAAGTTACCGTTTTCGACTTTCCACACGGTCGTACCGGTTCCGTCCATCCTCCATCCCGTCAGATCTTTTCCGTTGAACAACGGAATCGGCTTCCCCCAGTTCGGTACACTTTTTCTTTTCAAAGCCGGCGCTCTCTGGCCGGTCCATTGCCAAGCGGTTCCGTTTGGCCCGGTCGTAGTCCCCGACAGGGTCTTTCCAACAAGCGTTCCTTCGAAAACCATATCGTCGGGCCGTTCTTCCTCCTCTTTGGGAGAAACGAACGTGAGGTGGCCGTTCGACAGCTCAACTTTGGGAAGCGGTCTTGCGTTTCCCCAACGGCTCACCATCTGGGCTTTCAATTGTCCAC
>Ga0209118_1001088_pt1 | contig 13256 bp, 8 predicted proteins | sample BlaSpr_A8_Ref_M1_FD_187988 | JGI IMG/M metagenome (GOLD analysis project Ga0209118, IMG submission 187988) | Forest soil microbial communities from Thunder Bay, Ontario, Canada - Black Spruce, Ontario site 2_A8_Ref_M1 (SPAdes) (version 2) | ecosystem: Environmental > Terrestrial > Soil > Boreal...
GAGTGATGACACGCAGGACCAGAAGATCAAACTTGAATCGCTCGCCAAAGGCATCTACATCAGCAGTCAGCCGCCGGGAGCCGATGTCTTCATCAACGGTGCGAAACAGTCAGGCCAGACGCCCGTCACGCTTCCGCTCGCGCCCGGCCAGTACAACCTCGTCTTGCGGCTCCAGGGTCATGAACCTTACGCCGGAGGCATTCAGGTCAAGGACAATATTCAAACGCAGTTCAACGTGCCGCTCGGCGAAAAATCTGCCACCCGTATCGCGTGGGCGCAGGTGAGCAGCAATCCGAAAGGCGCGGAAATCATCCTGGACGGAACCTCCACCGGACAGTTCACGCCGGCTCGCGTGCAGGTGCCTGCCGGGATGCACACGGTGACGCTGCGGATGAACGGATTTCAGCAGGCCAAGCGAACGGTCCAAGTAAGCGAAGGTAGCACAGTCACAATTGACGAGTCCCTGCGCGAGAAATAACTCATACAACTCTCCTGAATAATGAGGCTTAACCAGATGGCTTCCCCGGTAACTCCTGGAGGTTCTACTTAAAACGTAACATTTTGTTACACAAGAACTTAGCGAATTATAAGACCTTCAACCGTATTCATTCAAAACAAGGGACTTAAAGCCATCCACTTCGGGCCGGAGGCGTGCTTGCTATATACGTGGGTATCGCCCGCCCTCACACGAGAGCATCTCGAGACGGAAGGCGGCTACCCTCGTCTCTCGCTAAGGCGTGAACGATCTGTGAGATAGCAAGTGGAGACTCCTTTGGTCCTCAGGGCCACAATACCGGTCCATGAAACGAAGCGCGAAGTGCGGTCGCCGCAAGCGAACCCGGATTCCACGCCGCGAACCTCGCTCCACCAACTTGCGAATGCGGTCTCTCGAGTTCCGCCCGGCATAATCGACCATAAAGCCCTCGAAGTTCATCGCGCCCTCAGAAACCTGCATCTGCTGATGCGGTCAGAACGACTTTACGAAAAGGATCATCCGCGCCGGCTCGAGAGCCTGGACAGTGCTTACGATTCCATTCGCAACGCTGCTGAAATTCTAGGCGGGCTGGAGATTCGAGTGGAGCGCGGCGGACTGGTGGCGCCGAGGATCGGTGATGCTCACCTGCCCGACGCGCGGGGGGAAATGCAGGCGCTGGCGGCCGACCTCCAGCGTGCCGGAATTCGCGCGCTGGCCTTCTCGAAAAAATTCCATGTAGGCGAACTGGACACCCTCGCACGACTCGTCAAGGCATCATTGCTAAGATCGGAAGAGCCGGCGAACAGCGGGGGCAATGCGTGGTGGCCGGCGCGACTTCTGGAGAACCGTGTGGAAGGCATTTCCATCAATACGCAAACGGAGCGCAGGGTGGACACGGTGCTGGCAAGTCTCATCGCCGCGCTCGTAGCTTACGGCGGACATTCCCCGAGGGAAACGGCCAATGCGCCCATCCAGGCCCCGGACTTTGACGATCTCGTAGCCAGCCTGCGGCTCCTGGCACGGCTGACCCCGCCGCTCGAAAGTGCGCGCGGTCTTTCCCCGGAAGAAGCGGCACGCGCGATCCACGGCGCGATGGAAGAAGCCAGCCGCGACAGCGTGTGCATGCTGCTCAGCTCCGTCTCGCAGTATGGACCGCGCGAAGGCGAGCGCCCGCAACCCTTTTTGTTGCGCCTCTCAGAAAACATCATCTTCGAATATCTCAATGCGGAGTTTTCCGGCGGATCGCTTACCGCGTTGTCTGTGCGGCCGACCATCCATCGCTTGAGCGAGGTCATCGTCGAGGCCGGCAGCTACTCAGGTCCACACTCTTCGCAGCACCTCTCGTCGCTCGCGGTCACCTGGGCGACGGACACGCACCGCGAACAACTGATCGATCGATTCTGGCTGGAACTTTCGCCCCGCGAAAAATCGACTGTCTTGCGCGGCCCGGATGTCTGGAGCGTTCCGGTTGCGGCGCTGCGCCATACCTTGGGTCAGCTCGCCGATGCCGGCGCCGACGCTCCCCGCCGCGAAGCGCGCAATATCGTACTGAATTATGCGCGCCGCATCGAACATGCGGAACCTTCGGCGAGGCGCTCGGTTGCCGCCGGACTCAATGAACTTTCTTCGATTATCGAATCGCTCTGGCCGAATCAATTGCCGGAAGACCTGAGCCGCGGGGCCATGAAAGCTCTGGACGTGGAGAAGGCTCCGGAAACCGCGGCCTTGCTCGCGGCCTTCGTCGAATCCCTCGGGCGCATTGCCGTGAATCGCGGCGACTATTCCGGTTTCGAATCGATCCTGGCCGGTCTGGAGCGCGTTCCTCACGATAAAGAGCACGATCACATGGTGGCACTGGCAAACCGCTTGGTCGCACAGGATCGCTGGCTCCTGCTGGTGGACGCTGCACTGGCCAACCGTGCTCTCGATCCAATTCTGCCCCGGCTTTTGCAGCGCGACCCCGAGCGCCTTCTCGACCGCATGACCTTACTCCTCACCGAACCTCGAGGCGCGGAAATGGTGCCGGCGATGGCGCGGCTCCTGCGCACGATCGGTGTGCCCGTTCTGAATCTTCTCGAAACGCGGCTCTACGAAGCCCGCCGTCAGCGCGTGACCGCGGCAATCAAACTCCTTGCTGTGGCGGATCCCGAGCGGCTGCTGCGCGGCCTCGCGCGCGCCATGGCCAGTTGGGAATGGAACCTTCAGGACTTGGCAGTCAGTGAACTCATGCGCCCAAATAATTCCGCATCGGCGCTAAGCACCGCTTTTGTCTTCTCCGCCATTCTTGCCGACGCGCATCCCATGGTCGTTCCCATGATGATCGACCAGATCGGTCTGGCGCAGGAAACCACCGCGGTGCCGCAACTCATGGAAATCGCCGCTGGTGAACATGAGACTTTGCGCGACCAGTTCGTTCGGATTAAGGCCATCGAAGCGCTCGGGCGCATGCGCGCCTCCGAAGCCGCCGAGCTTCTTCGCACTTTGGCGGAGAGCCGCGAGGGCCTCGCCTACGTCGAACCTGCAGGCTTGCGCGCCGCGGCGGAAGATGCCTTGGCGGTTATCGAGAATCGTCCTTCGTTCAAGCAAGCGGCGGCGGCGTTTGGAGCCCCGGGACAGTCAAGCTCCAGCTACGTCATCCCGCGACGCTACACTCGAGTGCCATTGGATTCACCTCTTCGTGCGCAGATCGAGGGCGCGACGGCGGGCCTTGCTCGTGTGAAGACCATCAGCCTGGGCGGCGCCTATCTGGAGTCCCCCAGAAAACTCAGTGTGGGCGATTCGATTAAGCTCGAGGTCCGTGCCGGTTTCCGCAAGATCAATTTCACCGCCGTGGTCCGCAATATCGGCCCGGACGGCAGCGGCGTCGAATTCGTACACATGCGCGATGAAGACCGCGAAAAACTCCGCAAACTTGTCCAGCGCCATCTCCATCTGTAGTCAATCCACCCAATAGATCTGGCCTTATTCCAGTATTTTGGAGTTGCTCCAGTATTCTGAATTGACCTTCGGCAGCGTGATGGTGACAAGAAGCGACATTCCTCTCTTCCTCCTCCGTTTCTTGCCTTGTCGCTTGCCAGTCGTCCCGCTTTCCTGGATTCTGCGCAGGTGCACGGTGCTTTCGTCCCGGTCAAGTCCATCCTTGGGAGATTCCTAGGCACTGCCGCATCGCTGATAGTTCGTTCTGCGCGACGGCTTGGAACTTTTCAGTTGAAAGCAACGCTATATTGCAGTAAAAGCCGTGTAATCAATTGTATTATCTGGGAAGCGGCGGGATAGTCCGCCACCGCTAGGGGTAGCGGAAGATTAGTTGGTGCCAAAACTGGAGGACTCATGCAACGCAGGCAGGGTGTGTGTGTGTCAAGTTCGATTCGAGCGGAGGCGCGACTTCGGTCGACGGCCTTGCGGCCGCTGACAACTGTAATGATGCTGTGCATGTTGGTATTGAGTTGGGCCGCGATGGCCTTGGCACAGGTCAACACCGCAACACTGTCGGGAACGGTAACCGACCCTCAAGGCTTATCGGTTAAGGGCGCAAAGGTCATGATGACCAATGCGGGCACCGGGGCCCAGCGGACCTCCGTCACGGATGATGGCGGACGCTACAATCTCGTCGGACTTCCGCCGGGCCAGTACAAGATGACCGTCGACGGCGGCGTCAACTTTACGGTCTATGAAAACGCTTCGGTTGTTCTCACCGTCGGCGAGAGCGCGACGCTTGATCCGCGTTTGGACCTCAAAGGGATGGTGCAGTCGGTAACCGTTTCTACGGAAACTGCGCCGATCGAGACCACCAAGACCGAAGTCTCCGATACCGTCACCCAGCGCCGCATCGACAACCTGCCCATCAACGGACGCAATTACATCAACTTTACGCTTACCAATTCCCAGACCACGCGCGACGTTTCTCCCACCATCGGCCCCGCTCCCAACAGCGGCCTTAACGTGAGCGGCGCGCGCGCACGTTCCAACATGGTCAGCGTGGACGGCGCCGATGCCGGCGACAATTCCGTCAACGGTATCCGCTCCACCATTTCGCAAGAAGGCGTCCAGGAATTCCAGCTTATCCTGAGCAACTACAATGCCGAGTACGGCCGCGCCACCGGCGGCGTAATCAACATCGTCACCAAGGGCGGCAGCAATGAGTTTCATGGCGACGTCTTTGGCTTTTTCCGCAACAAGGCTTTTCAAGCGCGCAACGCCTTTTCCGGACAAGTCGACCCGGTTACGGGCAACCTCAATCCCATCAAGCAAGCCTACACTCGCACGCAGAGCGGCCTGACCTTCGGGGGCCCGCTCAAAAAAGACAAGACTTTTGGTTTTTTCTCCTACGAATACACCCAGCGCGAGGAGTCCGGATTCTCCAGCATCGGCATCAGCAATTTCGGAATGCAAACCGTGACGTTGCCGACCTCTCGTGGACCTCTACCCGTGCAATTGACCGGCCCGCAGGCGGCCGCCGTGAATGCGCTCCTCACCTCCGGCAACGCTGCTCTCCAGACTCTCGGCGTGCAATATGGAGTCTTCATGGGTTCCGCCTCGAATGTCGCCTTGAACGGATTGGACTATGGGGCATTGGTGACAAGTCTATCCGGGGGCTCGATCACTCCGGTAAGGCCGGTGGTCACGCCGTTTGGACCGCTTTTCCAGGAATTCCCGCTCCCCGTATCGTGCCCGAGTGGCGCCACGGTGAATTCCCTGATTTGCAGCGGTTTCGCGGCGGTTGGTCCCAAGAGTTCCGTCGTACCCGCCGGCGCCGTGCCCTTGCCATCTTCATTCGCCCCTCTTAATGGCGTTCGCGGCAACTATCCCGTCGCGGAAAAAACCAGCTTGTGGTCGGCTCGAATCGATCAACGTTGGAACAATCGCAACAATTCCTTCCTTCGCGTGGGCGTTTCTCCCTCGCTCGTTACCGGGCTTCCCTCCACTTCGCAGAATCAGGTCTTCGGCCAGAATTCCGGCTCGCGTGCGGGATACAACCAATCGCGCGATCTCAATTTTACCTTTCAGCACGACACCATCGTCAGCGACACCACCTTCAATGAGTTCCGCATGCAAGTCGCCCGCCGGGGCCTGCACTTCGGTTTTTCTCAACTGCCGGGTGGCGACCAAATCGGCGTGAATATACCGGGGTTTGCCTATTTCGGACGGGAACCGTACTCCACTGTCGACCGCATTGAGCGGCGGTTCGAATTCACGGACAACGTGACCCTCGTCCGCGGCAAACACACCTTTAAGATGGGTGGCGACTTCAATCTCATCCAATTGCGCTCCAAGAAGGCGCAGATTTTTGAACTTGATTTCGGGGGCGACGTGAACTTCGGCGGCTTCTCGGCCTCAACGTTTGGGTTTCCAAACAGCGTCGCCGGAATCTCCTTGCCGGGTACGACCGGTCTGCAATCCTACGGCTTGGGAATTCCGACCTCTTACATCCAGGGAATCGGAAATTCCAACAATCCCTTCGACAATATTCCGATGGGCTTCTTCCTGCAGGACAACTGGCGTCTGAACCGACACTTGACCGTTAATTACGGGGTGCGCTATGACGTGGAAATCAGCCCGCTGTTCGCGCCCGCGACCGCCGTGAATGCCGCCGCTGAGAATGCCCTCGGCGTTGTGGAAGGTATTCCGCGAGATTACAACAATGTCGCTCCCCGTTTTGGTTTGGCCTGGGATCCCGCCGGCAACGGCAAGACCGTCATTCGTGCCGGCTACGGCATCTTCTATGATCATCCTTTGCTGGCCACCGCCTTCGACTCTGTGACTGCCGATGGTGGCCGCTCCGTTCAACTGCTTTCTACCGGCGGCACGCCCTCGGCTTGCGGGCTCGTCACGAAACCGTGCGCCAACGGCCTGGACACCCCCGCCAACCTCAATGGCTCTTCCATTTTCCAGGGCGTGCTGAATGCTCTTCCGAACATGTTTTATCTGCCCAGCCAGCAGCGATTTGATCCTCTTGCTCCCGGTTCGCTCTTTGCCAATCAAAGTTACCTGACCTCCGGATTTCCGCTGCCCATTCTGCCGTTTACGCTTCCTTTAGGGAAGAATTTCGTCTACGGTTACGCGCACCAGGCGAATCTCACCATCGAACGCGAAATCGCCGGCTCCTGGAAATTCAGCCTCGGTTACCAGTGGACACGCGGATTGCATTTGAACCGCCCGCAAGACGTCAATTCCACGGATCCTCATCTGCTGGCCCAGAACGCGTTTAACGCCGCTGCTTCCGGACTCAGCGTCAGCAATCCTCTGACCGTAGTGGTCCCCACCGGCGCGCCGAATTCCTGCCTCAATACAGGTACCGGTAGTGTCTTTCTGATTGCCCCGGGCGCTCTCGGCCAGGGCTTCGCTGCCGCAAATTGCAATCCGGCGGCGGCCGTCGGATTCGTGGCCACACCAGCCTTCTTCAACTTCTTCCGGCCCTCCGGCCCCAATCCTTCGTTCGCTGGTGTGACCCCCGGTGGCTACGCCACACAAGTTGCCTTGGCGTCTCTGGCTGGCTACCCCAAAGGCTTTGGCGTTCCCGTTCCTTTCAACAGCGTCGATGCGCAGCTCTCCAACGGCAACTCCTGGTACAATTCTCTGACTTTCAATCTCACGAAGCGATTCTCCAGGGGCTTTGAGCTGCTCTCCAGCTACACCTATTCTCATTCCATCGACGACTCGACCGACCTGCAATCTCCGCTCGAGCCGCAGGACAGCCGCTTCCCCAACTTCGAGCGCTCCAATTCCGTCAACGATCAGCGTCACCGCTGGGTCAACAGCGCCGTTTTCCAATCGGCCGGCGCAAAGTCGGGCGAAGGTTTCTTCAAACATCTTGTCGCCGATTTCACCCTTTCTCCCATCGTCGAGTTCTCTTCCGGCCGGCCCTACAACGTCATCACCGGCACGGATACCCGCCTGGACCTAGGCGCTTCACAGGCTCGGCCTTCCGTTGGCGGCGCTACGATTTCGCCCTTCATCCCCGGGGTGACTTTTGGTCCGGCCAACCAGTGCCTGAACAGCGACGGCTCGACTTTCACGGTGCCTCTCGTTTCTCCGCCTGCGGGCTGCAACGGCAATCTCGGCCGGAACGCCTTCACATCACCTAACTTTTTTGAGTGGGATATGCGCCTCTCCCGGCGCATTCCTCTCGGCGAACGCTTCAAGATCGACGTGATCGCCGACGCTTTCAATCTCTTCAACCGGACTAATATTGCCGCGGTCAACCAGCTTTGCGATCCCTTGGCCGGCTCGACCTGCACCGCGGGCCAGCCAACCGCTTCTTACGACGCGCGCCAGTTCCAGTTTGCTCTCAAGCTAAGCTGGTAAGCGTCGAACTAACTCAAATGTCTTCCGAAGGGGCGCAGCACGCTGCGCCCCTTTCGTTTTAGGCGTCTTGTATCTGCTAACAGCAACTCTAATCTTCAAGGCTGAAGCTTTTGCTGCGATCGCCCTCCTGGTTTGCAGCTTCCTCGATTCGGCGTAAAGTAAGAACACCGTTTCCCGTGATCGTATCGGAGAGTGAATGAACGCATTCTTGATTGGCGGCGTGATTCTTGTGGCCCTCCTTGTGCTCTGGCTGGCTTTGCAGAGCTTAGAAAGCCGCCAGAAGAGCGGCGCCATGGAATCCCAGATGAACGAATTGCGCCGTGACTTGCAAACCATTGCAACCTCGCAAGCTTCGAGCACGGGACAATTGGAAACCATCGCCAAGAGTGTCGCGCAACGCCTCGATAGCGTCACCCCCGCCTTGCAAGACGCCATCAAAAACTCCGCCCAGATTACCGGCCAGATGACTTCCGACGCGCAAACCAAAATGGCCAACGAACTGAAGAACACGCGCGATCAGATCAGCCAAATCCAACTGCAGCTTGGCGAAGTGCAGTTGGCTGGCAAACAGATGTCCCAGACCGCGCAGACGCTCGAAGGCATTTTGGGAGGCGCCAAGTCGCGCGGCTCCCTGGGCGAAGTGACGCTGGAGCGTTTGCTCGAAGATTCCCTTCCTTCCGCGCAGTATGCGACGCAGTACCGCTTTTCCAGCGGAGAAGCAGCGGACGCTGTGATCAAGCTCCGCGACAAAAAATTGATGGCCATCGATTCAAAGTTCCCTCTGGATGCCTATCTCAGAATCAGCACCGAGGGCGACGAAGCGCGCCGCGCCTTCGTAAGCGCGGTGAAAGGCCATGCCGACGCCATCACCAAAAAATACATCGTGCCCGATGAAGGCACGCTGGATGTGGCATTGATGTTCGTTCCATCTGAAAGCGTTTACTACGAACTTCTTCAAACGTCAGACAGCAAGGGCCAGCCGCTCGATGCCTATTGTCGCAGCAAGAATGTCATCGCTGTTTCGCCGAACACCCTCTACGCACATCTTTGCGTGATTGCCATGGGCATGCGTGGAATGCAAATCGAGGAAAACGCCAAACGCCTCTACGCCAGCCTGACAGGCATGGAAAAGCAGATGAAGACGTTCACCGAAGTTTTCGAAAAATTGGGCACGCACTTGAAGAACGCTCAGCAAAGTTACGGAGAAAGCGAAAAGCGCCTCGACAAAGCCCAGGACACCCTGGAGGGCCTGCTCGGTGCGAGTGCGGTTGATGCCCTCCCAGAGGACTCTGCGGCCTCGCTGCCCCTCCCGCCGGAAGCTAGCGCCAAGAAAGGCGCTTAGTAAATCTCCGCACAATTGGAACATCTCGAGCGCAGCCCGCAAGCAATCCAAACCGGCGAGCGTTTCTCCTCATTGAGGGCGCCCCAGCGAAGGCACCAGGCGGATCGAAATCAGGAAACTGCCGTTGTTCCGCCCCACCACTTCAAACTTGACAACATTCTCCGCGCCTCCGCTGCTCGAAGCTCGCACCGGATTGCCTCCGGAAAGTTCCGCTATTTCCGGCGCGAGGTTCCGCGCCTCAAGGGCAATCTTCGCCGTCGTACCGCTCACGCGCACTGCAAGCGCACGATGCTCGCCCGGCTTCAATGGCGAGGAGTCGGCTTCCAGTTCGAGCCCGACAAGCGTGATGGAAAACGGCGGCGATTGGCGCTTCGCGCAGGAGACTTCCACCGCCGCGCTGCCCGGTTGCAGGTCCGGCGAAGGAAGCACGACCAGCGACGTGGGCGAAGACGCGAGCACAATCGCCGGTTGTCCCGCGATCGTCACTTGGTTGGCGTCGGCATCGCCGCAGAAACTTTTGCCAAAAATTTCAAAGCGATCGGTCAATGAAGCCGCGCGTGGCGCGGAGGAAACTTCGATCGAAGTCGCCGCAGCCTCGCTGGGCGAGAGAATGGCGGTGGCGACTCGCCCCGCACGTCCCGCTATCGAACCAAAAATCACCCCGGGATTCAATGGAGCGACGAAAAGGGCCCTGCCCGTCGCATCGGTGGTGAACCGGTCCCCGTTTGAAAAACTCACTGTAACGCCCGGTGTCAGCCGCCCGTTCACGTCCAGCACTGCCAGCGTGGCGCGCTCGCCCGAAACGATTCGCCGCGGCAGCAGCAGTATCCGCGCTCCGGAAGCCGCTGGTGCTGACTGTTGAGCAGCCGCCGACGCTGTTAAGATGAGCGGCATCAGAAATGCAAAAAGCAGACCGGCTCGGCGGGAACGCATGCACAGATTGTAGATGAATGGCGCCCAGGTTAGGAAGTAAGGAGGCCTCGTAGCCTTGAAGAGCCAGAATTGAGGAAGGAACGAGTCAAGCCAACAGTCCCGCTACCCAGCGAATGGGTCGAATATCTGCGGCAACAACCTGAGACGGGCATGGACAACCATGTCGTGCGCGTGATCCTGCAGGACGGTCGTAAATTCGAGCAACTTGCTGTGCGAAGGGGCCTCATTGTCCAAGTGCGTGGTTTTCAGGAAAATCCATTTTCCACCGCGGATATGAGCAAAATCAAAGTTGACCACAAGAAGTGAAACTTCGGAGAAAATCCGTAAGACAAGTCGCGATAGCCTTAAGTTTTCTAGCGTATGATTGGCTCCTCCGGCGAATAAATCAGAACGGTCCGACCCATCACTCCCGCCGTCAATTTCCTCAGCGTGTAGCGAAACGGTCGCGACGCGCTCCCTCCTGAACAGGCTTCCAACCGGTAATAAGTGTCTTGGTAGCGCACGGTGCGCGGCGGGTTCCAGTCCGCCTTTCTCCGACACGCTCGAATTTCGAGGAATTCCTCCGGCGCGCTCCCGGTAAAGCAAAGCTCATCCGGGACCTCTGCGAGTCCCTTGACCATCATTCTTTCTCGAATGGCACCGACGTAGGAGGAGAAGTTCCCTTCTGAACCGCTCTGTGTTGCCGCTGCTTCCTCCTTGCCTCGCCCGGTAATAATTCCGAGTACCTTATCCACGACGAAAAGCGGGAGAACTCCCAGATTGGTCTCCGTGAATGCCGCTCCTACTAACCGCACACTCCCCTCGACTCCGGCATACGCGAGCAGCCACGTCAACGGGTGCGTCGCCCAAATCGCCAGCGCCGTCAGACCAATATCATGATCCGTCACACCCGTGGGCAATTTCCCGCCGAGGGCCGCATCAAAGCCATGGTCCACCATCAGCGATAGGTAGTACGAATACCAGTACATCAGAAAGATGAGCGCGATCACCGACTCCCCGAATCCGCTGACGACCGTCGCCCTACGCCATTGCACAGCGGAACCGACAGGCAGCAGTTTGCGCCACCTTTGCGGAAACAGCGCCAGGAGTGGTCCAAGAAGATAAGTCAGCACGGTGAACCCACCTTCCCCTAGTTTAGAAGATGCCGTCGCCCGTTTGTTTTTTCAAACCAGGGTAAAACCAATGAGTAACGAAAAACGAAAATTAGGATGTTTTCCCGGCGATCCGGTAAACCTGGGCGTCCAAAAAAACGCGGAAGAGTTGGGGAACGAACAATCCTCCCACCGCTGATATCCCGCCTTTTTCCACGAGATAGTGGGAGCCAGCGTCCGCCGCGGTGATTTCCGTGGCCTTCTTCAGGATCAGATCCAGCAACTGCTCGACATCCCGAGTTTCAGATAGGGCCATCCCGATGCGGTATAGCGCTTCAAGTTCACCAGTGGCTTTCGTCGCGCTGAGCGCCTTTCTTCGGGCTCACGGGACAGGCTGGGGCGCTCCGGACTGACCGAAAGTATGACGAAAGCCCACACGGCAGGCCTACAATGTGTAAACTCTCCTACGCCGGCAATCGTCCATTAACCAACGAGGACGCGTCACTTCGCGGCCCCCAGGTGAGGAAAGTGTGAGTAATCAGTAGGGTTCAAAGCCTTTCGCAGGGCCTGGGGCTCTGTTAGCGTGGAACAGAGTTGCCTAGTACGCGTGTGGGCAGGGGTGTAGTTTCACGGCGGCGGGGAGAGTTCGTGTGCGAATCGTAAGTGGCGGCGTGACCGACCTGGGTCGCGTTCGGACGAACAACGAAGATTGCTACAAGATCGTTGAGCCGCTGAGCCTCTTTGTGCTTTCCGACGGCATGGGAGGCGAAGCCCACGGCGAAATCGCCAGCGCCATGGCTGTTGAAACGGTCGTGAAACAATGCCTCGCCGTCGCGGCAAATCCGGCTGATCAGGTCATTGGCGAGGTACAACCCCATTGGAGCGACCGGACAAAACGCCTTTCCACGGCCGTTCATCTGGCCAACAGGAATATTTTCAAGTCCGCCGAAGAAAATCCTGAGCAGCACGGCATGGGCGCGACTCTGACAGCGGTGTGGATCGATGGCGAAAAACTCAGCATCGCTCACGTCGGCGACAGCCGCGCCTATTTGCTCCGCGGCGGCGATCTGCTTCAGCTCACCCGCGATCATTCGCTCGTAGCCGAACAGGTGCGGCGCGGCATTCTGACCGCCGCCGAGGCGGATGAAAGCGACATGCAAAGCGTCCTGCTGCGCGCGCTCGGCGCACAAGAAGAGATCGAAGTGGACGCAGAGGAACACACGCTTTTCGGCCGGGATGTTCTGTTGCTCTGCTCCGATGGATTGACGCGCATGGTCACCGACCCCGAAATCGCGGGAACGCTCCAGGCCGAGACCGATCCCACGCGGGCGGCGGAAAAACTCATCGCACTGGCCAATGAACGCGGCGGCCCGGACAACATCACCGTCGTGATTGCGCGGCTCGACAAGGAATCCAAGGGATGGTTTTCGTGGTTGCGCCCTGGATCGCGCAAGGATCCAGATTCGAATGGTACTGTTGGAGGAAATTGAGATGCCGAAGCTCAGCCTCATGTTTGACAACAAAATCGTGAAAGAGGTCCCCGTGGGAAGCAGGCCCGTGACCATTGGCCGCTCTCCGGACAACGATTTGCCGGTGGATAACCTCGCGGTATCCAACTATCATGCAAAAATTTATTTCGAGGCCGGTCGCATGGTCATTGAAGACCTCGCCAGTCTCAACGGCACTTTTGTAAATGACCTCCGCGTCGAGCGCGCCACTTTGCACGACGGTGATAACATCCACATCGGCAAGCACAAAATAAAAGTCGATACCAGCGGCGACGCCCCGGTGCCATGGGACTCCGGCCGCAAAGCCACCGCGCCGCGCATCGATGAAACCATGGTGCTGGACACCAAAGAACGTCGGCAGATGCTCCAGCAGGCTGCCGCCATGGGCGAATCCATGCAGTTTGCCGGAACGCGAATGAAAGTCCCGACGCTTGTCGTTCTCAATGGCAAGACCGACCAGAAAGAGTACGTTCTGACCAACAAACTCACGGTCATCGGAAAATCCCCCATGGCCACCGTTCGCCTTAAAGGCTGGTTCAAACCGCACATGGCCGCGCAGATCAATCAGCGCGATGACGGCTACTACCTCGGTCCCGGCGACA